>WNGA01026957.1_pt1 | contig 22867 bp, 26 predicted proteins | sample 5400061 | NCBI WGS metagenome assembly WNGA01 (sample SAMN13153366, study PRJNA577476) | soil metagenome | isolation source: 100 cm soil or saprolite under grassland replicate 2 | place: USA:California | collected 2016-06-15
AGGGTCATGGCGAGGGCCTGCGGCGCGGGCATATGTAATACTAAGGGCCGAGACCCCACCGGAGTTCAGCGGCGCTACCGAGCGCCTCCGCCCCCGTTCAGGAGCGTCCCGACGCCGAGCGAGAATGCCCAATTGCCGGTGTAGAAGTCGAACGGGCTGGTGTCCGACGTGTGGAACATGAGGTCGAGATCGAGGCCGAGTCGTACCCAGACGCTGTTGGTCGTGTGGTGGCGCAGCCCCAAGAGCAGAGACACACCGCCGTCGCCCGCATCACGCGAGCCGCCGTACGAGTTGTGCACGTACCCCCCACCCAGCAGGGCGTCAATGCGCGGGCCCGCCGCGATCGCCCTGACCGCGCGGAACCGCAGCGGCGTGTAAGGAACGGAACTCCCCCCTCCTGACGGGCCGGCGGAGGCGTGCGAGACGTCGAGCTCCAACGCGAGCCCGGGTTGCACGAACACGGCCGCCCGCCCCCCGAAGCCGATCGCGTTGTCCAACGCAAGGCTGTTGTCGAAATCGGTGTACCGCCCGAACACGCCGACGTCCACGGCACCGATGCGCTGCGCCGCCGCGGGCACCGCCAGGACCAACGCCGCGACTGCGAGCAACCGCATCTCTCGACTCGACATGGCAATCCCTCCGTTAGGGTCCTCTAGTCTAACGCGCTCCTTGCGCGTCAGCTACTCGTCCGCGGGGATGAAACTGGGGCGGGAGGACTCGAACCTCCAACTTCCCGGTTAACAGCCGGGCGGTCTGCCAGTTGACCTACACCCCACCGATGCTCCGCCCTTAACTTACGTCCCATGAAGTATTTCGTAACCGGCGCCCCTCCCCTCGTCCGTCCGGCGCGTCAGGGCGACCTGCCAGACGTTCTCGACCTGCTCAAGACGAGCAAGCTCCCCACGGACGGGCTCGCCGACCACCTGGCGTCCACACTCGTCGCGGAGGCCGAGGGCAGACTCGTCGGGTGCGCCGCGGTCGAGATCTATGGAACGACGGGTTTGCTCCGTTCGGTGGCGGTGGATCCGGCGCGACGCGGCCAGGGACTCGGCCACCAGCTGACCCAAGCGGCCCTCGATCTGGCGAGCCTGCGCGGCGTGACGAGTGTGTATCTGCTGACGACCGCGGCCGGGGACTTCTTCCCACGCTTCGGGTTCAAGAAGATCGACCGCAAGGAGATGGACCCGGCCCTGGAGCCCTCGGCGGAGCTGCGCGGCGCTTGCCCGGCAAGCGCGCTGGCGATGCGGGCCGAGCTGCGTCGGTGAAGCAGCTCGTCATCCCACGCTACGGGCCCCCCGAGGTCCTGGAGGTACGGGAGGCGCCCGACCCGCCGGTGGAGCCCGGTACGGTGCGGATCCGCGTACACGCCGCGGGCATCAACTTCTCCGATCTGCTTGCGCGCCAAGGACTCTACCCCGACGCGCCGAAGCCCCCCTGCACCGTCGGCTACGAGGTGGCGGGCGTCGTGGATGCCGTGGGCGACGGCGTCGGCGCGCCCCGCCGCGGCGACGCGGTCGTCGCGACGACGCGGTTCGGCGGCCAGAGCGAGCTCGTGGTCGTCCCCGCGTCCTCCGTATTCCCCCTGCCGGCCGGGTGGAGCGCCAAGCAGGGAGCCGCGTTTCCGGTCGTGTACCTGACCGCACATCACCTGTTGGTTCGGGTCGCGGCAGCGCAGCGGGGTGAAACCGTGCTCGTGCACTCCGCGGCCGGTGGCGTGGGGCTTGCGGTCGCGGAGCTGGGTCGCTTGTTGGGGCTCCGCGTGCTGGGGCTCGCGTCCGCCAGCAAGCACGACGTCCTCCGACAGTACGGGGTCGAACCCTTCGACGCACGCAACCCTCAGTGGTTCGACGCGGTCCGTGGCGCCGCGCCTCGTGGTGTGAGCGTCGTGCTCGACGCCGTGGGCGGCGACTCCTGGCGACGCGGCTACGAGCTGCTGGCGCCCGCCGGCCGGTTGGTCTGCTACGGGGCATCAGTGCTCTCCGACGGATCGGGGCGGAACCTGCTGAAGACGCTGTGGCGGGTGCTGCGCTTTCCACGGTTCGGCCCGCTCGCCCTGATGAACGACAACCGGAGCGTGGCCGGCGTCAACCTGGGACACGTGTGGACGGAACAAGCGCTGCTCGGGCCGCAGATCACTGCGCTCCTGGGCTACGCGCGAGAGGGGAAACTCACGCCGCGCGTGGACCGCGCCTTCCCGCTCGCGGAGGCCGCGGTTGCCCATCATTACATCCACGAGCGGCGCAACGTGGGAAAGGTCGTGCTGGTGATGTAGCCTAGTACTTCAGTCCTGTCCTCTCCGCAAACGCCCGGATCGCTTCCTGCTGCTCCGCCGACAGGTGCTCGGGAATCTCGACGTGCACCTCGACGTACTGGTCCCCCCGCCGTCCGTTCTTCTCGATTCCCTGCCCCGGAATCCTGAACTTCTGGCCGTGCTGAGTGCCCGCCGGCACCTTGAGCACAACCCGCTTGCCGTCGAGCGTCTTCACCTTGATGCGCGAGCCGAGCATAGCCTGCGCGAGGTTGATCGGGACGACGCAGATGACGTCCAGCCCGTCGCGCCGGAAAAAGCGGTCGGGCTCGATCCGGATCTCCACCACCACGTCGCCCCTCCCCTTCGGACCCTGCCCCTTGAGGCGTACTTTGGTTCCCTCCTCGGTGCCGGCCGCGATCGTGACGTTGATCCGCTTCTCCACCCGCACCTCCCCACTCCCCCGGCACGTGCCGCAGCGCTGCGACGGCACCGTGCCCTTTCCGCGGCACACGGGACAAGGACGGTTGACCGCGAAGCCTCCCTGCCCGAACGAGATAGTGCCGCGCCCCTTGCACTCGGGGCAGGTCGAGATCGTCGCCCCCGGCGCCGCGCCCTTGCCCCCGCAGGTGGGGCAGACCTCCGACATCGTCAGTGTGATTGGGACTTTCCCGCCCAGCGCGGCCGTGCGGAACGGGATCGAGACGGTCGTCTCGATCTCCTCGACGTCCGGCTCGCGCGCCGTACTCCCACCGCGCCGCCCGAAGATCGAGGAGAAGAGGTCGCCGAGCCCACCAAACGAGCCCAGATCGGAGAGGTCGAATTCCACCCCGCTGTCGGCCTCGCCCGGCGTGGTACCGCGCCAGCCCCCCCCCCCCCGCAGCTGGTCGTACTTGCGGCGCTTCTCGGGGTCGCTGAGCACGTCGTGCGCTTCGTTGATCTCCTTGAAGCGCTCCGCCGCCTGCGGCTTGTCGGGATTGCGGTCGGGATGATGCTGCTTCGCCAGCCGGCGGAACGCCTTCTTGATCTCGTCGGTCGTGGCGGTCTCGGCGACTCCGAGCACCTGGTAGTAATCGCGCTGTGGAGCCATCAGCCGTCAGCCATCGGCGCGTCGACTCCCGGCCACTGCAGGACGACGACGCGTGCCGGGCGCAGGAGGGTATCGCCCAAACGGTACCCGGCCTGGAGCACCTGCCCCACCCTGTGGTCTTGCTCCGCGCTTGCCGCCGGCTGCGTCGTCACCGCCTCGTGGAGATTCGGATCGAAGGGCACGCCGACTTGATCCACCCGCGTCACGCCGAGGGCTTCCAGCTCCTTCCACAGCTTGCGCTCCACCAGCTCCACGCCGTCGTGGATCGTCTTGGCGTCGGTCTGTGCGGGGTCTACGTGCGCGAACCGCGCCAGATCGTCGAGCCCGTCCACCAGGCGCTGCACGAACTCCGCCTGCGCCCTGACCCACGCCTCGGCACGCTCCTTGGCCGTGCGCTTGCGGAAATTGTCGTACTCGGCGGCGAGCCGAAGGTACTTGTCCTGGAGAACCGCCAGCTCGCCCTCGAGGCGCGCGATCGCCTGATCGGGCGGCTCGACCGGCAGCGGGGGAGCTTCGGCGTCCGGGGCCGGCGTCCCCCCCACGGGATCGATCGGACGGGGCTTCTTGGTGGTCATGGTCTCCACGTCGCTAAGCAACCGGCGTGCCGCATGCAGCCCGCCGTTTTGGCGGAGTCAGCTCACCGGTACAGTATCGGAACTTTCGGTCTGGCAACAAGATAGACGGATCACCGAGGCATGTCGAGACACAACGAACGACGGCACCAGCTGGTTCCAACCCAGTCTTAGAGGCCCACGTTCCCCAGGAACTCCACGACATCCCCCACCACCCGATCCCGTTGGGGATCATTCAGCACCTCGTGATGCATCTCCGCGTACCAACGCACTTCGACGGCGTCCCCACCCTTGAGCCCGTCGGCGAAGGCGCGGGCCAGGTGCGCGTCGACCACGCGGTCCTCGCCCGCGAGGAGAAAAAGCAGCGGGCAGTCGACGCGGCGGCTGTCGGTCACGACGGCGCGCTGCGCCCACTGAATCTCGGCCCATGCACCGGGGGTCAGCAGATCGTGGCACGCGGGGTCGGCCTTCCAGGCCGCGTTGACGGCGGGATCGCGGCAGAGCTGGTCGGCGTCGAGACCCGCACGCAAGGAGAGCGTGGGCCACAGGTCGGCCAGGACCCGCCCGGCGAACCGCCGCCACATGGGCACCGGCGTTGGGAGACCCAGCCACGGGCTCGACACCACGGCCGCCGCTGGCGGGTCGCCGGGCTGCGTCTCGAGGTAGCGCAGCACCACGAGCGCGCCAAACGCGTGACCGAGCAGCACCTGCGGCGCCGCGGTCCGGGGGCGCACGGCGCGCCGGAACGCCTGCAAGTCGCCCAGCAGCTGGCTGAAACGCGACAGATGGCCCCGCCGCCCGCCCGAGCGACCATGGCCGCGCTGGTCGAGCAGGTAGGCCGCGAACCCCGCCGCGCGCAGCCGCTCCGCCGTGGGAATCCATCGTCCGGCGTGGTCCGACCACCCGTGCAGGAAGAGCACCGCCGCTCTCGGGCCCGGCGGGGTGCCGGGCTCGTACGCGTCGAAGACGAGGGGGGTGCCGTCGGGGGCGTTGAAGCGGATCACGCGTGCTCGGGGAGCAGGCGGCGCAGCAAGTCGAGCGCGGCCTGCGCCGAGCGCGCTCGGATCTCGCCCCGGTCACCGGGAAAGACGCGCGTCAGGGCGCGCGTTTCGGCGCCCAGCCGCGCCGCGAGCCAGACGGTGCCAATCGGCTTGTCCGGGGTCCCGCCCGTCGGCCCCGCGACGCCGGTGATCGCCAACGCCGCCCAGGCCTCGAAGCGGCGCTGGACGCCTTCGGCCATCGCGCGGACGGTCTCCTCGGAGACCGCTCCGTGCGCCTCGATCGTTGCGGGAGGTACGTCGAGGAGCTCGGTCTTCACGTCGTCATCGTAGGCCACGACGCCGCCGATGAACACATCCGACGCCCCGGGGACGGCGGTCAGGCGCGCCGCCAGCAGCCCGCCGGTGCACGACTCCCCCACAGCGAGCCGGCCGTTCCGCGCGCGCAGCGTCTCCAGCACAACCGCGGCGAGGTCGGCGCCATCCTCCCCGTAGCAGTGGTCGCCGAGGCGCCCGCGCAGACCTTGTGCCGCCGCGGCGAGCCGCTCTTCGGCTTCCGGTCGCGGCAGCGACCACGCGGTGAGCCGCAGGTCCACGCCATCCAGGGACGGCAGGTAAGCCAGCGTGAGCGGGGCGAGGTCCTCCTCGATCGGCCCGATCCGCTCCGCCAGCGCCGATTCGGGGACGCCGGTGGTGCGGAGCATGCGCGAGAGGACGACGCGCGTGGGGTCGCCGGCGCGCCGCGCCACGCGCGGCAGTACTTCATCGACCAGGAGCCCTCGCATTTCGGCCGGCACGCCCGGCAGCAGCACGGCGACGCGGCCCTGCGCGTCTTCCAGCCACAGCCCCGGAGCCGTACCCCGCGGGTTCGGCAGGACAGTGGCGCCTTGGGGCACTTCCGCCTGGCCGCGGTTCACGGCGGGCATCGGCCGGCCGAGGCGTCGGAACCGCTCCTCGAGGGCGCGGAGCACCCCCTCGTCCAGCCTGAGCGGCATTTCAAAGAGGGCCGCGACCTCGCGCTTCGTCATGTCGTCGCGCGTCGGCCCCAGGCCACCCGTCGCCACCACGAAGCCGGTGCGGTGCAACGCCTCGGCCACGGCGGCGCGGATCGCGTCGGGGCGGTCGGGGACGGCGGCGTGGCGGACGACTTCGGCGCCGGCGGCGGCGAGGGCCCGGCCGAGCTCGGCGGCGTTCGTATCGGGCGTCAGGCCCAGCACCAGCTCGGTGCCGATGGTGACGACCTCGACCTTCACTGGCCGACTTTGAAGAGGGCCCGGTAGCGGTACAGGTAGACGCCGAGGGAGTAGACGGTGAGGACGATCGCGCCGGCCAGCGTCACCGCCACGAAGATGCCGTGGAACTGATCCCAGAAGTTGCGGAACTCGCCGGCGAACTTATGGGCGGCGATGGCGTCCTTCCAGGCGAACCAGGCGATCGTGGCGCCGATGAAGATGTTCTGCACCAGCGCCTTGGCCTTCCCCGCGCCCACCGCCGGGATGACGACGCCGCGCCGTCGCGCAAAAAAGCGGAACGCGGTGATCAGCACCTCGCGCCCCACGAGCAGCAGCGCGACCCAGACCGGGAAGCTTCCCCACCAGGGGATGCGGTAGTCCACCAGGATGGTGGGATGCCGGGTGATCCAGAAGATCGGGATCAGGGTCGCGAACAGCAGCAGCTTGTCGGCTATCGGGTCGAGCAGCTGGCCCAGCTCGCTGACCGTGTTGTAGCGGCGTGCCAGCCAGCCGTCCACGGCGTCCGACAACGCCGCCGCGAGGAAGATCACGAACGCGATCAGCTTGGGCCAGAAGCCTTGGATGAACGGCAGGAGCGCGATGACCGGCGTGAGGCAGATGCGGGCCAGCGTGATGATGTTCGGCAGGGTCCAGCGCATCGGACCGGCGCCTCTCAGCTGAGGGTCTTCAGGACCGACTTGCTGACCGCCTTCAGCGTGTCGAACACGCCGTCCCCGCGGACCGCCACGGCCTCGTGGTAGGCCGCGTGGCCGACCCACTCGCCGCCGGCCTTCTCGACCAGGTTCTCCCCGGGGTGCGCCGGGTCGGGGGTCACCTTCTGCTGCGCCGCGTCTTCGACCGGCCACCCAGGATTGAGCGCGGCCTGGAGGTCCTTGATCGGGGCGGCGTTGGGCAGGTCGCGCTTGTTGTACTGGATCACGAAGGGAATCTTGGTCAGATCGTAGCCGTACTCGGACATGTTGTCATACAGGTTCTGCATCGATTCGACGTTGGCTTCCATCCGTTCGATCTGGCTGTCGGCCACGAACACGATGCCGTCCACGCCTTTCAAGATGAGCTTCCGGCTCGCGTTGTAATACACCTGGCCCGGCACGGTGTAGAGATGGAACCGCGTCTTGAAGCCGCGGATCGTGCCCAGGTCCACCGGGAGGAAGTCGAAGAAGAGCGTGCGCTCGGTCTCCGTCGCGAGCGAGATCATCTTGCCGCGGGTGTTGGGCGAGACCTTCCCGTAGATGTGCTCCAGGTTGGTGGTCTTGCCGCCGAGGCCCGGCCCGTAGTAGACCAGCTTACAGTTGATCTCGCGGGACGCGTAGTTGATCATCGACATGGGCGCGTCCCCTTAACCGAAGAGTTTGTCAATTTCGTCTTCCGCCCCTTCGAGCAGACCCTTCTTCTGGGTCGGCCCGGCACCCACCCGATTGAACATCTCCTCGAACACCTTGTTGAGATTCTCCACCACGCCCCGCGCCTTGATCTTCACGAGACCGAGCGTCGCGCGCTGATCGAACAGCACCACCAGAATGATGCGCTTGGCGACGTCGGCGAGGTACATGGATTCCCGCTCGCCCTGGTGGACGAGCGAGGCGAACTCCGGCTCGCCGATCATCTTGGCGAGCTGGTCGTTGGCGCTGAAGTCGGCGGCGGTGAGGGAGGCGAAGGCCGCGGGGTCGAACTGCGGCGGTTCCCCCACAGTGGCGACGAGCTGGCCGTTCCGGTCCACGAGCAGCGCGCAGCGGGCGTTGCAGTCCCGGAGGTACGCCTGCAGGTGGGCCTGAATTTGCTTGAAGTCGTTCTCGTTAAACGACCAGCTTGCCGCCCCCGCCATGCGCCTCCTCGGTCACTCGGTCTCGGACATGTCGCGCCGCGCCGCCAGCGCCTGGGCGATGGTCACCGCGTCGGCGTACTCGAGATCGCCCCCCACCGGCAGGCCGCGCGCGATCCGCGTGACGCGCACGCCGGTCGGCTTCAGCACCTGCTGCAGATACGTCGGGTGGCCTCCCCCTCCATCGAGGGATTGGTCGCCACGATCACCTCCCGCACGTCCGAGCCGTTCGCCAAGCGCCCGAGCAGCCGGTCCACATGCAGGTCGTCCGGACCGACGCCATCCAGCGGTGAGATCCGGCCGCCAAAGACATGGTACCGGCCCCGATAGCGGCCGGCCCGCTCGATCGCGCCCACGTCGGCCGACTCTTCAACGACGCACAGCAGCGCGGCGTCCCGGCGCGGGTCACGGCAGATGGGGCACGGGTCCTCGTCCGAGAGATTCCCGCACACGGCGCACGCCATGACCTGCCCGCGGACGCGCCGGAGCGCCTCCGCCAACCGCTCCGCCGCCTCGGCGGGCTGCTTCAGCAGGTAAAACGTGAGCCGCTGCGCCGTTTTCCGCCCGATGCCGGGGAGCTTGGCGAGCTCCGCCACGAGCTCCTCGATGGCCGACACGGCGTGTCCTACAGCGGCGGCAACTGAAACGGGAGCGGCAGGCCCGACGCCAACTTGCGCACCTCTGCCTGGTACAGCTCGGCCGCGCGCTTCTGCGCTTCCGCCACGGCGGCGAGCACGAGATCCTCCAGCATCTCGACGTCGCCCTGACTGAGCGCCTGGGGGTCGATCTTGATCGCGCGGATCTGCCCGCGCCCGTCGGCCGTGGCCTGGACCATCCCCGCCCCGGCCGACACCGTCACCGTCTGCTGTGCCAGCTGCGACTGAATCTCGGACAGCCGCCCCTGCATCTGCTGGCTCAGCTGGAGCAGGCTGGATAAATCCGCCATACGTCGAAAGTTACCCCTCGCAAGAATGGGTGGCAAGCTACTCGAGCAGCTCCAAATCTAATGCGTCGACGGCGGCGTTCAGGCCCGCGTCCTTGGCGCGCAGCGCGTTCAAGCGCTCGGCGTTGGCGCGCTCTTCGGTGAGGCGCACCGGCCGAGCCGCGGCGGCGCCGCCCGCCGCCGCGCCCGCGAGCCGCACGCGCGGCGCCTCGGTGACGTAGCGGCCGATCAGCTGCCCGATCACCTCACGCTGGCGCTCCAGTCCTTCGGCGTGTCCGGCGTTCCCCGGCTGCACCGTCACAGTGGTCCCCTCGACCACCGTCACCTGCGCCTCGGCAAGGAGACTCCCGAGCAGCGGCGTCTTGGCGCGGGCGTCGGAGACGATGCTAGGCCAGACCGAGCGCACGTGGTCGAGGGACAGCGCCGCCTTGGTCGGAGGGTCGGACGGTCGGAGGGTCGGACGGTCAGGCGTGGACGGCTTCCCGGACGTCACGTCCCGGAGCACCGGGGGGCTGGGGGGGGGGGGAGCTCCGACCGTCCGACGGTCCGACGGTCCAACACCCTTCAGCGCGTCGAGCACCTGCCCAATCTCGACCGCCCGGTCCGCCATCGCCCATCGCAACAAGAGAACTTCGACGGCGAGCCGGGTGTTGCCGCCGCGACGGATCCGCTCTTCAGACTCGCCCAGAATAGTGAGCAAGCGCACGACATCGGGAGGCGCGAGCTGAGCGCCGTACCGGCGGACCAGCTGCTGCATCCCGTCGGTGACGCCCTCCGCCGGCCCCCCCACGGCGACGAGGAGGAGCGCCCGCAGAGTCTCCCCCGCGCCGCTCACGAACTCACCCAGGTCGGCGCCGGCCTCGACCAGGCGATCGACGAGGGGGAACACCGCGGCGGCGTCGCGCTCGGCGACTAGACGCAACATCTCGCCGTACAGGTCGTCCGGGATGAGGCCGAGCACCTCACGAACCCGCGCGGCGGTGACGGGCCCCTCGCCGAACGAGAGCACCTGATCGAGCAGGGACAGCCCATCGCGCATCCCGCCGTCGGCGCTGCGGGCGATGAGATGGAGCGCGTCGTCGTCCGCGGCCAGGCCCTCCGCCTTCAACACCTGCTGGAGTCGCGCCACGATGGCGTGCGGGCCGATGCGCCGGAAGTCGAAGCGCTGGAGACGAGAGAGAATCGGCGCGGCGGTCTGGGCGATCTTCTGGGGCTCCGTCGTGGCGAACACGAACACCACGCGTGGGGGCGGCTCTTCGAGGATCTTGAGGAGCGCGTTCCACGCCTCCCGCGTCAGCATGTGCGCTTCGTCCACGATGTAGACCTTGGAGCGCGCGTCGCCGCTCGCCGCGTACATCGCGCGCTCGCGCAGGTCGCGTGCGTCGTCCACGCCGCGGTTCGAGGCGGCGTCGAGCTCGACGACGTCCAGGTTCGCGAGGCCGTTCCAGATCCGCGTGCACGAGTCGCACGCGCCGCAGGGCTCGCCGGCGGGCGTGCGCCGCTCGCAGTTCAACGCCATCGCGAGAATGCGCGCGGCCGTGGTCTTCCCCACCCCGCGCGGGCCGGCGAAGAGGTAGCCGTGGGCAACGCGCCCCTGCGCCACGGCGCCCCGCAACGCCGCGGCGACGTGGTCCTGGACGATGAGGTCGGCGAACTGCTTGGGACGGTATGTGCGGGCGAGGGCGATCATGCGAGGGAATCTAATCAGGGATCAGGGAGCGTCACGGCCGGCTGCAGCCCGACCGCTCGAACCGGCTCTCGACCGAGTCCACGGCGGCGTACATGGTCTGGTCGCGCGCGGTGCGGCGCGCGTCGAACAATGCCATCTTGCGCCTCCGCTCGGCATTATACGTGATCCACAGATCCTCGATGACGGCGAGCCCGCGCGCCAGCCCCGCGCAGTCGACTCGCCGGTTCGCGAACTGCACGGCGCGATCGTTGAAGGTGCGAACCCCGCGGGTCAGCGAGTCGCTCAGCCGGTCGAAGCGCGTAAACGTCGTGTCGCGCCGGACGACGGGGGCGGCGGGTGACGGCGCGGAGGGCCCACCGCGCTGCAACAGCCGTTGCACCACAGCCGGGACCTCAAACCCCCGGCCCCCCGCGCGCAGGACGAAGTACCAGTACGCCCCCGCCGCCCCACCTCCCACGATCAGGAGCAGCGCGAGCCACCTGAGCCAGGCGACGCCGGGGAGTGGGTGGATGCTGATCCAGCAGCTTGAACGGAGGCGCCGCGGTGCGGTGCGGCGTCCGCGGGGCTCGGGCGGCCGACGGCTCGGGCGGGGGGGGGGGCCGCCGGGGCGCCGGGCGTGGGGGGGGGGGCTCCGGAATGGGGGCGGGCTCGGCCGGCTCGTCGGGGACGAACACCGGCGCGGCGGGCCGCGTCTTCTGCGACGGCCGCGGCGGCGAGGGAGGGTGCGGAGCAGGCTCGGCCTCGGCGCTGGTGCGGATGAACGGCAAGTCGTCCGCCGGCGGCGGCTCCGGCGCGGGCGTCGGCGCCGAGGGCCGCTTCCCGGTGATCGGGTTAAAGGCCTTGTAGTTCTTCCAGGTCAGGAACGACCGCTTCTTGCCGTCACTGCGGATCGAGTCGGGCTGCAGCAGCTCGTAGAACGGCAGCAGTGTCTCGGCCCACGACTCCGCGCCGCTCGAGCGGAAGAACCCGCCCACCACCCCCTCGGCCTGCACGGCGACCAGCACCGCCACGTGCCAGGGGTCGGTGAAATACTTGTCGTGCGTCTCGACGTCATGCGGAGAGAGAGACAGGCCCTGTCCCGGATGACTGTGATACCAGCCCAGCAGCCGGCCCGATGCCCGCGCCAGCTGCTCCTGCATCCGGTCCCACAGCCGCGCGACCACCACCTCGGTCTTGTCCCCGTAGATCGCCTGGTTGAGCCGCAGCGTCTTGTCGATCACCGCGTACAGCACGCCGGTTTCGGGGTCGCGAAACACGTCCCCTGCCAGGAACCCAAAGATCGCCTGCTCCGGCGACGCCTTGAGGTGGTCCTGCAGCGCGACCACGGCTTCCTGTTGGAAGAAGACCGGGTAGGGCGCGCGGCCCGAGGGCCGAGTCCCCTGGCTCGCCGGGTTCCAGAGGATGGCCCGGGCCATGGGCATCGGCTGGTGCCGGGGCTCGGGCTGCGTGGGCTGGGTCACCGCAGCGCCTCCACGACCAGGCGCGCAGCGCGATCCACGTCCGCCCGCGTCACGTCGAGGTGTGTGACGGCGCGGAGCCGCCGCGGCCCGAACGACACGACGAGCACGCCGGCCTGCGCGAGCCGGGGAATCACCGTCTGCGACGAATCCCCGTCGCGCACGAGATCGAGCATCACGATGTTCGTTTCCGGGGCGGACGGGCGGACTGCCGGACAGTCGGACAGCAGCTCCGCCAAACGTTTGGCGTTGGCGTGATCCTCGGCGATTCGGGGCAGGTTCTGGTCCAGGGCGTACAGCGCTGCGGCGGCGAGGATGCCCGACTGCCGCATGCCGCCGCCCAGGCGCTTCCGGATCTCCCAAGCGCGGGGCCGCAGGTCCTTCCTGAACCCGAGGCAGGAGCCGACGGGGCAGCCGAGCCCCTTGGAGACGCTGACCATCACCGTGTCGGCGCCGCGCGCCAAGCGCTCGGGCGGCACGCCGAGGGCGGCGGCGGCATTCCAGAGGCGGGCGCCGTCGAGGTGGACCGGGAGGCCGGCGGCCCGCGCCGCCGCGACGACGCCGTCCATCGCCTCCGGCCGGAGCACGCGGCCGCCCGCCGCGTTGTGCGTGTTCTCGACCGCGAGCGCCGTGGCACGCGGCAAGTGAGGCGAGGCCGGCCGCAGCGCCCGGCGCAGCAGCTCCGGCTCGAGCAGGCCGTCCGGCGTCCGGACGGGGCGGATCTGCACCCCCGACAGCGTCGCCACCCCGGCGAGCTCGTAGTGCACGAGGTGGGCGTCCGCCTCGATCAGCAGCTCCGTGCCGGGGCGGGTCAGCAGCGCGATCCCGGTCTGGTTCGCCTGCGTCCCGGAGGGGAAGAAGAGCGCGTCCTCGGTGCCGAGCAGGCCCGCGATTCGCGCTTCCAGCCGGCGCGTCGTGGGATCGCCGTCCAGCACGTCGTCGCCCACTTCCGCCTCGGCCATAGCGCGCCGCATCTCCGGTGACGGCTTCGTCACGGTGTCGGAGCGGAGATCGATCGGGCGCGTCATCCGAGGCGTACGCGTTGCTGGCGTCGCATCCGCATCAGGTCGTACGTCTCCGCGACCTCGCCTCCCAGCAGGAAGACGTACGCCGTGTAGTAGATCCACAGGAGGAACAGAAAGAAGCCGACCACGTTCGCGTCCGAGGCCACGCGGTCGAGGGTCGCGAACCGCGTCACGTACAGCGCGTACAGCCGTTTGGCGATCTCGAACCCCACGGCGCAGAACAGCGATGCCACCAACCCGGTGCGCCAGTAGATACGCCGGCTCGGGAGGAACTTGAAGATCAGGAAAAACAGGAGCGTCCCGAACGCCAGCGCGCCCAGCTCGGCGCCGAACCGCCATACGAACGACTCCTTGCCCCCGCCGACGGCCGAGAGGAACGCGTTGGCCACGAGCAGGGTACCGGTGGCGAGCACCATCGCCAGATCGACCAGCTTCGCGATCGGCCAGGGGCGGCGCTCCTCAGTGTCGAACACCTCGTTCAGGGCGGCGCGCAGGCCGCCGAACAGGCGCGTGGAGAACCAGAGGAACAGCGGCACGGCGAACAGCGTGAGCCGGCCCCGTTGCGCCACGAGCCGGCTGAGCCCTTCCTCCACGCCGCCGAACGCATCCCCCTCGGGCCGGGCCGCCGCCGGCAGGAAACGCTGCAGCAGTTCGTGGACGTCGACCTGATGGGTCGTGATCTGGTGCTGCACCAGGTAGCCCACGACCGCGAGCGCGAGCCCCACGAAGGGGATCGCCGTGAGCAGCAGGTCGAACGAGAGCGCGCTGGCGAGGAAGGGGATGTTGTCTTCAAAGGCCGCCTCGAGGGTGCGCCGGACGACGCCGGTCACCGATCGGTGCCAGCCACCCTCGCCGTTCACGCGACGGGCTCGTCCCCCTCCTCGACCTCGGCCGCCGGGGCCGGGACCCGCCGGCGTCGCCGGGCGTCCGCGATCCGCCGCTCCAGCTCCTCGCGCGTCGAGCGCGGCGCTTCCTCTTCCGGCTCGGCGTCGAGCTCTCCGGCAGCATCGCGCAGGTCGCGCAGCCGCCGGGCGAGCTTGTGCCGCGTCCCCTCGCCGGTTTCCGGAGCGAACAGCAGGCCCACGACGGCGCCCACCACCACACCAAGGAGGAAGCCGCCGAACCCGGAGCTGCGCTCACTCATTCGCCCGCCTCGGCGTCGTCGGGGGCCGCGACCAGCGCGGCGCGCGGCGCGGCATGCGAATCGAGCGGCGGCTTCACGTAGCGGTCGGTGGCCGCGCGCGTGCCCCGGACGCGCAGCTGCTCGAACAAGAAGGCGAACATCTTCTCCAGGTCCGCCCCGATCGCCGCCCGCACGTCGGCCGGGAGATCCCAGAGCCGCCGCTTGAACGGGCTGATCGCCTTCTTGCGGCTCTTGTAGATGAACTGCTCCTCGGTGTCCCCCTTCTTCCATTCGTCTTTGCAATCGGCCTTCACCCACTCGTTGATCTCGCGCCGCACGTCCGCCGGCAGCTTGGGGTGGTCGAGCACGATGTTCTGGAAGTTGGTGGCGAGGTGGATCTCCACGGCCTCGCAGGCCGGAAAGCTGCCGAACGCCTCGGGCGGCAGGGTCGAGGCGCCGTGCTGCACCGCCCCCCCGAGCCCGTACTTGGCGCGCGCGTCGCGCGACAGTGCCTTGAGCGCCTCAAGATCGAGCTGCACCTTCGCGATCGAGCCGTCCGGCAGGACGACGCCCCCGTGGCTCGTGCCGGTCTGGACCGAGATCTTCGAGATGCCCACGTACCGGCCCAGCCGCTTCAGCGTCCGATTGTATCCGTCCATGAACGCCTGCAGCTCATGCACGTCGGAATTCTTTCCTCCCACCTCGCCGATCTCCGCGCCCACGGAGACGGTGACGCCGGCGGGCTCGCGCTCGCGGATGAACTGCGTGAACTCCGCGGCCCGCTCGTAGTTCTCGCGCTGCTGCTCGTCGAGGTTAGGCTTGGAGAGATCCACCAGCGTGGAGGTGTCCACGTCGATGTTGTAGAAGCCGGCGTGCAGCTCCTCTTCGATCAAGGTCCGCAGCGCGCCCAGCTCGGCCTCGGGATCGGCGGCGTACTTCTTGGCGTTCACCTGGACGTGGTCGCCCTGGATGAAGAGCGGCCCCGTGAACCCCTCGCGCAGCGCCGCCGCCGTCATCACCGCGACGTATTCGGCCGGCCGCTGGTCGGTGTAGGCAATCTCGCTGCGCGCGATCTCGCAGATCACCGCCCCCACCTCGAGTCGCCGCGCGGCCCGGAAGATGGCGCGCCCGGTGTCGTAGGCCATCACGCGCACGTTGATGGCGGGCGTCGTGAAGGGCGGCACCTCGCCCCGTCCGCGGGCCAGGTACAGCTCGTGGATCGACGCGGGCCGCACCCCCGCCCGCTGGCCGATCTCCCAGATCTGCCAGCGAGCCCGCTCCTTCTCATCCGCGGTCCCGAATACCGCCTGGCGGACCAGGCGGTCTATGTCGGCGCTCTGCTTGCTCACGTAAGCCTCCCCGCGAGAGGAATTTACGCCCCGCTCACCTCGATAACCAGTCCATCGTACGCGGGCGCGATGCCGCGCGGCAGGCGCCCGGCGAGATCGGCGTGCGGCGCGTCGTGGGTCAGGTGCGTGAGCCAGGTCTGCCGCGCGCCGATGCGCTGCGCCGCCGCGACGGCTTCCGGAATGGAGAGGTGCAGCGGGTGCGGCTGCGGCAGGAGCGCGTTCAGGACCAGCACCTCGAGCCCCGCGAGCAGCGCCGCCACGTCGTCGGGAATGGCCTTCACGTCCGTGAGATACGCGATCGGTCCCAGCCGATAGCCGAACACGCTGTGGTCGCCGTGCGGCAGCGCCAGCGGCAGGACGGGCACGCCCGCCACCGTCGCGATCCGCCCCGCCTCCAGCGCATGCGCGGCCAGCTCCGGCTTGCTGGTCCCCGCGGGCGGCAAGATCGCCCGATCGAAGATGTAGGGAAACCGCGTCGCCAGCTCGGCCATGGTCGCGGCGGGACCGTACGCGGGCAGCCCCCCTGGGTTTCCCTGCCGCACCGAGATCGCCCGCAGATCATCGATGCCGTGCACGTGATCGGCGTGGGCGTGGGTGTAGAGCACGGCATCGACGCGGTCCACCCCCGCCGCCACGAGCTGCAGCCGCAGCTCGGGGGGCGTGTCGATGAGCAGGCGCTTGCCTCGCGTCTCGATCAACGCCGCGGTGCGGCTGCGGCGGTCGCGCGGGTCAGTCGAGGTGCAGGTGCGGCACTGGCAACCGATCTGGGGGACGCCGAACGACGTGCCCGTCCCGAGAAAAATCAGCCGCACGTCACACTTCCTCGACCTTGATGAGGTTCGTGCTCCCCGACACCTCCCACGGTACGCCCGCCGTCATGACGATCTTGTCGCCCGGCTTCGCGAGCTCGCCTTTCAGAAGGAGGTCGCGCACCACGGCGAGCATCGCGTCGTAGCTCGGCACGCGGTCGACCAGCACCGGGAGCACGCCCCACACCAGCGCCAGCTGGCGGTAGGTGGAGGGTTCGGTGGTGACCGCCAGGATCGGAACCGGCGGGCGCAGCGCCGCCACCTTGCGGGACGTGAACCCACCTTTGGTGAGCGTGACGATGAGCGGCGTCTGCAGCAAGCGCGCCACGGCGTGCGTCCCCCAGGCGATGGCGTCCTCGACCATGACGCCCTCGCGGGGCGCCAGGCGGCGCTGCTCGTCCCGCCCCGCGGCGTGCCGCTCCATCTCTCGGATGATCCGATCCATGGCGCGCACCGCTTCCACCGGGTACGCGCCCGTCGCCGTCTCGGCCGAGAGCATCACGGCATCGGTGCCGTCGAGGATCGCGTTCGCCACGTCGGACGCCTCGGCCCGCGTCGGCCGAGGGTGTTGCACCATGGATTCGAGCATTTGCGTGGCCGTGATCACCGGCTTGCCGTGCCGGTTCGCCTCGCGGATCAGCCGCTTCTGGACGAGAGGCACTTGCTCGAACGGCAATTCCACACCGAGGTCGCCCCGGGCAACCATCACGGCGTCGCACGCCGCGAGGATGCGATCCAGGTCGTCGAGCGCGGTCGCCTTCTCGATCTTCGCGACCAATTTGACGCTCGGCGACACCAGGGCCCGCAGCTCGGCGAGATCCTCCGCGCGGCGCACGAAGGACAAGCCGAGGTAGTCCACCCCGCGCCGCACCCCATCCAGCGCGTCCTCGCGGTCCTTGTCGGTCAGGGCGGGGGCCGAGACCTGCACGCCGGGCAGGTTCATCCCCTTGTGGGCAGTGAGCGTGCCCCCGTCCACGACGCGGCCGCGCACGCGCGGCGGGTCCACCTCCGTCACTTCGACCGACAGCAGCCCGTCGTTCAGCAGGATGCGCGCACCGACCCGGGCGTCGTCGGCGAGGCGGGCATAGGTCGTCGGCAGCTCGTCGCCACGCGCCTCGCCTTCGGGCGCGAACACGACCGCCTGGCCGGGTTTGAGCTCGCGCGGCGCCTTGAGGGCCCCCAGCACGGCCACCGGCAACCCCTTCGCCTCGGCCACGCGTCGCACGCCGGCGATCCAGCCACCGCGAATCTCGGGGGAGCCGTGTGAGGCGTTGACGCGGACGACGTTGACGCCCGCGTCGAGCAGGGCGCCGATCTGCGAGTCGCTCCCGCTCGCGGGCCCAAGCGTCGCGACAATCTTGGTCCGGCGGATCACTCGATGTTCCTCACGTCACAGAGTCGCAGAAGATAGCTCGGCCGGACTTGGTCAGCGTCGGATAGGGGGTTTTCCACAATTCCGAGCTGCCCCGGAGATGTGGAAAAGTGGTCCGCCGCCGGGCGCCGCAACAGGAGGCGCGCGGCGCTCAAATCGATGGTGTGCGCAAGGAGCTAACGCGTTGCTCCGAGGTTGGATATCGCCGGCACTTCAAGCAGCATGTCAGCTCTCCACAGCGCCCAGTTGGCGCGCCGGCACCATGCATAAAGATCCACACATCCGTATAGGCCCGTCAGCGCACGACCTCGAGCTGCTTCTGGTCGAGTCGTTGGCGGAACTCCTGGAGCACATGGACGGTGCGGGCCATGGCCGAGGCGGGCATGCCCTCGATCGTGCGCGCCGCGAGGCGCCGCTCGAGTTGGCCGACACGCAACAGCACTTCCAGGCCCCGGCGGGTGAGGGTGACGCGCACCCCGCGGTCATCTTCGGGGTCCGTCGTCGTCTCGACCAGGCCTTTCGCCTCGAGGCGCTGGATGAAGGTCGTGGCGGCGGCGCGCGACACGCCCAACTGACGGGCGACATCGCTGGGGCGGGCCCCATCGGGGCCCCCCTGATCCACGGCGGCGACGGCCGCGTGGGCTCGATGCGACAGATCGAAGGCGCGGAAGGCGCGGTCCCCTGCCCGCTGGATCGCGTGGTAGGCGGCGGCCACGGCGTCGGTGAGTTGCAGGGCCAGCTCAGAGCGATCGCTCATCCCCTCCTCCACGGATGGAAAGAAGTTAATATGTTGATAGTTAATATACTAATATGTTGCGGAGGGCGCAACCGCGCGCGGGTTCAGCAGGTCGCCGACCAGTCCACCTCGGACACCCGGCCGCAGCGGGTGCATTTGAGGGTGAGCGGCTTCCCGTCGTAGTCCTGCCGCTCGTGGCACGCGGGACAAACGGCGTAAGTCGTGACGACGTCGTGCCCTCCCCCGAGCGTGGGACGGAGCACACCCGTGCGGGTCACGATACTCCAGCGGTCGGGAGGGGTCTCGCGGATCTGGACGTCGATACGGCTGAGGCGGACGGGCCGCTGGCGCACCTCCAGCACCACCTTGCCGTCGTCGGTTTCCTCGAGGATGGGATACCAGGCGCCGCGGCGGAGCACGTCGGCCACGTTGTCGAGGCAGCGGGCCCAACCCAGAGGACGTTTCATGAGCCGGGGGCCCAATGTAGCACAATCGTTTAGATTCTGTTATGCGCGCCATCGGAACCGTTGCCCGGCTGCAAATCCAACGCAGCTCGCTCAAGACCGGAGAGAAGCCGACCCGCGTCTACGACCCTGCCCCAGTGCTCGCCGTCCCGCGGCTCGCCGTCAGCCCGGCCGGCGTGCTGGGGGCGGGCGCGGACGGCGGCTGGCTGGTGGACGTCCACCATCAGGCGCATCCCGACACCAAGAACGAGGACGGCCTGCACGGCGTCTCCGTCGGCTTCACCTCCCACTACGCGGCGATGCGGGACCGCTTCGGCGAGCGGATCGTGATCGGGTGCGCGGGAGAGAACGTCATCGTCGAGACGGACGGGATGTTCACCTATGACGATGTCGCGGCAGGGATTGCACTGGTCAGCGCGGACGGCGACGAGCGGGTGCGGCTCCGAGTGCTGCAGGTCGCGCATCCCTGCCGCCCGTTCACCGGGTGGGCCCTCGGCGGGCGCGTCGAGTCCGAGGTCCTGAAGTCACACCTGCAGTTTCTGGACGACGGGATGCGCGGCTTCTACTGCGTGGGTGAGGGGGTGGGAGTCGTTCAGATGGGAGATCAAGTCGTCCTGCTCTAGCGACGGCAGACGGGAAACGAGAAACGGGAAACGTGTGCTGTGGTCACGTTTCCCGTTGCGCGTTTCCCGTGTCCCGATTCAGCTCAGCTCATCCCACGCCAATCCCGCCGCCTTGTGACACTTGTCGCAGGTCATTTGGTCGATGCGCGCCTCGAAGCCCTGGCGGTGTCGGCAGCTCGGGCACACAGCGTACGTCAGGGGGAACGTGCGGCCCAACTTCTCGAAGACGCGCGGCTCGCACTTGACGATGGTCCAGCGCTCCGGGGGATGGTAGCGGATCTCGAGGAAGCGGCGGTCCACGGGGATATTGTGCCGATTCACGTCGAGCACCACGATGTTGCTCGACGAGATCCGCACGACGGGATACCACGCGCCGCGTCGCAGCGTGTGCGCCCCTGCCGGGCCGACGCGCGCCCACCCCTTCACCTGGACGCGCGTGGGCGTGATGGGACGAGGATCCATAGCCTCTACACTAAGGTCGCCACGCTGGCGGTGGCGTGACAACTGTCACAGGGCGGGCGGTCGCCTCACCCACATTCGGAGTAGCCGCAGACGTGGCACTTAGCGCAGCCCTCGATGAAGGCGAGCTGCGAACCGCAGTCGGGGCAGGCCCCGAGGAAGTCCTGGTCAGGACCGCGCACCACCCGTAACGCGGCGTCGCCCGCCGGCCCCGCGCCCACGTCGCGCGACGCAACGGCCGGCGGGAGCCCACCCAAAGACGCAGGGGCGGGGGGGGGGGGAGCGCCGAGCAGGTCCTGCTGCACGCCCTGCTTGTCCTGCATCCATTTCTCGAACGCGATGCCGATGGCGTCGGGAACCGAGAGGACCTTGTTGGGACCCAGGCCCACGGCGCGGTCCGAGGAGATCCCACGCAGCTGGCGGTAGATCTCCTTGAGGGGAATGCCCGAGCGCAGCGCGAGCGAGATGAGCCGGCCGACGGCTTCGACGTCCGCCATCAGCGCGCCGCCCGCCTTGCCCAGGGAGATGAACACCTCGAACGGCTGGCCCTTGTCGTCCTCGGTGATCGTGACGTACATCGTGCCCAGCGGCGTCTCGACCCGGCGCGTGGAGCCTTTGAGCAGATCGGGGCGCGACCGTTTGGCGCGGCGCTGCAGGTTCTCAGCCTCGACGTCGTGCAGCTGCGCCCGCGTGCGCGCGAGCTCCGTCTCGAGCTCGGCGATGCGTCCCAGCGCTTCGGCGAGGCTCCCCCTCCTGCACCTTCTTGGCCGTCGAGCCCGTGGAGAGCACCTGCATCTCGCGCGCCCCGTCGCGGTACACCGTCACGCCCTTGCAGCCCAGCTGGTAGGCGTAGCGGTAGATCTGCTCCACGTAATCCTCGGTGGCGTCGTTCGAGAAGTTGCAGGTTTTGGAGATCGCGGAGTCGGTGAAGGCCTGGAACGCGGCCTGCATCTGAATGTGCCACTCGGGCATCACATCGTGGGCCGTGACGAACACGCGCTGCCACTTGGCTGGCACCGCGTCGAAGTGGATGTGGCCCGCCTCCGCGATCTGCTGCATCAGCGCGTCGGAGTACCACCCTTCGCGCCGCGCGATCGCGATGAACTCCTCGTTCACGTCGGGCATGAGCGCGCCGGCCTGGTTGCGCATGAACGCGACCGCGAACAGCGGCTCGATGCCGGAGGAACAGCCGGCGATGATCGAGATCGTGCCGGTCGGCGCCACCGTCGTCAGGTTGCAGTTGCGCAGCCGGCGCATCGGGCGGATCCGCTCCCCGCGGGCGTCGCGCGCGCACGTCGCGTCGGGCCCCCAGATCGAGCCCTCCCACTCGGCGAACACGCCGCGCTGCTCCGCCAGCTTCTCGGAGGCGACCTTGGCTTCCTCGTCGATGAACTCCATCAGCCGGCGGCCCAGGGCCACCGCCTCCTCGGCGTTGTAGGGGATGCCGAGCCGCACCAGCAGGTCCGCCCAGCCCATGATGCCGAGGCCGATGCGGCGGATCCGCTTCGCGAGATCGTCGATCTCCTCGAGCGGGTACTTGTTGGCGTCGATCACGTTGTCGAGAAAGTGGGTGCACAGGTGCACCGCCGTCCGCAGGCGGTCCCAATCCACGGCGCCGTCCTTGACGAACAGGCCCACGTTGATCGACCCGAGGTTGCAGACGTCGTACGACAGCAGCGGCTGCTCGCCGCACGGGTTGGTCGCCTCGTAGCTGCCGAGCTGGGGCACCGGGTTGTAGTAGTTCGCCCGATCGATGAAGTACACGCCCGGCTCCCCCGTCTTCCAGGCCCCGTGCACCACCTTCCGAAACGCCTCGCGAGCGTCGAGCTGGCCCACGACGGCGCCGGTGCGCGGGTGGATCAAGTCGTACTTCGTTCCCTCCTCCACCGCCCGCATGAACGCGTCCGTGACGGCCACCGAGATGTTGAAATTCGTCACCTGGGTCAAATCGTCCTTGCAGGCGATGAACTCCAGGATGTCGGGGTGGTCGACCTGCAGGATGCCCATGTTCGCACCGCGGCGCGTCCCGCCCTGCTTCACCACGTCGGTCGACGCGTCGTACAGCTTCATGAACGACACGGGGCCCGAGGCCACGCCCATGGTGGAGCGCACGACGTCATTCTTGGGACGCAGGCGCGAGAAGGAGAACCCGGTTCCTCCACCCGACTGGTGTACCAGGGCCATCGACCGGAGGGTGTCGTAGATCCCGCTGCGCTCGTTCGAGAGCGCGTCGTCGACCGGGAGCACGAAGCAAGCCGAGAGCTGGCCGAGGGGCCGCCCCGCGTTCATGAGCGTGGGCGAATTCGGCATCCAGACGCGAGTGGCCATGAGCTCGAAGAACGTCTCCGCCAGCCCTTCCACGGCCTTGTCGGAGGCCCCGTAGCGCCGATCCGGCTCGGCGATGGTGCGCGCGACCCGCCAGAACAGGTCCTCGGGTCGCTCCACGAGCTTCCCCTGGTCGTCCTTCACCAGGTAGCGCCGCTCGAGCACAGTGACGGCGTTGGGGCTCAGATCGAGTGTGCCGATGCGGCTGGAAGCAGTCATGCGGGCTCGTCCCTCGCGGAGGTGAGCTTGCTCACCAAACGTTTGGTATGTGTGAATTTACTGCGCGCAGATCAAAAAGGCGCGGAGGGGCAAGGTAGACCGTTCCGCACGCCCGGGCAACACCTCGCGAGAGCGGCCGCCCCACGGCACATCCAACAATTCACATCACAAACTTGTTCCAGCGATCGGGAACGTCCCCGCGCGGTGGCGCTGCGCTTCGGCCACGTAGTGCTCCCACGTGTCGCGGATGCGCTCCCGCAGGGCATCGTCCACCGGTCTGGTGACACGAG
>WNGA01003703.1_pt1 | contig 22863 bp, 19 predicted proteins | sample 5400061 | NCBI WGS metagenome assembly WNGA01 (sample SAMN13153366, study PRJNA577476) | soil metagenome | isolation source: 100 cm soil or saprolite under grassland replicate 2 | place: USA:California | collected 2016-06-15
TGACGATCCTGGAAAGAATCAGCCAGGCGCCGAGCCGGATCGGCAGCGCGCTCTACGACTGGGACGAGCTGGTCCAGGAAGACCGCGTGCACCGGCTGGCCTACACCGACCCGGCGATCTTCACCGCCGAGATGACGCATGTATTCGGCGGAACCTGGGTCTATCTCGCCCATGAGAGTCAGATCCCCAACGCCAACGATTTCATCACTGGGCGTCTCGGCCTGCGCCCGCTCATCATCGTGCGCGATCAGCAGGGGAGGATCCGCGCGCTCTACAACCGCTGCACGCATCGCGGCACCACGCTCTGCCGCTGGGACAAGGGCAACGCGAAGTCGTTCCAGTGCCCGTATCACGGCTGGAACTTCCTCAACACCGGCAAGCTGCGCGGGGTGCCGTGGCCCGAGGGCTACGCGTGCGACTTCAAGGACCCCAAGTACAACATCGCCCAGGTGCCGCGGGTGGAATCCTACCGCGGCTTCATCTTCGGCACGCTCAACCTGGATGCGCCGCCGCTCGCCGACTGGCTCGGGCCCATCAGGCAGCCGATCGACGAGTGGCTCGACCGCAATCCCGGCGGCAAGGTGGTCGTGTGCGAGGCCAATCGGCTCAAGTTCAAGGGCAACTGGAAGCTCGCCTACGACAATTCCGCCGACGGCTACCACGTGGTCTATTCGCACCGCTCGCTTCTCGACACCGAGAACCGTTTTGCCGCCAACAGCACCAAGGGCATGTCGTACTACAAGACGTCGCCGGACGATGCCCCGATGTACGTCAAGTACGCGGGCAACGGCCACCATTTCAAGGACAAGCGGCCGAACCTGGAAAAGCGCCCCGGCGGTTTGTGGGCGCTCGAATCCGCCCATCCGGGCATGGAGCACTACGAGGACGACTTCAGGCGGCGCTACGGCGCGCGCGCCGATGACCTGCTCGACCTCGCCGGCTCCGAGCCGGTCAACATCAACGTGTTCCCGAACCTGTCGCTGCTCGGCAACCACATCCAGGTGTTCGAGCCGATCAGCGCCGAGGAGACCAACACGGTCTGGTACGGCACCAGGATCGTGGACGAGATAGGCGCGCTCGGCGATGCGGTCGATGACATCAACGCGCTCCGCATGCGCACCCAGGAAGGCTTCCCGAATTTCGGCGAGGTCGACGACGTCGCCAATTTCGAGCAGATCCAGCGCGGCCTGCAGTGCCTGGAGGACGAATGGGTCTACATGCACCGGGGCTTAGGCATTCCCGGCCGGGTGCGCACCCACGACGACGGCACCATCTCGGCGCCGGCGACCGACGAGGTGTTCATGCGCGAGCACTTCAAGGAGTGGAAACGGCTGATGAAGGCGCGGCCGAACCTGGCGATCCAGCGGGAGCCGTGAGACGGAGGACAGACGACGGATGACAGATCGTCGCGTCGTCGTCACAATCTTTCCCCGTCGCCCGTCATCGGGACTACAGCATGCAGCCCGCACCCGACCCCTCCCGCACGTCGTACTACGTCAACGATGCGCTCTATCGCGCGCTGATCGCGAATTTTGCCGATTGGCAGCGCGACGATCGGACGGTGGCCGATCCCGCCGAGCGCGACCTGTTCCGCCGGCTCATCGAGCGCGAGGCGCGCCTGTTGGACCAGCTGCGCTACGAGGAGTGGCTGACCCTGTTCGCGCGCGAATGCATCTACTGGGTGCCCGCAACCCCCAACGCCGGCGATCCGCGGCGCGAGGTGGCGGTCATGTTCGACGACCGCCGCCGGCTCGAGGACCGCGTGTTTCGTCTGCGCACGGGCTTTGCCTGGTCGCAGGCGCCGGCCTCGCGCACCGTGCGGCTGATCGCCAACGTGGAGGTGTTCGCCGCCGATCGCGACGACGTGCGCATGGTGCGGTCCAATTTCCTGATCCACGAATTCTGGGGCGACGAGACGCGTTTCCTGAGCGGCTGGGCGGGTCACCGCTTCGCGCAGGCCGACGGCCGCTGGGAGATCGCCGCCAAGCAGGTCAACCTCATCGAATGCGATCAATCAATCCGCAACCCGAGCATCATTCTTTAGCGTCTGCATCGTCAGGGCCCGGCCTTGTGCCGGCCATCCACGTTTATGGGTCGGTTTGCTCAAGACGTGGATGGCCGGGACAACCCTCGCCGCTGTGGCGGCTCGCCCGGCCATGACGATGCGCTGATGTGAGATGCGCCGACGAGCGCTGTCTCGGAATCAAGCGCTCTTCTGCTTCGCCTTCTTACGCCAGAGCTGGAAGCCCTGGTCGTTGATGGCTTTTTCGATCTCCGCGCGCGGCAGGCGATGCGGAGGATCTTTGTCGGCCGCAACGACGCCGACCGCGTGCCACGGACGAAACTGCTCCGGCAACTGGCTCCCCGCGAGATCGCCGGAAAAGGCCCGTAACCCGGCCTGGACCCCGGACTTGAAGACATAGATCCGCATGGGTACACCTCTTTGCTAAAGCCGGACCGCCATCGTCGGCACGGCGGGCGCTCAGCGCCGACGGAACTGATTTCGCACCGGCGTGCCGCGCATCGCTGCCGCCCGCTCGTCCTTGTGGCGGAAGATGACGCGGCCCTTTTCCAGATCGTAAGGAGACATCTCGACCGTCACGCGATCGCCCGCGAGCGTCTTGATCCGGTTCTTCTTCATGCGGCCGGCCGTGTAGGCGACGATCGCATGGCCGTTGTCGAGCTGAATGCGATAGCGCGCATCGGGAAGAATCTCGGTCACGAGGCCTTCGAGCTCGATCAACTCTTCCTTGGCCATGCAAGCTCCTTCATGTGTAGAGGCCGCCGCCCTTGAAGGAACGGCGGCCAATGAAACGGGTCCTGAAACGACCCCTCGCGAGAAGCGTTACGCGATCTCGAGCCGGCCGACCGCGATCTTGCCGGAGCGCGCGTCGGTCTGGGTATCGAACGACACCTTCTGGCCTTCGCGCAGGGCGGAGATGCCCGCACGCTCCAGGGCGGTGGCATGAACGAAGACGTCTTTTCCGCCGTCGTCCGGCTGGATGAAGCCGAAGCCCTTCTGACCGTTGTAGAACTTTACTGTGCCCGTAGTCATAACAATGTCCTTTCACTGACGGTGTGCACGTTGGGAGCGGGCGCACGCCTTCGTGGCCAGTTCCCGGTTCGTCGAATTTGGAGGCTGAAACGTGCGCCTGGCAGTGCGAGGCGAAGCGGCCCAGTTGTCCGGCCAAATGTCGATAACGCAATATGTATCGCCTGAAGGGGGCAATTACAAGGCACCTCGATCGGCGGAACCGCCCGCATCAGGCGCAATCACGCAGCGGGCGGCGCTAAGATCGCCGGCGGGCGGTCCCCTATCGCGTCAGCGGCAAATCCAGTTCCACGCGATCGTGCGTCACCTTGGGCTCACACTGAGATAATCGAAGCAATCGGGCGGCGGCGATCACCGACGATCACGCCCCCACCGGCCGCCACGGGGCGAAGCGGAAGCCTTGCATCGCATCGCGCACCATCAGCATCTCGCCGACCGTCTCCGAGGTGATGAGGCCGACCAGGCGTCCGTTCGCATCGACGACGCCGACCGCCGGCACCGCTTTCTCCTGCAGCAGCTTGAACGCCTCGTCGAGGGTGCGGCGGTAGCTGATGACCGGGACGTCGCGCTGCATGACGTCGGCGATCGGCACCAAGGGCCCGAGCTGCTTCAAGGCCTTGATGATGTCGCTTCGGCCCAGCACGCCGATCAGGCGGCCGTTCTCGACCACCGGGAACTCGGTCTGGCTGGTGCGCAGAAGCGTCTCGATCGCGTGGTCGATGCGCTCGTCCGGCGCGAGCGTCGCGAACTGCGTCATCATCGCGGAAGTCACCGGCACCCCGCGCGACATCGCGCGCATGGCCACCAGCTGCGCCTCGGCCGACGCCGCGAGATAAACGAAGATCGCGATGAAGATCAGTATCGGGTTCCCGAACAGCCCGAGGAAGCCGAACCCGAAGGCGCAGAGCTGGCCGATCTTCGCCGCCACCTCGGTCGCGCGCACGAAGCCGAGCTTGATCGCGAGGAGCGAACGCAGGATGCGGCCGCCGTCCATCGGGAAGGCGGGGATCAGGTTGAACACCGCGAGGAACAGGTTCACCGAGGCGAGGCGGTCGACCATCGGCACTGCCGAGCTTTCGACCGAAGCGAGGTGCCGGCCGCTCAAGTCCGCGCCGGCAAACGCCATAAGCGCGAGCGCGATGACGACGTTCACGGCGGGGCCGGCGATCGCGATCAGGAATTCCTGGCCCGGCTCCTCGGGGATGCGCTCGAGCCGCGCCACCCCGCCGATCGGCAGCAGCGTCACGTCCGGCGTCGGTATCCCGAAGGCGCGCGCGGTGAAGATGTGGCCGAACTCGTGGGCGAGCACGCACAGGAACAGCAGGATCATGAAGGCGAGGCCGCTCCACGCGGCTTCCGCGCCACCGGTGACGTAGCTTGCCGCCCAGATCCAGACCAGGAACAGGAGGAACGTGATGTGGATGCGGACCGCCGTGCCGGCGATCCTGCCGATGCTGATCGACCAGGACATGGGATGCCTCGATGGTGCTGACCGCTCCTGATTAAGTAAGGCGGCACGCGGCCGGTTTCGAGAGGCAATCGGCTGAACGATGCGGGAACCGGCGGCGACTGCGAAGGTTACACCTCGGTCGTGGCTTACGGAATCGGGTCTCCCGGTGACAAGCGGGTTACCTTCCGAATCCTCGGCGCCGGCGCTATCGGACCATGCGCTTTCGCCCGCGCCATGATGGTTATCAAATTTGTGAGGCCCGCATGGCATCCACGTTCGGCCAGGACCATCTCGACCGCGTATGGAACGTGGTCGAAAAAGTCGGCGTCTGCATGATGGCGACGCGCTTCAAGGACGGGTTGCGGGCGCGGCCGCTGGAGGCGCGGCCCGACCGCGATGCCGGCCTGATCTGGTTCGTCACCGACGTCCGCCGCCAAGGACGACGAGATCGCCGCCCATCCCGAGGCGTGTCTCGTCTTCATCGACGAGAAACAGAAGGCCTATCTGTCGCTCGCCGGCCGCGCGGAAGTGCGTGACGATCACGCCAAGGCGGCCGAGATCTGGAAGAAGACCGACAACGCCTGGTGGTCCGGGCCGGACGATCCGAACGTGCGCGTGCTGCGGTTCGAGCCGGCCAAGGCGGAGCTGTGGGACGGCCCGGCGAGCGCAGCGGTCGCGGCGTTCGAGTTCGCCAAGGCGCACATCACCGGCGAGAAGCCGAACCTGGGCGAGAACCGCAAGGTGATCGTGGACATGTAAGCGCGGCACGCAACGCCGCGCCAATACAAGACGGTCTCGGGGGATTCTCTCGAGTCCGATCGGTCCGGCCGGCTTGAACCGACTCGCCCATTGGGCTACATAAGTGCATGGCTGGCAGGCGGCTTCAGACCGTCGCAGAGACGAAGGCGTTCTCTGATGACATCGACGCCATGCTGTCTCCGGCCGAACGCGACGCGGTCATCGCCGAGATTGCGTCGAACCCGGATGGCGGCGACCTGATCCCCGATACCGGAGGCTTGCGCAAGCGCCGCATTCCGCTGCCGGGGCGCGGAAAGCAAGGCGGTGCTCGGGTGGTTACGCTTTATCTCGGCGAACGCTTCCCGGTGTATGCGGTGTTCGTCTACGCCAAGAACGAGCGCGCGGATTTGTCGCCCCAACAGAAGCGGGTGCTGATACGGCTCGTCGCCGACATCAAAGCGCAGAAGAGGACGCGACGATGAAGAAGCAACGGTTTGATCGGCTGGTGGAAAGCCTCGGCGAGGTGCGCACGCATGTTGTCACCGGGCGCTTCGCCGGGCGGATCAGCGAGGTTGCGATCGGGGCCGCCGATATCCGCGCCGTGCGAGAGCGCTCAGGCCTGACGCAGGCGCAGTTCGCAGCGACCTTCGGCATCGGGCTCGGGACGCTGCAGAAGTGGGAGCGCGGCGAGCGCCGTCCGAGCGGCGCGGCGAAGTCGCTGCTCAAGGTGATGCAGGCGGACATTCCGGCGGTGGTGAAGGCGCTCGGCGTGACACCGCCGCGCCGCAGGCGCCGGCCGCGCCAGGCGCGCCGCGCGGCATGACGCCCTCGCGCGACAGCCCGGATGGAATTCCGGGGTCAGGCGTGGGCGATCTGGAAATGAGGCTGCACGCGCCTAAGAGCGTTTTTCCATCTTGCGCCGCCGCTGCGCCAGCGTGCGCAGGCGCAGCGCGTTGAGCCGGATGAAGCCCGCGGCATCGCGGTGGTCGTAGGCGACCGCGCCCTCTTCGAAGGTGACCAGATCCTGGTCATACAGGGAGAACGGGCTCTCGCGTGCGACCACGGAGACGGTGCCCTTGTAGAGCTTGAGCCGCACCCTGCCGGTGACGAATTCCTGCGAGGCGTCGATCGCCGCCTGCAGCATCTCGCGCTCGGGCGAAAACCAGAAGCCGTTGTAGATCAGTTCGGCGTATTTCGGCATCAACTCGTCCTTCAGATGCGCGGCGCCGCGGTCGAGCGTGATCTGTTCGATGCCTCGGTGCGCCGCCAGAAGGATCGTCCCGCCCGGCGTCTCGTACATGCCGCGCGACTTCATGCCGACGAACCGGTTCTCGACGAGGTCGAGCCGGCCGATGCCGTTGAGGCGTCCGAGCGCGTTGAGCCGCGCCAGCAGCGCCGCCGGCGTGAGCCGCTCCCCGTCCACCGCGGTCGCATCGCCGCGCGCGAAATCGATCTCGCAATAGGTCGGCGTATCGGGAGCCGTTTCGGGATCGACCGTGCGCGAATAGACGTAGTCCGGCACCTCGGCGCCCGGGTCCTCCAGCACCTTCCCCTCGGAGGAGGTGTGCAGCAGGTTGGCGTCGACCGAGAACGGCGCCTCGCCGCGCTTGTCCTTGGGCGTAGGGATCTGGTGCGCCTCGGCGAACGCGATCAGCGCCTCGCGCGAGCGCAAATCCCATTCGCGCCACGGCGCGATCACGGTGACGTCCGGTTTGAGCGCGTAATAGGCGAGCTCGAAGCGCACCTGGTCGTTGCCCTTGCCGGTCGCCCCGTGCGCGACCGCGTCGGCGCCGACCTTTTCGGCGATCTCGATCTGCTTTTTGGCGATGAGCGGCCGCGCGATCGAGGTGCCGAGCAGGTATTGGCCCTCGTACAGCGCGTTGGCGCGGAACATCGGGAACACGTAGTCGCGCACGAACTCCTCGCGCAGATCCTCGATGAAGATGTTCTCGGGCTTGATGCCGAGGAGGAGCGCCTTGTCGCGCGCGGGCTCGAGCTCCTCGCCCTGGCCGAGGTCGGCGGTGAACGTGACCACCTCGCAGCCATAGGTCTGCTGCAGCCACTTGAGAATGATCGACGTGTCGAGCCCGCCCGAGTAGGCGAGCACGACTTTCTTCACGGGCTTGGGCGCGTCGCCGGCGGGCATGAAACTCTTTCTTCGTCATGCCCGGACTTGATCCGGGCATCCACGTCTTTCTTGTTTGTCGTGCCCTCAGGAAGGCGGGGCATCCAGTCCTCGCCGCAGGCGCGGTCTCGGCGATGAATCGCCAACGCCAACGGCCGGCGGCTACCGGATTCCCCGGTCGAGCCGGGCGGTGACAATGAAAGCGCGCGGACTATAGGGGGAACGACGGGGGCCGCAAGGGCGGCCGAAGCCTTGCCAATGGCGGGTCGAACCGATAGCAATGCCGCCGTTCCCGCGTCCCAGGCTCCCCTGGCGGCGGTAGCAAGCGCCCGTAGCTCAGCTGGATAGAGCACCAGACTACGAATCTGGGGGTCGGAGGTTCGAATCCTTCCGGGCGCGCCATTTTACGGGGTTTTCTAAAACGTACCAGAATTTTTGGCTCTTTTTTGGCTCTCGCATTATTTCAGAACAGAGCCTCTTTTTTTGAAAGAAAATTCTCTGACGAGCTTCTGTTCTGTCGCTCAGCATCGCTCTCATTTTTGGGCAGCGGTTCGGTCGCGTAAGCGGATAATGCCCGGTTTGGCTCAAAGCGGACCAACATTCTTGGTTTGCTTGCTTCTGCTTGTGACCGATGCTGACATCATTGATGCAAGCTTGTCTTCTCAAGGATCATCCGCCGATTTCACCGATCGAAAGTTAAGCAACTGCGTCCAGGGTCGCAGTCTTTGCTTCTCCTTCTTGATCAATGAGGTCATTGGCTCCATTGCCTGCCGAGCCTGTCAAGGCCGGCCGGATCCGGAACCAGGCCACGTAGAGAGCGGGCAGAAACACGAGCGTCAGCAGCGTCGCGACCACGAGACCACCGATCACCGCATAGGCCATCGGCCCCCAGAACACGGTGGGCGCGATCGGGATCATGCCGAGGATGGCCGCGGCGGCGGTCAGCAGGATCGGGCGCAAGCGATGCTCGGTTGCGACGATCACCGCATCCCACGGGTGTCGGCCATGGGCAATTTCCGTCTCGATCTGGTCGATCAGGATCACCGAATTGCGGATGACCATGCCGATGAGCGAGATGACGCCGAGGATGGCGACGAAGCCCATCGGCACGCCGGATAGAAGCAGCGCCGCGGCGACGCCGATGACGGCGAGCGGGCCGGTAGCAACCACAAGGAAGAGGCGCTGGAAGCTCTGCAGCTGGACCATGAGAATCGTGATCATGAGGACCAGCATGAGCGGGAAGACCGCGAACACGCTGGTCTGAGCCTTTGCACTCTCCTCGACGGTGCCTCCGACGACGACGTCGTAGCCGGCCGGGAGCTTCGACTTGAGCGCAGCAATGTCGGAAGCGAGCGACTTGACGACTGTCGCCGCCTCGACGCTGGGCGCGGTATCGGCCTGCACGGTGATCGTCGGAAGACGCTGTCGGCGCCAGATCAGCGGCGGCTCGAGGCCGTACGACAGCGTGGCGATCTGCTCGAGCGGAACGGAGCGTCCGCCCGGCGTCTCGATCATGAGGCTGCGCAACGTTTCGAGCTTGGCGCGCTCCTCGGGGACGGCGCGCGCGACGACGTCGACCAGATAGATATCGTCGCGCACCTGGGTGACCGGCGTGCCCGACAGCACGGCATTGATGGTCTGGCTCAACGCTTGCGAGCTGATGGCGAGTGCACGCGCGCGGTCCTGGTCGACCTGGACACGAACCTGCTTGGACGGCTCGTTCCAGTCGAAGTTGATGTTCCGCGCGCTCGGCGTGTTGCCGAGCAGCGATCCGAAGCTGTGCGCCAACTCGCGGACCTTGTCGGGATCCGGACCGCTGACGCGGAACTTGAGCGGCCAGCCGACCGGAGGTCCATTCTCGAGCGGGTTCACGCGGGACATAACCTGTTCGAACTCCGGGCGTTGCAACGCGTCGAGGATTCGCTTCTGCACGGCGGAGCGAACCTTGAAGCCCTTGGCGACGATGACGCCTTGGGCGAAAAAATCGTTCGTGAGCTGCTGGTCGAGGGGCAGATAGAACCGGACGGCGCCACTGCCGACATAAAACGACCAGTGGTCGATGTCCGGGTCGGTCTTCAGGATCTTTTCGAATTCGTCGACGACCTTGCGTGTCGCCTTGATGGACGAGCCTTGCGGCAGCGTGAGATCGACGAGCAGCTCGGGACGGTCCGAGGCGGGAAAGAACTGCTGCTGCACTAACTGCATGCCGACGAGTCCGGCAACGAACAGCCCGGCGGTGGTGCCGATGACCCAGTATTTCAGGCGCAGCACGCGGTCGAGCACGCCATGAAAGGCGCAGGCGAATCGCGACGGCTCGTGACCATGGCCCTTCATCTTGTCGGGGAGAATGAAGACGCCGGTGAGCGGCGTAAACAACACCGCGACGAACCATGAGGCGGTCAGCGCGACCCCGACGACCGCGAACAGCGAAAAGCAATACTCGCCGGCGCTGCTCGCCGCGAAGCCGACCGGAACGAACCCGGCGATCGTGACCAGCGTCCCGGTCAGCATCGGGAAGGCGGTGGAGGTGTAGGCGAAGGTCGCTGCGGTGACTTTGTCACAGCCCTGCTCGAGCTTGTAGACCATGGTCTCCACGGCGATCATCGCGTCGTCGACGAGAAGGCCCAGCCCGATAATGAGCGCGCCGAGCGAGATGCGCTGCAGGCTGACGCCGGTCAGCTTCATGACCACGAAGGTGATGGCGAGAACCAGCGGGATCGCGATCGCGACGACGATGCCGGGGCGCCAGCCGAGCGCCAGGAAGCTGACCCCGAGCACGATGGCGATCGCCTCGATGAGCGTCTTGATGAACTCGCCCACGGCCTCGTGCACCACCTCCGGCTGGTCGGCCACGAGGTGGCTTTCGATGCCGACGGGCAGTTCCGCGGTCACTTTGGCGAGCCGCTCTTTCATGTGCTCGCCGAAGGCCAGGACGTCCGCGTTCTTGGTCATCGAGACGGCGAGGCCGATGGCAGGGCGGCCGTTGTATCGGAACATTGGCTGCTCGGGGTCGACATAGCTGCGGCGGATCTTGGCGATGTCGCTCAGCCGGAAGAATCGGCCGTTGACGCGGAAATTGACCGCCTTGAGACTTTCTTCCGAGATGAACTGGCCGGAAACGCGGATGGCGGTCTTTTCGACGTCCGCATTCAACGTGCCGCTCGGCTGGATGGCGTTTTGCGCCTGCAGCGTCTGCACCAGTTGCGAGATGTCGAGTCCCATGGCGGCCAGCTGTTGCGTGGAAAACTCGAGGTAGATCTTTTCGTCCTGGGTGCCGAGCAGGTCGATCTTGGAAACGTCAGGCACTTCGAGGAGTTCGGCACGGACTCGCTCGGCATGGTCGCGGAGCTCGCGCTGCCCAAAACCGTCGGACGTCAACGCGAATATCAGCGAGTAGGTGTCGCCGAATTCGTCGTTGAAGAACGGGCCCTGCACCCCCTCGGGCAAAGTCTGCCTGATGTCGCCGACCTTCTTGCGCACCTGGTACCAGAGATCCGGCACATCGGACGCGCGAGTAGAATCCTTCAGGTTGACGAACACCACGGACTCGCCGGGCTTGCTGTAGCTTTTCAGGTAATCGAGGTTCGGCAGCTCCTCGAGCTTCTTCTCGATGCGGTCGGTGACCTGCTTTATGGTCTCCTGCGTGGTGGCGCCCGGCCACAGCGTCTTCACCACCATGGTCTTGATGGTGAAGGGCGGATCCTCCTCGCGGCCGAGCTTGAAATAATCGACCAGGCCGGCCAGCGCGATGACCAGCATGAAGTAGACGACCAGGCTCTTGTGCTTGATCGCCCACTCGGAGGCGTTGAACTTCTTCATTGCTTGGTGCTCCCGTTTGCAACCGCGTCGGCAAGCCGAACCTTCTGCCCTTCGCGCAGCGTGTTGATGCCGGCCGCGATGACGGTGTCGCCCTGGGCGAGGCCGGTGGCGATCACGACGGTGTCGGCTTCGTAGCGCGCGACCGCGACCGGCTTGAGCTCGGCGCTGCCCGATTGCCGATCGAATACCCAGACTGCCGGCGAGCCGTTCTTTTCGAACAGGGCCGAGAGAGGCAGCGCGACGACCGGGGCGGAGCTGCGTTTCCAGCGCCCGCCGACGCTCATGCCGAAGCGGATCGACGGCGGCGGGTTCTTGAGCGTGACCTTCACGGTGTAGGTGCGGGTCGTCGAATCGGCGACCGGAGAAACCTCCCGGACCACGCCTTCGATCGCCAGCTCCGGGTTGTACAGCGGCCAAACGACGACCTCGGCGTCGTCCTCGCAGCGGTCGACGAGGCCGGTCTCTGCGATGTTGAATACGCCGTCCTTGTCGCCGGGCCGGGCAAGCTTCACCACCATCTGGCCGGCGGCAACATTCTGCCCGACCTCGGCGCCGACGGTGGTGATGATGCCGTCGAAATCGGCCTTGAGTTCGGTATATCTGAGTTGGTCGCGCGCGAGGTCGAGACTGGCCTTGGTGGCGGCGAGCTTGGCCTCGGCGGAGCGCAGGTCGCGCTGCGCGGCGTCATAGTTCGCCTGCGGCGTCCAGCCGTCCTTCAACAGCTTGGCGAGACGGCCTTCGCGGGCCTTGACCTCGACGAGCGCGGCCTCGGAGGCGACGACGTCCGCTTCCGCCGAGCGCAGGCGGTTCTGGTAATCCTGCGCGTCGAGCGTGGCAAGCGTGTCGCCCTGCTTAACCGCCGCACCGACGTCGACCAAGCGGGTCACCAGTTTGCCGGCGACACGGAAAGACAGGTCGCTCTCGTACCGTGGCTTGACCTCGCCGACGACCCGGCGACCGTCGTCGATCGACTTTGGCTCGACCACGATCGTGCGGACCGGTCTGATCTCCACGGGCGTGCTCTCCGGCTTGCAGGCGCCAAGCGCCGCGAGCAGGACGAGAAGACTGATTTGAGTCCGCATGATTGATGCTCCAGGATCGAAGTGCGTTATGTGGACAGTGACAACTTTATGACACGGTTTGTCACGACGGATACCGTTTAGCTGGCTCTGAGCGCGCAGGAGGCCGCTCTGCGCCGCCCTTGCCCGCAAACAACGCGAGCGCCGGCACCTGCGCGGCTCGGTACGCGCGAGGGCGCACCGCTCGAGAAAAGCGTTGCAGATATCTTTCCAAGCATAGGCGCATCGAACCGAAACAGCGCGCGGAGCGCTGCAAATCGCATTTCCGGGGCGAATATGCGTATTCCCGGGTTCGTGCCCAGTCGCGCAGACAGTCCGCGAGGTCCGCGAGATTCTGCTGCAGCTGGTGCAGCATGAATCCCAGAGCGAAAATGCGCTCCCGTTCGCCGGCGGGAAGACCATCCATCAGGCCGTCCGAACGAATGGATGCGACTTCCGACAGGTATGCGGCGAGCGCGCTCTCCACCGGTCCGGTAGACGGCGACCGGCGGCCCGACGTCAGTGCGCTTGCGCTTGCGACGAGATAATCGCTTGCCTTGGCTCCGATCTGTGCCAGCCCGGGAGCCAGACGCGCCACGACGGAATCGGGGAGCGGTGCAGACGCGGCGCGCCCGATCATGACGAGATCGTGCCGTAGGCGCAGCAGGGTCCGCGCCAGCACGGCCGGATCGGGCTCGGGCGAAAGATGGACGAAGCGCTCCGGTTTGGCCTCGCCTGCGGCCTCGGCGAGCGCATGGACGGCTCCGCCGATATCGTCCTGAAGGCGCGCGTTTTGTAGCGGGTCGCGTCTCGCCCGAAATCCGGCCATCACGGCCGGCAGCGCCTGCGCCATGTGTTCCAGGACGTGGACGGCTGCGTCCGTTCCCAATGCATGGGCGCGGCCGGGAAAGACCAGCAGCGAAACCGCTATCGCCACGACGATCCCTATGCCGACCTCGAGCAAGCGATAGACCGCCAACTCGATCGGAGCTTCACCGAGCTGGTTGGAGATCATGAGCACCAGGACGGCGGTGACGGGCGCGACGCGAAAGCTCGGGCTGAGTGCCGCAGCATAGGCCAGCGGGGCGACGGCGAGCACGAGCACACCGGCAAACGAGAGGACCGTCGGATGCGGCACCAGCGCCGCAACCGCGGTGGCGTAGGCGGCTCCGCCGATCGTCCCGATGACGTACTCCGTGGCCGCTTTGAGCGATCCGCCAACGCTCGTTTGGATCACCACCACGGCAGTGGGAACGGCCCACAGCCCATGCAGCGGAACGGCCACGGCATGCGCCAAGCCGAAGGCCAACAAGGCGTTTACGGTCGCTCGCAGGCAGAAGCGCAAACGCGGCTTGTCGAGCGGGTTGTTCAGAGAAATCACGTCGCGCTCTCCAGTGAACAGGCGCTGCGGTCGGCTCGATCCGCATGATCGCGGGTCGGAACCCAGGGGAGAATGTTGACGATGCCAACTTAGAACATAGAAGTTGGCGATGTCAACATAATTAAGTTGTCAATGTCCACTTAGTCACACCGTTGTGATCGGATTGGCCCCCATCCCCTTGGCAGCGGCTCGCGTCGACGCGACCGGGGCGCCAGTGTTGACAGCGTCAACTTGCATAGCTAAATCACGGCCATGGCCAAACCCCGATCAAATCTCCCCGACCGTCCGTACCACCATGGCGACCTGCGCCGCGCCATCGTCGCGGCCGCGCTCGAGATCCTGAGCGAAACTCAAAGCCACGATTTTTCGCTGCGCGAGCTCGCGCGGCGCGCCGGCGTCAGTCATAACGCCCCCTACAAGCACTTTGCCGAGAAGGGCGACTTGCTGGCGGCGGTCTCGGCGGCCGGGTTCGAGGCGTTGACGAAACGGATGAACGTGGAGGCCGCGAAAGCAAGTCAACCCCGCGCACAGCTCTTCGCGGTACTGCGCGCCTACATTCGCTACGGCGTCGAAAATCCGGCGCTCTACAGATTGATGTTCGGCGGCTACCTGAGCGGCCCGGATGACGGCCGCCCGGAGATCGAACGAGCCGCGGCAGAGACGGCCAGGGCCCTGCTGGCGGGCCTTATCCGTGACGGAGCTCTGGGCAAGGCAATTCCGGACACGCCACGGAACGAACGCAAGATCGCTGGTGCAATTCTGGCGTGCTGGTCGCTCGTGCACGGACTCACGCAGCTGATCGCTGACGGGCTCGTCGGGCCAGACAAGAAGTCTGACGAACTGTGCGAGACCCTGCTTCAGGGGATGCTCGACGGACTGACGGCCAAGTGCCCGACCTTGCCGCTTGGCACCTGGGTAGGGCCTCAGACGTAGTAGCTCACGTCGTCACGATTACTATGTCTCCTCTTGGCACAACGCAAACATCGGCAGGCTCCGAGCTAGGTCCTGATCCCGGCGCCGTAACCGGACATCGGGGTTCGCGCTACGGAGGCATTTCTGTATCGGCGCCTAGAGACGTTGCCGGCAACGACGCGGCGTTTCCGCTTGAATGCAGAATTGCCGATTCCATTCGACAATTGGGGTCGAATGGAAGTCGACTTGCTGTGCGCTGATGCGCGCATAGTGATCGAATTGGATGGCGCGCAGCACCTGGAAAGTGCCGATGCCTATCGTCGAGACCGCCGCAAAGATCAGCTGCTTCAGCAGAACGGCTACTTTGTGCTGCGCTTCCTCGCCGAAGATGTGGGCAAAAATCTCGACATCGTGCTGGACACGATCCAACGAACGTTGCTCAGCCGTCAAAAACAGTGATTGTGAGGCGCGGTGGCCGGCGTTGTCGTCAATGGAATTAGCCAACCTATGCCGATGCGGTGCTCGGCGTCCACGTCGAAGCGGCGGCTTCGATGCCGGCTTGATGGCCGAGCGCACGGCCGATCAGCACGAGAACGGGGCCGTCGAGCGGATCGGCTGCGAGCCGGCCGGGCAGCTCCACGACGGTTCCCCACACGATCTTTTCATCGGGCCGGGTCGCGCGCGCGACCGCAACCGCGGGCGTTGAGGGGCTAAGTCCGTGCGCGATCGCCTGCCGTGCCAGCTCGACCAGCGTCTTCAACGGCATATAGACGACGGTGGTTGCGGCGGGATCGGCGAGCGCCGGCCAGTCGATGTCGGCGGGCAGCCGCCCGTCGCGGTCGTGGCCGGTAACGTACTGCACGCGCCGCGCCGCGAGGCGGTGCGTCAGCGAGACGCCGAGCCGTGCTGCCGCGCCCTGCGCGGCGGTGACGCCCGGCACCACCTCGACCGCAAGGCCCGCCTGGCGGCAGGCGGCGATCTCCTCGCCGGCGCGGCCGAAGATCATCGGATCGCCGCCCTTGAGCCGCACCACGCGCTTGCCGCTCTTCGCCAGCGCGACCATCAGCGCGTTGATGTCGTCCTGCCGGCACGAGGGCCCGTGTCCGGTCTTTCCCACCAGCATCTTCTTCGCCTCGCGCCGAGCGAAGTCGAGGACGTCGGGCGAGACGAGATCGTCGAACAATATGACGTCGGCGGCCTGCAATGCGCGCACCGCGCGCAACGTCAAAAGCTCGGGATCGCCCGGCCCGGCCCCGACCAGCGTTACCGAACCGTTGCCGACATCATCGTCGTACACCTTGGCGGTGAACGAATCGAAATCGGCTTCGCTCGGCGCGCGATTCGGGTGCGTGAGCGCGCGCGCGGCGAAGGATTGCCAGAACGTGCGACGCCGTGCGAACGGCAAGGAATGCACCGCGCTCCGCCAACGCCGCGCCGCCTCCGCCCAGCGCGCGAAGCCGTGCGGGATCAGCGCCTCGATCCGGGCGCGGATCGCCTGGGCAAAGACCGGCGCCGCGCCGTCGGTCGAGATGCCGATGACGAGCGGCGAGCGGTTGACGATCGAGCCGAACGCGAAGTCGCAGAACGCGGGCTTGTCGACGACGTTGACCGGGACGCCCGCGCGGCGCGCCGCCGAGGCGAAGCCGGCCGCCGTATCGTCGTCCGCGAAGTCGCCGACCGCGATGGCGGCGCCGGCGAGATCGCCTTCGCGCCATGAGCGGCGGTGCAGGAGAATCGACCCGCGCGTGACCTCGGCCGCGGCCGTGATCATCTCGTCCGATGGCTCCTGGGCATAGAGGTCCACGGCGGCGCCGGCGGCCGCCAGCAGTTCCGCTTTCCACGCCGCAGCGGCGCTTGCGCCCGCGACCACCGCGCGCTTGCCTTCGAGCGCGAAGAACACCGGCAGGCGGGCGAGTGCCGCGATGCGCGGCGGTGCCTCAGACGGTTGCCGCACGCTCATTGACGATCCTCTTGAGTTCCGGCAGGCACGAGCCGCAATTCGTCCCCGCCTTCAGGGCGCGGCCGATGTCTTCCACGTTCGCCGTCGCGCGCGTCGCGATCGCATCGCGGATCGCCTTGAGCCCGACGCCGAAGCAGGTGCAGACGAGCGGTCCAGCCTCCACCAGGCCTTGCGCCGAGCGCCCCGACAGCAGCATGCGGCGGGCATGCGGCGCGAGCGTCCCGGCGGCGAAGCTCGCCTTGACGGCATCCCATGGCGGCGCAGCCTCGGCCGGCCCGACGAACAGGCAGCCTTCGAGGCGGCCATCGGCGAAGGCCGCGACGCGATAGACATGGCTCGGCTCGTCCACGTACTCGGCAAGCTCGACACCGGGACCGAACAGGTCGTTTGCACGCGTGCGCCACACGGGCGGCTCGTCATTGGTGGCGAGCAGCAACCCGGCGCCGCCGGCGAGCGCGACCCGCGCCCACCAGGTGCCGGGCGGCAGTTCGGCCGTCGCGCGCGTCACGGCAAAGCCGCGAAACCGGAACGCAACCGGTGCAACCGCAGCCGGGGTCGCCTTGGCCTCCGGCTGGCCGGAGAACGGGTCGGTGTCCGCCATCACCAGATCGCACACGCGCGCCGCCGAGGCGGTGGCGTCGCTCCAATGGATCGGCACGAACAGCGATCCCGGCTGCTGGTCCCGGTCGAACACGACCTTGAGCACGCATGCGCCGTAGCGCGTTGCAACTATAGCAAATCCGCCATCGACCAGATTCGCCGTTGCGGCGTCGGCCGGGTGCAGGGCCACGAAAGGCTCGGGGCAATGGGCCGACAGGCGGGGGCTCGTCCCGCTGCGTGTCATCGTGTGCCACTGGTCGCGCACGCGGCCGGTGTTCAGGCGCAACGGAAACTGGTTGTTGACGGCGGCCTTCAACGCCGGCGCTGCGGGCGCGATGAACCGCGCCTTGCGATCGGATGTGAAGAATCCGCCGGCGGCGAAGAAGCGCCGGTTGCCGTCATCCTGAAAGTCTGGCCCAAAACGCTGCGCTGCGGACTCCCCTCCCCCCGCGCACCCCGGACTTGATCCGGGGGGAGCGGCGGGGAGGGTAGGCAGCCGCACCGCCTCATTTCCAGTCAGGCGCTGAGGTGGGGGCTGACGGCCGCCCTCGAAGGATGACGGCACCGGCCACTGGACCGGGTCGAGTGCGGCGTACTGCGCCTCGCTCAGATCCGCTATGCCGCCGAGATCGAAATCGCGATCCTCCTCGTTCTCGAATGCCGAGAGCGCGGCGTGCTCGCGGAAGATGGCGGCGGCCGAGGGAAAGGAAAACGCATCGGCAAAGCCCATGCGCTTTGCGACCTCGCACACGATCCACCAGTCGGGCATCGCCTTGCCCGGCAGCGGCAGAAACGCGCGCTGGCGCGAGATGCGCCGTTCGGAGTTTGTGACCGTGCCGTCCTTCTCGCCCCAGGCAGCGGCCGGCAACAGCACATGCGCGCCGGCATCGACGGTGTCGTTCGCCAGCACGTTCTCCGAAACGACGAAAAGGTCGAGCTGCTTGAGCGCCGCGCGCACCGCGCCCGCGCGCGGCAGCGACACCGCCGGGTTGGTCGCCATCACCCACAGAGCCTTGATCTCGCCGCGGGCGATCGCGTCGAACATCGCGACCGCCTTGAGCCCCTCGCGTTGAACAATGCGCGGCGCATTCCAGAAGCGGCGCACCCGATCGACGTCCGCGGGCGTAAAGCCCATGTGCGCCGCGAGCTGGTTGGCGAGCCCGCCGACCTCGCGCCCGCCCATGGCATTGGGCTGGCCGGTGAGCGAGAACGGGCCCGTGCCCGGCCTGCCGATGCGCCCGGTGGCGAGATGGCAGTTGATGATGGCGTTGACCTTGTCGGTGCCCTGGGCCGACTGGTTCACGCCCTGCGAGAAGCAGGTGACGACGCGCCGCGTAGTGGCGAACAGGTCGAAAAACCGCGCGACCTCGGCCTGCGCAAGGGAGGTCACGGCCGCCGTCGTGGCGAGATCCGGGGCGATCTCGCGCGCACGCGCGAGCGCCGCCGCGAAGCCCTTGGTATGCGCACTGATGTAGGCGTCGTCGAGCGCGCCGGTTTCGGCGAGATGGACCAGAAGGCCGCAGAACAGCGCGGTGTCCATGCCCGGCGCGATGGCGAGAACGAGATCGGCCTCCTCGGCGGTGGCGGTACGGCGCGGATCGATCACGACGATCCCCGCGGCCCGCGCGCGCTTGTTCGCCACCATGCGCTGGAACAGCACCGGATGGCACCACGCCGCATTGGAGCCAACCAGAACGATGAGGTCGGCCTCATCAAGGTCGCCATAGGTGCCGGGCACGGTGTCGGCGCCGAAGGCGCGGCAGTGCCCGGCAACCGAGGACGCCATGCACAGCCGCGAGTTGGTGTCCACATTGGCGCTGCCGATGAAGCCCTTCATCAGCTTGTTGGCGATGTAATAATCCTCGGTGAGCAACTGTCCGGACAGATAGAAGGCGACCGCTTCGGGTCCGTCGCGGGCGATGATCCGGTGGAAACCGTCGGCAACGCGATCGAGCGCGGCGCTCCAATCGACACGTGCGAGTGCTCCGCCCGGCTGGCGCACCATCGGATGCAGCAGCCGCCCGCCAAGTCCGAGCGTCTCGCCCAGCGCGGAGCCCTTGGAGCACACGCGTCCGAAATTCGCCGGGTGAGAGGGATCGCCCGCGATCTCTGCGCCGCCGCGCCCGTCCGGCTTTGCCGTGAGACCGCAGCCGACCCCGCAATAGGGACAGGTGGTGCGCACGGCGGGCGGCGGTACGGGCGCATTCACGGCGCGCGCTCCATTCCTCCGGCGCAGGACGGCGGCCGAAGGCGACCGGACAGCAGAAGCCGTCCCGGCTTGTCGAAGCGAGTGCGCGAAAGAAAGACCGCTGCGGTCCGCCTATTGCGCGCGCAGCCGCGCCCGCCGGCTGGCGCAACCGTAGCAAGGGCAGCCGTCGAAGCCCGTTCGCTTGGGGACGGCGCGTTGCCGGCCTCCAGGCTTCTCGACAGGCGGGCGATTTGCCTGCCGACCGGCACGCACGGATCGGGCCGTCCCTCCTGTCGGAGGAGAGGCGCGTTTGAATAGTTCGCGTAGTTGTATCCACATGGTACGCAGTCCTGTTTCGCCAACCCCTTCCGCGTGACGTTGCCGCGCATGGCTCAACCTCACGCGGCGATGCGCTGGGCAAACGTCCGGCCGAATACGAGATCGCCGCGGATCCGTTCGATCGAGACGCGAGTGCGGATGAGATCGAGGTACCAGAGCCCGTCCTCGGTATCGCCGTAGAGCACTGCCCCGACGAGACGTCCATCGGCGATCACGAGCTTCTTGTAGGTGTCGAGACCGGGGTCGGAGAGCACGATGGTTTCGGTTCCCGGCGCGCCCATGAAATCGCCGGCCGAGAACACGTTGACGCCCGACACTTTGAGGTTGGTCGCGAGCACGCTGCCGGGATAAGTCGCGGAAGCGTCGCCGGTGAGCCGCCGCGCCAGCACGCGCGCCTGATCGTAGGCGGGCTCGACCAGCCCGTAGCAGACGCCGCGATGCTCGGCGCATTCGCCGATGGCGTGAATGCCGGCGGCGCTCGTTTGCAGGCGGTCGTCGACCACGATGCCGCGGCTGATGTCGAGGCCGGCGGTGCGCGCCAACTCGACATTGGGGCGAACGCCGACAGCGACGACCACCAGGTCGGCTTCGAGCGTGCGCCGGTCGGAAAGCTCCACGGCTTCGACGCGGCGAATGCCGCGAATGGCCGCGGTTGCGGCTTCAAGGTGGACCGCAATGCCTTTCGCCTCGATGCCGCGCCGGAGCATGGCGGCGGCACGGTGATCGAGCTGCCGCTCCATCAGCCGGTCCATCAGGTGGACGACCGTAACGTCCACGCCCGCCTTGGCGAGGCCGTAGGCGGCCTCGAGGCCGAGGAGCCCGCCGCCGATGACGACGGCCCTGATTCCGGCTGCGGTGGCGCCTTCGATCGCGGCGACGTCGCCGAGATCGCGGAAGGTGAGCACCCGGGTTAAATCCATGCCGGGCACGGCAAGCCGAATCGGGCGCGATCCGGTCGCCAGGACGAGGTTGGAATAGGGCAGCGTCGCCCCGTTCGCGAGCCGGACCCTGCGGATATGCGGGTCGATCGCGACCGCCGCATGCCCATACAGCAGCGTGACCCCGCGCTCGCGCCACCATCGTGCGGGTTTCAGCACGATCTCGGCCGGCGCGACTTCCTTCGCAAGCACCGCCGACAGCAGCACCCGGTTGTAGGCGAGCCGCGGCTCCGCGCCGACGACCGCAACGGCGTAGCGGCCGAGCGCGCGGCCGCTGAGCTCTTCCACGAACCGCGCGGCCGCCATGCCATTGCCGATGACGACGAGCGGCTCGCTCATGATTTAGGCCGCCTCGATGAAGCGGTGGCGCTCGTAGAGGAATTCGAGCACCCGCTGGCGGCACTTGAGGTAGGTCTGGCTCGCCGTCAGCTCGAGCCGCTTGCGCGGACGCGGCAGCGGCACGTCGAGCACCTCGCCGATGCGCGCGGCCGGGCCGTTGGTCATCATCACGATGCGGTCGGACAGGAGCACCGCCTCGTCGACGTCATGGGTGATCATCAGCACGGTGTTGCCGAGCTTCTGGTGCAGCACCATCACGGAGTCCTGCAGGTGAGCGCGCGTGAGGGCGTCGAGCGCGCCGAACGGCTCGTCGAGCAGCAGGACCTTCGGCTCCATGGCAAGGGCGCGCGCGAGGCCGACCCGCTGCTTCATGCCGCCGGAAATCTCGGCCGGACGCTTGTCCTTCGCGTGCGCCATCTGCACGAGGTCGAGATTGTGCATGGTCCAGGCGTGACGCTCCGCCCGCGCCTTGGTCGCGGCGAACACCTTGTCCACCGCCAAGCGGACGTTTTCGTAAACCGTGAGCCACGGCAGCAGCGAGTGGTTCTGGAACACGACCGCGCGGTCGGGGCCGGGCTCGTCGACCTCGCGGTTCTCCAGGAGCACGCCGCCTTTGGTCGCCGGCGTGAGCCCGGCGACGATGTTGAGCAGCGTCGACTTTCCGCAGCCCGAGTGCCCGATGATCGAGACATATTCGCCCTGCTCGATCGTCAGCGTGATGTCGCGCAGCACGTCGGTGTGCTGCGAACCGCGCGCATAGGTCTTGTCGAGATGATCGATCTTCAAATAGGCCGTCATGGATGACCTTCAGTTGGCGGCCGTGCCGCGCGTGACGAACGTGGCGACCGCGGCGACGATGCGGTCGAGCACGAAGCCGATGATTCCGACATAGACGAGCGCGAGGATGATCTCGCTGATGTGCGAGGAGTTCCATGCATCCCAGATGAAGAACCCGATGCCGACGCCGCCGATCAGCATCTCGGCCGCGACGATCGCGAGCCAGGAGAGACCGATCCCGATGCGCAGCCCGGTGAAAATGTAGGGCGCGGCCGACGGGATCATGATCTTCCAGAAGAACTCGAGATGGTTGAGCCGCAGCACCGCGGCGACGTTGCGATAGTCCTGCGGTATGTTGCGGATGCCGACCGCGGTGTTGATGATGACCGGCCAGATCGCCGTGATGAAAATGACGAAGATCGCCGAGGGCTGGCCGTCGCGGAACGCGGCAAGCGAAAGCGGCAGCCAGGCGAGCGGCGGCACCGTGCGCAGCACCTGGAAGATCGGATCGAGCCCGCGCATCGCCCAGGTCGATTGTCCGACCAGGGTCCCGAGCGCGACCCCGCCCATGGAGGCGAGCGCATAGCCGAGCGCCACGCGCTGCAAGCTCGCCGAAAGATGCCAGAACAGACCCTTGTCGATGCCGCCGCGATCGAAGAAGGGATCGACGATCAGCTCCCAGGTATCGCGCAGCACCCGGGAGGGCGGCGGCAACGTCGCGCCGGCCTTCCGACACAGCAGTTCCCAGACTGCGAGCGCAACGGCGAGAACCACGACCGGAGGCACGACTCGCGCCGCGACGTTGCTTGCCATCGTGGCGAACCGCGTTGCGAGCGGCGGCGCCGCCGGCCGCGCCAGTGGCAGCACCGTTGCGGTCGCCAGTGCGGACGGCACGGCCCGCACGGCTTCCGACTTCGTCGCCGGCATGTTCATTTCCGCGCGTTCTCCGTTGGCGGGTGATCGGTTCGGCCTCATGCTGAGGAGCCCCTTAAGCCTCTCCTTCGAGACGCCTCGCTTCGCTCGGCTCCTCAGGATGAGGCTTAAGGGGCGTCTCGAAGCAGAGGCCGAACCGATCACCCGGATGACGCATCACACCTCGATGCGCTTGATCGAAAGGCTCTTGAGGTAGGCGCTGGGATTGTCGGGGTCGAACACCTTGCCGTCGAAGAAGGTCTCCTTGCCGCGCG
>WNGA01003706.1_pt1 | contig 22858 bp, 16 predicted proteins | sample 5400061 | NCBI WGS metagenome assembly WNGA01 (sample SAMN13153366, study PRJNA577476) | soil metagenome | isolation source: 100 cm soil or saprolite under grassland replicate 2 | place: USA:California | collected 2016-06-15
CTCGTCATGGCGCCGGTCGGCGAGCGCGCCGCCGCGCTCGCCCGGGAGGCGCCCGGCGAGGCGGGGCTCGCGGGGGCCGCGGCGCGCGTCACCCGGGCGGCCGCGCCTGTCCGCGAGTTCCTCGCGCGCTTCGCGCGGCCGGACGACCGGGCCGCCCTCCACGACGTCGCCCGCAGGCTGCGCGCGCCCGGCGCGCCGGCGCCCGCTGACGACGACCTCGCCGTGCTCGCCCCCGCGTTCGTCGTGTCCGAGCTGCGGCGCGCGTTCACGATCGGGTTCGTCGTCTTCGTCCCGTTCCTCGCGGTCGACCTCGTCGTCGCGAACGTGCTGCTGGCACTCGGGCTCACCCAGCTCTCGCCGACCTCGGTCGCCCTCCCGTTCAAGCTCCTCCTCTTCGTCGCGGTCGACGGGTGGAAGCTCCTCGCGCGGGCCCTCGCGCTCTCGTACGCCGGGTAGCGCATGGAACCCGTCCTCCTCCACCTCGTCCGCGAGGCGATCCTGGTGGTGCTCCTCGTCTCCGCCCCTCCCGTCGGAGCGGCGCTCCTCGTCGGCCTCCTGACGGGCGTCCTCCAGGCCGCGACCCAGGTGCAGGAGCAGAGCATCGGGGTCGTCCCGCGCCTCGTGGCGGTCCTCGGCGCGCTCGCGATCGCCTCGCCCTTCATCGGCGCGCGCGTGCTCCGGCTCGCGGAGGAGTGCATGTCGCTCGCCGCGAGGATCGTCCCGTGACGACCGCCAACCTCGGCATGGCCCCCGCCCCCGCGACCGTGCTCCTCGCGTCGCTGCGGCTCCTCCCGGTCGCGATGGTCTCGCCGTTCCTCGGCGGTCCGCTCGTCGCTCCCCTCGTCCGCGTCGCCCTCGCGATCGGCTTCGGGCTCTCCGGTGCGGCCCTCGCCGCGCCCGCCGGCCCGGCCCCCGCGGGGCTCGGCCTCGTCGCCGCGGGTGCGCGCGAGCTGGCGCTCGGTACCGTGCTCGCGCTGCTCGCCTCGGCTCCGGTCGAGGCGGCCCGTGCGGCGGGCCGTCTCGCCGACACCTTCCGCGGAGCGACGCTCGCGGAGCTGCACGTCGCGCCCATCCGCCAGCGCGAGAGCGCGACCGGCGATCTCCTCGCACACTGGGTGGTCGTGCTCGCCGCCTGGGCGGGTGGCGACCGGCTCGTCATCTCGGGGCTCCTCGGCAGCTTCGGCGCGATCCCCCCCGGCGGCGTCTTCGCGATCGATGCCGCGCGGGAGGTCGCGCTCCGCGCGGCGGGCGAGGTCCTCTCCACGGCCGTGGCGATCGGCGCGCCCGCGGCCGCCGGAGTGCTCGCGGCCGATCTCGCGCTCGCGGTCGTCTCCCGCGTCGCGCCGCAGCTCGGGGCCGCGAACGCAGCGCAGCCCGCCCGCGCGACGCTCGGGTTGCTCGCCGTCGCCGCTGCGGCCTCCGCCGCGGGCGGCCGGCTCGTCGCGCTCACCGCGCTCGCCGGCTCGGCGCCCGGGTGGCTCGCGGGGACGTGGCCGTGACCGGAGGCCGGACCGAGCAGCCGACGCCGCGCCGTCTCCGCGAGGCGCGCCGGCGCGGCGAGGTGGCGCGGAGCGGCGATCTCTCCGCGGCCGCCGCCCTGGCGTTTGGCCTCGCAGGGATCGCGGCGACGGGGCGCAGCATGGCAGAGACCCTCGGGAGGGCGCTGCAGGGGGCGGCGCTCCGCGGCGCGGCCGTCCCGGCGGACCCGGCGGCGCTCTTGTCGGACGCGGCGGCGCTCGTGCTGCGGCTCGCGCTCCCGCCCGCCGCCTGCGCGCTCGCGGGCGGCGTGCTCGCGGGTCTGCTCCAGACGGGCTTCGTCGTGTCGGGCGCGGCGTTGCGCCCACGGCTCGAGCGGATCGATCCGTTCCGGGGGCTGCGCCGCCTCTGTTCGCTCCACCAGCTCGGCCGCGCAGCGCTCGGCGTCTTGAAGGCGGCGCTGGTGGTATTCGTCCTGGCGAGGTGGTGGCGGGACGCGGCGCGCACCGTGGCGAACCTCCCGCGCGCCGCTGGGCTCGGCGCCCTCACCGCCGCGCTCGCGCTCCTGTGGCCGCTCGCGGTGCGGCTCGCGGCCGCCCTCGCCGCGATCGGGATCGTGGATCTCGCGCTCGAGCGCCGCCGGCTCCGGCGGTCGCTCATGATGAGCCGCGACGAGGTGCGCCGCGAGCTCCGCGAGGACGAGGGAGACCCCGAGCACAAGGCGGAGCGGCGGCGCGCTCACCGCGCCCTCGTCGAGGCGGGCCCCGTCGCCCGCGCCACGGTGGTGATCGTGAACCCCACCCGCGTGGCGATCGCGCTCCGCCACGAGCGCGGTCGCGAGGGCGCGCCGCGCGTCGTCGCGAAGGGGACGGGCCTCGCGGCAGCCCGGATCCGCTCGGCGGCGCGCCGCGCCGGAGTGCCGATCGTTCGGGACGTCCCGCTCGCCCGCGCGCTCCACCGCCTCGCCGAGGTCGGGGACGACATCCCGGAGGAGCTGTACGACGCCGCCGCCGCGCTGCTCGCCCACCTGTACGGTCCACCGGAGGCGCCATGACGCCACTGCATGCCCTGCTCGCCCGCCTGCGCGGCGCGGGCGAGGCGATGTTCGCGCTCGCCGTCCTCGCCATCGTGCTGCTCCTCGTCGCGCCGCTGTCGCCGGGGCTGCTCGACGCGCTCCTCGCGCTGAACGTCGCCGGGTCGGCGACGATCCTGGTCGTCACGCTCTTCGCGCGGAGCGCGCTGCGCTTCGCGAGCTTCCCGACGCTGCTCCTGCTCACGACGCTCTTCCGGCTCGCCCTCAACGTCTCGTCTACGCGGCTCGTCCTCTCGCGCGGCGAGGCGGGGCGCGTCATCGAGGCCTTCGGGCGCGTCGTGGTCCAGGGGAACGCGGTGGTGGGCGCGGTCGTGTTCGCGATCCTCACCCTCGTGCAGCTGCTCGTCGTCGCGAAGGGGGCGGAGCGCGTCGCGGAGGTGGCGGCGCGGTTCGCCCTCGACGCCATGCCCGGCAGGCAGATGGCGATCGACGCGGACGTGCGAGCGAGCGCGATCGACGCGGCGGAGGCGCGCCGCCGCCGGCGCAGCCTCGAGCGGGAGGGGCAGCTCTACGGTGCAATGGACGGGGCGCTCAAGTTCGTGAAGGGCGACGCGGTCGCCGGCGTCGCGATCGTGCTCGTCAACGTGGCGGGCGGGCTCGTCGCGGGCACGCTCCGGGGGATGGACGTCGCGGCCGCGGCGCGGCGCTACACCCTGCTCGCGATCGGCGACGGCCTCGCGTCGCAGATCCCCGCGCTGCTGCTCGCGGTCTCGGCGGGGATCGCGGTGACGCGCGTCGCGGCCGAGGAGGAGGGGGACTCGCTCGGCGGGGAGATCGGGCGGCAGCTCCTCGCGGAGCCCCGCGCGCTCGCCGCCGTCGCGGCGCTCCTCGGGGGGCTCGCGCTCGCGCCGGGGCTCCCCGCGGCGCCGTTCCTGCTGCTCGCCGCCGCGGCGGCGGCGGGAGCGCGCGCGCTCGGCCGCGCCCGCGCGCGGCGCGCCGAGACCGGGCCCTCCTCCGCCGGGCCGGACGGCGCGAGCGCGCCGGCGCTCGGACCGCCTTCGCCGCTCGTCCTCCTCCTCGGCCCGGACCTGCTCGCGCTCGCCCGCGCGAGCGAGGGCCGCTTCGTCGGCGAGGGCCTCGGGGCGATCCGCGAGCGGCTCTGGACCGAGCTCGGGGTGCAGGTCCCGCCCATCGCGGTCCACGGCGCGGGAGCGCCGGACGGGTGGGCGCTCCTCGTCGACGACGTGCCCTGCGCGTCTGGACGCGCGCCCCTCTCCGAGGCCGTCGCGCTCGCGGCACCCGACGATCTCGTGCTCGTCGGGATCGACGGCACTCCGGAGCGCGACCCGCTCACGGGGCGCTGGACGACCCGTGTCTCCGCGTCGGACGCGGCGCGCGCCGCGAGGCTCGGGCCCGTGCGCGGCCCCCTCGACCGCGTCCTCGCGGAGTCTGCATCGGCGCTCGCGCGGTCGGCCCACCTGCTCGTCGGGATCCAGGAGGCGCAGGCGCTGCTCGACGGCCTCGAGCAGAGCGCGCCCGCGCTCGTGCGCGAGGCGGGGCGTCAGCTCCCGCCCGTTCTCCTCGCCGACGTGCTGCGTCGCCTCGTCGAGGAGGGCGTCTCCGTGCGGCCGCTCCGCACGATCCTCGAGGCGCTCCTCGAGGCGGGCGGCGCCGCGCGCGGCGCCCCTGCGCTCGCCGAGGCGGCGCGGCGCGCGCTGCGACGGCACATCGGACACCGCTGCGCGGGCGAGGGGCCGCTCGACGCGCTCCTCCTCGATCCCGGCGCGGAGGGTGCGCTGCGGGACGCGCTCGCGGGCGACGCGCTCGCCCTCGCACCGGACCTGGCGGCGCTTCTGCTCGACGGTCTCGAGCGGGAGGTGCGTGGGCGCGAGGAGCCGCCCGTCGTGCTCGCGAGCGGTGACGTCCGGCGCGCGCTGCGGAGCCTCCTCGCGCCGCGCTTCCCGCGGATCGCGGTGCTCGCCTACGACGATCTGCCGCCCGAGCTCTCGATCCGACCCGTAGGGAGGCTCGCGCTCGCGGCATGAACAGTAAACGGCCGCGCCTCCTCGGCACGGCCGTTCGACGAGCGGCGCAATCTCGGGCGGTTACGCGCCCGCGGCCACGGGCGGCGTGCCCTGTCCCTCGGGCCCGTCGTCCTCGCCCGAGCGGTTCACGCGATCTCGGAGCTCCTTGCCCGTCCGGAACAGGATCCCGCGCTTCGGCTTCACGGGGATGACCTCTCCGGTCTTGGGATTTCGCCCCTGATAGCCTTCGTAGTGCTTCACGTGAAATGCGCCAAGCCCGCGGATTTCGATGTTCTCGCCGCGGCACAGCGCGTCCTTCATCGAGTCGAAGATCGTCTCGATGGTGGCCTCGGCTTGCTTCTGGGTCACGCCGCGTTTCACGACGAGGATGTTGATGAGGTCCGACTTGAGCATCTGGACTCCGGCGGGCACCGCGGCCCGACTTGCGAAAGCCGCTCGGTCTGTAAAAAGCCTAGCCGAAGGCGCCGAAATCAGCAAGGGAACCGCCATGATGCACCATCGACCCGCACCGACCGCCGAAGTCAGGCGGACCGGATAGGCTGAACGCCCGCAGAACCTGCGTCCGGGGGAGCGCTCGCCTGCTCTCCGGCACCGCCGCGCTCGCGCTCACACAGCTCGCGGAACGAGATCTCGGCGAGCCGCTCGGCGGCGCCGTCCTCGACCCCCTTCACGATGGCGGGGACGAGCCCGGCGCCCGCGCCGAGCGGCGGCTCCTTGCCGGAGACGGCGCGCCGGACGTCGAGCAGCGTCAGCTTCTCGAGCGGCCTTCCCGGGACGAGCCCGCCATCCCCGAGCGCCACGACGAGGCCGGCCGTCTTCAGGGCGGCGAGCACGTCGCCCACGTCGTCGGCCGCGGTGCCGAGCTGGTTCGCGATCTCGCCGGGATCCGGCGCCGCGGTTCCGCCGACGTCGAAGACCCGCGCGACGATGAGGAGGGCGCGACCTGCGAGGATCTCGCGGCCGGTCTTCGAGTCCGCGTGGACGCCCTTGATGAGGGACGAGGCGTACTGGAACACGAACGCGAGCCGCGCCCCGAAGAGCAGGATGGCCCAGGACAGATACAGCCAGAGGAGGAAGATCGGGATCGCCGCCACCGAGCCGTAGATCGCGGAGTACCGCACCGAGCGCGCGACGAACGCCGCGTAGCCCCACTTCGCGACCTCCCATGCGAGCCCGGCAATGAGGCCGCCCGCCGCCGCGTTCCGGAGCCGCACCTTAGTGTTCGGGACGATGAGGTACGCGATGGAGAAGAAGGTGCAGGTCAGGAGGGCGCCGGCGGCCGCCGCGAGGAACCCGAGGCGCGAGCTCGCGAGGAACGAGCGCGTCGAGTGGCCGAGCATCACCGAGCCGGCGAGGAGCAGCGGCCCGAGCGTGATCCCAACCCAGTAGATCGTCGCCTGCTGCGTGAGCGAGCGCCGTCGACGCACGCCCCAGATGTCGTTGAAGGCGCGGTCGACGTTCTGGAACAGGCTGACCGACGACCAGACGAGGAGCGCGCCGCCGACGAGCCCTGCGGAGGTGACGTGCGTGTTCTGGATGAACCGGTCGAGGTACGGCTCGATCGTCGCGCGCGCACCGACCGCGAGGTTCGCGAACAGGAACTCGTGGAGCCGGTCGGAGATGCGATCCATCCCGGTGAACGCCTGCACGACCGAGAACGCGACGACGAGCCCAGGGACGAGCGCGAACAGCGAGATGTACGTGAGGGCCATCGCCCTCAGCTGCACGGCCTCCCCGCCGAGCATGCGGAGCGCGATCTGGACCGCGTCGGGCGCGACCCGGATCATCCGGGCGATCCAGCGCTCGTCCCCGCGCTCGGCGGCAGCCGCCATGCCGCGCCCCTCTAGCCCTCGTCCTTCGCGGCCGCCTGCGCGGGCTGCTCCTCGGAGCGCTTCTCCCCGCCGGCGCGCTCGCGATCCGCGCCGCCGCGCTCGCGGTCCGCGCCACCGCGGTCGCGATCCGCGCCGCCGCTTCCGCCACCGCGCTCGCGATCCGCGCCGCCGCTCCCGCCGCCGCGCTCGCGATCCGCACCACCGCGCTCGCGGTCACCGCCGCCGCCGCGCTCGCCGCCGCCGCCGCGCTCGCGCTCCCCACCACGGCGCTCGCGGTCACCGCCGCCACGCTCCCGTCCGCCGCCGCGACCCCGATCGCCCCGGCCCCTGTCCTGTTCGCCGCGGCCCTTCTCCTGTTCGCCCCGGCCCCTTTCCTGCTCGCCCCGGCCCTTCTCCTGCTCACCGCGGCCCTTCTCCTGCTCGCCCCGCTCCTGGCGGCCGTAGATGTCGAACTGCTCCTGGTGGTAGTTCTGCTGCGGCTTCACCTGGATGGTCTTGTTGAACCGGTCCATCAGGTAGCGCAGCTCGTCGCGCTCCGCGCCCTGCAGGATCCGCGCGACCTCGGGATGGCTGTTCACGACGAGCACCGGCTCGGGGTAGTGGATCGCCTCCCGCCGGATCTCGCGGAAGATCTCGTACGCGATCGTGATCTTCGACTTGATGTGCCCCTTGCCGTCGCAGTAGCCGCAGGGCTCGTTCATCATGCGCGTGACCGACTCGCGCACGCGCTTGCGCGTCATCTCGACGAGCCCCAGCTCGGAGATCTTGAGGACGTTCGTCTTCGCCTTGTCCCGCCCCAGCGCGTCCTGCAAGGCCTTGAAGACCTTGTCGCGGTTCTGGGGTTTGTCCATGTCGATGAAGTCGATGATGATGATGCCGCCGATGTTGCGGAGCCGGAGCTGGTAGACGATCTCCTTCGCCGCCTCGGTGTTGATCTTGGTGATCGTCTCCTCGAGGTTCTTCTTCCCGACGTACCGGCCGGAGTTGACGTCGATCGCGGTGAGCGCCTCGGCCTGGTCCATGATGATGTAGCCGCCGCTCTTCAGCCAAACCTTGCGCTGGCTCGCGCGCTTCAGCTCCTGCTCGATGCCGTAGGCGTCGAAGATGGGCTCCTCGCCCGCGTAGTACTCGATCTGCTTCTCGAGGTGCGGCGCCTGATCGTGCACGAAGCGCAGGATCCGCTCGTACTCGTCGCGGTCGTCGATGACGAGCTTACCGACCTCCGCGGTGAAGAGGTCGCGCGTGGCGCGCAGGATGAGGTCGAGGTCGCCGTGCAGCAGGGCGGGCGCCGAGACCTTGTCCTTCGTCCGGATGATCTCGTTCCAGACCTGGATGAGGAACCGGATGTCGGCCTCGAGCTTCGGCGCCTCGACGTTCTCGGCGACGGTGCGGACGATGAAGCCGGTCCCGTCCGGCCGCATCCGATCCACGATGTCGCGGAGCCGGCGCCGCTCGCCGTCCTTCTCGATGCGGCGCGAGATGCCGATGTGATCGACCGTCGGCATGAAGACGAGGTGGCGGCCGGGGAGCGAGATGTGGCTCGTGATCCGGGCGCCCTTCGTCCCGATCGGATCCTTCGCGACCTGGACGATCACCTCCTGGCCCTCCTTCAGGAGGTCCTGGATGTTCTTCGGCTCCTTCGAGCGCTTCTCCTCGCGGCCGTTGCGTCCGCCGCGCTCACCGCGCTCGCGCGGCTCGCGCCCCTCGCGGCGGCCGCCGTCGCGGCCACGCTCTTCGCGTCGACGCTGCTCGGGGCGGGCCTCGCGCGCCACCTCGCGGTCGCGCACCTCGCGTCGATCGGATGCCGGCGCAGCGGCGGCGGGCACCTGCGTCACGACCGGAGCTTCCGGAGCTTCCGGAGCGTCCGGAGCGGCGGCCGCGGGCGCCTCGGCCGTCGCGTCGTGAGCGGGCGCGGCAGCGGGCTCCGGATCGGCGAGCGGCGGGACCAGCAGCCCCGGCACCGCGGGCACCGGCGCCATGCCGATCTCGTTCGTGAGCGGGATCGTGGTCATCGGCGGCGGCTCCGCCGCGCTCGCCTCCTCGGCGGTCACGGCGGCCGGCTGCGCCGTCGCGCCTGCGTCCGGCGTGGGCGACGCCGTCGCCTCGACCGTCGCCGCGACGACCTCGCCGGGCACGGGCGTGAGCGCCGGGGCGTCGGCGGGCGCGGCCTGCGCGCGCGCCTCCTCCGCCTCCGCCTCCAGCTCGTCCGGGACGTCCGGCACTTCCTCCGGGTGCTCGCCCTCGGTGAGCTCGAACTCCTCGGAGAAGTCCGGGTCGCCGTAGACGTCGCCGACGTACAGGAAGGCGGCCTTCTCGAGGCCGATGTCGACGAAGGCGGCCTGCATGCCCGGGAGCACGCGGACCACCCTGCCCTTGTAGATGTTGCCGACGATCCCCTTCTCGCGCTTTCGCTCGAGGTAGTACTCGTGGATCGTGCCGTTCTCGACGAGGGCGACGCGCGTCTCCGCGCCCGCCGCGTTGATCACCAGGATGCTGTTGCCGGCCATGGGATTCCTCTCTCGCCCCATGGTGCGGGGAGAGCGAGGCCCAGGGCATCGGGCCACGATCGCGACTGCCCTGGTGGAGCCGGGCTTCCGGGATCGGCTGTCGAGCGCAAGCTCAAAGCGTCGCTTCTCCTCGCACCCGCGGCCGCGGTTCGTCGCGGCCCGGCGGGGCGCGTTCGTTCACTCAGGCGTCGAGGTAGCGAGGCGCGCGCGGCTGTCCCGGTGTGGGGGGCCGAGCGGTCCTCGCGAAGCTCACGCCTTCCTTCAAGACCTTCACTCCCCTGGGCGGCGCCCCGTCACCGAAGATCGCCGCCAGCACCTCGGCTGGCTTTGCGCTCCCCGAAGGGTCCGCCCTCAAGCTGAACGCGACGGTACCCGGCCCCTCGACGGCCAGATGCGTCACGATTTCTTTCAAGTCTATCTCTCTTCCCGTCCGCTCTGCGACCTTCTGTTGATGCTTTCCGCGCCGGGCCTTCGGGGGCGCAGCCCGCGTGACGACCGCTCGGTCCGCCCCCTGGAAGGTTTCGACGCAGCGCGTCAGGGCGTCTTCCCCCCAACCTTCCTCGGGAAACTGAGCGCGGTAGTGGACTGCGCGGAGCGCCTCGGAGACCGACGGCTCCGATGGGTCGACGACCGCCGACTCCATCACGCGGAAGTCGTCCGGGAGCTCGGCCCCGAGCCGCGACGCGACGTCCGCGGCGTCGGCAGAGCCGAAGAGCTCGAGGTCGAGGTGCTCGCACAGGCTCTCGAGCCCGACCGGGAGCGCGGGGCCGAAGGAGACGCGCGGCTTCGGGTGGAACCCCTGCGAGTAGACGACCGGCAGCCGCGCGCGGCGGACCGCACGGAGAAGCGCGTGCATCGTCTCGAGGTGCGACAGCGCGACGAGCCGCCCGAGCTTCGCGTACCGGATGCGGACACGCGTCCGCGTAGCGGGATCGGGTGCGCGCGGCGGAGGCGGCGGCGCCGGGACGTAGTCCGCGCGCTCGTACACCCGGTTCTTCACGACCTCGAAGTCGCAGACGCCGCAGGCCCCGCACGGCCCGGTCACGCAGTCGACGTGCTGCTCGGGAGCGCGGGCGCGGGCGAGCTCCTTCGCGAGGAAGTCCTTCGTCACGCCGCAGTCGATGCGGTCCCACGGCAGCACCTCGTCGAAGGACCGGCGCCGGTGCGCGAACCAGTCGAGGCCGACCCCGTGCTCCCGCTCGGTGTCGGCGAACGCGTCGAGCCAGCGCGCCTCGTCGAACCACTCGGTCCAGCCGTCGAGCCGCTGCCCGCGCCGGTACGCGCCGAGCACCGCCGTGCCGACGCGGCGATCGCCGAGCGCGAGCGCCCCCTCGATCGAGGACTGCCGCGAGTCGTGCGGCTTGTACTGGATCGCGCCCTTGCGGCCGCCGAGCGTGGTGGCGACGAGCGACTGGCGCCGGCGGGTCTCCTCCGGCGTGATCATCGGCTCCCACTGGAACGGCGTGAACGGCTTCGGGACGAACGTCGACACCGCGAGGTGGAGCGTCGCCGCCCCGCTCTTGGACGCGCGCTTCGCCGTCCCGAGCGCCCGGCGCGCGAGCTCGGCGATCGCGACGACGTCCTCGTCCCGCTCCTCCGGGAGGCCGATCATGAAGTACAGCTTGAGGAGCGCCCACCCGTTCGCGAACACCGACTCGACGGCGCGGAGCAGGTCCTCCTCGCGGTTCCCCTTGTTGATGACGACGCGCATCCGCTCGGTCGCCGCCTCGGGCGCGAGCGTGAAGCCGGTCTTGCGGATCCGCGCGATCCGCTCGGCGAGCGAGGCGGAGAGCGTCTCGGTGCGCAGCGAGGGGAGGCTCATCCCGATGCGCTCGCCCTCCCAGCGCGCGAGGAAGTCGTCGAGAAGCGGGTCGAGACAGGCGTAGTCGCCGGAGGAGAGCGACAGCAGCCCGACCTCCTCGTACCCCGAGCCGCGCAGGCCCACCTCGGCGAGCTCGAGCACCTGCCGCGGATCGCGCTGGCGCGTCGGGCGCGTCACCATCCCGACCTGGCAGAACCGGCAGCCGCGGGTGCAGCCGCGCTGGATCTCCACGGGCAGCCGGTCGTGGATCGTCTGCATGAACGGCACGATCGGGCGGGTGTAGGCGCTCGTCGGCAGCGCGTCGAGGTCCGGCGTGACGCGGCGCTCGACCTTCTCGTAGCCGGGGAGGAGCGGCTCCATCGCGGCGAGCGCACGGGTCACCGGGTCGTAGCGCGGCGCGAAGAGCGACGGCACGTAGACGCCCGGGATCCGCGCGAGCCGACGGAGCAGCTCGGCGCGGGTCGCGCCGCCGCGGCGGAACCCGCTCTCGCGCACGGCGTCGGCGATCTCGAGCGCGACCTCCTCGCCGTCTCCCACCGCGAGCGCGTCGATGAAGTCCGCGACCGGCTCCGGGTTGTAGGCGCACGGGCCGCCGGCGAGGACGAGCGGGTGGTCGTCGCCCCGATCCCGCGCGAGGAGCGGGATGCCGGAGAGGTCGAGGAGCGCGAGCAGGCTCGTGTAGGCGAGCTCGAACTGGAGCGTCACCCCGAGCACGTCGAACGATGCGACCGGTGCGCGCGACTCGAGCGTGAAGAGCGGCAGCGACTCCGCGCGGAGCATCCCCTCGAGGTCGGGCCAGGGCAGGAAGACCCGCTCGCAGGCGATCTCGGGCCGGTCGTTCAGGAGGTGATAGAGGAGCCGGAACCCGAGGTTCGACATCCCCACCTCGTAGGTGTCCGGGAACGCGAGCGCGAAGCGGAGACCGGCGGCGGAGAGGTCCTTGCGGATGCTGCCGCGCTCGCCGCCCACGTACCTCGAGGGCTTCTGCGCGCGGAGCACGAGCGCGTCGAGCGCGGAGGAGAGGGCGTCGGGGCTCGTCATGCGCGCCGGGCCGCGGGTTCGAGCCGCGCTTCGCCCGCCGTCGTTCGCCCCGCCGAAGGCTGCCGGCGAGGACGTCCGCCTGTAGCACGCCCGCGCTCGGCGCTGCAACTGGTCGGGGGAACGCTCACCTTCGCGTCACGAACGGGCCGAGGTCGCCCCTGAACGGCGCCCAGGTCACCTCGACGTCGTCGACGTTCGCGGCGGGCGGGCCGCTGCGGCACCACGCGACGAGGGCCTCGACGGCCGCGCGTGGTCCCTCCGCCTCGGCCTCCACCCGGCCGTCGGGCAGGTTCCTCACCCAGCCGGCGAGCCCCAGCCTGCGTGCCTCGTCCACCGCGTAGGCGCGGAACGAGACGCCCTGAACGACACCGGAGACGACGAGGTGGACGCGGACACGATCGGCCATGGCTTCACTCTCCGAGCAGCGCGAGGAACTCGGCCTCGCCGACGATTCGCACGCCGAGGTCCTTCGCCTTCCCGAGCTTCGTGCCGGCGTCCTCGCCGGCCACGACGAGGTCCGTCTTGCGCGAGACCGACCCCGAGACCTTGCCGCCCCGCCGCTCGATCTCGGCCTTCGCCTCGTCGCGGGAGAGCTTGATGAGCCCGCCGGTGAGGACGACGGTCTTCCCGGCGAGCGGCCCGCGCGCGTCGACCTGCTCCGGCGCGGGCCGAACCCCCGCGGCGAGCAGCCGCTCGACGACCCCGCGGTTCTGGGGCTCCTGCGTCCAGGCGCGGATCTCGCGGGCCGTCTCCGGACCGATGTCGCGCACCGCGAGGAGCGCGTCCTCCGTCGCGTCCATGAACCGCCACACGTCTCCGAAGTGCCGCGCGAGCGTCGCCGCCGTCGCCTCGCCGACCTGCGGGATCGCGAGCGCGAACACGAAGCGGCGGAGCGTCGTCGCCTTCGAGCGCTCGAGCGCGGCGACGATGTTCTGCGCCGCCTTCTCGGGGAGCTCCGCCTCGCCCTCGGCCGGGTCGAGCTTCCGGGGGCGGCTGAACGCGCGCTGCCACTCCTCGAATGGGACGGCGTACAGATCCGCGGCGTCCTTCACGAGCTTCTTGTCGACGACCCAGGCGGCGAGCTTCTCGCCGAGCCCCTCGACGTCCATCGCGCGCCGGGAGGCGAACTGGCGGAGCTTCCCGACGAGCTGCGCCGGGCAGGCGGATCCGGTGCAGCGCCAGACCTTCTCGCCCTCCTCGCGGACCACCTTCGCGCCGCAGACCGGGCAGACCTCCGGGAAGACGAACGGCCGCTCCGCGCCGGTGCGCCGCTCCTTGAGCGGCTTCACGACCTCGGGGATCACCTCGCCCGCGCGGCGGATGAGGACCCAGTCGCCGACGAGGATGTCCTTGCGGCGCATCTCGTCCTCGTTGTGGAGCGTCGCGCGCGAGACGACCGCGCCGGAGATCCGGACCGGGTTCACCTCCACGACCGGCGTCAGGATCCCGGTGCGCCCGACCGAGGCCCAGATCTCCTTCACCTGCGTCTCCTCCTCCTGCGGCGGGTACTTGAACGCGACCGCCCAGCGCGGGAACTTCGAGGCCGCGCCGAGGCGGCGGCGCCAGTCGAGGTCGTCCACCTTCACGACGACCCCGTCGGTGTCGTACGGCAGGCGGAACCGCAGCTCCGCCATCTCGTCGCGGTAGGCCTTCACCGCGGCGATCCCCTCGCAGCGCCGGTTCTCGGGGTTCGTCTCGAAGCCGAACGCCTCGAGCGCAGCGAGCTTCTCGGTGTGGGTCTTCCACCCGTCGCCGCCCGGGACGAGCGCCTCGTAGGCGATGAACGAGAGCGGCCGCGTCGCGGTGATGCGCCAGTCGAGCTGCCGGAGCGACCCCGCCGCCGCGTTGCGTGGGTTCGCGAACGGCTCGCCTCCGCCGCGCACGATCACCTGGTTCATCGCCTCGAAGTGCTTCTTCTGGAGCAGCACCTCGCCGCGGACCTCGAGCCGCCGGGGCGGGCTGCCGGGGAGCCGCGCGGGGATGCCGCGGTTCGCGCGGAGGCCGCCGACCGTGCGGAGGTTCGAGGTGACGTCCTCGCCGTTCACGCCGTCGCCGCGGGTCGAGCCGTGCACGAACACGCCGTCCTCGTAGACGAGCTCGACCGCGAGGCCGTCGAGCTTCGGCTCGGCCACGTAGGCGGGGGTCCCGCCCTCCGGGAGCCCGAGGAGGCGCCGCACGCGCGCGTCGAACTCGTCGAGCTCCGCGTCGGTCTGGACGTTCCCGAGCGAGAGCATCGGCTCCCGGTGGACCACCCGCGCGAACTTCTCCGACGGCGCGCCCGAGACGCGCCGGGTGGGGGAGTCGTCGGTCGCCAGGTCGGGGTGCGCCGCCTCGAGCGCGGCGAGCTCGCCCAAGAGCCGGTCGTACTCCGCATCGGAGAGGACCGGCTGGTCGAGGACGTAGTAGGCGTGGTCGGCCGCGCGGATCTTCTCGCGCAGCTCGCGCGCCCGTGCCGCGAGTTCTCCGGCCATGCGCGACGATTACGCCGGGACCGCCGGCGGCGCAACCGCGCGTTTCGGTAGCCCGACGCCCTGGAACGCGACGACGCCGAGTCCGCCGCTCTCGCAGAGAGCGAGCGCCTGGGCGGGGTCCGCCGCGATCCGCGGCCTGGTCCCGATCCGCTCCGTGAGGGGCGCGCGGAGCGCGAGCGCGAGGCATCGAATCGACTGGACACGCTCGCCCGAACGGCGGGAACGGGCGTTGACACACACCACCCGACCGCATAGCTTCCGGTCCTCCCCTCCGGTCCTTTCAATCAGACCGCCCGCAGCCCGATCGCATCCGCGATCCCCCCGCCGAGAAACCGACATGCCCGCCGCCGCTCCGACTTCCGCGCCTTCCCCGTCGAGCATCACGGAGCTCAAGCACATGAAGGTCGCCGAGCTCGCGCGCCTCGCGCGCACGCTCGACATCGAGGCCGCGGGCTCGATGAAGAAGCAGGATCTCGTCTTCGCGATCCTCCAGGCGCAGTCGAAGGTCGCGGAGGAGAAGCTCGAGGAGATGGAGGTCGCGGGCGAGGGGACGCTCGAGGTGCTCCCCGACGGGTTCGGCTTCCTGCGCAGCCCCGACTTCAGCTACCTGCCCGGGCCGGACGACATCTACGTGTCTCCGTCGCAGATCCGGCGGTTCAACCTGAGGACGGGCGACACCGTCCGCGGCACCGTCCGCCAGCCCAAGGACGGCGAGCGCTACTTCGCGCTCCTGAAGGTGGACTCGATCAACGGCGAGCCCCCCGAGGAGAACCAGTCGAAGGTCCTGTTCGACAACCTCACCCCGCTCTATCCGACGAAGCGGCTCACGCTCGAGCACGATCCGGGCGAGATGACGACGCGCGTCGTCGACCTCTTCTCCCCGATCGGCAAGGGGCAGCGCTGCCTCATCGTGTCGCCCCCGCGCGCCGGCAAGACGGTCCTCCTCCAGAACATCGCGCACGCGGTCACGTCGAACCACCCCGAGGTCACCCTCATCGTGCTGCTCATCGACGAGCGGCCCGAGGAGGTGACCGACATGGAGCGGACGGTGAAGGGCGAGGTGGTCGCGTCGACCTTCGACGAGCCCGCGACGCGGCACGTCCAGGTCGCCGAGATGGTGATCGAGAAGGCGCGCCGGCTCGTCGAGCACAAGAAGGACGTCGTCATCCTCCTCGACTCGATCACCCGGCTCGCGCGCGCCTACAACTCGACCGTGCCGCCGTCGGGCAAGATCCTCTCGGGCGGCGTCGACTCGAACGCGCTCCACAAGCCGAAGCGGTTCTTCGGCGCGGCGCGCAACATCGAGGAGGGCGGGTCGCTCACGATCATCGGCACCGCCCTCGTCGACACGGGCTCGCGCATGGACGAGGTGATCTTCGAGGAGTTCAAGGGCACCGGGAACTCGGAGATCGTGCTCGACCGCAAGCTCATGGAGAAGCGGATCTTCCCCTGCATGGACATCGGGAAGTCCGGGACGCGCAAGGAAGAGCTCCTGCTCGCCGCCGACTGGCTCTCCAAGATCTACATCCTGCGCCAGACGATCCTGAACGGGCTCGACAACGTCGAGGCGATGAAGTTCATCCTCGACAAGTTCCGCCAGGTGAAGAGCCACGACGAGTTCTTCAAGATGATGGTCGGGGGCGGGAAGTAGACGCCGACCTTGACGGAACCCCGCGTTCCGACTAGATCCCGCGGTTCCCATTGCGAGGCCCGGACCACCGCGCGCTCCGCGCGCCCGGTGCAAGCGGCCAAGAGGACGTCATGAAGGAAGCGATCCACCCCGACTACAAGTCCGCGAAGATCATGTGCAACTGCGGGAACGTCATCGAGACCCGCTCGACGCGCGGAGACTTCCACGTCGAGATCTGCTCGAACTGCCACCCGTTCTACACCGGCAAGCAGAAGCTCATGGACACCGCGGGTCGGATCGAGAAGTTCAAGACGCGCTACGCCACGGCGCCGGCGACCGCCGGGAAGCCCGAGGTGAAGGCCGCGCCCGCCCCCGCGCCGAAGAAGGCCCCGCCTCCGGTGGAGAACCGGGCCGCGAAGCGCGCAAAGGCCGGGAAGTCGAAGCCGCAGAAGAGCGAGGCCGCCGCGGCCGCCGCGGCCGCCGAGCCGAAGGCCGAGTAGCGAGCGGTCCGATCGGCCGGAAGCACGAGACGGCGCCCGCGAGGGCGCCGTTGAAGTTTCTGGTCAGCTCGTACTACTCGGTCACTTCTGCGCCGTAGCGAGAGCATCGGCGCTCGCAGCAGGCGTACGAAAGTGACCGAGTAGTGCTAGAAGCCGATCGTCACGGACGCCACGGCTCCGCCCGGGAGCGGCGCGAGGTCGATGCGCGCCGTGGTGTCCGAGAACCCGGAGTAGCGGTTCGGATCCTCGCCGGCGATCCAGAAGTACGTCGCCGCGATGGCCGCCACCCCACCGAGGCCGCCCGCGACGTACGACATCGTCTGGCGGGTCTCGATGTCCGACTTGAGCTTGTTCGCCTGGTCGCGCAGGCTCACGCCGCCCTGGGTCTCGATCCCGTCCTGCAGCTTCGCGCGGTCGTAGAGGAACGTGCCCGGAGTCGTCTCGTTGCCGTAGATCGCGTTCGCGCTCACCTGCAGCCCCACCGCCGCCGCGAGGCCCGCCACCGCCACGCCGGTCGAGAGCCAGGCGCCGAGCCGGAGCTTCTTCTGGCGCGACTCGTAGGCGCGCACGAAGTCGGGGCTCGGCACGAGCGTCACCCGCTCCTCCACGAGCTTCCCCGCCTCGACCTGCACGTCCTTCTGGTGCGCGACGAACCCCTGCTTCTCGACGCTGACCGCGTGGGGGCCGGCGGGCAGGACGATCGCGCCGCGGAGCGGCGTCGTCCCTTTCACCTGCTCGTCCACCTTCACGACCGCTCCCGCCTCGGCTGCGGAGATGACGAGCCGCCCGGTGCGCCCCGCGAGGATCCTCGCGACGAGCTTCTGCGCCGCCTTGCCGGTCTTCGTGACGAGCTCCGTCTCGGTCCGCGCCGTCTCGATGATCGAGCCCTCCCGCTGCGCCTTCCGCACGTTCGTGAGGGTGAGGTCGAGGCTGAAGGTCTCGGGGACGCCCGCGGACGCTGCGAGCTTCGTCACCTTGCCGGAGACGAGCCAGTCGACTCCGAGCGCGCCGCCGATCTCGGCCATGCACCCGGCGTCGGCGCAGCCGAGCATCTGCCGCTGCTTCTCGAAGGCGAGCATGTTGCGGATCGCGTCGGCGGTGACGGTCTGGAACGTGCCCATCCGGTCGAGCTCGTTCGCCGCGACCCCGCCGGCGGCGCTCGCGAGCTCCTTCGACGCACCGTTGGCCGCGAAGTCGAGGACCGCGACCTTCGGCTTCGCCTGCGCGGACGCGACGTTCGGGGACGCCGCGGCGAGCGCGACGAGGAGGGCGAGCTGACGCATGGCCGGATGATAGCCACCTCCGGGGACGAGGAGGCAAGCGCGCGGGTTGCGCTCGGGTCGCGCCTTCGCCAGAGTGGTCCGCCGTGAAGCAGGGGCTCGTCGAGTGGGCGGTCGTGACCGCGATCCTCCTCGCCTTGGCGGCCGGCGCCGCCGCGGTGTTCGGGCACGAGATCCGCGGCGCGTTCGGGGTGCGGCCGACCCCGGGCGCGGCGTCGCGCGGCGCCGCGGCGCCGTCGCCGTAGCGGCACCGGCGCGCCGCGTCGTATCCTGCCCACGCCGTGTCCCCGCTCGTGCTCATCGTCGACGACGAGGCCTCGAACCTCGAGTCGCTCGCAAAGATCTTCGAGCGAGAGGGCTGGCGCGTCGCGCTCGCGCGGAGCGGCCCGGCGGCCCTCGACGCGCTCCGCAAGGAGCGGGCCTCGGTCGTCGTGACCGACGTCATGATGCCGGGGATGAGCGGCGACGAGTTGCTCCGCGCGGTGAAGACGCTCGCGCCGGAGACGGAGGTGGTCCTCATGACCGCCTACGGCACGGTCGAGACCGCGGTCGCTGCGATGAAGGACGGCGCCTACGACTTCATCACGAAGCCGGTGAAGCGCCACGCGATCGTGAAGTCGGTCCGCCAGGCGCTCGAGAAGGCCTCGCTCGTCGCCGAGAACCGCGCGCTCAAGGCGCGCCTCGCCGAGCTCGCGCCCGGGATCGGCGGCCTCGTCGGCGACGCGCCACCGTTTCGCGCGGTGCTCGAGACGCTGCGCCAGGTGGCGCCGACCTCGGCGACCGTCCTGCTCGTCGGCGAGAGCGGCACCGGCAAGGAGCTCGCCGCGCGTCTCGTGCACGACCTCTCGACGCGCGCGAGGGGGCCGTTCGTGCCCATCAACTGCGCGGCGATCCCGGAGAGCCTCCTCGAGTCGGAGCTGTTCGGCCACGAGAAAGGCGCGTTCACCGGCGCGTCGTCGCGCAAGGAGGGGCGCTTCGAGCGCGCCCACGGCGGGACCCTCTTCCTCGACGAGGTCGGCGAGATGTCGCCCGGCGTGCAGGTGAAGCTCCTGCGCTTCCTGCAGGACGGCGTGCTCGAGCGCGTCGGCGGGACGGAGCCCGTGCGCGTGGACGTGCGCGTCGTCGCGGCGACGAACAAGGATCTCACCGCGGAGGCGAAGGCGGGACGCTTCCGCGAGGATCTGTTCTACCGGCTCGACGTCGTCTCGGTCCGGCTGCCGCCGCTGCGCGCCCGGCGCGAGGACGTGCTCGCGCTCGCGAGCTTTTTCCTGCGGCGCGTCGCGGATGGGCTTCCGAAGCGCGTGACCGGCTTCTCGCCCGCGGCCGCGGCCGCGCTCGAGCGGTACCCCTGGCCAGGCAACGTGCGCGAGCTGCAGCACGCGGTCGAGCGTGCGGTCATCCTGACGCGCACCGAGATCCTCGACGTCCCGGACCTCCCCGACGCGATCCGCGCCGACACGGCGAGCGCCGAGTCGCCTGCGGGCGCCGGGAGCGCGCCGGGCGCCGCGATCGTCATCCCGCTCGGGACGCCCATGGAGGAGGTCGAGCGGCTCGTCATCCGGCGCACCCTCGAGCAGACGAAGGGCGACAAAAACCTCGCGGCCCAGCTCCTCGGGATCGCGGCGCGCACGATCTACCGAAAGCTCGAGCGCGACGAGGAGGGCAGGCTCCTGCCGGGCGCCGAGCGCGAGGAGTGACGCCGGGGCGGCGCGGGCCCGCCCGGCGCGCCGCTTGGGACGCGTCACGCCGGCTGCCAATCTGGCATCGGTCCGAGGTCACGGGCGCGTCCTTTGCCAAATTGGCAGGCGGGGGTGCGCGGCCGGTGCGGCGGCCGTGCGGGCGGCGGGATTCGCCCGTGATCTCCGCGCGTTGAAGTTGCTCCTGCGGCGCGCTCGGTGGCACGTCGGTTGCTCAATCCGCCGCGGGCGGATCCATGCTCGATCTCTTCTTCCGCAAATACGCCTGGACGGCGAACCTCGTCCTCGTCTTCGCCGCCGCGTGGCTGTCGGCGAAGACGGTGAACACGCTCGTCGGCGTCCTCATCCGCCCGAGGCCGGAGGTGGACCTCCAGGCGGTGTCGGCGCCGCCGCCGCGGCCCTCCCTCCCCGCGTCGCTCGACACGGATGCGATCTACCGCCTCATCGGGCAGCAGCCGCCGCGCGCCGCCGAGATGCCGGTCGCGAACGTGCCGCAGTCGCCGCAGAACTGCGAGGACCTGCGCGCCGCGCCGACGAAGAGCGATCTGCGCATGCAGCTCATCGCGGGGATCATCGCCGACCGGCCGCGCTTCTCGCTCGCGACGGTGAACGACCTCACGACGCGCGAGACCCATGTCCTCGGCGTGGGCGATCAGATCGGCGCGGTGCAGCTCCTCGGGGTCGAGCGCGTGCGCGACGACCACGACGCGACGGGGAACGGCTTCCGGGTCGTCGCGATCATCTGCAATGGCGGCTCGAAGGAGTACCTCGACTTCGAGCCCGGCGGCGGCGGCGGCGAGGCCGCCCCCGCTGCGAACCTCGGCTTCGCGCCCGTGCCCCAGCCGCGCCCGGCGCCGCCCGGGGGCAAGCTCGAGGGCGTCCGGCAGATCGGGGACAACCGCTACGAGGTCGACCGGAAGGTCATCGACACGACGCTCGGCGACCTGAACCAGATCGCGACCCAGGCGCGGATCGTCCCGTCCTTCAAGAACGGCACGGCGAACGGCTTCAAGCTCTTCTCGATCCAGCCGGGGTCGCTGTACGCCTCGCTCGGCATCGAGAACGGGGACGTCGTGCAGCGCGTGAACGGCTACGAACTCAACTCCCCCGAGAAGATGCTCGACCTCCTCCAGAAGCTGAAGGACACGGGGCACGTCGTTCTCGAGTCGGAGCGCGGGGGACAGCTGGTCAAGAAGGAAATCAACATCAACGGTCCGTGAAGCGCGGATCGAAGGTCCTCACATGCGATCGCTCATCGCCACGCTCGTCCTCGTCCCGGCCCTGGCGCTCGCCCAGGCCCCGCCGCCACGCCCGCCGAACCCGGACGATCTGCGCCAGCCGCGGCCGTTCGGAAGGCCGCTGCCCCCACCCCGCCCCGGGGCCGCGCCGCAGCCGGGCGCGCCGGGCAGCCTGCCCGCGCCCGCGCCGGCGGCGCCGCCGCCGCCCCGGCCCGGTGCCCGGCCCGGCACCCCGGGCGAGTCGCTCCGCGCGGACACGAAGTGCGTCCCGCTGCAGGGCCGCTTCATGCTGACCTTCAACAAGGCGGACATCGTCGACGTGCTCGAGCAGGCGAGCCGCTGGACGTGCCGGAACTTCGTCTACACGGAGGACATCGCCCGCGGGAAGATCACCCTCCTCTCGAAGACCCCGGTCACCGCCGACGAGGCGTACGCCGCGTTCCTCGTCGCGCTCAACACGAACAACATCGCGGTCTACGCGACCGGCAAGTACTACAAGCTCATCCGCACCGCCGACGCGAAGAAGAACCCGATCCCGCTCTACACCGACTCGGAAGCCGGCACGCCCGCGAACGAGCAGCCGATCACGAAGGTGCTCCGGCTCTCCTTCGCGGACGCGGATCAGATGCGCGGCATCGTCTCGAACTTCGTGTCGCCGCAGGGCGCGGACGTGGTCGCGATCCCGCCCGACATGCTCATCATCACGGACATCGGCCTCAACATCCGCCGCATCGAGCGGATCCTGGAGGCGGTCGACCGCGCGGGCGCGGGCGACCTCGTCCGGATCGTCCAGGTGCGCTACGCCGCGGCGAAGGACATCGCGGACAAGATCAACCAGATCTTCCAGGCGCAGGGGCGGCCCGGCGCGAAGCGCACGCTGCTCGCGCCGGGGGGCGCAGGGATGGCCCGCCCGGGACAGCCGGCCCCCGCCGCGCCCGCGCCGGGAGCTCCGGCAGTGCCGGGAGCCCCGGGCGTGCCGGGCGCGGCGGAGCGCGGCGTCGAGGTCTCCGTCTCGAAGATCATCCCGGACGAGCGGACGAACAAGCTCATCATCATCGCCGACGAGAAGAGCTTCACGCGCATCCTCGAGCTCATCGAGCAGCTCGACGTTCCGTCGAGCGGCGAGGGCGGCATCCACGTCGTCTTCCTGCGCAACGCGAACGCGGAGGAGATGGCGACGACGCTCTCGAACCTCGCGCAGGGTCAGGCGAAAGGAAAGGTTCCCGCAGTCGGCGCGCCGATCCCCTCCGCGATTCCGGGGCAGCCCCCGCGCGCTGCGGCCCCGGCGGCGCCCACGGGCTCGGAGACGGCCGAGCTCTTCAGCGGCGAGGTCAAGATCACCGCGGACAAGGCGCAGAACGCGCTGCTCGTGCAGGCGAGCGGCTCCGACTTCAACGCGGTCTCGCGGCTCATCGAGAAGCTCGATCGTCCCCGGCGCCAGGTCTTCGTCGAGGCCGTCATCCTCGAGGTGAACCTGCGCAACGAGACGCAGTTCGGCGTCGGCGCGCACACCGCGATCCCGTTCAACTACAAGGGCGACACCGGCGTCATCCCGATCGCCTCCGAGCCCGGGCGCGTCTCCTCCTTCAACCTCGGCTCGGCCGTGGCGCTCGGCGGGTTCCTCACCGGGTTCGCGGGCCCGGTCTCGTCGGAGCTCTCGAAGCTCGGGATCAACCTCCCCTCGCTGGGCGTGCTCGTGCAGGCGCTCCAGACCTCCTCCGACGTGAACGTGCTCTCGACGCCGCACCTCGTCGCGACCGACAACGAGGAGTCGGAGATCACGGTCGGCCAGAACGTGCCGTTCCAGGCGGGCTACACGCCGCAGGGGCTCACGAACCTCGTCTCCGGCACGACCGGCACGACGGCCACCGCGAACCTCGGCTCGGTCCTCGGCCTCGGCGGGCTCTCGAGCCTCGTCGCGCCGATCCAGCGGCAGCCCGTCGAGCTGCGGCTCAAGATCAAGCCGCAGATCAACGAGGGTGGGAACGTCCGGCTCCACATCGAGGAGCAGACCGAGGAGATCGCCTCGAACGACCCGCAGCTCGGCCCGACCACCTCGAAGCGGACCGTGAAGACGCAGGTCGTCGCGCACGACCAGTCCACCATCGTCATCGGCGGCCTCATCCAGGAGCGGAACGTCCGCACCATCAAGAAGATCCCGTTCCTCGGCAGCCTCCCGCTGCTCGGCTGGCTCTTCCGCGACACCGTGAACACGAAGTCGAAGACGAACCTCCTCATGTTCCTCACGCCGTACATCATCCGCGACGAGGCGGACTACCGGCGCAT
>WNGA01011689.1_pt1 | contig 22858 bp, 19 predicted proteins | sample 5400061 | NCBI WGS metagenome assembly WNGA01 (sample SAMN13153366, study PRJNA577476) | soil metagenome | isolation source: 100 cm soil or saprolite under grassland replicate 2 | place: USA:California | collected 2016-06-15
CCCGACGTCTGCTGGAACGCCGCCGCCGGTTTGTGCGAAGGCTGCGCGCCGAATTACGAAGAGGAGTTCGCCTCGGGCCACGCGCAAGCCAAAGCCGACGCAGCGCGCAACCAGCTTTACGAGCGCGCGCGCCAGACCGATTACGCTTCGTCAACTGACATGAGCGCGGGCGCCGCGCATCAGGCGCCTTCACGCCCTTCGGTCAACCCGGTGGCCGACGCGGCGAACGCCCAGTCAATCGTGGGCGTTTCGTGTCCGAATTGCGGCACGCTCTCGAACAGCAAGTTCTGCCCCGAATGCGGCCAGCCCATGAATGCGAAGCTGCTTTGCAAGGCTTGTGGGACTGAGTTGGAAGGGAAGCCGAAGTTCTGTAAGGAGTGTGGCGCCAAGATGGAATATCAGAACTGAGCCGTTAGCGCAGATGTCAGATGTCAGATGTCAGATGTCAGAGAGAGAGCTTTGCCGCCACTCTTCCACTACCCAAGAAGGCGTCATATTGGCCGCGCCTATCGAATGAAGCATTGACGACAGACAGAGGACCATCTTCGCGCCGTCGAGCAGCCGCGCGTACTCTTCCTGCGCCTTGATCAAATCCATCTCGGTGTCCGGCAGCGGGCCGTCGTCGCGGATCGAGCCGGCCAGCACGTAAGGGACGTTCTTTCTGACCAGTTCATACATAATGCCGGAACGCAGGACTCCGGCCTCGACCGCGCCGCGGATCGAGCCGTAGCGGTTGATGACGTTGATCGCGCGCATGTGGTTCTTGTGGCCCTCTTCGATCGGGATGCCGGTCTCGAGGTCGACGCCGAGCGAAGTGCCGAAGAGTTGATGCTCGATGTCGTGAACGGCGATGGCGTTCCCCGCTAGCAGCGCGTCGACGAAGCCTTTGCGGATGATCTCGCAGAACGCCGCCGTGCCTCCGGTGTGGACGACCACCGGGCCTGCGACGAAGACTATGCGCGCGCCTTCGGCCTTGATCTGGCGCATCATCTCGGCGATCTTGCGGACGGCAGTCTCGGCGCGGCGCTCGGATGAAATCTCGTTGGCCATAAAGGCGAAGCCGAGCCGGTCGCGCTCCTTGAATTCGGGCTGGATGCGGACGCCGTTCGCGCCGCAGACGACCATCTCGCCCTTCTTCACGTCGCGCAGCTTACGGCATTCGGCCAGAGGGGCAGCCTGAGGCCCGGCGGCCTCTTTGCGGACGATGACGACGGCGTCCATTCGCTGTTTGGCGACCTCAACCCACGCGCCGCCGATGCGGACATATGTCCGATGATTGGTCGTCGAATAGAAGTCGTCGGGCGCGACGTGGTCTTCAGGCGCCGGCTTCAACGTCGCGTCAATGATCTTGGCCTGGTAGCAGCCGAGCTCGACCAGCTCTTCGAGCGTCTTGTCGAGAATCTCCCTGGTCGGCGCGACCACCCGCATCTGCAGTTGCGAGAACTCGTCGTTGGTGCGCCCGAGCTTGAAGTCGATCACTTCGTAGACCGCGCCGCACTCGATCACGCGATCCATGATGTTAGACAGTATCTGTGAATCTACCAGGTGGCCTTCGGCTTCGACTATTTCAACGTGGTTCATAGGCTTACTCGGACTCCGTGACTTGAAAAGGAGTGTGACAGACTTTAGTCTGTCCGGCGCCGAATTTATACCACGGACAGATTAAAGTCTGTCCCACTCTAACGGAGTGGCCGCGGATTAGTCCAGCCGGGAATTGACTGAGATTTCATATAACATTATGTCTGGACTTACCGAGAGGTTGGGATATAATGCGCGCGGTATTTCACTTCGGTTATTTGATCGTATTCTCGATCAGGTTCGTCAAAAGAAAATCGTTTGACACTGTAGATAAACAAGATACGGAAGCAGGAGAAGGGTTTCCTCCCAACAGGCTAGCTGGGCGTTTTAGGGTTCGGCTCGATTTTTGAATGTGCGAGCGCGGCCCTGCATAGTCGTGTCCTATTAACCTCACTTGTCCCAAGTTCTCACGGCTTAATCGCGACTCGTCAACTTCGCGCATCAACTTTTAATCTCTTAGCAAGGAGAAACTATATGAAATATTCCGTCAGCAGTCTTTTCGCGCTCCTACTCCTGATCGCCGTAGCCGTCGCGGCGCCGGCTCAGACGCCGACCGGAGCCCTGCGTGGTTCCGTTACCGATCCGGCGAAGGCAATCATCTCAGACGCGGTGGTGATGGTGAAAAACAAACAGACCGGCGCCGAAAGGGCCGTCAGTTCCAAATCGAGCGGCGAGTTCTTCATCAACAGCCTCCTGCCCGGCGAATATGAAGTCAAAGTCGTGGCGAAGGGGTTCAAGACCCACATCTCCAGCGTGACGATCCAGGTCGGCGACACGTCTACACTCGAGGTCGCGCTCGAAGTCGGCGATGCTTCGGAGACGGTGGTCATCTCCGGCGACTCGACGGCGCTCGTCAACCCTTCCGACTACAAAGTTGACGGCGTCATCACTCGCCGGAAGATTGAAGGCTTGCCGTTGAACGGAAGGAATTTTCTGCAACTCGCTTCGCTCGAACCGGGCGTGCGCGTTTCGGTAGGGCAACCTGGCAACGCGAACAACCTCTTCAACGTCTCGATCGGCGGTGGCAGCACCGCCTTAACGCGGCTGACGGTGGACGGTGGAAACATCGTCGACCCTGTGACCGGGAACGCGGCTCAGAATTATTCGGTTGATACGATTCAGGAATTCCAGATCTCCAGCTTCAACTTCGATCTGAAGACCGGCGTGACTTCGGTGGGCGCGGTGAACATCGTCTCGCGCACCGGGGGCAACGAATATCATGGCAGCGGGTTCGGTTACTTTCGCGATCACAATATGGGGGCCTATCCGGTTCTCAAACGCATACCCAACACCCCCGACCCCTTCTTCCGCCGCTTGCAGGCCGGGTTCGCGCTCGGCGGCCCTATAATCAAGAACAAGCTGGCCTTTTTCAACAACTTCGAAAGACTCAATCAGACGTCGGCAGTCCCAACCACTCACCTTGAGTCGCCGATCTTCAGCCAGTTCGACACGGTGTCTTCCAGCCCGTACAAAGGCTATCTCTACAATGTGCGCCTCGATTACACGATCAACAGCAAGCACAGCACATATCTGCGCTACGCGTCTGACAATAACAGAGCCTTCGCGCCGGTCGAAAACAACACGCTGCCGTCGGACTGGCGCGTCAATAAAAACGACGTCTATCAGGCCCAGGCCGGATGGACTTACTCGATCAATCCGTCTCTCATCAACCAGTTGTCCTTCAACTATCAACAAATCGGCAACAGGAGTCTGATCCCGACCGCCGCCGATTGTCCGGGCTGCCTCGGACTGGGCGGCGCGCAGGTCCGGGTCAACAACGTCCCCAGCTTTCGGATCGGCAACAATATCCAAGCGCCTCAAGATCGCCACCTGTTCCGCTATGAGACCACCGACAACCTGACCTGGAACAAAGGCGCGCATATCTTCGAGACGGGGGGGACCTGGGAGAAAGGCTACGGCCAGGGAAGCTGGAAGTTCGTCGATCCGGCGATCGTCGTCACTCACGACCCGCGAGACGTGGCCCTGGTCAACGCCTCCATTGACCAGATTGCGGCGAGTCTTCCGCCAATCCTCGGCTTTGGCTTGATCGCCCCGCGGTTGAAACTGCCGCTGCCGGCGGCCTTCACCACGCCTGGCGCGACGGTCACGATGAACGACATCCTGGGGCTTCCTGTGGCCTTCGTCACTCGCGGACTCGGCGACGGCGCCCAGCCGCCGCCATTCAACTCAAGCATCGCTCGTAACGCTCAACGCTTCCGCTTTTACGGCCAGGACACCTGGCGCGTACGCCCCGGGCTGACGCTCAAGTACGGCCTTTCGTACCTCTACGAAGACAAGTTGTGGAATCACGACCTGCAGAAATCGTCCTTGTTCGCCAACATGGGGCTTTACGGGTCGGCTGACGCGAATCCGAGGGACAAGAACAATTTTGCGCCTGCTCTGGGTTTCGCCTGGAATGTCAAGAACGACAACAAGACCGTAATTCGCGGCGGGTTCTCGATGGCGTATGATACGAGCCTTTACGTCAACCGTCTGACCGAACGCGCGCTCCTGGGGCCGGTCGGCAATGGCCGAGTCGTTCTGCCCGGCGATTTCTTCCAGAACACGTTCTCCTTCCTGTCGGCTTCGGATAGGGCGACTTTGAATGCTATCCTCGGGGCGTTGGGGCAAGTCAACCCGGCGGCGGCCGCACAAATCGCCGGCCTTGTAGCGATCACCAATCCGGCGCCGGGCGCGCCATTGAACACCGCAACGCTTCAGGTTCTACCGACGAAACTGACCACCGCGCAGGCGTTGCAGATTCTGGCGCAGCAGGGATCGGCGATCCAGGGGCAGCTCAATCAACTCGGCAATGCCGGCGTGACCGGGACGGACTTCTTCAAGACCGCCACCGGGAACTCGGTGCTGATCGATCCCGACATCAAGCTCCCTTACTCGGAGTCGTTTAGCATCGGTGTTCAACGAGAGTTGCCCTGGAATATGGCGATCAACGCAGATTTCGTTTTCCGGCGTTACCTGCACACTTTCTTCCAGCGTGATCGCGCGCTGTTTAATCGCGCGGCGTCGTTGGGAGGCCCGATCATCCCGGCCTGTATTGGCGCTCAAGCCACCAACCCTGCCGTGCGCTGTCTGAACGGCCCGTTTGAGGTTCTCGAAGGCAGCGGGCGCGAAGATTACAAGGGGTTGCTCCTCAAGCTCGAAAGGCGTTTCACGAGCCGGTATCAGTTCACCGCCTCATATGCGTACTCGCGGCTGCGCGGCTTCGATTACGACCTTGACCTCAACAATCCGTTCCGGTTCTCCGGATTCGGCAGCGCGGATCGCCCGCACATCTTCTCTTTCAGCGGAGTGGCTGACCTGCCCCTGGGTTTCAGGGCCGGCCTGATTATGAGCTTCGAAAGCGGCGCGCCGATGACAGTCAAGATTCCGGGCGTCACTGCCCTTAACAGCGACCTCAACGGCGACGGCACGAGCAATGACCTCCTGCCGGGGACAGGCTTCAACACGGTCAACCGCGACATCAGCGCGTCAGACCTGAGCCGCCTTGTGGATCAGTACAACACGCAGTTTGCGGGCAAGCCCGCGCTGCGCGGCAGCAACCTATTCTTCCCACGGCTCGCCCTGCCGTCGAACTTCGACCTCGGCGATTCGTTCCAGTCAACTGAGGTCCGCCTCTCCAAAGAGTTCAACGTCGTCACGGAGCGACTCAAGCTGGAATTAACCGGAGAGGTTTTCAATCTCTTCAACACCTCGAACAAGCTCAGATTCAGAGGAGATCTCGACAGCGGCTTCGGCCAGGCGACCGATAAGGCCAGTCCCACTTTCGGACTCGGCGGCCCGCGTGTTTTCCAGATCGGCGGACGAATCAAGTTCTGATTCGAGCCGGTGTGGCGCTTGAAGTGGTAGCGATCCGGTCGTCTCGTGGCGCGCGCGCCCTGATGCGACGGGGTCGCTACCGTTCTCTCTCAGTCCCACCGTCAAATTTAACTTTCAATTTACTGTCAAAATTCCACGGGTGAGGATAAAATGCGCCTTGCCTGACCGTTCGGTAAGCCGGTCAGGTGTCTACTTTCCTATCGTCGTATCACGCAATTTTTATAGCGCAGTTGGTACGGTACAGGGAGCGGCGGCGACCTGGCGCCTCCGGGGCATACCCTTTACGCGGCGGCATGTCGCTACCTCTCCCTGTGCCGTACCGACTTAAGAGCATTCCTTAAATAAACAGAAACAAGCTGGGATAACAGGCTAGGAGAACGAAGGCTTAACGTAAACCTGAGACGTTCGCTACCAGACGTGGCTGGATCGTCCGGACGATATCCCGTCGCCACGGTTTCTCCATCAATAGGCCATGAGGGCCTTTTTCCACCTGTCCATCAGGACACTTTGGAGGTTGAACATGCGTGTGCGGTTATTGAAGCTGTCTATGCTTCCTTTCTTCCCAAATAACTTGCTATGTGGCGTCAGGAGTCTTTGCTACATTCTTTCAGGGGTGCTCGCGGTCTTCGCCCTGACCGCCGCGTCTTTGGCGCAGACTCCTACAGGCGGCGTGCGCGGCGCGGTCAAAGATCAATCGGATTCTGTCATCTCCGGCGCGCGCGTGACGGTCGTCAGCAAAGACACCGGCGCCGAGCGCCATTTCACGACCAAATCTGACGGCCAGTATCAAATCGGCAACTTGCCGCCCGGCGAGTATGAGGTGAAAGTCGGGGCCAACGGGTTCAAGAGCGGCTTGGCGCCGGTGACGGTGCAGGTCGGCGAGAACGTCAATATCGATTTCAAGCTTGAAATCGGCGCGACTTCCGAAACGGTTGTCGTCACCAGTGACACTCCGGCTGTCAACACCAGCGATTTCAAGATTGACGGCGTGGTCAATCGCCAGCAGATCGAGAACCTGCCCTTGAATGGCCGGAGCTTTTTGCAACTTGCGATGCTCGAACCCGGCGTGGACGTTGTTGCGGTCGCCAACCCCGGGACGAGCCCCAACAATTTCTTCCGCGTCTCCATCGCCGGCGCCAATCAAACCATGACGCGCATCTCGGTGGACGGGGCGACGATCAACGACCGCATCACCGGCGGCACGGCGCAGAACTTCTCGCAGGAGTCAGTGCAGGAGTTCCAGATCTCAACCTTCAACTTTGATCTCTCGACCAGCGTTACCAGCGTCGGCTCGATCAACTTCGTCTCGCGCAGCGGATCGAACGACCTTCACGGTAGCGCGTTCATTTATTACCGCGATCACAACGTCGCCGCCTTCCCGGGCTTCGGACGCGACCCAAACCGATTTCAAGACCCGAAATTGAACGACCCGTTCTTCGCGCGGCGGCAGGCGGGAGGCAGTCTGGGCGGCCCGATCAAGAAAGACAAGCTCTTCTGGTTTTTCAACTTCGAGAACAACAATCAGGACGGAGTCTTCACCGTTAACAACAACCACGCGATCTTCTCGCAATACGACCACGTCGCGCCGAACCCGCTCTCCGCCAAGCAGGCCAACGCCAAGTTCGACTGGAAGGTGAACGACAAGCACAGCGCCTTCATCCGGCTGAGCACGGATAACAACGACAATTACAATCCAAATTCCGGGGTGCGCATGCCTTCGAACTGGGTCGTTACCAAGAACGTCGCGGCGCAAGCGCAAGGCGGCTTGACCTCGGTCTTTACGTCACATCTGGTCAACGACCTCCGCTACTCTTACGGCTTCTACAGCGGACGCCTCAATAATCCGACGACTGACGATTGCCGCAATCCGGTTTTCTGTCTGGGGTTGGGCGGGCCGCAGATCCGCGCGGGCGGCGGTTTCCGCATCGGCGCCAACGACCAGACGCCGCAGAACCGCATCCTGCGCACTTATCAACTGACCGATACGCTGAGCTGGCAGAAAGGCTCCCACCGGCTGCGCTTCGGCGGCGAATGGGAGCATTTATACTCCATCGGCAGTTGGGCGTTCGATGAACCGGCGACAATCACGCTGCACGATCCCGTCGACATCTACAGGCGCGCTTTCCCAAATGGCGGCCTCACGCCGGACCCCAAAAGCGATGCAACCTCGCTGGCCATCTACAACGCGCTGCCGGCAAGCTTGAAAGTGATCTCTAACGACGTCAACAAGACGTTTGTCCCTAGCAGTCCCGGCTTACTGCCAACAGTGGCAGACATCTTGAGGCTGCCATTGCGTTCATTCACCACCGGAATCGGCGATCCCGGACAGCCGCAGCCTTTCAACCGCGACGACGTGTCGCGCAACGACCGCCTACGCTTCTTCGTCACCGACGGCTGGCGCGTCAAGCCGAACTTCACATTCACATACGGCGTCGCCTACGTTTACGAGAACAAGCTGCTCAACCACGATCTGGATCGCCCGCCGCTTGTTAGCGCGCTCTTGAACGGTGACCTTAGCGCGCCGAAGAAAGATAAGAACAATTTCGATCCGAGCCTAGGCTTCGCCTGGGACGTGAAAAACAATGGTAAAACGGTGATTCGCGGCGGCGCGGGCATTTACCACGACTCGAACGTCTTTTACGTCCGGTTGCAGGAACGCTTCCTGACGGGTCCGTCGGGCAACGGGCGCGGCCAGATTCCCGGCTCACTGGTCGGGTTGGATTTTCCGAACCCAGCGCCGTTCTCAGGTCAGGCCCTGTTGACGCAGTTGCCGACCATCCGCGCCGGCCTCCAATCGCAGTTAGGCGACGGGACGAATCTGGCGGTGCGCGGCATCGAGGTCTTCAAGCAGGCGAACGGGCTGTTCGATCCCAACACGGTCATCGGCTACGCCGCCAACACGACGATCGGCGTCCAGCGCGAGTTGAAGCCAAATTTGGTAGTGACGGCCGATTTCGTCATGCGCCGCTCGATCCATTTCGGCGGCCTGAATGAGCTTTTCGTCTATGATCGCAACCGGTTCGAGCGCCGGCGCGTGATCTCTACCAATCCGACTACCGGGGCGGTGACCAGTGTGCGCGATCCGGTCATTCCGCTTTGTACTTCGACCGCACAGGCGCTCAATCCGAAGGCGATCTGTTCGCAAGGAGTCATCAGGGTAACGGAAAGCAGCGCCAACTTTCGCTACACGGGGCTGCTCGTCAAGGTGGACAAGAGGTTCGCTGAACGTTACCAGTTCACAGGCTCGTATGCATTCTCGCGCTTCACTGGCTTCAACGAGGTAATTGACGCCAATAACCTGTTCGCCGGTGATGGTTACATCGAGTCTGACCGGACACACCGCTTCACCTTCAGCGGCTTATTGGAACTGCCGAGCTACAAGGGCGGTTCACGCTTTCTGAGGGGACTTACGAACACCTGGCAAGTTTCGCTGATCTCGCAAATGGTCAGCAAGCCTCCACTCAACGCCAATGTCGCGGCCGACCTCGACGGTGACGGCATTGACACTACGCCGCTGCCGGGGACTTACTTCAGGAGCTTTGGGCGGAGCGTCAGCGCAGAAAAGTTGCGTGAGTTGGTGGCGGCCTACAACGTGGGCATCGAGAGAAACCCGGACGGCACTCCGCGCGCGGTTCGTCCGCGCACGTCAAAAGACCAGATACTCAATCCGATCGTCCTGCCGGATAAGTTCGACAGCGGCGACGACTTCTTCGCTCAGGACGTGCGCCTGTCGCGCTTCGTCCAGTTCAACGAAAAATATAAGCTGACGCTGATCGGCGAGGTCTTCAATCTGTTCAACGTCGCGAACCTCGGCGGTTACGAAAGCAACCTGACCACGGGGCGATTCGGGCAGCCGAGCACGCGCGTCGGACAAGTCTTCGGCACTGGCGGGCCGCGCGCCTTCCAATTCGCCGCGAGGCTGACATTCTAACCGGGGGGCACGATTGAAGCTAAGTCGGAACGCACAACATTGAGACACGCGGCGGTACGGTACAGGGAGCGGTAGCGATCTTGTCGTCTCCGAGTGCGCGCCTCACGATGCAACCAGGTCGCTACCGCTCCCTGTACCGTACCGCGCGGTCGTTAGCGCGCGTAACCGGTCCATGCGCCCTACCTGTCAGAACGCCGAACGAGGCGCCTTCCCGCCACTCGCGTCTCTGTGGTAAAACTCTCCTCCCAGATCGAATCTTAAATGTAAAAAGGCTAAGCGTCCGCGCCATCTCGTGCGTTCGATTATGATCAAAGTCCCGACGCCCAAACCGCAGTCGCGCGCCATTCGCGTCGAAGAGATAGCCGCCGAAGTCAAACGCCAGTTGGGCGATCAACTGATTTCGGTCATCTATCGCGACCGGGTCCGCGCGATCCGCACGCGCAGTTACCGGCTCGACGCCCCGGTGAAGAAGACCGACGTCGAGATTATGCACACGCTGCTCGGCGTCGAATTGAAGATCGGGAAGCGACGTTTGTTGTGTCCCGATCTGGCCATGGCGCGGTACCTGTCGGTCTTCGCGCGACTCGGCGTGGCCGAGGTCGCAACGCCTTACGACATCACGCAGGTCTCGCGGCTGGCCGACGACCTGGAATCTTCATGGTACCGGATGCTGACGCTGGTCGAACACCTGGCGGTCGGAAAGAGCGCCAGGTTCCGCAACAAAGTCCTTGCCGTCCTGATCGCGGATGAGCGAAAGGGCGTCATCGAAGCGGGCGCAGGCCCTGCGATCCCGCAATTCAATCAAAACACGAAACAGAGAAAGGCTAAGCTTTGAGAAAGACAATCCTCTTACTGGTGTCCGTCTTCACGGTCACGTTATTCGCATTCACTCACACCACGCATTCATTTGCTAAACAATATCCTTCTCGACCTTCGCCGGGGCCGACCCTCGATCAGCTCAAGGCGAAGGACTTCACCGTCAAGACGCTCGACGGCGAGAGCGTCAGTCTCAACACGCTGCTCGGCGAGGGTAAGCCGGTCTTGATCGATTTCTGGGCCACCTGGTGTGGCCCGTGCCGCATGGTGATTCCGCACCTGGGTGAGCTACACCGAAAGTATGGCAAGGACGGGCTGGTAGTCATCGGAATGAACCTCGAGAACCCGGCGGAAGACCAGCAGGCGGTCAAGAGTTTCGTGAAAAGATATAGAATGGATTATCAGAACGTCTTCGCCCAGCATGCGATTTACCAGTTTTTCAGTGGCATGGCGGCCGCTCGCATCCCCTATACTCTGGTTTTCGGCTCTGACGGGAGGCTCATCTGGCGTATGGTTGGTTACAGCCCCCAGATGAGCAGCGCTTTGAACGGCGCTGTCGCAAAGGCCATGGCCGGCGCGCCAGAGAAACCGGCAGAGCAGGGCGCGCCAGAGAAACAAACAGAGCAGAGCGCGCCGGAGAAGCCGGCGGAGAAGGCGCCGCCGGAGAAGCCTACGGAGCAGGAGAAGCCGGAGAAGCCTACGGAGCAGGGCGCGCCGGAGAAGCCGGCAGATCAGGGGAAGCCGGAGAAGCCAACAGAACTGGTAGCGCCGGAGAAGCCGACAGAGCTGGTAGCGCCCGAGAAGCCAACGGAGCAGGGGAAGCCGGAGAAGAAGACTTGTAACTGTAACTGTCCTTGTTGTTCTTCGCCCGCGCCAGAGAAGAAAACTGAGCAGGGCGCGCCAGAGAAGCAAACAGAGTAATGAGATGATATGACTGACGAGACTCTAGTCATCGAGACGCCGGAACATGTTGAATTGCAATTCGCGCTAGCGACGATCGGCAACCGCTTTCTCGCCTGCGCAGTTGACCATGTCATTCAGGTGGGTTCATCCGTGATCGTTTATGTCATCGCGCGTAGTTTGAGCCCCGGACTGCGCTCCGCCGAGGGCGCGGTCTTCAGCGCCGAGAGGGAGATCAGCCTCTGGGTCGTGGCCGGGACGATAATCGCCAGCTTCTTAATCTTCTTCGGATATTTCATCTTTTTCGAGACGGTTTGGAGCGGTCAGACGCCGGGTAAGCGGTGGCTCAAACTGCGCGTGATTCAGGAAGACGGACGCCCGATCAATTTTTTCGCCGCGCTCGCGCGCAACCTGATCCGATTCGCGGACATGATCGTTCCGCCGTTCTATTCGGTTGGGATCGTCTCGGTCTTCGCCAGCGCGCGCGCGAAGCGGCTGGGCGATTACGTGGCGAATACTGTCGTCGTCAAAGAGCGCGCGGCTGAGGCGCCGAAATTCGACGAGGTCTTCGAGGGCGAGGCGCCGGACACGGCGATGCGTCGCGTCGCCCCGCATGTGGATTTCCAGGGCGACGTGCGCGCCGTAACCTCCTCGGAAATCCTGGCCGTCGAAAGCTTCCTCCGCCGTCGCTACGACATCCCCGAACACCCCAGGATGTGGCTGGCGTGGCGCATCGCGATGCCGCTGCTCGAAAAGATACGGCCTTATTACGACCCTGCGACTAAGGTTCAGAGAGTAGATATGCCTTTCAAGAAAAAGAATATTAGCCACGAATGAACACGAATGAACACGAATCTTTTCTTTGATCTTATGAATCGTTTGTTTTCCACCCTCGCCGCCATTCGTGAATATTCGTGTTCATTCGTGGCTGAAAACACTTTTTATATTGACGATCAGGCCGAATTTTCCATCTCGCGCAGCGCCTTCAGCGTGTATATGCCCGTATCGTGGCCGTCGCTCCAGACGATGTGATAGGCGTAGCGACCCACGGGCGCGATGTCGGCGATGTGGATGTCTGGAAACTGTTCGGGTTTTAAATTCAAACTCTGCGACGGATGATGCCCCCGGCAAACCGCGCACGAACAAGCCGCGCGCAAGGCGTCGAGCCGGAGGCGGCTGGTGCGGAAAAGCTTCGCTGAAATCGCGTTCTTGAGCCATAACTAGATTGAATCAATTTACAATGAGTGTTTAAATGCTCTGTCGCCTGCGAGACATTTAAACATCGAAGGCGGCGCGCAGTAAACCCTGAAGATTGAAGATCAAAGATTGAGGATCGAGAATCGCCTTGTGAGCGATGGCGCGATCCTCGATCCTCGATCCTCAATCCCTGATCCTCATGGAAATTGACCTGAAAAATCCTAAACATAGGCGTGGCGTCTTGAGAGAGGCGGCGACGCTCATCCCCAATTTTCTCAAACTGCTTTATCGGCTGTTTAAAGACCCCCGCGCGCCGTTGGCTGAGAAGGCCCTGCTCGCCGGGACGATCATCTACGTCATCTCCCCACTCGATTTCATCCCCGACCTGTTTCCGTTCATCGGCCAGGTTGATGATCTCTATCTGGTCTCGCTGGTCGTCTTGAGATTGTTGAGCCGGACAAATGAGGAGATTTTGCGTGAGCATTGGGACGGCGGAAGCGATCTGGCCGCGCTGGTCGGCCGTGTCGAAAGAGCTGCGCGTTATGTCCTGCCAGGGAGGATTCGACGAATTCTGCTCGGCCGTGTCGAGATCGCGCCGCAATTCGAAGGCGGATTGTTTGCGTCGCCTGCAGCGCCTGACGACATAGAAGTGGAGCGAAGAATCAGAAAAAAAATTTGATATTTGCTTGTGGAATCTTTCCCGGTTCGTTGAGATAATCAGGCTTCGATCGACTATGTTCTAAAAATAAAAAGGATAACGGGATGATTGTCGCATTAGCCGGCCGTCGCGTTGACGCGCCGGAATCAAAAGAAAAACGTTTTTCACCCGAGAACGCTGAGAGTGTCAAAGAGCGAATCCGCGAGTTCCTGCGGGCCGAGAAGGCGACCACGCTGGTCAGCGCCGCGGCTTGCGGCGCTGACATTCTGGCCCTGGAAGCCGCGGGTGAATTGGGCATTCGCCGTCGCGTCGTTCTGCCTTACGATAAAGTGACGTTCAAACATGCGTCGGTCATTGACCGCCCCGGCGATTGGGGCGAGCGTTACGACCGCATCATGGCCGAGGTGGATGAGAAGGGCGACCTGATCGTGGACGATTACGACGAAGATGAAGAGTCGTATTTCGCCGCGAACCACGACATTCTGGATCAGGCTGAAGATTTGGCCGAAGAGACCGGAGAGCAATTGTCGGCGGTGGTCGTGTGGAACGGCCAGGCGCGCGGCGAAGAGGACGTCACCAGGCATTTTCTGGAAGAAGCTAAGCAGCGCGGCCTGAAAGTGACCGAGATCAAAACCGTCTGAGCGATAGTGGGACAGACTTTAGCCTGTCCGTCGTGTGAATCGTGGACGGACAGACTAAAGTCTGTCCCACTATCGCCGTCAACAAGCCGTTGAGACCTGCCACAGTACCGCGCGCGTAGGGGCGGGTATTCCCCGCCCGCGTTGATCACGGACGCGGTACTGTGGCTGAGACCTGCTCCAGGAAGGCGCGCAACTCAGTGGGGAGCGGGGCGGTGAATTCCATCCCCTCTCCCGTCGCCGGATGCGTGAATCCGAGTCGCGCCGCATGCAGAAAAGGTCGGTCCAGTCGCGCCACCGCCGCGCGCAACTTCGCGCTTTTAATTGAATTCGCCCGGCCCGCGTCGTAAGTCGAATCGGACACGACGGGATGTTTGATGTGGGCCAGATGGACGCGGATTTGATGAGTGCGGCCGGTCTTGATCTCTACATCGAGCAGCGTGAATTCATCGAAGCGTTCGACCACGCGGTAGAGAGTCGTCGCCTGCCGTCCATCTCGCGTGACAGCCATCTTCACGCGGTTGCGAGGGGCGCGGCCGATCGGCGCTTCGATCTTTCCGGAATCCTCCCTCACTACCCCATAGACCATCGCAGTATAGGCCTTCATAACCGATCGCGATTCGAACTGTTCAGCGAGGTTGAGATGCGCGCGGTCCGTTTTCGCCACAACGATCAATCCCGACGTGCCCACGTCCAGGCGGTGCACTATGCCTGGTCGTGACGCCCCTCCGCGTCGCGGCGGTTGGCGTCCGATCCGATTGAGGTAATAGACCAGCCCGTTGGCCAGCGTCCCCGAGGCCGCGCCCGCGCCCGGGTGCGTGACCATTCCGGCGGGTTTGTTGACGACAATAATCTCTTCGTCTTCGTAAACGATGTCGAGCGGAATGTCTTCGGGAACCGCGTCGATGACCGGGGCGGCCGGAATTTCGCCGGTTATCTCTTCGCCGGCCCTGAGGCGGTGGCTGGGCTTGACCGTTTTGCCGTTGACAGTGATGTCGCCGCCGCTGATCGCGCGCTGAATCGCCGACCGGCTCGTCTCGCTGAAGCGCGAGGCGAGGAAGAGGTCGAGGCGCTGATTCTCGGCCTCGACGGGAACCGAGAGGGGGAGAGCGGGGGAGGGGGAGGGGGAGAGCGGGAGAGCGGGAGAGGGAGGGAGCGGGAGAGGGAGAGATACTAGCTCACTGCTTGCAATCTCATCGTCCTCCCACTCAATGGGAAGTGGTCGTGTGTCTCCTCCCTTCTCCTGCTCCCCCGCTCTCCCGCTCTCCCGCTCTCTATCTTTCTTATCAGTCAACGTAGAGTTCCTTAGGGTAGCGCTCGATCGGCGCGCCGGTTTTGCGCGCCAGCGCGAATATGTTGTCTCCGCGATTTTCGGTCGGCAGGTTGACCTCTTTGAGCAGTTCGATGATCGCCGGGTTAGAGCGCATCCACACGTCCTCAGTTTCAAGCCCCACGACAGCGAAGCCCGCGGCCGCCAGCGCCACTCCGACCTCGTAAGGAGCGTATTCGCGGTTGTGTTGGTCGATGGGAGTCTTGCGATCGTATTGCGCGAACGAGTAAGGCGCGCATCCGACCAACAGGCCTTCGATCGAGCGCGCGCTGGCGACCAGGCGGTTGGCGCCCAGGTGGTTGGTTTACTCCTGAGACGCCAACCATCTAGTCGCCAGGCGCCAACCGCCCGTCACCCTTTCTTCAAAACCTCATAATAGATTGATTGTGTTTCGCGCGCGGCCCGCTCCCACGAAAATTTCGCGGCCTGTTTCATCCCCTCGCGTCTGAAATGTTCGCGCGCCGTTTCGTCCTCGAGCAATTTAGCCATCGCCTCAGTCAGCGCGCCGGCGTCATTTGGGGCGTGAGCCAGTCCGGCGTTGCCCACCACTTCGGGCAGGCTCGAAACGTCGCTTGTGATCACAGGCGCCCCGCAGGCCATCGCTTCGAGGGGAGGCAGTCCGAATCCTTCATAAAACGACGGGTAGACGAAGGCTTCGGCGGCGGAATAGAGCGCGGGCAGGTCGGCGTCATCGACGTAGCCGGTGAAGCGTATCTGATCCTGCAACTTTAAATCTTCGACCAGCTTAAAGACATCGTCGCACAGCCACCCGCGCCCGCCGCACAGGGCCAGTTGCGGGCGGCGCGTCGTCGTTCGCAGCAATTCGTCGTAGGCGCGGATGAGCGTCAGCAAGTTCTTCCGAGGCTCGATCGTTCCGACGTAAAGCAGATATGGGCGGCGTATCTGATATTTGTCGAGGGCGTCCTGACAGAGGGGCCCCGGCATGGGTTTCATTCCTTCCCGCGCCGCCTCGTAAACCACCCGAATCTTTTCGGGGCTGACGTGCAACTGTTCAACGATCTCCCGCCTCGTCCATTCGCTCGGCGCGATGATCAGGCTCGCCCGGCGCGCCATGATCGGCATCCGGAGTTTGCCTCGTTTGACATTCGCCTTCTCGTGCGTGTGCGATTGCGTGTAGAGCGACATGTCATGAATCGTGACGACCGTCGGGCAGGGCGCGAGGACCGGAACGCAATAGTTCGTGCCGTGAAAAACGTCCACATGATAAATCCTGAGCAGCGAGGGCAGTCCCACCAGCCACCATTTGCGAAAAATCGAGCGGACCGGGATGAATTGTCTGTTCAGGTTCTTCGGCCTGTCGCCGTTATAATCGAGATCGAATTCGAACGGTGAGAGCAGGTCGTATTGATGGTTGGGATAGGCGCGCGCCAGCCCTTCAGCCAGCGCGTCCGTATAATGCCCGACTCCTGTTTTTGCCGCGGCCAATGGAATGGCGTCAAGCGCGATTCGCATATCAGCGTTCGATTTCAAAGGCCGGGAGCGTGACCGCGCGTTCGAATTTGATTCTCAGGATCGTGCCGGGCTCGAGCTTGATGTCGTTGCCTTTGGTCACCATCACGCCGCCGAGCACGCCCCCTCCGATGCCGCCCGCGAGGCCGCCAAGCCCGGCGCCAGCCCTGGCCGCGATAATTCCGCCGAGCGAGCCAAGCCCGCCGCCGATCCCCGCGTTCCTCCCCGTGCGTTCGCCTGAATGTCCGCCGCCGACTTTACCCTCTTCGTCCTTAGATTTCAGCTTGGCGTCGTTGACGTAGTCGTCAATGGCGACGATGGTGACTGAAACCTTCTCGGTTCCGTACGGCATCCGCATCGTGTCGAAGACGACGGTCATCGTGGCCTCTTTTTGCGGTCGCTTCGCGGCCTGCACCTGTGTGACGCGCCCGATGAATTCAGTCCCGCGCTCGATGACCACACGCCCGTCCTCCACCCGCACTGGCTCATACAGCACGGCCGTGACCTCATCGTTGACTTCGCTGAGTTTCGAGCTGAGCCGGGTTTGGAGTGAAAGCTTAGCCAGCTTGCCCTCGGGAATAGTGACGTTATCCGGGGTTTTGGTTTCCTCGGAACTCTTATTCCCGTCCTGAGCGTTCGCGATAACGCCGAGACTGATGAGCATCGCGGCTAATAATGCGATTGAGAGCAGTCTTTTCATCATTTGCCTCCTAAGAAAATGTAGAGCAAATAGACACTTTGCTCTGATCTCTTTGATCGGCCGATTGTGGGACAACAGCAAACCAGAGAGTTTGTTCTATATCTTCATCGCTACCAGCGTTTCTTCTGGTCGCTGCGAAAGACTTCGCTGACCTCTTGGTCGCGCAGCTTCTCGCGGTCTGAACGTCTCTCTTCCAACTCGCTTGCGCCCGAAGCGCGGCGGAGGAGCCTCAACGCTCCGTCTCTCGATTTTTTGATTTCGCGCCGCCCGTCTTCAAAAAGTATTTCGACCGCCGCGCCGCCTTCCAGCAACCGCACGACCTCGCCGTACGCGATCCCGGAGCCGAAGGCGTAAGAGACCTCATCGCCGACCCCATAGCTGGTATTTCTGGATTTGCTTGAAGCTACCATAACCGATCTCCTTCAGGGGGAATTTACAGAGCCGATTATAACCATCCCGATCTTATCGGCGCCAGCCGCGCCACTGCGAACGGCAATAATTCTGGGCGGAGCGTACATTACCGCGCGCGTAGGGGCGGGTATTCCCCGCCCGCGTCCGTGATCGAGGCGGCTGGGCGGGGAATACCCGCCCCTACGCGCGCGGCGCCTTAAAACCTTACCGATAGGTCCACAAAGCCGGATCCTCCAGATGCGGGATCGCGTTGAACGAATCGAGGGACATACGGTCGCGACTGAACATGAATTCGGTCAGCGAGCAGTTGCGCACCCGCCAGTTTATTTCTAACGCCGAACGCTCCGGCGCGTTCAAGACATTCTGCACGGCCAGCCCGATCACCCCGCCCGAAGTGAAGACGGCCACGCGGCGGCCGCGCCCCTCGGCCGAGGTGATCCGTTTGATGGCCGCGCGAACCCGCGATTGAAACGATCGCCATGGCTCGACGCCTTCGACCTCGAACTCCCCGCCTAGCCAAACCGAGGTCACGGCCTCGAACATCTTCTGGAAATGGCGATTGCGTTCCGGCGCGTCCTTGTTCCGCTCGAACGTCTCGGCCAACGCCCGAAACGCGGCGTCGCGTTCGGCCAGTGAAGGGACCAGGTTATTGAGGATCCCTATCGCGTCGTATTCATTCAATTCCGGCATGGTTTGGAGCCGAGGCCAGGCCAAACCCGATTGGACGAAACATTCTTCGGCGATTTCCGCCGTGCGCCGCTGCCGGGCGAGTTCACCTGAATAGACCTCATCGAAATTCACGCCCTGCCGGATCCAATATCCGGCGAGCGCTCGCGACTGTTCTTCGCCTAAAGGCGAAAGCCGGTCGCCGTCCTTTTCGAACGAGCGGGCCTGCCCGTGCCGGATTAAAACAAGGTATCCCATCTTTGATTATTGAGGATCGAGGATCGAGGATCGAGGATCGAGGATCGAGGATCGAACGGATGACGCAATCTTCTATCCTCGATCTTCTATCCTCGATCTTCTATCCTCGATCTTCTATCCTCGATCTTCTATCCTCGATCTTCTATCTCCTTTGTTGAATTAACTTGATCCTGCAACCGCCGCATGCCGCGCAGCCATCGGTCGTAATCGTTCGCTTTGCGCCGGAAATATTCGGCGACCTCCGGGTGCGGAAGGATCAGGAACTTCTCTTCGGCCAAACCGCGCACGACGGCTTCGGCGGCGTCCTCCGGCTCGATCGCGCCCGCGAGCAGGAACCCGGCGGAGCCTGCGAGCGCGCCGGCCGTCAGCAAATTGGTCTTCACGCCTTGCGGACAGAGGCAGGAGACCTTGATCCCGCGGTCGCCGTAGGTGATCGCCAGCCATTCGGCGAAGGATACGGCGGCATGTTTAGTCACCGAATAGGGAGCCGACCCGATCTGCGTTAACAGGCCGGCCGCCGACGCGGTGTTGAGCAAGTAGCCCGATCCGCGTTCGAGCATCTGAGGCAGAGCGGCGCGCGCGGCGTAGATGTGCGCCATCACGTTGATTTCCCAAATCCGCCGCCAGTCCTCGTTCGAGACCTCTTCGAAACCCGGAACGCCTCCGATGCCAGCGTTCGAGCAGAAGAGGTCAATGGGGCCGAAGGCTTCTTTGGCCTTTGCGACCAAGGCTATGACGTCGGCCTCGCTGGCGACGTCGGTTTTGACCGCGAGGCCGTTGATTTCATCCGCGACTTTCCGGGCCGCGTCGAAATCGATGTCTGAAACCACGACGCCGCGCGCGCCCTCGGCCGCGAAGCGTCTGCACAGCGCGCGGCCTATGCCGTTCGCGCCGCCTGTGACAACTACGACTTTATCTTGCAAATTCATGGCGCCCTCCCTGATGATGCGAAATCCGAGCGCAGTTTAGCCGAAGATTATCAGTACCGCGAGCGGTAGCGAGCGTGAAGCTGGCTGAAGTGACGCTCGCTACCGCTCGCGGTACTGACCCGGATGGAACACGGATGACGCGGACGCGACGGATTCTGACGGATGTTTTTTCCGCCTGTTGTTTATTCTGGCGGCGCTTTTTCAAACTATGGCGGTTTGCAAATGCGTGTACGGTGTGGGGCGATTTGTTTAATCGCCCTGTTTGTAGCTTTCTCAGACTAGGAAACATGCGCGAGTAAACAATGGGCCTCGGCGCCGGCGCGGAATACTTCCCCGACCTTTGCGGTAATCATGGTGAATCGCAAATACAGCGCGCGGCAGGGTGATTTTGTTCTGGCCTGATTCCCCGGTAAACTCACGGAGATGTCGCCGGAAAAAATCTACTCCGAATACGACCGCTTCGCGTGGTTCTATAACAAATACTGGGGCGGGGAATACAGCCGCCCGGCGCTGGCCATCTACAACATCATTCTCTTTCCGCATTTGCCTGACGGCTGCCGCATTCTCGACCTGTGCTGCGGCGCCGGGCAGATTGCGAATGGCCTGGCTGAGCGGGGCTACCGGGTCACCGGCGTTGACGGTTCCGAAGCGATGTTGGGATTTGCCCGCGCAAACGCGCCAGGCGTCGAATTCATTCGGGCCGACGCGCGGGATTTTAGCCTGCCTGATAAATTCCATGCCGTCATCTCGGCCTTCGACAGCCTCAATCACGTCATGGAGCTTAAAGAATTGAAGGCGGTCTTCCGCAATGTTTACGCCGTGATGGAGGATGACGGATTATTTCTCTTCGACCTGAATCTGGAAGACGAATCGGAGATGCTGGCCGGTTCGCTGGACATGATCGAAGACGACCACGTCTGCGTGGTGCGCGCGAGCTACAAACCTGAAGAGAAGTTGAAGCGTTACGATTTGACTATGTTCAGGCTGGAAGACGCGTCCTGGCGGCGCTCCGACCTGACCCTGTTCCAGCGTTATCACTCCACGGATGAAGTGGTCGCGGCTCTGGCCGAATGCGGTTTCAACCGCGTCAAGACTTACGACGCGCGGCGCGAGTTCGGCTTCACCATCAGTGACGGCAGGATGTTTTACCTGGCGAGAAAGTGACGGGTACGGTGGGGAATGGGGAGTGGATAGTGGATAGTGGATAGTGGATAGTGGATAGTGGATAGTGGATAGTGGATAGTGGGTAGTGGATAGTGGATAGTGGATAGTGGATAGTGGAGAGATCAAAACTGTCCACTACCCACTACCCACTATCCACTACCCACTACCCACTACCCACTACCCACTACCCACTCCCCTCCTCAGTCTTTGGGGGCGTAGTAGCCCTTCCTGGCGCGGATGCGGAGTTCGGGGTGTTTAGGGGTTTGGACAGTGATGCGGCGGAATTTGCCGTCGTTGGTCTCATTGGAGGAGTCGTAACCAAGCAGGTATTGCAGGGTGTCGGCGCGCTGCAATTCGCGCGAGGCGTCGCCCAGCCGAAAGCGTTCGCTAAAGGTATCTTCGCCGTCGGAGAGAACTATCATGACGCGGCGGACGCCGGGATTGGAGCTGTCGTTCAGATAATGCGAAGCCTTGACCACGGTGTCGAAAAAGGCCGTGGCCTCTTCGGTCGGTTGAATGGCGGCCGTGGCGGCGACGGCGCTCTCGGCGTTGCTGGTGCGCTGGACGGAGAGTTTTGGCGTCGTACCTATTGAAAAGACGCTGACGGCGTCGCCGGGTTTGAGAATCTCTTTGAGAAATCTGCCCGCCGTCTCGCGCTCGAAATCGAAGCGGTTGCGAATGCTGCGCGAAACGTCGAAGAGCAGCGCCAATTCGATCGGAGACTTGCCCGGCTCGCCCAGAGACTGAATTGTTTGTTTAACCCCCTCTTCTTCGATCTGAAAATCTTCAACCGTCAGGTTGCGAACCGGATTACCCTGGGCGTCCGTGACCGAGACTGGAACGGCGACCAGATTGGTGTTGATGCGAATTATCTCCGGTTCGGGGTCGGGCGCCGGTTTCTTCTCAGGAGGTTTCTGCGGGTCCTGTTTGGGTTGCTCCTGTTTAGGCTTCTCCGGCTGCTGTTTTTGAGGCTCGCCATCGATTCGCCGCTCGCGCGCAGATTGTCCGGCCGCAGTCATCGCGAGTATGAGGCCGGAAGCGATCGAAAAAACAGCCAGAGATTTCAAACGCCTGAAATTTCGAATCCAATTCATAAGTCTATCCGCCTGCTTTCTTTGCCGTCCGTTAATTTTAGAGGGATCCCGCCAGAGGAAAACAATAGCCGAATCGGCCCGAAACGACAACGAGTGGTAAGTCCGTCATCGGAGCTTACCACTCGTCGCTTATATTGCCGATTCATTGAAGCGTGGCGACTTATTGTCCCGCGCCGGTCGAATTCGGACTGCCCGACAGGCTACGGTTGACCAGAATCTTGACTTCGACCCGGCGATTCTCCTTGCGGCCATCGCGCGTCGTGTTGTCGGCCACCGGATTGAGCGTGCCGTAACCATGCGGAGTGACGATGCGGCGCAGCGGGATCATGTGGTTGTCAGCCAGGTAACGAACCACGGCGTCGGCGCGCTGCTGGCTCAGACGCTTGTTAAATTCCTGCCCGCCTTCGGCCGAAGCGTAGCCGGTGATCTCAATGACGTAGGCTTTTTCGCTCTTGGCCTGAACGGCTATCTCGTCGAGGCTCGCCATCGCTTCGGGCGAGAGTTTGAAGCTGCCGGCGTTGAAGTTGACGGTGACGCCGCGCTTCGCCTCATATTCGTCGAGGCCCGTAAGGATGCCGTCGATGCGCTTGTTGGTCGTTGCGACGGCGGCGACGGCCTGGTCAGCCGTCTCCTGAGCGGCCTTCGCGCCGCCGCGGGCCGTGTTGGCGACGGCGGACAGTTCTTCGAGTTGGCCCGACAGCCGCTGGGCGTTAGCCTCGGCCTGCGAGAGTCGATTCTCGGCCTCGCCGACGCGTCCTTCGACAGGCACCACGAGGGCGTTGGTGGTTTGCGCCGCCACCAATTCGTAATCTCTCATCCTGACCTTGTCGGCGAGCAGCGCGCCCGAAGCCTCGCCACGGCCTTCGACTTCAACCGACAGTCCTCGCAACAGCGAGGTCGTGCCGTAATCTTTGGCGCGGCGGAACGGGTTGCCCTTTTTCTCTTCGACTTTGGTGATGTTGCTCAGGTTGACCTGAACCTCGGAACCAGTCAGATCGCGAAGAATGAAACTGTCGGCTTCACGTTTGACGATGACGCCTCTGAGCCTTTGCTTTTGCCCGGCGGGAACGCGGCTCAAGCGGCTCGAATCGCTCTGCGCGTTAGCGGTCTCCTGCGCGGCGGCGGGCAGGCTCAGACCGAGCGCCAGACCGAACAACAATAGTAAACCAATCAAATTCCTATTCATTAAAATTCTCCTCTCGGCGTAGTTAATTCCAGTCAAACACATTGGTGAATACTCCCCATTGCGGCAGCATTATGTGCAAGACTTATACCAGCGAT
>WNGA01003843.1_pt1 | contig 22849 bp, 23 predicted proteins | sample 5400061 | NCBI WGS metagenome assembly WNGA01 (sample SAMN13153366, study PRJNA577476) | soil metagenome | isolation source: 100 cm soil or saprolite under grassland replicate 2 | place: USA:California | collected 2016-06-15
GATGCCAGGGTCCTCCAGCCAGGTGGAAAACGTGCCGCAGGTCGTGCGGGCCGTGCGGGCTGAGGTCGGCGCGGTCGGCGTCGGCGCGGGAGACGGCGCCGTGGTAGACCCGGCGGAAGCTGTAACGGGACAGGACTGTGCGAGTGCCGGGGGGGGGGGCCGTTGCCGCCACCGGGGCCCCCACCGGCGATCGGTTTGCCTACTATCAGACGGCAAAGAATGGGAGTTTTCCTGATCGATGATATCCACGTGTCGGGATTTCACTGGTTGGGAGGTGGCTCTGCGTGGAATTAGCTCGGGATACTCTACCGTCTTTCGCCGCCGGACTCCTCGCCTGGTCCTATCCTGGGCATATTTGACGAAGATCGTCCTTTTCCATCGTGGACACTCTGGCTGTCGCAGTGTTCTTGTCGAATACCAACGCCGAACTACGCGGCTCAGCGGGAGCCCCAGGGAGCGACAGTGCAAGACTCCTCGCTCGACACGATTGGCCTGTTCGACGGCACGAGGATGCTCCTCGGAGGGCCGCTGGTGTGGGCGCGGCGTGGTTGCATCTGGAGGCCGACCCGATCCCGACTCGACGGAGGGCACGATCATGGCGCGACGGGTGCCGTTCACCGGCGACGAGAAGCAGAGCCTGCACGTCAGCCTGGACCGCCACCGCGATGACCCCCTCAGGCACCAACCTGCTGGGCCTGGTCAAGCATCTGGCGGCGGTCGAGTACGGCTGGTTCTGCCAGACCTTCGGCCGCCAGACCGAGCCGCTGCCCGATGTCGAGGAGGATCCCAACGCCGACATGCGGGCCCGGCCGGAGGAGACGACCCAGGACATCCTGGCGTTCTACGGCCGCGCCCGCGCCGCGGCGGATCGGGTCATCGAGGAGCTGGAGCTCGACCAGACCGGCACCGCCTGGTTCGGCGACGCGGTGTCGCTGCGCTGGGTGCTGATCCACATGGTTGAGGAGACCGCGCGGCACGCCGGCCACGTCGACATCGTCCGCGAGCTGATCGACGGGATGACCGGCGACCATCGGCCTGCGTGAGCCCTGCGGGCGGCCGCTGGTGCGTCTCCCGTGTTGCGGATCCGCGGTGATCGAACGGCGTCAGGAATGGCCGATGATCGGGTGCGGCCGGTATGGCGCCTCCAGACGGGCCACCTCGTCCTCGCTCAACGTCACCTCCACCGCCGCGACCGCGTCGTCGACGTGGCGCGACTTGGTCGCCCCGACGATCGGTGCGCTCACCGCGGGCCTGCCGAGCAGCCACGCCAGCGCGACCTGGGCGGGTGGCAGGCCGCGCTCGCGGGCGACCGCGCGGACCACGTCGACGACGTCGAAGTCGGCGTCGTCGTACATGGTGTCGGCGAGCGGGTCGGCGCCGGCCCGAACCGTGTGCCGCTCGCCGCCCCGCTCGCGGGTGCCGGCCAGCAGCCCGCGCGCCAGCGGGCTCCACGGGATGACGCCGACCCCCTGGTCCAGGCAGAGCGGGATCATCTCCCGTTCCTCCTCCCGGTAGACCAGGTTGTAGTGGTTCTGCATCGACGCGAACCGGGTCCAGCCGGCCGCCTCGGCGGTGTGCTGGGCCTTCGCGAACTGCCAGGCGAACATGCTGGAGGCCCCGATGTAGCGCGCCTTGCCGGACCGCACCACGTCGTGCAGCGCCTCCATGGTCTCCGCGATCGGCGTCTGGTCGTCCCAGCGGTGGATCTGGTACAGGTCGACGTGGTCGGTGCCCAGCCGGCTCAACGACGCGTCGATGCTAGCGAGGATGTGCTTGCGGGACAGCCCCTGGTCGTTGGGGCCCGACCCCAGCGGGAAGTAGACCTTGGTGGCGAGGACGTAGTCCTCGCGGTGTGGGAAGAGCTTGGCGAGCAGCCGGCCGGTGATCTCCTCGCTCACGCCGTCCGAGTAGACGTCGGCGGTGTCGAAGAACGTCACGCCGGCGTCGACCGCCTGCCGCACGATCGGCTCGGCCGCGTCCTCGGGCAGCATCCACTTCCGCGAGGCGGGATTGCCGTAGCTCATCATGCCAAGGCAGATCCGCGAGACCTTCAGACCCGACATGCCCAACCGCACGTACTTCACGCCGCCTCCTCCACGACCGCTGTCGCTTCAGCACATCGTCCACGCGGGGAGCATCATCGGGCAACGAGGGCGCCAGACGGAATGGGATGTCGACGGCCGGCTCCGCCGTGGGCTGTCGAAACGAACGACATCGGCCGTGGTCGGCCTTGGAATCATCGCGAATGCGGGATCGGTCAGGGCGCCATCGCCTTGACCGTCCACCGGTCGCAGACGGTCTCGATGACCAGGCGGCCCCGTCCGCCGCCGGCCACGCGCTCGGAGCCGCTTCCCTTCACGGCGAACCGCTGCACCGAGACGTCGTCGAGCTTGCCCTCACCCGAGATCTTGAAGTTGCCGCCGCCGTACCTGGCGAAGCTCGGACAGCTGAACGACCAGACCAGGCGCCAGCCGTCGGGCACCTCGAACAGCCCGCCGTAATGGCCTTCGCTGCCCGACCTCTGCCACAGCACCCCGAGCTTCGCTCTGGCCGTGGTGCGTGGTGACAGGGTCGTCGGTGGCTGCGTCGGCTCGGCCTGGTCCCGCTGGCTGGTGGCGGCTGCGACGCCCGTGACCATCGTGGGATTGGCCTGCCGGTCCATGCGCGACCCCACGACGACGGTGGCCGCCACCAGCACGGCGACGACCACGACGGCGACGGCCAGGTTCAGCATCCACACCCGGCGGTACCACGGTGGCTTGGGCAGCTCCAGCACGACGAGTCCCCCTGCTCCCCACAGATGCTAACCGATGCGCGGCTCGCGCTTGACTCCGGTACCGAGGTACAGGGTTATGGTCCGGATGCGACCGCTGACCGGCGGCCGTCAACAGCGGACCTCTACCGGGAGGTTGCCATGTCCGAGTCTGGCGTCCCGATCGTCTGCACCCTGCACCCGAACGCGTGGGGCGGGCGACTGGACGAGTGGCACCGGCTGTTCGCCGCCCACCTGGGCGGGATCGAACGGCTCGCGCCGACCCGGCTCCGGCTGATCCTGGACGCCGACGCCGGCCTGGAGCGGATGCGGGAGCTGGCGGCGCGCGAGATGGAGTGCTGCGCCTTCATGGCCTTCACCGTCACCCCGAGCGACGGGCGGCTGCTGGTCGACGCCGAGGTCCCGGCGGAGGCGGCACCGACCCTTGACGGCCTGGCCGGGATCGCCGAGCGGGCCGCCGCGGTGGCGCGGTGACCGGCGGGCTGCGCACCGGGCAGCTCGCCGAGCGGGCCGGGGTGAACATCCAGACCCTGCGCTACTACGAGCGCCGCGGCCTGCTGGACGCCCCGCCCCGCCGGCCGTCCGGGCAGCGGGAGTACCCCGAAGGCGCGGTGCGGCTGCTGCGTACCATCAAGGCCGCGCAACGGCTCGGGTTCACCCTGGCCGAGATCGAGGAGCTGATCGCCCTCTCCGAGCACCGGCGCGGCCCTGGCGAGCTGCGCGTCCGCGCGCAGCTCAAGGTCGCCGAGGTCGACGCCAGGATCGGCCAGCTCCAGCAGGTGCGCGAGGCGCTGCTGACGGTCGTGGCCGCCGAGTGCGACTCGCTGACCGACTGCTCCTGCGGCACGGGCTGCCCCCTGCCCGTCCTGGAGCCCACCGGGCCCGATCGCGACCGCACCTGACCCGCCGCGCGCCGACCGTGTCAGGGGATGCCGAGGGCCTCCTTGACGAGCACCATGTCGGCCTGGAGCTGGGCGACCTGCGCGGCGACGTCGTCGACGCGACCCGAGAGGGCGTCGGTGGTCGAGTTCACCTGGTTGAACGTCCTCTCGACCTTCGACTCGACGGTCTCGACCCTGTTGGCGAGGTCGCCGGTCTTGATGTTGACCTGGTTGAAGGTGCGCTCGATCTTCTCCTGGATCACGTCGAGGTGGCGTTCGAGCGAGTTGGCGTCGGCCACGGAAAGGCCTCCTCCGGCAGCGCCGGCCACGATGGCCGGCAGCACCGTCTGGTTGAACTGGCGGATACGGATGGTGCCCGGGCAGGTCTTGCTCACCGGCGTCCACTCGCTCGGGGCCCCCCACATCGTGTGAAAGCCAATGCCGGGGGAGGAGGGGCTGGGGCAGCGGCGGCGGGGGATGCCGTGGACCCGGGCGGCCCAGAGGGCGAGGCGGACCAGGGTGTCGATCTGCGCGGCGGTCCACGGCAGCGTGTCGGGGCCGCCGATGTTGTCCTCGGTCTCGATGGAGATGGCGCCGGTGCCGTCGGGTCGCCGGTTGGCGCGGTAGTTGGCGTCCGCCGACCGCCCGGTGTCCACGAGCTGCCAGGCGCGGCCGTCACGGCCGACGATGAAATGGCTCTCCAGCGGCGTGCCCGGCTGCGACCAGTAGCGGATCAGGTCCTCTGGGGTGGTGCCCGGCGACGCCATCGAGTGCATGATCACCTGGGTGGCCCGCATGGTCGGCTGCAGGCGGTTGTCGGGGATCTCCCGCCAGATCGCGAAATCGCAGCGTGCGATCCCGACCACCTCCCCATCGGCCCGCGTTACGGGCGAATGCGACACCGAGCCAGGCGATCATGCCGCGCCGGTCGCCGGCGCGTCCACCTCAGCGGCGGGTCGGCTTGAGGACGAAGTCGAAGGCGCCGGTGTAGAAGGGACGGTCCAGGCCGCGGGCGCGGAGCCGGTCGGGCCGGTCGTGCTTGGCGAGCGGGATGACCAGGCCCGGCTTGACCGACGAGATGGTGTCGTCGTGCAGCCAGGGGTCGCCCTCGAAGTAGATCATGGTCGTCAGCGGCTGGAAGCCGTCGGCGCTCACCTTCACGTGGAAGTGCGCGGGACGCCAGGCGTGGCGGCCGACCGCGGCCAGCAGCCGGCCGACCGGGCCGTGCTTGGGGATCTCGTAGGGGCCGGGCACGACGGTGCGCAGCTCGTAGCCGCCGACCTCGCCGGCGTGGAAGCGCCGCCGGAGGTTCCACTCCGGCTGGCTCGGGTCCTCGTGGTCGTAGAGTCCCGCGTGGTTGGTCTGCCAGATGTCCAGCAGCGCCCCTGCCAGCGGCCGGTGGTCGCCGGCGGCCAGCACCCTGCCGGCGACGAAGCAGGGGTCGCCCGGCTCGTCGTCGCGGCCGAGCGAGACCGGCGGGGAGACCAGCGGCGCGCCCGGCCGGTAGTAGGGGCCCTGGACGTTGCTCGGGGTCTCGTCGCCCTCCTGGCGGTAGGTGTTGTTGTCGACCGCCACCGAGATGCCGAGCACGTCCGACAGCAGCACCCACTCGTCGGCGGCGCCGAGCTCGGTGAGGAACGCGAGCGCCTGGCGCCACTCCGGCTCGGTGACCTGGTGCTCGGCGACCGCACGGTGCAGCGCCCGCACGAGCTCGTCGACGATCGGGGCGAGCCGGTCGCTTGCCTCCACAGCGGGCCTCCTCATCGCGGCCCGCGGCCGAGCTCGGCCCGGGCCCGCTGGATGTCGCGCTCGTGCTTGAGCAGCAGGTGCAGGGTGTCGTCGACGGTTGCCGGGTCGAGGGTCGTGCGCTCGAGCTGCAGCAGGGTGCGGGCCCAGTCGATCGTCTCGGAGATGGACGGCGCCTTCTTCAGCTCCAGCCGGCGGATGGTCCGCACCATCTGGGCGATCTGGTCGGCGAGCTGCTCGCCGACCTCGGGCACGCGGGCGCGGACGATCTGCCGCTCGCGCTCGACGTCCGGGTAGTCGATGTACAGGTACAGGCAGCGCCGGCGCAGCGCCTCCGACAGCTCCCTGGTGGCGTTGGAGGTGAGCACGATCAGGGGGCGCTGGGTGCCGGCGACGGTGCCGAGCTCCGGGATGGAGACCTGGAAGTCGGAGAGGACCTCCAGCAGCAGCGCCTCGGTCTCGACCTCGACCCGGTCGACCTCGTCGATCAGCAGCACCACCGGGTCGGTGGCCCGGATCGCCTCCAGCAGCGGCCTGGTGAGCAGGAACGGCTCGGAGAAGATGTCGGCCTCCACGTCGTCCCAGGTGGCGTCGTGGGCGCGGTCGGCCTGGATGCGCAGGAGCTGCTTCTTGTAGTTCCACTCGTACAGGGCCTTGGACTCGTCCAGGCCCTCGTAGCACTGCAGCCGGATGAGCCGCGCCCCGGTGGCGGCGGCCAGCGCCTTCGCCAGCTCCGTCTTGCCGACGCCGGCGGGCCCCTCCGCCAGGATCGGCTTCTCCAGGCGGTCGGCGAGGAAGGCCACGTTGGCGATCATCGGCGTGGCCAGGTAGTCCACGGCGGCCAGGCGCTCGGCCACCTCTTGCACGCTCGCGAACCGCTCGGCCATCAGCGCCCCTCGCTCGGGTGGAGGTCCTGGAGGCGGCGCTGCACCGGGAACAGGCTCCAGCCGGTACGGTCGGCGACCAGGCCCCAGAGCCCCCGCCGGGCCAGCAGCGTGACCAGGACCGCGACCGCGCCGAGCAGGACCAGGTACCAGGCGCCATAGCCGGACAGGGTCTCCTGCAGCACGAAGAACACGATGGTACCGATGATCGGCCCTTCGATCGTGCCGACCCCGCCGATCACGACGATGAAGATCATGAAGGCCGTCCAGTTGACGCTGAAGGCGGCCTCGGGCTGGACCCGCAGCAGGTTCAGGTAGATGACCGCGCCGGCCACCGAGCAGCCGAACGCGGCCACCAGGTAGACCAGGAACTTGGTCCGGAACACGTGCACGCCGAGGCTCTGGGCGCTCGCCTCGGCGTCGCGGATGGCGGTGAGGGCCAGGCCGAGGCGGCGGCGGAGCAGGACGTAGGCGACGACCACGGCGCCGACGCCGACGGCCAGGGCGAGCTCGTAGGTCGCGAACAGGCGGGCGGTCCGGTCGTACTCCGACGCGGCCCGCAGGGTCAGGCCCGAGCCGCCACCGAGCTGGGAGACGTTGCTGACGACCAGCCGGTAGACCTCGGCGATGACCCACGTGCCGATGGCGAAGTAGCCGCCGCGGAGCCGGAACGCCAGCGCCGCCGTGGGGATCGCGACGAGCGCGCCGACCAGCCCGGCGACCAGCACCGACAGGAACAGGTTGAGGCCGAGGGTGTCGGCGAAGTACAGCAGGCCGTAGGCGCCGAGGCCCACGTAGGCCTGCTGGCCGATGGAGACCAGGCCGGCGTAGCCGGCCAGCAGGTTCCACATGGTCGCGAGCGCGAGCAGGGTGAAGAAGCCGATCAGGGTGCGCAGCGCGCTGTCCAGCGCCCACAGCGGGCCCGCGGCGAGCACCGCCACCGCGAGCAGCCCCAGGATCAGCCAGACGCGGCTGGCGAGGGTGGCGCGCTGCACCCGCCGCCCCCCAGGCGCCGCGACCTCGGCGGAGGCTGGGGTGGCGCTCACGCCGGGACCGTCCTGCCGAGCAGGCCGGTGGGGCGGAAGGCGAGGACGGCCAGGAACACCAGGTGGCCGGCGAGCACGCCCCAGCCGGGGGAGACCTGCGCCCCGAGCGTCTGCGCGACCCCGAGCACCAGCCCACCGACCAGGGTGCCCCAGATCGAGCCCAGCCCGCCGATGACCACGGCCTCGAAGGCGAAGATCAGCCGGGTCGGGCCGACGCTCGGGGTGAAGGTCGTACGGATGCCGAGGAAGATGCCGGCGACGGCCACGGTGGCCAGCGCGATCCCCGTGGCCACGGCGTAGACGTTGCGGTCGTCGATGCCCACGAGCCGGGCCGTCTCCTGGTCGTCGGAGGTGGCCCGGAAGGCCCGGCCCAGCCGGGTGCGGCTGATGACGAGCTGCAGCCCGGCCAGCACCGCGATCCCGACCACCAGGGTGAGCAGCGGGAACCAGCCGACCGCCAGCCGGTCGCTGAGGCGGATGCTGGCGTCCTCGACCCGGCCCGCGTCCAGGCCCTGGGAGTCGGCCGAGAACACCTCCAGCAGCAGGTTCTGGATGATGATCGAGAGCCCGAAGGTGACCAGCACCGGCGGGAGCGGGTCGCTGCCACGCAGCGTGAAGTTGAGCATCCCCCGCTGCAGCAGGTAGCCGACGCCGAACATCAGCGGCACGACCACCAGCACGGTCCACAGCGGGTTGACGGGAACGGCGTCGACGATCGCCAGGGCGACGAACGCGGCCACGATCGACAGGTCGCCGTGGGCCAGGTTGACCAGCCGCATCACGCCGAACATCAACGACAGCCCGGTGGCGAACAGCGCGTACAGGCCGCCGAGCAGCAGCCCCTGGACGACGTCGTTCACCCAGGTCATGCCGACCGCATCCCGAAGTAGGCGTCGGTGATCTGCTGCCTGGTCAGCCCCTCCGACGGCCCGTGCAGGGCGACCCGGCCCTCCAGCAGGCAGTAGGCGCGGTCGGCGGCTCGCAGGGCCTGGCCGATGTCCTGCTCGACCAGGACCACGGTGGCGCCGTTGCCGACGATCTCGGTCAGGGCCTCGTAGATGCGCCTGACCACGACGGGGGCCAGGCCGAGCGAGACCTCGTCCAGCAGCAGCAGGCGCGGGTTGGCCATCAGCGCGCGGCCGATGGCGAGCATCTGCTGCTCGCCGCCGGACAGCCGGCTCCCCGGCCTGCCGCGCTTGTCGGCGAGGGCGGGGAACAGCTCGAGCACCCGGCGGACGCTCCACGGGCCCGGTCGCAGCCGATGTGCACCAACCTGCAGGTTCTCCTCGACGGTGAGGCTCGGGAAGATCCGCCGCCCCTCGGGGACCATGGCGATGCCGAGGCCGAGCCGCCGGTGGGTCGGCATGCCGTCCAGTGGCCGGCCGTCGAAGGCGACCGTCCCGGTCGTGCGGGCCATGAGCCCGGCCACGGTCTTGAGCAGGGTCGACTTCCCGGCCCCGTTGGCCCCGATGATGGCCACCGTCTCTCGTTCGGCGACCTGGACCGACACGTCGAACAGCGCCTGGAAGTCGCCGTAGAAGCTGGCCACCCGCTCGACCTGGAGCAGCATCAACAGGGCCCGCCCGCCACCAAGCGGCTCATCCTGACTCCTCCGGGATCACGGGGCTTCCGGTGGCGGGCGGGCCCTGTTGGAGGCCCGCCTCGCTGCCCAGGTAGACGTCGCGGACCTCCGGGCTGGCCATGACCGTGCGCGGGTCGCCCTCGATCAGCTTGCGGCCGAAGTTGATGGCCACGATGCGGTCGACCACCGACAGCAGGGCGTGCACGATGTGCTCGATCCACACGATCGAGACGCCGGCCCCGCGCAGCCGCCGGATGGTCGCGACGAGCTGATGCACCTCGGCCTCGGTGAGGCCGCCGGCGATCTCGTCGAGCAGCAGCACGCGCGGGCCGGTCGCCAGCGCCCTGGCCAGCTCCAGCCGCTTCAGCTCCAGCAGCGGCAGGGTGCCGGCCAGGCGGTTGGCCCTGCCGGCGAGCTCGACCGCCTCCAGCGCGGCCAGGCTCGCCTGGTGGGGGTCGCCATCCCCCCGGACCCCCCCGGTGCGCCCGAAGGTGGCGCCGACCAGCACGTTCTCGTAGACGGTCATGCCGACGAACGGGCGGGGGACCTGGTGGGTGAAGGCCATGCCGAGCTGGCAGCGGGTGCGCGTCGGCAGGTCGGTGACGTCCCGACCCTCCAGGCGCACCCGCCCGGCGTCGGGGCGGAGCTGCCCCGCCGCAAGCTGCAGCATGGTCGTCTTGCCGGCCCCGTTGGGGCCGACCACGCCGAGCGCCTCGCCGGCGTCGAGCCGCACGCTCAGGTCGTCGATGACCTTGAGCGCCCCATACGCCTTGGAGACACCCTCCAGCTCCAGGAACGCCGCCACGTCAGCTCCAGCCTGCCCGCCGACCATGGCACAGGCGCTCTTGGGGGGCCGCCGGAGGGGTCCGGGGAACCCCAAGGGGGTGCCCCGGTGGATCGGGGGGAGCGAGCTCCCCCCACATGGAACGGGGACTGCCTCTGGTCACGCTGCCAGCCACGTCCGACGGTCCTACGTGTAGGGGATCGTCTGTAGCTCACCCGCGGACGGGATGTCCGGGTGGTCCTTGTTGGAGACGATCACCAGGTCGAACTTGGCGTCGCCGCTGCCCTTGCGCCACTGGCCGCCGACCAGCGGGGTCTTGGCAACGTTCGGGAACGGCTGCCCGGTCCACTGGATGTGGCCGACGATCGTGTCCAGGTTGCTCGCCTTGATGGCGCCCACGATCGCCTCGCGGTCGTCGGGGTTGCCGGCCCGCTTGAGCGAGTCGGCGGCGACCTCGAACAGGGCGTGCACGAAGCCGATCGGCTGGGTCCACTGCTTGCCGGTCTTGGCGGTGTAGTCGTCGGCGAGCTGCTTGGCGGTCACGCCGGTCAGCGACGACTTGAACGGGTGGTTGGGGCTCCACCACACCTCGGTGGACATGCCCTCGCCGATGTCGCCGAGCGCCTCCACCGAGGCCGGGAACAGCAGCGCCTTGCCGACCGAGGCGATCTTCGGCTTGAAGCCCTGCTGGGAGGCCTGCTTCCAGAAGTTGGTGAAGTCGGGCGGCAGCGGCACGCCGGTCATGATCTCGGCGCCTGCCTGCTTGTACTCCGAGATCTGCGAGGAGAAGTCCTCGGTCAGGTTCTGGTAGCGGCCGGGGTCGACGATCTTGTAGCCCTTGGGCCCGAAGTAGGAGGGGAAGCCCAGCTTCTTGTCGCCCCAGGCGTTGCCGTCGCCGTCGTTGGGGAACAGCCCGGCCACCACCTTGTTGTTGGGGACCTGGCTCCACATGTCGGCGAACACCGCCTCGATGTCCTCCAGGCCCCAGAAGAAGTGGTAGGCCCACTTGAACGGCTTGGGGTTGGCCGGGTCCTGCTGCTGGCCGAGGAACCACGGCTGCCACGGCGCCACCGTGGAGATGCAGGGCACGCCGTTGGCCTCGCACTGGCCGGTCACCGGGTTGGTCGTCTCCGGGGTCGACGACACCAGCACGATGTCGACCTTGTCGGTGTTGATCAGGTCGCCGGCGACGGTGGCGGCGCGGTTGGGGTCGGACTGGGTGTCCTTGGGCACGATCTGGATCGGGTAGGACGTGCCGCCGATCTGCAGGCCGCCCCTGAAGATCTCCTGCATCGAGCCGAGGACGTAGTCGTCGGCCTCGCCGAAGCCGGCCAGCGAGCCGGTCTTGGGCGTGACGTAGCCGAGCTTGATGGTGCGCGCGGCCTCCCCACCGCCGCCGCCGGACTCCCTGCAGCCGGCGAGCGCGACGGCGCCGGACAGCCCGGCGAGCTGCATGAACCGGCGGCGGTCGATGCCCTTGCTCACGGGTACCTCCTGTGGTCGGCAGCCGCTCAGGCGATCGGCTGCAGGGTGCCGGTAGCCGGGATCTCCGGGTTGGTCGCGTTGGAGACGATCTCCAGCTCGAACGGCCAGGTCTTGCCCGGCCGCCACTGGCCTCCGACCAGCGGTGTCCTGGCGACGTTGGGGAAGTCGGCCCGCCTGCTGGTCCAGTCGACGCGGCCGACGATGGTGTCCAGGCTGGTCGCCTGGATCGCGTCGACGATGGCCTGCCGGTCGTTCACGTCGCCGGCCCGCTGCAGCACGTGGACGGCGACCTCGAACAGGGCGTGCACGAAGCCGATCGGCTGCGTCCACTGCCGGCCGGTGGCCGCGGTGAACGCGTTGGCCAGGTCGGCGGCGCCCTCCCCGGTGAGCGAGGAGGTGTACGGATGGCTCGGGCTCCACCACACCTCGGTGGAGATGCCGGCGGCGTTCCCCATCGCCTCGAGGAAGGCGGGGAACAGCGCGGCCTTGGCGACCGTGGCGATCTTGGGCTTGTAGCCCGCCTCGGCGGCCTGCTTCCAGAACGTCGCGAAGTCGGGCGGCACCGGCACGCCGGTGACGATGTCCGCGCCGGCGTCCTTGAACCGCTGGATCTCGACCAGGAAGCTGTCCTTCTCGTTGCGGTAGCGGCCCGGGTCGACGATCTCGTAGCCCTGTGGCTTGAGGGCGGCCGGGAAGCCTCTGCTGAAGGCCCTGCCGTCGCCGTCGTCGGGCCACAGGCCGCCGAGGACCTGGTTGTTCTCGATCTGGCCCCACATGTCGGCGAAGACCGAGATGAGGTCCTCGAGGCCCCAGAAGAAATGCCAGGTCCACCGGTAGGGCTTGGGGTCCTCGGGGTTCTGGGCCGGGTCGCGGTCCAGGAACCACGGCTGGTAGGGGGTGACGGTGGAGATGCAGGGCACGCCGGCCCGCTCGCAGGCGTCGCCCACCGGGTTGGTGGTCTCCGGCGTGCTGCTCACCAGGATCATGTGGACCTCGGCGTCGATGAGCTGCCTGGCGACCTCGCCGGCCCGCACCGGGTCGGACTGGCTGTCCTTGACCAGGATCTCCACCGGGTAGGCGCGCCCGCCGATCTCCAGGCCGTCCTTGAACCGCTCCTGGGCGCTGCCGATGACGAAGCTGTCCGCGTCGCCGAAGGTGAACAGCGGCCCGCTCTGGGGGGTCACGTAGCCCAGCTTGATCGGCTGCCGGTCGGCGAGCGGGTCGGAGGTGCGGCAGCCCGTCAGCAGGGCCGCGCCGGACAGCGCGGCGAGCTGGACGAACCGCCGGCGGTCCACGCCGGGCGTGGTTGCGCTCGTGTTCCCGTCCATGGGGAGCTTCACCTCGGCGACGGCCGGCGGCCCCGCCAGGCGTCGTGCAGCAGCGCCCGCAGCTCCGCGAAGCCGGCCGGCCGCGGCGCCTGGGCGACCTTGGCCGCCGCCAGGCGGGCCGCGCGGTCCAGCTCGGCCTCTGCCAGGCCCAGCTCGGCAAGGCCGGCGGGCGCGCCGAGCCGCCTGGCCAGGTCCCACAGCCCGCCGGCGGCGTCGTCGACCCCGAGCGCGCGCGCCAGCCTCGCGACCGGCTCGGGGGCGGCCGGCGCGACGAAGCGGACCGTGTGGGGCAGCAGCACGGTGTGCAGCTCGGCGTGGGGTAGCCCGTAGGTGCCGCCGAGCAGGTGGCAGAGCTGGTGGTGGATGCCGACCCCGGCGGCGAGCGCCGCTCCGGCCAGCCAGGCGCCGAGCAGGGCGTCCGACCGGCCGGCCAGGTTCGCCGGCTCGGCGACCGCCAGCGGCAGGCCGCGGTGCAGTGTCCTGGCGCCCTCCTCGGCCAGCAGGGAGGTGACCGGGTTGGCGCCCGGCGCGTACAGCGCCTCCGCGCAGTGGGCGAGCGCGTTCATCCCGCTCGGCCCCGTCACCTCGGCGGGCAGGCCGACCGTCAACGCCGGGTCGTACACCACCACCCGCGGCAGCGCGCGCGGGTCGCGGCCGGTCCGCTTGCCGTCCGGCCCCGTCAGCCCCCAGATGGGCGTCACCTCCGAGCCCGAGTAGGTGGTCGGGACGCAGACGATCGGCGCCCGGTGCTGCAGCGCCACCGCCTTGGCGAGCCCGGTGGCCGACCCGCCGCCGGTCGCGACCAGGCAGTCGGCGTCCAGCTTGCGGGCGACGGCCTGCGCCCGCTCGGCGAGCTCCACCGGCACATGCTGCTGGACGTCGCTGAAGACGCCGGCGCAGCGGTCGCCGAGCCGCTCCACCAGCCCGTCGACGGACCGCTTGCCCGCCAGCGCCAGCGCGCGGCGGGCGCCGAGCCGCTCGACCTCCTCGCCGAGCCGTTCCACCGAGCCGACGCCGAAGACGACCCGGCCGGGCAGCGCGTCGTGGGTGAAGGATGGCAGCGGGGAGCCGGACATCAGCGCGGGTACCAGACCGGCAGGTCCGCGTCGACGTTGACCCAGACCGACTTGGGCTCGGTGTAGCCGTGCATCGCCTCGAAGCCCATCTCGCGGCCGTAGCCGGAGTCGCCAACCCCGCCGAACGGGGACCCGGGGCTGACCCGCTTGTAGCTGTTGACCCAGACCATGCCGGAGCGGATGGCGCCGGCGACCCGGTGGGCCCGTGCCAGGTCCCGGGTCCACAGCCCGCCCCCGAGCCCGTAGTCGACCGAGTTGGCCAGCGCCAGCGCCTCGTGTTCTCCCGAGAAGGTGCTGATGGTCACGAACGGCCCGAAGACCTCCTCCCGGTTGACCCGGCAGCGCGGGTCGTCGGTCCGGACCACGGTCGGCTCGACGTAGCAGCCGCGGGCCAGCGCCGGGTCGTCGGGCGCGCGCCCGCCGCAGAGGACCTCGCCGCCCTCGTCGCGGGCGACCTTGACGTAGCTGAGCACCCGGTCGCGGTGCTCCGGGGAGGTCAGCGGGCCCATCTCCGTCGCCGGGTCCAGCGGGTCGCCGAGCCGGATGGACGCCGCCAGCGCCAGGAAGCGCTCCTGGAACTCGGCCGCGACCGGCTCCTCCAGCAGCAGCCGGGAGCCGGCGATGCAGGCCTGGCCCTGGTTGTGGAAGATCGCGAACGCGGAGCCGTTCAGGGCGGCGTCCAGGTCGGCGTCGGCGAAGACGATGTTGGCGCCCTTGCCGCCCAGCTCGAGCTGGAGGCGCTTGAGGTTGCCGGCCGACGCCTGGACGACCCGCCGGCCGACCTCGGTGGAGCCGGTGAAGGAGAGCTTCTGCACGCCCGGGTGGGCGGCCAGGTGCGCGCCGGCGATGTGCCCGAAGCCGGGCACGACGTTGACGACCCCGGGCGGGAAGCCGACCTCGGCCATCAGCTCGGCGACGCGCAGCGACGACAACGGGGTCAGCTCGGCCGGCTTGAGGACGACGGTGTTGCCGGCGGCCAGCGCCGGCCCCATCTTCCAGCTACAGAACATCAGCGGGAAGTTCCAGGGGACGATCTGGCCGACGACCCCGACCGGCTGGCGCAGCACGTAGTTGAGGAAGCCGGGCTCGACCGGCACCACGGCGCCCTCGAACTTGTCGGCCATGCCGCCGAAGTAGCGGAAGGTGGCCGCCGTCCGGGGCACGTCCAGCCGGGTCGAGTCGCGGATCGGGTGGCCGGTGTCGGTGGACTCCAGCCGCGCCAGCTCCGCGGCGTTGGCCTCGATCGCGTCCGCCAGCCGCAGCAGCAGCCGGCCCCGTTCGGCGGCGGCGGTGGCGCTCCAGGCGGGGAAGGCCGACCGGGCGGCCGCCACCGCCCGGTCGACGTCCTCCGCCCTGGCCTCGGCGACGTCGGCGAGGTGGCTGCCGTCGTGCGGGTTGGCGACCGCGAAGGTCGCCCCGTCGGCCGCGTCGACGAGCTCGCCGCCGATGAACAGCCGGGTCGGCGCGCCCACCTCGGCCATCGGCAGGCCGCCCTACAGCTCCACCGGGTTGGTGGGCAGCTTGCCGCTGGAGATCAGGCCCGGCAGCTCGCCGTCGGCGTTCTCCCACACCAGCAGCATCGACCGCTTGGGCGCATAGCCCTGGTGGCGGATGTCGGCCGGCATGGCGGCCACGTCGCCCGGCTTCATGACCACCTTGGAGCGGATCTGGCCGGTGTCGCGGTCCTCGACCTCCCAGTAGATCTCGTCGGAGAGCTGCACGAACCACTCGACCCGGTCGTTGCCGTGGATGATCGGCAGGATGTACTCCTCGGTGGTCGGGCAGAACAGGCTGTCCTTGCAGGCCGAGACCACCGACGGGTTCCAGGTGACGTCGGAGCGCGACAGGTAGGCGAACAGGTTGAAGGCGCAGACCTCGCCCTCGAAGCCCGGCTCGGCGCGCAGCTCGGGCTCGTCCTGGGGCACGTCGGTGAACTGCCGGTTGACGGGGAAGCCGTTGTCGTCGGTGCGCACCCCCTCGTCGCCGGGGACGCCGACCATCCGCTGGGCGGTGACCCGGTGGCGGGTGATGGCCTTGCGGTTGTCGCCGCTCTTGGGGCCGAACGCCGACCCGGTCTCGTCCGGGCTGGCGAACGGGTCGAAGGACGCGTTGGTCCAGTCGTCCAGCATCGCCTTGAAGGTCTCGCGGATGAGCGGGGTCGGCATGTTCTCCAGGTGGTCCAGCTCGGCCTTGCGGTAGCCGTCGTTGTAGCGGCCGGCGAACAGGTCGACCGTGCCGTAGTGGTTGACGGTGCCGATGACGCCGTCGAAGTTCACGATGCCGTAGAAGAAGTCCCAGGCCACGTCGCGCTGCAGCGCCTTGAGGAAGGCGTCGGCGCTCATCACGTGGCTGCCGGTCGGCCACTCGATGTAGACGAAGTAGTCGTCGCGCCGGAACTTGAACTCGCCGAGCTGGAAGGGGCGGTAGCCCTGGGCGTTGGGGTCGCCGGACTGGACCTCGACGGTGGGCTCGGCCTCGATGGTCGCCATGGCGGATGCCTCCTCCTCAGGTGGTCGTCTGGACGATCTCGGCCCACTTGTAGACGGTGTCGCGGCCCTCGATGGTCTGCAACAGGATCACGCCTGGCCGGTCGGCATGGAAGCGGTAGGCGGCGCCGTGGGGGAGCAGGGCCATGTGCCCGCGGCGGGCGACGATCTCGCCCATCGGCGGGCCCGCCGGCTCGCCCTCCAGGGCGATCGAGCCCTCCAGCTCCGGGTCGGGCTGCTGCCCGTCGCCGAGCTTGGCCAGCTCGACGCGGATCTCGCCGTCCATCACCAGGGCGAACTCGTCGTGCGAGCAGGTGCGCCACTCCGAGGTGCCTTCGGCGCGGATCGCCTCCAGCACGTACTGGCGGTTCTTGCCGACGGCGATCTTCTCGTAGGGCCTGGCGCGCGAGGCGACCTCGTAGACGTTGGAGAAGGCGTAGTGGTGGGGCTCGTCGTCGATGATCTCGAGGTGTCCCCGCTCGTAGTCCTCCAGCGAGCCGAACCTGGTCGTGAACCGAGACAAGCGGGACCACTCCCTTCGAGATCCTCGACCGGAGATCCTCGACACCGGTGTGCGCATATCGTACAGTTGTGCGCCCTAGGGACAGGTTCTCACCGGGGTTGTTGCCATGTCAACCAGGCCAGACGGGGCTGAACGAGATTTTATCCACAGCCTGGAGCGAGGGTTGGCGGTGCTCCAGGTGTTCTCCCGCGAGCACCCGTCGGTGACGCTGAGCGAGGCGGCCAGCCTCACCGGCCTGACCCGCGCCACCGCCCGGCGCATCCTGCTGACCCTGCAGGACCTCGGCTACGTGCGGGCCGAGGGCCGCCGCTTCCTGCCGACGCCGCGGGTGCTCGCCATCGGCTATGCCTACCTGTCGTCGATGGACACCTGGCAGGTCGCGCAGCCCTACCTCGTCGAGCTGGCCGACCTGAGCCAGGAGTCGTGCTCGGCCGCCACCCTCGACGGCACCGAGGTGGTGTACGTCGCGCGGGTGGCGAGCCGCCGCGTCATGGCGGTCAACCTCAGCGTGGGCGCGCGGGTGCCCGCCTACGCGACCTCGATGGGCCGCGTCCTGCTCGCCGGGCTGGACGCCGGCCGGCTCGACCGCTACTTCGGCGCCGTCCGGCTGACGCCGCTCACCGACAGCACCGTCACCGACGAGGCGGCGCTGCGCGAGATCGTCGCCGAGGTCCGCGACCAGGGCTGGTGCGCGGTCGACCAGGAGCTGGAGGCCGGCCTGTGCTCGATCGCCGCGCCCATCCACGACCGCGACGGCGAGGTCGTCGCCGCGCTCACCATCTGCAGCCACGCCGGCCGGGTCGGCGTGGAGCAGTTGCGCGAGGAGTTCCTCCCCCCGCTGCTGCACGCGGCCAAGCAGGTCAGCGACCAGGTCCAGCGCCGCTAGCAGGTGGGGGAGAGCCGCCCGGGAACCGGGGGCGGCCACCCCAGCCCTCGGGGGGCGGCGGCGCCGGGGAGCGGGGCGCGCCCGGGGCCAGCTTGTCGACCGTGCCGACGGTCATGGCCGTCACCTGCGCGATCACGTCGTGGACGTCGGCGGCGTTGGGCAGCACGCAGCGCAGGTCGGTGACGCCGGCGTGCGCGAACGCGATCACCCGCTGGTGGCACTGCTCGAGCGTGCCGTAGACGCCCGCCTGCTCGGGCGGGCCCAGCTCCGCGAAGGCCGGCTCCGCGTCCCAGCGGGCCCTGGCCTCGGTGACGGTCCGCCCCACCGAGACCGGCAGCCGCACCGCCACCCCGAGCGACTCCGGCTCCCGCCCGACCAGCGCGCAGGCCGCCCGCAGCTCCCTGGCCGTCTCGGCGACGCGGTCCACGTCGGCGGCCGTCACCAGCACGTCGTCGGCGACGCCGACCAGCCAGTCGAGGCCCTCCCGGTCCAGCTTCTCCGGGTCGCCCACCTCCACCGCCACCGTGGGCCGGCCGGTCGTGCCCAGCTCGGCGAGGAACGCGTCCGCGTACGGCCGCAGCGGCGCCTGCGCCTGGCCGAGCAGCGACACCTCGACGCGGTCGCCGGCCAGGGAGGCCAGGGTGGCGGCCATCGCGGCCAGCAGCGGGGCCGGGCGCCGGCCGGCCAGCAGCATCGCCCCCAGCCGGACCCGGGTGGTTGCCGGCGCCAGCGACGCCAGCGTCGTCCATGCCCCCGGCGCCGACGGTGGCGGTGGTGGCAGGCCGGGCTGGGCGCTATCGTCGACCCAGACCGCGCCGATCCCGACGCGGTCGCACATCCGGGCCACCTCGGCGAGCCGCCCGGCCGGGTTCCGCGCGTCCAGGACCACGCCGAGACGGACCAGGCGACCGGGCGGTGGCAGGGTCGGTCGGAAGGCTGGCATGGGGGAGATTGTAGGCACGCAGGGATGGGGGCCGCCCCGGTCGCTGGAGGCCGCGCTGCTCGGGTTCTTCCGCCGCCTGCGCGACGCCCGCGTCCCCGTCTCCATGGTCGAGGTGGTCGACGCCTTCGCGTGCCTGCGCCACGTCGACCTGGCCGACCGCACCCAGTTCCGCGCCGCCCTGTTCACCACCCTCGTCAAGCGCCCCGAGGACCAGCAGGCGTTCCACGTGCTGTTCGACGTGTGCTTCCCGCTCACCCGCGCGCCGGGCGCCGCCGCGTCCGGGGCCGCCGGCGGCAACGGCCACGCCCACGCCGAGCCGGGCCAGCCCGGGACGCCGGCGGAGGCCGAGGCGCCGGAGCCGCCCTCCGACGAGCTGCTGCGCGCCCTGCTCGACGCCCTCAGGCACGACGACGAGGCCGCCATGCGGACCCTCGCCGGGCTGGCCGTGGACCGCTTCGGCGGGCTGGAGGCGCAGCCGGAGGCCTCGGAGCGCTACTACCTGTACCGGATCCTGCGGCAGGTGGAGCTGTACCGGCTGCTGGCGATGGCCCTCGGCGACCAGGAGGACCCCGACGGCGCCGCGCGGCACGGCCGCGAGGAGCTGGCCAGGCGCATCGAGGAGTTCCGTCGCCTGCTCGCCGAGCAGGTCCGTCACCGGCTGTCGGCCACGGTCGGCGCCGAGCAGGCCGCCGAGCTGTACCGCGAGCGGCAGCTCGAGGACGTCGACTTCCTCGGCGCCAACGCCGGCCAGCTCCGCGAGCTGCGCCAGGCCGTCCGCCCGCTCGCCCGCAAGCTGGTCGCCCGGGCCGCGCAGAAGCGGCGCCTCAAGCGACGGGGACGGCTCGACGTCCGCCGCACCGTGCGCCGGTCGCTGTCGTCGGGCGGCGTGCCGGTCGACCCTGCCTTCCGGGCGGTGCGCGCCTCCAAGCCCGACCTGTACGTGCTCGCCGACGTGTCCGGCTCGGTGATCGAGTTCGCCAAGTTCACCCTGTCGCTGCTGCACGCCATGAACGAGGAGTTCGCCAAGATGCGCAGCTTCGCGTTCGTGGACGGCATCGACGAGGTGACCGCCATCCTCGACGAGGGCGGCCACCGCATGGACCTGCGCGGCACCTTCGCCAGGGCCAGGGTGGTCGCCGCGGACGGGCACTCCGACTACGGCAGCGTGTTCGAGGGGTTCGCCGAGCGCTACGGCGCCGACGTCGACGCCCGCAGCACCCTGATCGTCATGGGCGACGCCCGCAACAACTACCGCGAGCCCGGCCTGGAGACGTTGCAGGGCCTGCGCGAGCGCGCCCGCCGGCTCTACTGGCTGAATCCGGAGCCCCGCGCGGACTGGGACACCACCGACTCGATCATGGGTGTCTACGCGCCCTGGTGCGACCGCGTGTTCGAGGTCCGCAACCTCCGCCAGCTCACCGCCTGCGTCGACGAGATCACCTGAGCTCCCGCCACCTGGCCATCACCTTGGGGGCCTCGTGGCGGAGGAACTCGAAGTAGCGGCGGTTCTCCTCCAGCCGGGCGCCGGCCGGCGTGTCCGGGCCGACGGCCTTGATGCCGTCCTGCAGGTCCTGCTCCCAGCGGGCGAGGAGCTGGTCGCGCCTGGCGACCACCTCGTACCACATGTCGCTGGAGACCTGGTAGTGGTCGCGGCGCTCGCCCGGCTCGCGGCCACGCGACACCATCCGAAGCTGCGCCAGGTAGCGCACCGCGCCGGAGATCGCCGCCGGGCTGACCTGCAGCAGCTCGGCCAGCTCGGCCGCGGTGAGCCGGCCGTCGTCGTCGGCGAGGAGCGCGGCGAACACCCGCGCGGGCATGCGCGCCATGCCCGCCTCCGCCAGGTCCAGCGCGAACCGTTCGATGAACCGCCGCACCGCCTCCTCGTCGCGCCCCACGCGCCGCCTCCCCTGTCGACTGCTCTTCAAGGTTTCTACAAGTCCTTAACTTCACACTTCTGTGAAGCGAGTGTAGCATGTGAACACTATGACTGCTACCGCCATTGCAGTGTCCGGCCTGGTCAAGACCTTCGGCCCGACACGCGCGCTCGACGGTCTGGACCTGACCGTCAACACCGGCGAGGTGCATGGCTTCCTGGGCCCCAACGGCGCCGGGAAGACCACCACCCTCCGCATCCTGCTCGGGCTGCTGCGCGCCGACGCCGGGACGGTCCGGCTGCTCGGGGGCGACCCCTGGAAGGACGCGGTCGCCCTCCACCGCCGCCTCGCCTACGTCCCCGGCGAGGTCAACCTCTGGCCCAACCTCTCCGGCGGGGAGGTCATCGACCTGCTCGGCCGCCTCCGCGGCGGCCTGGACCCCCACCGCCGCGCCGAGCTGCTGGACCGCTTCCAGCTCGACCCCCGCAAGAAGGGCCGCGCCTACTCCAAGGGCAACCGGCAGAAGGTCGCCCTGGTCGCCGCGCTGGCCTCCGACGTGGAGCTGCTGGTGCTGGACGAGCCGACCTCGGGGCTGGACCCGCTGATGGAGACCGTCTTCCAGGACTGCATGGAGGAGGAGCGCAACGCCGGCCGCACCGTGCTGCTGTCCAGCCACATCCTGGCGGAGGCCGAGAAGCTGTGCGACCGGCTCAGCATCATCCGCGAAGGACGCGTGGTGGAGACCGGCACCCTAGCGGACATGCGGCACCTCACCCGCACCCTGGTCCATGCCGACCTGGAGCGGCCGGCGGCCGGTCTCGACAAGCTGCCCGGCGTCCACGACCTGCAGGTCAACGGCACCGACGGGACCCGCGTGAGCTGCCAGGTCGACACCGCCGAGCTGGGCGGGTTCCTGCGCCACCTGTCCGACTACGGGGTCCGCGACCTGGTCAGCCAGCCGCCGACGCTGGAGGAGCTGTTCCTGCGCCACTACGAGGCCGCGACCCCGGCCGGGGACGGGCAGGCCACGCGGGAGGGGGCGCGGCGATGAAGGGCTTCGCCGGCACCTGGCAGCTCTTCCGGCTCGCGCTGCGCCGCGACCGGATCGTGGCGACCGTCTGGGTCCTTGGGCTGTTCCTGTATGCCTACAGCCAGGCCGCGAGCATCATCGCGCTGTACCCCACGCAGGCGGACCTGGACCAGCTTGCCAGGACCGCCGCGGGCGTCGGGGCCAACCCGGCGGTGGTGGCCATCCAGGGCCCCGCCTACGACGCCAGCACCTACGGTGGGGCCACCGCCTGGCAGCTCGTCACCCCGTGGGTGTTCCTCATCGGCCTGATGAGCATGTTCCTGGTGACCCGCCACACCCGCCAGGAGGAGGAGACCGGCCGGGCCGAGCTGGTGAGCGCCGGCGTGGTCGGCAGGTACGCCTGGCTGGCCGCGGGCCTGCTGTTCGTCCTGGCGGTCAACGCCGTGCTGGTCGCGATCACCGCGCTGGCGTTCATCGCCATGGACCTCCCGGCTGCCGGGTCGATCGCGCTGGTCGGCGCCTGCGGCCTCAACGGCCTGGTGTTCGCCGGCGTCGCGGCGATCACCGTCCAGGTGACCCAGTACGCGCGGCCCGCCAACGGGATGGCCTTCGCGGTCCTGGGCGCGGCGTTCCTGCTCCGCGCCATCGGCGACTCGGCCGCCGAGCTGTCGTGGCTGTCGTGGCTGTCGCCCATCGGCTGGGCCGAGCGGTTCCGGCCGTTCGCCGGCGAGCAATGGTGGGTCCTGCTGCTGCCGCTGGCGCTGATCCTGGTGCTGCTGGTGGCCGTCGCGGCGCTGCTGGTCCGGCGCGACCAGGGTGCCGGGGTGCTGCCGGTACGGCTGGGGCCGCCCGCCGCGTCGCCCCGGCTGCGCAGCCCGCTCGCCCTGGCCTGGCGGCTCCAGCGCGGCGCCCTGCTCGGCTGGACCATCGGGCTGGCCATCGCGGGCCTGTCCTTCGGCGCGATCGCCCAGGACATGGTGCAGGCCGCCAACGAGGACCCCGAGACTGCCAAGATGTTTGCCAGGCTCGGGGGGAGCGGCAGCATCGCCGACATCTTCCTGGCCGCGATCCTCTCCTGGATCGGCATGCTCGCCGCCGCCTACGCCGTCCAGGCGATCCTCCGGCTGCGCTCCGAGGAGACCGAGCTCCGGGCCGAGCCGGTGCTCTCCACCTCGGTGCCCCGGATCGGCTGGGCCGGCAGCCATCTGCTGGTGGCCGCCGTCGGCTCGGCGGTCCTGCTGGTCACCGGAGGGCTGGTGGCCGGGGTCGCCCACGGCCTCCGAGCCGGCGACCTGGGCGGCGAGCTGCCCAGGGTGCTGGGCGGCGCGCTGGTGCAGCTCCCGGCGGTCTGGGTGATCGCCGGGATCGGGGCGGCGCTGTTCGGGCTGCTGCCACGGCTGGTGGTCGGCGGCACCTGGGCGGTCCTGGGGATCGTGCTGTCCATCACGACGTTCGGGGAGCTGCTCCGGCTCGACCAGTGGGCGCTCGACCTGTCGCCCTTCGCCCACCTGCCGAGGCTGCC
>WNGA01016891.1_pt1 | contig 22841 bp, 19 predicted proteins | sample 5400061 | NCBI WGS metagenome assembly WNGA01 (sample SAMN13153366, study PRJNA577476) | soil metagenome | isolation source: 100 cm soil or saprolite under grassland replicate 2 | place: USA:California | collected 2016-06-15
GGCAGGCCAGCCGCTCCTACGTGATCGCGGTCGCCTCCGGCGCGGACGGCCGCGAGCTGGCCCAGGTCCGGCTGCGTGGCCCCAACGTCTACACCCTCACCGCGGGCCTGCTCGCCTGGGGCGCCCGCCAGGCGGCCGCTGGGGGCCTGGCGGGCACCGGCGCCCTCGGCCCGGTCGAGGCGTTCGGGCTGGAGGCGCTCCGCGACGCCGCCGACGCCGTCGGCCTGCAGCGCATCGGGGTCGACGACTGAGCGCCGCCTCGCTCCCCACCGGCGGTCACGCGGCCGCCGGGGCCGCGCTGTCGGCGGCGGCCGAGCGCACCGTCGACCTGGTCCGCTCCATCCGCCTCCAGCCGGTCGACTGCTGGATCTCCGCCGATCCCACGGCGTTCCTGCTGGTCGGCTACGGGCGGATCGGCCTGTGGGGCCGATCGCCCGCGGCTGGCTGGTCGCCGGCGGCCGCAAGCCGTGGCTCGCCCTCAGGTACAAGCGCCTCCTGCGCAACCCGTGACGGCCTGTTAGGGGCGGGAGCCCCTAGCGAACCGGGAACGCCCGGATCAGGGTCTGGTGGATGCGGCTGTTGCCGGCGTCCCTGGCCCAGGCGCGCAGGCTCACGAACGAGCCGGGGACGAGCCTGCCGCCCGGCACCACCCCCCGGTAGCGGCCGGGGCCGAGCACCCCCCGGTAGCGGCCGGGGCCGAGGCGGCGCAGGCGCACCCTGGTCCAGCTCCCGCCGTCGTCGGTGGACAACCACAGGATGGTCGCGACCACCTCGCTGTCCGCCGCGCCTTCGCCGCGGTGGACGTTGAGGTCGACGGTGACCGGCTGGCCGGCCACGGCGCCGTTGCGGCCGCCGAGGGTGGCGTCGTAGTCGACCTCCAGCAGCGGCAGGTTCTCGAACTCGCCGGCCGGGGCGCCCGAGTCGAACCACCAGCGGGTGCGCGAGCGGTCGGCCATGGCCAGCACGGGGTCGGCGTCGAAGTCGCGCTCCAGCCGGTAGCGCGCCGTGGCCGGTGGCACCGTCGCCTCCAGGAACGGCTCGGTGGTCGAGCTGGCCAGCAGCCGGCCGTTGCGGTACAGGCGCAGCGCCTGCGCGACCAGCGGCGGCTCGTTGAACTCGAACATGTAGCCGTTGTGCAGCCCGGTGTCCTCCAGGTCGGCGACGCTGAAGAACATGGAGGTCGCGCCGCGGCCGCCGAAGGCGTCGGCGCGCAGCGGCGCGCCCGCCCAGGTCGGGTCGACCCGCTCGCGCGGCTGGTAGGTGCGGAAGGGCCCCAGCCAGTCGATGAAGGCGCCCTCGTTGAACCAGGCGGCGTCCTGGAGCCACAGGATCGGCTCGGGGTGCAGGTACTCGGCGCGGACCCGCGGGACCGACACCGCGTCGTAGGTGCCGCCGGCGAAGAACTGCAGCGGCGCGAACCCGACGCGGACCTCGGTGTAGTCGGCGCGGTCGTTCATGGCCCGGTAGTGCCCGACGTTCAGGGCGAGCCTGGCCGCCTCGGCCGCACCGACCGTCCATGCCGGCGGGTCGGGGACCTCGGGCCCGTAGAACAGCAGGTCGTACAGGAGCGGGCTGGTGGCGGGGGAGTCCGCCGCGGCGGGGATGCGTCGCGTCCTGACCTCCACCTCGAACTGGCCGTGACCGACCGGGTCGGTCGGCTGGGCGAACAGGCCCGACTCGGCGGTCTCCGGGCCGACCCCGAAGCCGGCGGCCAGGCCGTAGACGCCGGTGGCGTCCAGCCGGGTGTAGCCGAGGTCGACGCCGGTCGGCTTGGTGTCCACGCCCTCCACCCCGGTCCTGACGGGCAGGGCCAGGCGGGCGTCCAAGGTCATCGAGGTGTCACCGGTCACCTCGATCTCGGGGGCGCCGACCATGGAGACGGAGTCGAAGAAGCCGCCGACGACGAAGCCGACGACGTGGTAGTGGCCGGGCGCCACCCGCAGGGTGACGCTGGCGTCCTCGTCGAAGAAGACGAAGTCCTGGAACAGCGCGCCGTCGTCGACGTTCATGACGCCGGCGTCGGTGAACGGCGCCGGCTGGCCGTCGCGGCCGACCGCGTTCAGGGTCAGGTCGTAGCGCTCGGGCTCCTTGAAGAAGCCGAGCGGGACGCGCACCGGCGGCCCGCCGGCCGGGGTGGCGACCACCGCGCCGCTGTAGAGCCCCGGCTGGCCGGGCCGCACGTCGACGGTGACCTGGGCGTTGGCCTGCGCGCCGGCGGGCAGGGTGAGCTGGGCCGGGGTCAGCGTGACCATCCCCGCGGGGGCCGGGCTGCCGTCCTCGGCCTCCAGCTCCACCCGCAGGTCGACGGTGGCCGTCGCGTCGCCGAGGTTGAGCAGCGGGACCTGCTTGGTCACAGGCTGCGCGCCGGTCTGCGGGAAGCGGAAGTAGCCGAAGTCGAGGTTGCCGCGGCGGGCGATCACCCGCTGCCCGATCGCGTGGGCGACGTCCAGGCGGCCGCCGCCCTGCTGGTACACGCCCAGCTCGGGGTTTGGCGCGGCGGTGCCCATCAGCACCGACTTGATCCGGGCCGGGCTCCACGCTGGCCACTGCTGCGCCAGGATGGCGGCCGCGCCGGCCACGTGCGGGGCGGCCATCGAGGTGCCCGACAGGCGGGTGTACCACTGGCCGACCGGGTCGCCGAGGGAGGTGCCGGCGGCCCTGGCGGCGACGATGTCGACGCCAGGGGCGGTGATGTCCGGCTTCATGGCGTAGTCGCCGAAGCGGGGACCGCGGCTGGAGAAGTCGGCCAGCGCCTCCTGGACGTCGACGGCGCCGACGGTCAGGGCGGAGGTGGCCGAGCCGGGGGAGGACACCGTCTGACCGCGGGGGCCGTCGTTGCCGGCCGAGACCACGAACAGCACCCGGTTGCGGGCCGTGATCCGATCGAGGGCCTGGCTGACCGGGTCGGTGCCGTCGGTGGGACCGCCGCCGAGGCTCATGTTCACGACCCTGGCGCGCTGGCTGGCGGCCCACTCCATGCCGGCGATCACGCCCGACTCGAAGCCGAAGCCGAAGTCGTCCAGGACCTTGCCGTTGAGCAGGCTGGCCTCGAACGCCACCCCCTTGCGCTCGCCGGCCGCCCTGGCGCCGGTGCCGGCCACGATGGAGGCGACGTGGGTGCCGTGCCCGTACCGGTCGGTGGTCGAGTCGGAGTCGGAGAAGTTGGCCGCCGCCACCACCTTGCCCCGCAGGTCCGGGTGGGTGGCGTCGATGCCGGTGTCGAGGACGGCGACCCGCACGCCGCGGCCGGTCAGGCCCTGGTCCCAGGCGGCCGGGGCGCCGATCTGGGTGAGGTTCGGGTCGAGTGCGGTCTTGTGGACGCGGCGGTCGAGCCACACCCGGGTCACGCCGGCCAGCGGCGACGGCGCCGCCCGCGAGCGGCTGGCGTGGGCGGCCAGGGCGGCGCCGAGCCGGGCCGCCGCCGTCCGCGGCTGGCGGACCGCGGTGGCGCGCAGGCTGCCGAGCGTCCGCACCGGGCGCAGCGACGCCGCCGCCAGCGCCGGCGGCCGCTTGGCCGTCCGGGCGTGCTGCACGATCAGGGGGAGGCTGGGCGCCTTGGCGTCGCCGTAGCCCATGCGGGCCAGCTCCGAGACGTTGAACAGCGCCGGGTCCAGCAGGCGGCCGACCAGGGCGTGGACGTCGCTGGGGAGCACGTAGGCGTCGCCGCGGACCGACAGCGTCTGGAAGGTCGCCGGCCCGCCGGGCCGGCGCGCCGGGATCACGTGGACCGAGCGCCGCTCGCCGGGAAGCTGCCGCAGGATCACCTTGTCGCCGGTGAGCAGGGTGACGGCCACGCCGCGGGCCTCGCGGCCGGGCCGTGCCGGCGCGCCGGCCTGCCCGCCGGCCGGGCCCGCGGCGGTCGCCAGCAGCGCGCTGGCGACCATCAGGATGGTGAGCTGGCGGACGCGTCGCTTGGTCGCCACGGGTGCCTCCCTCGGGTCCGACTTCGTCCCCGCGGCGAAGTTCGCACTCTCCGCACCGTGTGTCCATGCTGCGAAGAGAAGCGTGCCCATCCTGTGACCCGAGCGGGCCGCGGCGGCTAGCGCCGCCGCGCGGCGGCGGTGCGCGGGGCGTCGAAGGCGGCCGTGCCGGCCTCGGCCCAGCCGGACCCGAGCTCGCGCAGGGCGGGGGTGTCGATCAGCAGCGCCCCACCCGCCAGGGCGAGGAGCTGGCGGCTGGTGGTGGCATGGGAGCCCACGCGGTCGTCACGGGCCTCCCCGGTCGCCAGCAGGTCCCGGCCTGCCAGGCGGTTCACCAGGGTGGACTTGCCCGTTCCCTCGGGGCCGAGCAGCACCGCGGTGCGGCCGGGCCGCAGCAGCGCCGCGACCTCGTCCAGCCCGTCACCGGTCCAGCAGCTCACGGCGTGCGCCTCGACGCCGGGCGCGAGGGCGGCGAGCAGGCGCAGCTCGGTCGCCACGTCGGTGCCCCAGTCGGGACAGCGGTCGGCCTTGGCGAGCACCAGCACCGGCCGGGCGCCGCCGCGGCAGGCCACCGCCAGCAGCCGCTCGACCCGCGCCGGGTCGACCTCCAGGCCGGGCGCGGCCACGACCATGACCAGGTCGACGTTGGCGGCGAGCACCTCCCCGGCGGCGCCAGCGCCCGGCTCGCGGCGGACGACGGCGGTGCGGCGGGGGAGCACCGCCTGGATGAGCGCCGGATCGCCGTCCCGGTCGGCGGGGACGCGAGCACCGGACCGCAGGCACACCCAGTCGCCGACGGCGGGCGGGCCGGCGACGCACGGGCCCGCCAGATGGCGGAGGCGGCCGGTGAGCCGTGCCCGCAGCTCCCCGGACTCGGCGACGACCAGGAACCCGCCGAGGTCGGCGGCGGCGACCCTGGCAGGCCTGTGGCCGGCCGCCGCCCAGGGAGCGAAGCCGTCGGCGAAGGACCGGTCCCAGCCGAGGAGGGCGAGCTGCATATGGGCAGTGTGCGGGGCGCGGCGCCCCGGCGCACCCGAATTGCGGCCGGTCGGCGCGGCCCGACGCGCCTTGACCCGGGTCGGGCAGGCCGATCAGGATTCGGCGGCGCGTCCCGGCGCGCACGCCGCGGAGCGGGAGAGGAACGAGGTAGGAGTCGATGACCGCCGCCAGGATCATCGAGGCGCTCGGGAGCCTGTTGTGGCCGCTGCTGCTCGCCGTGGTGGTGCTCCGGGTGGTCCCGCATCTGCCCGGGCTGATGGCCGACCTCCGCGAGGCGCTGCGCACGCGCGCCTTCAAGGTCAAGATAGGCGGGGCCGAGCTGTCGGTCGAGGAGGCGACCGAGCAGCTCCGCAGGCAGGTCACCGACCTCCAGACCCAGATGGCCGCCCAGCTCGCCGAGCGGAGCCCGGCCATGGCGGCCGCGGCCGGTGCCGCGCCGCAGGCCTACCAGGATCGGCCGACCATCCTGTGGGTCGACGACAGGCCGGAGGGCAACGCCCTGGAGCTCGCCAAGCTGCGCGACGACGGCGTCGAGGTGCTCCAGGCCAAGTCCACCGCCGAGGCCATGGACGTGCTCACGCTGCGTCGCGGGGTGCAGGCGGTCGTCACCGACCTCGGCCGCGTCGAGCGCGGCGAGTACCGGCCGCACGCCGGGCTGGCGCTGATGCGGCAGCTCCGCGAGGCCGGCTTCGAGCAGCCGGTGCTCGTCTACACCAGCGCCCGGGGCGTGGCCCGCGACCGCGAGGACGCGGTCGCCGCCGGGGCCGCGACGGTGACCGCCTCCCCGACCGAGCTGTTCGCCGCCCTCCCGGAGCTGCTGCGCCCCGCCGACGCCCAGCCCACAGCCCCCGGCAACCACCGCCCCCGCCGCCCCGCCCGCCCCGGGTAGCCGCTGGTCGCGGTCTGAGCGGGGGCTAGTTCTCCTCGGAACGAGCGACAGCTCCCTGCTGGCCGGCGATCCACTTGGCGTGCTCCTGCGAGATCAGCGTCTCGATCCGCATGGCGAGCTGGCCGTGCCGGTCCTCGCCGCCGTAAGCACCCGCCTTGGCCAGGTACAGGAAGCGCTCGTGCTTCAGCGCCTCGGCCGTGGTGCGGTAGGTGATCCAGTGCTCATGGAACTGGAACAGGTGCTGGGCGCCCTCCAGCACGACGACGACCGCGGCCAGGCCGCCGGTCACCCACACGGGGCTGCCGACGCCCGCCACCACCGGCAGCGCCGCCGCGACCGCGAGCTCAAGCAGCTTCAGCCACTTGTACAGACGCTGGTTCTCGCTGCTCCTGCGGTCGTACCAGCCGATCCCGTCCTCGAGCCGCTCCCAGGTCGGGTCCTCCGCGGCCGGCGGAGGCACGGCCTCGATCGGTCGCGCCGCTCCTGGTCCGTCCTCTCGCCGCGCCATCGCCTTCCCCCTCGGTCAGGTCCGGACGGATCGTAACGGTCGCGCAGACGCGCTGGGAAGCGCCCGCGTCACGCGCGGGTGATGACCACCTTGCCGGTCACCCTCCGAGCGTAGAGGTCCTGGATCAGCGGCAGGGCGTCGGCCAGCGGCGCGGTGGCCTGGACCCGCACGGCCAGGCGGCCGGCCACCACCTGCTCGGCCAGGTTGGCCATGTCCTTGACGGCCTGCTCCGGCGGGACGGTGGTGAACACGCGGAAGCCGTACATGGTGACGCCCTTGTTGTAGAGCCGCTCGATGCGGAAGGCCGACTCGGCGTCGGCCGAGTTGCCGTACACGACCATGCGGCCGTGGCGGGCGGTCGCCTCCACCAGCGCGGCGATCATCGGCCCGCCGATGCCGTCGAGCACCACGTCGAACTCGCCGTCCACCGGCGAGCCGTCGCCGGGGTGGACCAGCGCGTCCGCCCCGGTCGCCCGCACCGCGGCGGCCCGCTCCTCGCTGCCCGCCTGGCCGGTCACGGTCGCCTTGGCGTCGCGGGCGAGCTGCACGGCGAACCCGCCGACGCCACCGGCCGCCCCCGTGACCAGCACCCGGTCGCCGGCGTGGACCCGGGCCAGGCGGTTGATCCCGACCGCGGTGATCCCCGCCACCGGCAGGGTCGAGGCGGTCACGAAGTCGCAGGCGCCCGGCAGCGGCGCCGTCCACGCGGCGGGCACCACCACCCGCTCGGCGAAGCTGCCGCCCGCCTCGTTGAGGGCCACCACCCGTTCGCCGACGTCGAACTGGGTGACCCCCTCGCCGAGCGCGGCGACGGTCCCGGCGACGTCCCAGCCGGCGACGGTGCCCGCCGGCAGCTTGGGCGCCAGCCGGACCTCCCCACGGTTGACCGACGCGGCCTCCATGTCGATCAGGAGCTGCCCTGGGCCGGGGGTGGGCTCGGGCACGTCGGCGAGGGCCAGGGCGGGGGAGGCCGACGGGTCGGCGACGAGTGCGCGCATGCTCGCTCCTTCGGGCCGCAGCACGGTTGGCGGCGCCAAGCCTACACAGCTTCACCTTCCGGCCGTTCCGCCGATCAAGAGATGACGGGAGGTGAACGGTTGCGGCGCGCGGGCCGGTATCGGGTCGCCCTGGCGACGGCGGGCCGGCCACCCCATCGGGCTGCTCTTCGTCGACCTCGACGACTTCAAGCGGGTCAACGACGGGCTCGGCCACGATGCCGGCGACGAGCTGCTGGTCGCGGTGGCCCACCGGCTCCAGGCGTGCGTGCGCCCCGAGGACACGGTGGCCAGGCTCGGCGGCGACGAGTTCGCGATCCTGCTGGACCGGGCCGAGACGCCGGAGGTCGCCGCCGCGGCGGCGCGGCGTGTCCTCGACGGGCTGCGGACCCCGTTCACGCTGCGTGGCAACCAGGTGCCGGTGACCGCCAGCCTCGGCGTCGCCCTCGGCGCCGAGTCGGAGCTCGACGACCTGCTCCGCGAGGCCGACATCGCCATGTACATGGCCAAGGCGCACGGCAAGGCCCACTTCGAGCTCGCCGCCGGCGAGGTCCCGGTGGTCAGCCGGCCGCGGGCGTGAGGTCGAGCACCGTCGCCGGGGGACCGGTTCCCTCACCGTGGTTGGGCGGAGCGGCGGCGCTCGACGAGCAGGGCGGTCGGAGCGAGGCCGGCCAGGCGCGTGCACTCGGTCGTCATGTGCGCGGGCCAGGGTCTTGGGCCCGTAGCCGACGGCGGCCTGGAAGCGGCGCCGGAGCTGCCGCTCGCCGAGGCCGAGGGCGATCCCGAGCGCGCCGACCCGGCCGGGCAGGGCGGGATGGCCCTCCAGCAGGTGGACCGCGGCCGCCACCATCGGGTCGGGGAGAGAAGCGGCGCCGAGGCGCGCGAGGAGCTGCGCCTGCAGCACCGCCAGCCCGGCCGCCGGCGAGGCCGCCGCGACCCGCTCCTCGAGCTCACGCCCGTCCCGGCCCCAGACGGCGTCGAGGGGGACCCTGGCGTCGCGAAGCTCGCTGGCCCGCGGCCCGAGCACGGCCGGGCCGGCGCCGGGGTGGAAGCGGACCCCGGTCACCGTCTCGCCGGCACGGCGCGCGATCGGGACCGGACCGGTGTCCGGGCCCGCGACCAGCAGCCTCCCGCCCAGGACCACGAGGTCCATGCAGCCGTCGGGCAGGACCCGGCCGGGACCGCTCGGGCCCGGGACGGTCAGCTCCCAGACGCGGCGAACCCAGGGCGCGAGCGCCGGCGGCGGCGCCCACTCGCGATAGGCGACGGCCGCCGCGGCTGGCGCCCCGACCCACCGGGGGACCCCGGGGGGTTCCCCCGGACCCCCCCGGGAGCTTGACAAGGTCGATACCATGCGTTGCAGCGTAGCTCGTCGCCGTGACTGAAGGACGCCGATGGCAACCCGCAGCACCCTGGTACTTATTTGCTAGCGCGGATACCGCCGCGAAAGGCGGGTCCGCGCTGAACCTCCTACGCCCTGGGCAGGAGGTTTTTTGTTTGCCCGGCAACCATCCCCCTGGGAGCTCTCGTGAAGATCACCGGCGCACAAGCCCTCATCCGCAGCCTCGAACAGTGCGAGGTCGAGGTCGTCTTCGGCCTTCCGGGCGGCGCGATCCTCCCCGCGTACGACCCGCTGCGGGAGTCGTCGGTCCGGCACATCCTGGTCCGCCACGAGCAGGGAGCCGGCCACGCGGCCGAGGGCTACGCGTGGGCGACCGGCCGGGTCGGGGTCTGCATGGCGACCAGCGGGCCCGGCGCGACCAACCTGGTCACCGCGCTGTGCGACGCCTACATGGACTCGGTGCCGCTGGTCGCCATCACCGGCCAGGTGCCGAGCTGGGCGATCGGCTCCGACGCCTTCCAGGAGTGCGACACCACCGGCATCACCATGCCGGTCACCAAGCACAACGAGCTGGTCCTGGACCCCGACCGGATCCCCGGCGCGGTCGCCGAGGCGTTCCACATCGCCGCGACCGGACGGCCGGGCCCGGTCCTGGTCGACGTGCCCAAGGACGTGCTCCAGGCCACCACCGAGTGGTCCTGGCCACAGTCGCTGGACCTGCCGGGGTACCGGCCGGTGACGCGGCCCAACGGCAAGCGGGTCAGGGAGGCGGCGGCGCTGCTGCGGGCGGCGCAGCGGCCCGTCCTCTACGTCGGCGGCGGCGTGGCCAAGTCCGGGGCGCACCAGGCCCTGCGCGAGCTGGCCGAGGCGGCCGGGGCGCCGGTCACCACCACGCTGATGGCCCGCGGCTGCTTCCCCGACAGCCACCCGCTCGCGCTCGGCATGCCCGGCATGCACGGGAACTACGCGGCCGTGGCCGCGCTGCAGGAGGCCGACCTGGTCGTCGCCCTCGGCGCCCGCTTCGACGACCGGGTGACCGGCAAGCTGGCGACCTTCGCGCCCAAGGCCAAGATCGTCCACGCCGACATCGACCCGGCCGAGATCGGCAAGAACCGCGCCGCCGACGTGCCGATCGTCGGCGACGTCCGCCTGGTCCTGGAGGAGCTGGTCGCCGCCCACCGCGCCGCGGTCGCCGCCGACGGCCCCGGCGACACCGCCGCCTGGCGCCGCGCCACCACCCAGTGGAAGCAGCGCTTCCCCTACCGCTACGAGCAGCTCGACGGCGGACCGCTCAAGCCGCAGCACGTGGTCGAGCGGGTGTCGGCGCTGACCGGCGGCGAGGCGATCGTGGTCGCCGGGGTCGGCCAGCACCAGATGTACGCCTCCCAGCATTTCCGCTTCGACCGCCCCCGCTCCTGGATCAACTCCGGAGGGCTGGGCACGATGGGCTTCGCGGTCCCGGCGGCCATGGGCGCCAAGGTCGGCAGGCCAGACGAGCTGGTGGTCGCCATCGACGGCGACGGCTGCTTCCAGATGACCGCCCAGGAGCTGGCCACCTGCACCACCGAGCGCATCCCGATCAAGGTCTTCGTCCTGAACAACGGCCACCTCGGCATGGTCCGCCAGTGGCAGGAGCTGTTCTACGACGAGCGCTACTCCGAGGTGCACCTCGGCTTCGAGGTGCCCGACTACGTGAAGCTGGCCGAGGCCTACGGCGCGCTCGGCCTGCGCTGCGAGCGCGCCGAGGACGTCGACGCCACCCTCGAGAAGGCGCTGGCCACCAGCGACCAGGCGGTCGTCGTCGACTTCCGGGTGGACGCCCACGAAGGCGTGTTCCCGATGGTCCCCGCCGGCCGCTCCAACGACGAGATCATCCTCGGGCCCGAGTTCTCCCCCGAGGAGCAGGCGGCGGCGACCCGCAGGGAGGTGCGCGCCGGATGAGCACCCACACCGTCTCGGTGCTGGTCGAGGACCGGCCGGGCGTGCTGGCCCGCATCGCCGGCCTGTTCAGCCGGCGCGGCTTCAACATCGACTCGCTGGCGGTCGGGCCCACCGAGGACCCGGGCCGCAGCCGCATGACGATCGTGGTCGACTGCGCCGAGATGCCGCTCGAGCAGGTCACCAAGCAGCTCAACAAGCTCGTGCACGTGCTCAAGATCGTCGAGCTGGAGCCGGCGCGGGCGGTGGAGCGCGAGCTGGTGCTGGTCAAGGTCAAGGCCGACCCGGCGGTGCGCTACCAGATCGTCGAGCTGGCCGAGATGTTCCGGGCCAAGATCGTCGACGTCGCCCCGGAGGCCCTCACCATCGAGGCCACCGGCAGCCCGGACAAGGTCGCCGCCATGCTCGAGCTGCTCGACCCCTACGGCATCCGCGAGCTGGTCCGCACCGGCCGCGTCGCGCTGGCCCGGGGCGCCAAGGGCATCGCCGACAAGCCGCTGCGCGTGGCGCGCCCAGCTTAGAGCTCCAACGAAGGAGGCAGCAGCAATGGCAACCATCTACTACGACGACGACGCCGACCTGGGCCTGGTCCAGTCGCGCAAGGTCGCGGTGCTCGGCTACGGCTCCCAGGGCCACGCCCACGCGCGCTCGCTGCACGACTCCGGCTGCGAGGTGCGGGTGGGGCTCGCGGAGGGCTCCAGGAGCCGCGCCGGCGCCGAGGCGGCCGGGCTGCAGGTGACCACCCCGGCCGAGGCGGCCGCCTGGGCCGACCTGATCATGGTGCTGGTCCCCGACACCGTGCAGCGGCACCTGTACGCCAGCGACATCGCCCCCCACCTCAAGGCCGGCGACGCGCTGTTCTTCGCCCACGGCTTCAACATCCACTACGGCTACGTCCAGCCGCCCGAGACCGTCGACGTGGCCATGGTCGCTCCCAAGGGCCCCGGCCACCTCGTCCGGCGCCAGTTCGAGAGCGGCGAGGGCACCCCCGTGCTGGTCGCGGTCGCCCAGGACGCCACCGGCAAGGCCTGGGACCTGGCCAAGTCGTACGCCAGGGCGATCGGCGGCACCCGCGCCGGGGCGCTGGTCACCACCTTCCAGGAGGAGACCGAGACCGACCTGTTCGGCGAGCAGGCGGTGCTCTGCGGCGGCGCCACCTCGCTGGTCCAGGCCGGCTTCGAGACCCTCGTCAAGGCCGGCTACCAGCCGGAGGTCGCCTACTTCGAGTGCCTCCACGAGCTGAAGCTGATCGTCGACCTGATGTACGAGGGCGGCCTGGCGGGGATGCGCTACTCGGTGTCCGACACCGCGGAGTACGGCGACTACACCCGCGGCCCGCGGGTGGTCGGCGACGCCGCCAGGGCCGAGATGGCCCGCATCCTCGCCGAGGTCCAGTCGGGCGCGTTCGCCCGCGAGTGGATCGACGAGGACGACCAGGGCCGGCCCAACTTCACCCGGATGCGCGAGGCGGGGGCGAACCACCCGATCGAGCGGACCGGCAAGCCGCTGCGCCAGATGATGTCCTGGCTGCGCGAGAAGGGCTAGCCTCCGCACATGGCCCGGATCCTGATCGCCGAGCCGCTGGCCGAGGCCGGCGTCGAGCTGCTGCGCGCCCACCACGAGGTGGACGCGCGCGCCGCCACCACCCGCGAGGAGCTGCTCGCGGCCGTCACCGGCGTCGACGCCCTGGTGGTCCGGTCGGCAACGCGCGTCGACGCCGAGGTGCTGGAGGCCGGCCGCAACCTCAAGGTCGTGGGCCGGGCCGGCATCGGCCTGGACAACGTGGACGTGGCCGCCGCCACCCGGCTCGGGGTGATGGTCGTCAACGCGCCCCAGTCCAACGTGATCTCGGCCGCCGAGCACACCGTGGCGCTGATCCTGGCCCAGGCCCGCAACATCCCGCAGGCCCACGTCGCCCTGCGGGAGGGGCGCTGGGAGCGCGGCCGCTTCCAGGGCGCCGAGCTGTACGGCAAGACGCTGGGGATCATCGGGCTCGGCAGGGTCGGGGCGCTGGTCGCCCAGCGCCTGAACTCGTTCGGCATGCGCCTGCTCGCCTACGACCCGTACGTGAGCCGCGACCGGGCCGCGCAGATGGGGGTCGAGCTGGCCGGCCTCGCCGACGTGCTCGCCCAGGCCGACGTGGTCACCGTCCACCTGCCCAAGACGCCGGACACGACCGGGCTGATCGGCGAGACCGAGCTGGCCGCGATGAAGCCGGGCGCCCGCCTGGTCAACACCGCGCGCGGCGGCATCGTCGACGAGGCCGCCCTCGCCAAGGCGGTCGGCGACGGCCAGCTCGCCGGCGCCGCCCTGGACGTGTTCGCCGAGGAGCCGACCACCCAGAGCCCCCTGTTCGGGCTGGAGGGCGTGGTCGTCACCCCGCACCTCGGGGCCTCCACCACCGAGGCCCAGGACAAGGCCGGCATCGCCATCGCCGAGCAGCTCCTGCTGGCGCTCGCCGGCCAGTTCGTGCCCAACGCGGTCAACGTCGACGCCGGCCCGGTGCCCGACGCCGTGCGGCCGTTCCTGCCGCTGGTCGAGAAGCTCGGCCGGCTGTACACGGCGCTGGCGGGCGGCGGGCCGGGCGGCCGGGCCAGCGCCCTCGGCGGCGGCCGGCTGCACCTGGAGTACGTCGGGGCGCTGGCCGAGCAGGACACCCGCGTGCTCACCCTGGCCGCCCTCAAGGGCATGTTCAGCCCGGTGGTGCACGAGCCGGTCACCTTCGTGAACGCGCCGCTGCTGGCGGCCGAGCGCGGGGTCGAGGTGACCGAGACCAGGACCCGCCAGAGCCGCGACTGGGTGAACCTGGTCACCCTCTCCGGGGAGGGGTCCAGGGGGCAGGTGGGCGTGGCCGGCACCACGGTCGGGCCGCGGGACGCCGAGCGGCTGGTCGCCATCAACGGCATCCCGATCGACATGGCCCCCGCCGACCACATGGCGTTCCTGTTCTACGAGGACCGCCCCGGCGTGATCGGCAGGGTCGGGACGATCCTCGGCGAGAACGGCGTGAACATCGCCAGCATGCAGGTCGGGCGGCGCAAGCAGGGCGGCGAGGCCCTGATGGCGCTGACCGTGGACGCCGGCATCCCCGCCGGCGTCCTGGAACGGGTGGAGGCGGAGATCGGCGCGCACGACAGCACGTTCATCCACCTCCGCATAGGAGCGGGCGCATGACCCGGACGATCTCCGCGGCGCCGCGCCTCCTGATCCTTCGCTGCCGTGGGGCGGCCTCGTGCCGGCCACCCCACGGGGACTCGCGGCGCGAGGGAGACGGAAGCTGAGCGGAACCCAACAAGGAGGTCGCCGGCCATGGCCGAGCGAGTCATCGTCTTCGACACCACCCTGAGGGACGGCGAGCAGGCCCCAGGGATCAACCTCAACGCCAAAGCCAAGGTAGAGATCGCCGAGCAGCTCGCCCGGCTCGGCGTGGACGTCATCGAGGCCGGCTTCCCGCAGGCCTCCCAGGGCGACTTCGAAGCCGTCCGGGCGGTCGCCGAGCGGATCAAGGGGGCCACCGTGGCCGCCCTGGCCCGCACCGCGCCCGGCGACGTCGACCGTGCCGCCGAGGCGCTCGCCCCGGCCCGCCGCGGCCGGCTGCACACCTTCATCGCCACCAACCTGCAACGTGCCGGACACGGTCGGCTACATGCTGCCGGACGCCTTCGCCGAGCTGGTCGCCTGGCTGATCGCCGAGGTCCCCGGCTCGGACCGTGCCGCCTGGAGCGTCCACTGCCACGACGACCTGGGTGTCTCCGTCGCCTCCTCGGTCGCGGCCGTGCAGGTCGGCGCCCGCCAGGTCGAGGTCGCGGTCAACGGCATCGGCGAGCGGGCCGGCAACTGCTCGATGGAGGAGGTGGTGATGGCGCTGCGCACCCACCAGGCCTCGCTCGGCGTCGCCACCGGGGTGAACACCCGCGAGATCGCCCGCACCTCCCGGCTGGTCAGCCTGCTCACCGGCTACCCGATCCAGCCCAACAAGGCGATCGTCGGGGCCAACGCGTTCGCCCACGAGTCCGGCATCCACCAGCACGGCGTGCTCATGGAGCGCACCACCTACGAGCACATGGACCCGGTCGAGCTGGGCTTCGCCGGCTCGCGGATCGTGCTCGGCAAGCACTCCGGCCGGCACGCGGTCGCCGACGCCCTCCACAAGCTGGGCTTCGACCTGGACCGCGAGGAGCTGAACAAGGCGTTCGTCCGCTTCAAGGAGCTGGCCGACCGCAAGCCGCGCATCACCGACGTCGACCTGGAGGCGCTGGTCGCCGGCGAGGTGCTGGCCGACGAGGCGGCGTTCCGGTTCGTCGGGCTCCAGGTCGCCGGGGGGACGGTCATATCACCGACCGCGACCGTGCGGCTCAGCCACGAGCAGGGCGTGGTCGAGCAGTCGGCCGTCGGAGACGGCATGGTCGACGCCGCCTGCGCCGCCATCGCCAGGGCGGTCGGGGTCGACGCCCGGCTGGTCGAGTTCCACGTCTCCGCCGTCGGCGGGGGCACCGACGCCCTCGGGGACGTGACCGTGCAGGTCGAGCACGAGGGGGCCCGAGTAACTGGGCGCGGCGTGGCCACCGACGTGGTGGAGGCCTCGGCGCGCGCCTACCTGCAAGCGGTGAACAAGCTCGTCCGCGGCACCACGGGTGCCGGCCGGAAGGAAGTGCCAGCATGACCAGGAGACCCAAGCCCAGCCAGCCCTACACCGAGGAGGCGCACGCCGCCATGGCCAGGGTGTTCGGCGTCGACGTCGAGGCGGTCGACGCCCCGCCCTCGGAGGCGACGGCGCCGGAGCCGCCCGCCGACGAAGCCGAGCGTCGCGCCGCCCTCGGCCGCGTCTTCGGCACGGAGGCGTAAGTGGGCGATTCCTACCACCTTGCCTGCGTGCCCGGCGACGGCATCGGCCCCGAGGTCGTCGCCGAGGCCCGCAAGGCCGTCGACGCGGCCGCCGCGCGCTTCGGCTTCGGCGTCGACTGGGTCGACTTCGACCTCGGGGCCGAGCGCTGGCTGCGCACCGGGGAGGCGCTGCCCGACGTCGCCGTGAAGGAGCTGCGCGAGACCGACGCGATCCTGCTCGGCGCCGTCGGCCGCCCGGACGTGCCGCCCGGCGTGCTGGAACGGGGGCTGCTCCTGCGGCTCCGCTTCGAGCTGGACCTCTACGTGAACTTGAGGCCTGTGAAGCTCTACCCGGGGGTGGTCTCGCCGCTCGCCGGGGTCGGGCCGGATGACCTGGACCTGCTGGTCGTCCGCGAGAACACCGAAGGCGTCTACGCCGGCGCCGGCGGTGTCGTCCACCGGGGCACCCCGATGGAGGTCGCCACCGAGACCTCGATCGAGACCAGGGCCGGCGTCGAGCGCTGCCTGCGCTACGCCGCCGGCCGGGCCCGTGAGCGTGCCGGCCGCCTCACCCTGGTCCACAAGACCAACGTGCTGACCCACGCCGGCGACCTGTGGCAGCGGGCCGCCAGGGAGGTCGCCGGGGAGGCGGGGGTGGTGCTCGACTACGTCCACGCCGACGCGGCCTGCCTCTACCTCGTCAGCGACCCGGCCCGCTTCGACGTGGTCGTTACCGACAACCTGTTCGGCGACATCCTCACCGACCTGGGCGCCGCCGTCGCCGGCGGCCTCGGCACCGCGGCCAGCGCCAACCTCAACCCAGCCTCCTCTCCGTCCCTGTTCGAGCCGGTCCACGGGTCGGCGCCCGACATCGCGGGCACCGGCACGGCCAACCCGGTGGCCGCGGTCCTGTCGGCCGCGCTGCTCCTGGAGCATCTCGGGGAGCTGGAGGCCGCCGCGGCGGTCGAGGCGGCGGCCGTGGCGGCCCTGTCAGGGGCTGGAGGATACTCGACGCAAGCGCTTGGGGACCGGATCGCCACCGCCGTGACGGGTGGCGAACCCCGACCATCTAGGAGGCAATGATGCCGATCCAGGCGACCGGAAAGATCTGGATGGACGGGGAGTACGTCGACTGGGACGAGGCCCGTGTCCACATTCTCACGCCCTCCCTGCACTACGGCTGGGGCGTGTTCGAGGGCATCCGCGCCTACGAGACCGCCGACGGCGGCTCGGCGGTGTTCCGCCTGACCGAGCACATGCAGCGGCTGTTCCGCAGCGCCAAGATCTACCACATGGAGCCGCCGGTCTCGCTCGAGGGCGCCATCAAGGTGACCAAGGACCTGGTGGCCATGAACGGCGTCCCCACCTGCTACATCCGGCCGATCGTCTACCTCGGCTACGGCGAGATCGGCCTCAACCCGCTCACCTCGCCGGTCCGCATGGCGATCGCCTCCTGGCCGTGGGGCGCCTATCTTGGCGAGGACTCGTTCGAGACCGGCGTGCGCGTCAAGATCAGCTCCTGGCGGCGGCTGGACCCCAACATCATCCCGCCGGCGGCGAAGGCGACCGGCCAGTACCTGAACTCCTCGCTGGCCAAGGCCGAGGCGGTCAAGGCCGGCTACGACGAGGGCATCCTGCTCAACCCCAACGGGTACGTGACCGACGGCTCCGGCGAGAACGTCTTCCTGGTCCGCGACGGCGTCCTGTGCACCCCACCGCTCGCGGCCGGCTGCCTGGCCGGCATCACCCGCGCCAGCATCCTGCAGATCGCCGAGGACGAGGGCATCCGGGTGCGCGAGGGCGACCTGGTCCGCACCGACCTGTACCTGGCCGACGAGGCCTTCTTCACCGGGACGGCCGCCGAGGTCGTGCCCATCCGGGAGGTGGACGACCGGGTCCTCGGCGACCCGGGTCCGATTACCCGCCGCCTCCAGGAGGTCTTCACGGCCGCCACCCGGGGCCGGGACGAGCGCTACCGCGACTGGCTCGAACCGGTCACCTAGGCCCCAGACCTCCCTCCGTCGCCATCCACCTCGTTTGGAGGGAGCTGTCCCTTGCCGTCCACCGATTCCGTTCCCTCCGGGGGGCTACCCTTGAGCCCCCCGGACCCCCCGCGAGTAGAGACCTACGACACCACGCTCCGTGACGGGGCCCAGCAGGTCGGCCTGCAGTTCACCGTCGCCGACAAGCTCCGGGTGACCCGCCTGCTGGACGACCTCGGCGTCGACGTCGTCGAGGGCGGCTGGCCCGGGTCCAACCCCAAGGACGCCGAGTACTTCGCCCGCGCCCGCGACCTGCCCTGGCGCCACGCGACCCTGTCGGCCTTCGGCGCCACCCGGCGTCCCGGCCGCGGCGTCGACGACGACCCCAACCTGCGCGCCCTGCTCGACTCCGGCGCCCCGATCGTCGCCCTGGTCGGCAAGGCGTGGACGCTGCACGTCACCGAGGCGCTGCGCACCAGCCTGGAGGAGAACCTGGCGATGGTGGCCGAGTCGGTCGCCCACGTCGCCGCGGCCGGCCGGCGGGTCGCCTTCGACGCCGAGCACTTCTTCGACGGCTACGCCGCCGACCCCGCCTACGCGCTGGCCGTGGCCGAGGTGGCCGCGTCGGCCGGGGCGGACACGGTGGTGCTGTGCGACACCAACGGCGGCGGCCTGCCCACCACCATCGCCCGGGTGGTCCGCGAGGTCGTCGCCGCCCTGCCGGGGGTCCGGGTCGGGGTCCACTTCCACGACGACTCCGCCTGCGCGGTCGCGAACTCCCTGGTCGCGGTCGAGGCCGGCGCCAGCCACGTGCAGGGCGCCGCCAACGGCTACGGCGAGCGCTGCGGCAACGCCGACCTGTTCGCCATCGTGGCCGGCCTCGAGCTGAAGCAAGGGTTGAAGCTGCTTCCCCAGGACCGCCTGGCCGCCCTGACCGCCACCGCCCACGCCATCGCCGAGCTGGCCAACCTGCCGCCAGACCACCGCCAGCCCTACGTCGGCGGCGCCGCCTTCGCCACCAAGGCCGGCCTGCACGCCTCGGCGATCGCCCGCCGGGCCGACGCCTACAGCCACGTCGACCCGGCCAGGGTCGGCAACCAGGCGCGGGTGCTCGTCTCCGAGCTGGCCGGCCGCTCCAACGTGCTCGCCAAGGCGGGCGAGCTCGGTCTCGACCTGGTCACCGACCCCGAGCTCGGCGCCAGGGTGCTGGACCGCGTCAAGGAGCTGGAGCACCAGGGCTACGCCTTCGAGGTCGCCGACGCCTCCTTCGAGCTGCTGGTCCGCCGCGAGGCCGGTGCGCTGCGGCCGCCGTTCGACCTGGAGGGCTACCGGGTGGTCGTGGAGCGGAGGGCGGGGGGGCCCGGGGGACCCCAGGGGGGTCCACCGGAGAATCGGGAGGACGGGGACGGCACCGACCTGTCCGAGGCGACCGTGCGGCTGCGGGTCGACGGCGAGCGGGTGCTCGCGGTGGGGGAGGGCGTCGGGCCGGTCCACGCCCTGGACCAGGCGCTGCGACGCGCCCTCGCCGACCGCCACCCGGAGCTGGAGGCGGTCCGCCTGGTCGACTACAAGGTCCGCATCCTCGACGGCCGCGCCGGCACCCGGGCGGTGACCAGGGTCCTGGTGACCTCCGCCGACGGCGAGGACGAGTGGACGACCGTGGGCGTCTCCGACGACATCGTCACCGCCTCCTGGGAGGCCCTCGCCGACGGCGTCCTCTACGGCCTGCTCCGGGTCCGCCAGCCGGCCGTGGTTCCATGACCCGGCGCGGAAAGCAGCTCCGCCGGTACGGAGCACGAGAGGTGTAGCTGATTACAGGCCCTTGACTGGAGGTGACAGGTGCTGGCCTGCCGGAGACTCGTCACGGTGGGGTGGGCATCATCGGGTTCCTCAGACCATGAATCAGGCAACCACCGAACTTGAATGAACGTCGCTGTGGGTTGACCTGACTTCCACTCCGAAGAGATTGAGCTGGAATGACTGGAGAGCCTCAAAAAGGGCGGTCCAGACCGGCCTGTGCGCTTACCCGGCGATGGAGCCCACTCCACCATCCAGGTCGGCGGGGGGCGCAGAGGAATCGAACAGCAAGGGGTACCCCACTCCTGCAACTTCTTGACGCTCGTCCGGTACTTGGGATGGCGCGCCACAGCGGGTCGACGATCGGTGCGAGGATGATCGGTACCTCGAGGCCAGGAATTCGCAGAGCAGACTCGGCGCCAGGGCGTCATGTACGACGACGGGCATCGACCCCCCTCATCCTCAACGAGGGTCAGACTACTCGGCCGTCAGGCGAGCCCGTGCCAGGGTTCGGCGTGCCGCGCGAACGACGGCTTCATCGACCATGTGGCCATCCTCGTCGACGACGACACCAACCCCTTGGTCGAGAGCGCCGTCATAGCGTTCGACCAACCGCCGCGCAGCCTCCACCTGTTCTGGTGAAGGCGTGAATATCTGGTTGATGACCGGAACCTGGGCGGGATGAATTGCCCATCGGCTGCCGAAACCGATCCGGCGAAGGGCATCCGTCGAATGTCGTAGCGCCACGAGATCTCGAAAATCGATCGAAACCGGCCCAATCGGCGGGGGCAGCCCTGCCGCGGCCGAGGCAAGCACCAGCTGCACACGGATCGATAGCAGCTCGCGTTCGTCAGCGGATGGTTGGATTCCAACCTCTGCGCACAGGTCCAACTCGCCGAGCCCAAGCTGCCACACTCGCGGCTGCTCGGCGATGGCTCGTGCGGACAGGACGCCGGCGGCCGACTCCAACAACGGCACGACCTTGATGGAGCCTTCTGCGAGGCCGACCCGTTGCTCGGCCGCCGCGAGCAGCTCACCGAGGTTGCGGACCTGCTCAGGGGTGTGGGTCTTGGGCAGGCAGATCCCCGCCACGGCTGGTGCGACGACCGCGTGCAGGTCCTCGGTGAGGAGGGGTAAAGAAGAGTTGACCCTGACCCACAGCTCGGCCTGGTCGCCGTCGAGCTGGGTGGCCAGCCAGTCGGCCACCGTACGGCGGGCGTGGGCGTTCGCCGCGGGCGCCACGGCGTCCTCGAGGTCAGCGATGATGGCGTCGGCACCCGATGTCAGGGCGCGCTGCAGCTTGCGGACCTGGTCGCCTGGCACATAGAGGTAGCTGCGCGCCGTCACCGTCGGCGCCTCCCGCGGCGAGTGATGAGGACGGAAGCTCATCCGCTGTCCGTCTGCGCGCGCCGGGGGAGGGCGAGTTGCTCGCGGACCTCCTGGACCGCCGGCAGGGCACGGTGCCTTGGCTCCAGGCCAGCGAAGAACTCCTGGACGCGCGCCAGGATGGCGAATTGGGCTGCGTCCGCCTCGATGTAGGCGAGCATGCGCTCGCCGACGTTGGAGTGTCTCAGGGTGCCTGTGAATTCCAGGAGCGTCGCGCCGAGCACCGTAGCCGTCGAGGCCGTCGCGGCGCGTCGTTCCATGTTCCTGTCCCCTCGGCGGGATGTCCGACGGCGAAGATACCGCGATCCCGGCGGACCCATCCGAGGCGCGGGCGAGTGAGGATGGAACGTGTTACGAGGCTGGCTGGCCCGTCGCGCCTTCTTACGGGGCTCCGGGGCGGCTCAGCTCAATTAGAGTCCGCTCCCATCCCACCATCCAGGTTGGTGGCGGCGTAGAAGGCTCGAAGAGCACCCGCACGCCCCAATCCCGGAGCTTCTTCACGCTCGCCTGGTACTCGGGATGGCGCGCCAGAGCCGGGTTGACATTCGGCACGAGAACGATCGGCACAGCGAGGCTCAGGTATTCGCACAGCAGGCTGAGCGCCAAGGTGTCGGCGATTCCCGAGGCGAACTTGTTGATGGTGTTGAAGGTGGCTGGTGCCACCACGATGGCATCGGCGGGCGGTAGGACGTCCGGCTCGGTCGGGAGCTTGTAGTCAGAGCGCATAGGATGCCCGGTCAGCTCGCTGAGCTGCTGGGCATCAATGAACCTGCTGCCTTGCGGCGTCGCGATCACGCAGACGTCCCAGCCAGCAGTCTGAGCGAGCTTGACGAACTCGTGAGCCTCGGAAGCGGGGGGGCCACCACAGACGATGAAGTACAGGACGTTGTCTCGTCTCGCAGTGACCATCGTCCTCCCTCGGGCTAAACCGACCAGAGGTACTCGTCCAGTTCCTTGACCCCTGGATGGTTGCGCCAAGGCTCGTACTGTCTGCGAAGTTGCCGCATCCGCGCCGATCCAACCGCCGGCCGTAATGCGGCTACGACCTCGACGGACCTCAGCGCCAGCTTGCAGCTCTCGTCCAGGGCGCCGAGCCGGAGCAACGCGAGCGCGTCGTCCGTGAGTACGTTGGACTGCTGCCGCTTCAGCTCCGGGCGAAGCGCGCCGCGCGCCCTTTCCAAGACCGGGTGCGCCTCGTCCGCTCGCGAAAACCGGAGGAGGCAGGCGCCCCGGTAGCCATCCAGTCGGGCGGTATCGAACAGGTCGGCGGCCGGGTCATCGATCGGCGCCTGGCGCGCGTAGTTCTCGGCCTCATCCAGCATGGCGAGGCAGGCCCGCTCGTTGCCGGCAAGTGACTGTGACTCGGCGAGGACCGCGGCGATCCATGACCGCACCACCAGGCTGGACCCGTCACCTGCGAGGCCGCGCGCGGTCTCCAAGATGTCGAGGGCTTCTCGGACGTTGCCATTGAACATGGCCAGGAAGCTCATGTTTCCGAGCACATATGCCTCTACCCAATGGTCCTCCAGCCGTCGAGCCGCATCGAGGGCGACGCGGTAGTACCGCTTGGCGGAGCCGTGGTCGTGGAGGTCGAAGGAGAGCCAGCCAGCGAGGCCCGCGGCCTGCCCAGCCACCAGGTAGAGCCGCGGCAGAATCTCAGCTTTCGGCGCTTGGCCAAGGAGTTGCGCGACGTCGTTCAGGCGCACCAGTGTTCGTCCGAGCAACCGACCAGACGGCACCATCGTGTACTGCTGCCGGTAGCTGACGATCTCAGCTTCCAGGTGCTCCAGCCCGTGCGGGTCGAGGGTTGGTGGTTCCCGCAGCGCCCATGCCAGCCGATCCCAGGGCTCAGGACCAAGCAGGTGGGTCGATGGGCCGTTGACAACCGCGATGCCCAGAGCGGCAGCCAAGTCGCCGAGAAACTGTCGGCGTCTCACGTCGAGCCCTTGCGCCCGGCCAACTTCACCCAGGTGCTCCCTCGTGGTCTGCCACCACTCCAACAATTCCATGAGGGTGGCGAGGTCCAGTGAGCTGAGCTTACCGGGGAGCCCAAGCGTCACGCCGGTTGTCGCAAGGGTCTTGAGTCCGGCTTCCCGTTCGGCGACGGCCTCGCGATGGAGTCTGAGCAGACGCGGCCCTACACCGAAGAACTGACCACAGCGCTTAGTACTGACGTATGGAAGTTCGTGCGTGGTCAGGGGCTGGCTGGCGGGAGGTGCTCCTGCCAGGCGTTGGGATCGTTGAGGTACAGCCCGCAGGCA
>WNGA01010371.1_pt1 | contig 22840 bp, 12 predicted proteins | sample 5400061 | NCBI WGS metagenome assembly WNGA01 (sample SAMN13153366, study PRJNA577476) | soil metagenome | isolation source: 100 cm soil or saprolite under grassland replicate 2 | place: USA:California | collected 2016-06-15
GGTCGGCGAGTCCTCGACCACCAGCGCGCGACGAATGGTCGTGCGATCGAACGCGACCGTTTCCGGCGCCGCTGGCGCGCTCGCCTGAGCGGCCGCGTTCGCGGTGTACCAGGGCAACGCGACCGTGAAGCGGCTGCCGCGGCCAACCTCACTGGTGACAGCAATGCTGCCGCCATGCATCTCGACCATACGATAGACCAGTGCCAGGCCCAGCCCGGTGCCTTGGTACTGCCGCGCCAACCGGCTATCCAGCTGGACGAAGGGCTGAAACAACCATGTCATCTGCTCCTGCGCGATCCCAATGCCGGTATCCCAGACGGTCAGGTCGACCGCCTGCCGCGCGGCATCGCCGGAGACCTCCAGGCCGATCGCGCCACCCTCGGGCGTGAATTTGACCGCATTGCTCAGCAGATTGACCAGAATCTGTTTCATGCGCCGCGCGTCGACATTCAGCACAGTCACGGCCGGGTCGATCGTCAGATCGACTGACAGCCGCTTCTTGTGCGCAATCTGCTTGATCAGGCGCAGGCTGGCCTGGCAGATCGTCTCGATCGACGTGGGCTCCAGATCCAACTCCAGCTTGCCGGCGCCGATCTTGGCCAGATCGAGAATGTCGTTGATCAGTTCGAGCAGGTGCCGGCCGCTCTCTTCAATGCTGTGCAGCGATCGGCGCTGCCGATCGTTGAGCGGGCCGTAAACCTCCTCCTGCAGGGCTTCGGAAAGCCCCAACACCGCGTTGAGCGGCGTGCGCAGCTCGTGCGACATGCTGGCCAGGAATTCATCCTTGAGCATGGCCGTGCGAGCCAGCTCGGCGTTGGCGGCGCTCAAATCGGCAGTGCGCTCATCGACCCGCCGCGCCAGCAGCGCGCGCTCTTCGATCAGCGCCTCCTCGATCCGCTTGCGATCGGTGATATCCTGCGACATCTCCATACCAGCGATGATCTCGCCGCGCTCGTCGCGCACCGGTAGCGTGTGAATGACATAGGCGTGATCGCCAAGAACGATCTCGCGGACATTCGGCATTCCAGCCAGCGCCATGCGGTAAATCGGCTCGATCGTCGCGCATTCATCTGGCGTGAAGACCTCCCAGATCGTATGGCCCTCGGCGCGCTCGCGCGTTAGCCCCAGATCGGCAAGCCCGGCCCCATCGGCGATCGTGAAGCGTAGATCGTGATCGAATAGCACCACCGCGCCGTTCGGGAAGTTGCTGGCAAGCGTGCGGTACAGCCGCTCGCTGGCGTGCAGCGCATCCTCAGCGCGCTTGCGCTCGGTAATATCCTGCATAATTCCCTGGAGGAAGAGTGGCTGACCACCCTCATCGCGCACCATTTGGACCGCATCCAGAAGCCAGACGACGCGACCATCGCGCGTGTATGATCGATACTCCACAGGTATCGGATCCTCGCTGGCATGGCTGCGATGAACCGCAGCCAGCACCAGCGCGCGATCGTCGGGGTGAACCTGCGTGAGCCAGAACTGCGGATCGACCAGCCACTCCTCTGGCGAGAATCCAAGGATCGTTTCGATCTGCGGGCTGACATAGTACGTGCTACTCCGCTCATCGATCTCAGCCATGTAAATAATCGCCGGGATCTGCTCGACCAACGTCCGATATTGCGCTTCCGCTGACCGCAGCGCCGCCTCGGCGCGCACCCGCTCGACTACGCGGCCAAGCTGCGTGCCGACATGGTGCAGCACATCCAGCAATGCCTCGTCAGGCTCGATCGCCTCGGTCGCGAAGAACTCTAGCACAGCGGCGACTTCATCGCCAAACAGCACCGGCAGCGCAAAGCCGGCCCGGACACCGATATCCCGTATTAACCTGGTTCGAGGAGTGTTGACATCCAGGATCATATCTGCTATCCAGGCCGGTTTCCCGCTCGCCATCGCCTGCCCTGGCTGGCCGATCCCAGGAGCCAGGCGCACGACCTCGGTGATTTTGCGAAAGGTCGCAAAGCGTTGCGTGTCTTCCAGATGCCAGATATCCGTCGGCACCAGCGCCCCCGGCACTTCTGGATCGGGCAGGTAGACATGCCCAACCGGCCAGCCGATAGCAGCGCCTGATCGAGCGATGTCGCCTGGTTCGCCGCGACCGCGACTTCCTGGAACAGCTGGATGAACGCAGTCTTTTGGCGCAGCGCCTGGTCGCCGTGTTTGCGCTCGCTGATATCGCGGGCGATCGTCGAAAAACCGCTGACTCTGCCGCTGGCATCGTTGATCGCCGAGATCGTGAGCGCAACATCGATCAGCTGGCCATCGTTGCGCACCCGAACCGTCTCGATATGCGCGGTGCTCTCACCGCGGGCGAGCCGGTCGTATACATATACATCTTCATCCTGCAAATGGGGTGGCCGCAGGATCGCAATCGGCCGGCCGATCATCTGATCGGCGCGGTAGCCATACAGATGCTCGGCGCCGATATTCCAACTCATCACGGTGCTATCGGGCGCTACGCCGATGATCGCATCATCGGAGGAATCGACGATCGACGCCAGCAGCGCGCGGGTCGCATCGGCCTTCCGACGCTCGGTGATATTTTCGTGCGCCACAACAGCGCCAGTATGCTCACCCACCAATGGAGTGACGCGCATGAGGAACCAGCGTTCCTCACTCGGCGAATGGCAGGGGTATTCGATCGTAAACTGATCGAGCTTGCGCGCCAGCACCGCCGCTATCCCATGCGTGACCTGCCACGACTCGGCGCTGTTATCGCCAGCCACCTTTCGGCAAATCTCCAGGTAGTTGATGCCGACACAGGTGTGCATCAGGCTGGGGTCACCGTTCGCGCGCGCGAAGCGTTTCCAGGCCTGATTGACGGCAACGATACCACCAGCCGCATTCAGTACAGCGATATGCGCGGTTAAAGAGTCAAGCACCGCCTGGTTGATCGCGGCGCTCTTGCGCAGCGCCACGTCGGACGCGCGCGCATGCGCGCGCAGCTCGCGTTGATCCATCGCGCGTACCACCGCGGTTCCCAGGCGCGCTGGCCGATCTTTGAATAGAAAATCGGCCGCACCCAGACTTACACACTCGATTGCAGCCTCCTCATCGGCCGACTCGGTGACAACGATCAAGGGAATATCCAGCGCGCTGGCGCGCAGGATCTGCAACGCCCGCATGGCATCAAACTCCGGCAGCGCGTTGTCGGCCAAGATTAGGTCGAGCGGCGACTCCAGCTCGGCCATGTAAGCGGCTTCGGTAGTGACTCGGCGTAAGGCAAGCTCGAAGCCGGTGCGGCGCAGCTCACGCGCGAGCAGGTCGAAGTCGGCTATAGTATCTATTAGCACAAGCACGCGCAGCAATGGCGACACATGCGATCCTTTCAGCTTCCTGAATAGCTTTAGCTCTACTTTACGATCCCAGAAGCGCTCAGATCATCGCGCGCAGGCGCGTGATACTGCTGGATAACTTCGCTGACGCGCTGGCGCAGCTCTTCCAGCCGCCAAGGCTTATGAATAAAGCCGCGTACGGTGCCAAGGTTGAGCGCGTCGGCCAGCGCCTGACGATCGAAATAGGCCGAGCAGAGCAAGCCCAACGCGGCCGGGCGGATATGCTTGGCCCGCTCCAACAGCTCGACGCCGGTCAAATCGGGCATGCGCTGATCGGTCAGAATAACCGCGATCTCCTCACGGGCGACGATCGCCAGCGCCTCGGCGCCCGAATGGGCGGTAAACACGTGGAAGAGATCGCTGAGCGTGCGGCTCATAGCTTGCGCGTTGTCGACCTGATCATCCACCACCAGAATGGCGCCTGGCAACAGGGCTGGCTCGGCAAGCACGGAATTCAAGAACACCTCGGCGATCTGTGGGTCGAAATGCGATCCAGCTAGCGATCGGATATGCTCGCGCACCTGAGGCGCGGGCCAGGCCTTGCGATATGGACGATCGCGGCTCAGCGCATCCCAGACATCAACCAGCGCGAAGATCCGCGCCGTGAGCGGGATCTGTTCGCCCGCCAGCCCGCGCGGGTAGCCCGAGCCATCCCAGCGCTCGTGGTGGCAGTAGGGAATATCCAGCGCCGGGCGCAAATAGGCGATCGGCGCGAGCAGCTGGTAGGCGTAGGTCGGGTGCCGGCGCATCACCTCCCATTCCGCCTCGCTGAGCGGGCCAGGCTTGAGCAGAATGTTGTCGGGGATGCCCATCTTGCCGATGTCGTGCAGCAGTGCGCCGCGGCGAATATGCGCCAGCTCAGCCTCGCGCAGCCCGAGCGCACGGGCCAGCCGCAGTGTCATGGCGGTGACGCGCTGGGAGTGGCCCTCGGTCTCCTTGTCGCGCAGCTCCAGCGCGCGGGCCCAGCCTTCGAGCGTGGTGTCATAGGCCAGCGACAGCTCGACATTCGCGCGCTGCATCGAATCGAAGAGCGCGGCGTGATCGATCGCGATCGCCGCCTGGCCGGCTAGCGTCTCCAGGAACTCCTGCCATTCCGGATCGGGGTCGAGCGCTGTCCGGTGGAAGATCTCTAGCACGCCTTCGACCCGGCCCTTAGCGACCAGCGGCACCCCGTAGTAGGTGGCGAAGCCCTGGTCGCGCAGTGGGTGCTCGGTGGGCGCGCCGGGCATGTCGTCGCCGGGCAAGCGCAGGATGCGCCGCTGTTGCGCGACATAGCCGGCGCAATTGGCGCCGAACTGCGTGCCAAGCGTTGGCAGCATATCGCGGCGGATGCCGCGGACAGCCACGTATTCGAGCACCTGGCTGGCCGCGACACGCAGTAGCACCGCCGCCGCGTCGATCTGGAGCAAGCTGGTGACCTGGTCGAGAATAACGTTGAGCGTGACCTTGAGATCGAGGCTTGAGACGATCGCCGCGTCGATCGCCTGCATCGCCGCCAGGCGCTCGATCTGGCGTTGGCCGCGCGCTTCGGCCTGCTTGCGCGCGCTGATATCGTGACGGTAGCGGTTGAGCCGCGTGATCGCCCGAATCCGCGCGCGCAGCTCGGTGCGGTCGAACGGCTTGGTCACAAAATCGTCGGCGCCGGCCTCGATGCCCTCCAGGCGCGATCCACGATCATCCAGCGCGGTGACCAGCACAATCGGCACTTCGGCGACGGCGGGGTCGGCGCGCAGACGCCGGCAGACCTCGAAGCCATTGATCTCGGGCATCATCACATCGAGCAGGATCAGGTCGGGCTGGAGCTTGGCCGCCTGCGCAAGCGCGTCGGCGCCGCCAGCCGCGAACGCCAGCTGGTAACCCTGTGTATGCAGCAGCGCCGCCAAGATCTCGCACCCGCTTGGCTCATCATCGACGATCAGGATGGTGGTTGGCTGGCTCACGGTTGGAGTTGTTCACTGCCGGCCGCGCGATCAGGGAATAGGCCGGCAAGCATTGGCAAGAGCTGCGAGCGGATGGAGGATTTTGCGATAAATCCATCGGCGGTAGCGGCTCTGGCGGCGGCGCGGTACTCGGCGACATCATAGAGCGTCATGATCACCACCCGTGGCGCGGCCTGCCGCGCTTTGATCCGGCGGGTCGTCTCCAGGCCGTTCATGCCGGGCATCGCCAGATCCATCAGCACAAGATCCGGATTCAACACTGCCACCTGCTCCAGCGCGGAGCTGCCCGAAGCAGCCCGTCCGACGATGCACAGCTCCTGGTGCAGCATCAGCAAACGCGCGGCCGATTCAAGAAACTCGGCGCTGTCGTCGACAAGAAGGATTCGCAAAGGATTCATTACTGTACTTTCGGCCACGGCGGCACTGGTGGCTAGTAGCCTGTGGTTCACACACGCATGCGACAGTCGATCCGATTATGTGCCGCGATACACCGGGCGGATCGATTACTCTAGCTATTAGTCTAACGTAAGCCAGCGTGGCTGGCTATCAGGGAAACCCTGAGATCGCGGGGTAAAAAAGGAGCATATATAGTTCTTTTCTACCTATTGTAGGTCGTGTTCTTTCGCGCTCCAGCGCGAAAGAACACAACCTGCAGATATGCTGCTGTGCATCCAGAACCTGCCTGCCCTGAGTTCGGAGAAAGGTCGAAAGGCAATCAAAAGCGCGTCAAGCGCAGCCTATTCGCCCGGCGCGATCATCCCAGCGCGGATCGCATAGCGCACCAGCCCGGCCAGATCATGAATATCCAGCCGCTCCATGATCTGGGCACGGTGCGTTTCGGCCGTCTTGACACTGATGCCCAGCGTCTGGGCGATCTGCTTGACAGTGCGGCCCTCGGCGATCAGCTGCAAGACTTCGCGCTGGCGGGCCGTCAGGCGCTCGATCGAATGGGAATCGCCCACCATGGCAGCTTTCGGCTCGCCGCCCCGCTGCATGTAGTCGGCCAGGATGTGCTTCGATGCCACCGGGCTCAGGTAGATCTCGCCGCGCGCGACCGAGCGCACCGCCAGATCCAGCTCGGCCAGGCGCGCGCCCTTGAGCAGATAGCCACTGGCGCCTTTGCGCAGCGCCAGCAAGACATGATCTTCGCTGGCGTGCATCGAGAGGATGATCACGCGCGTGCCCGGAAATTCCTTGACGATCCGGCTGGTCGCTTCCAGGCCATTCAGGCCGGGCATGCTGATGTCCATGAGCACGACATCCGGCTGATGGATGGCAACCAGCTCCAGCGCGGCACGGCCATCATCAGCCTCGGCCACAACCTCGACATCGCGCATGCCGGCGAGCAAAGCGCGAAAGCCCGCGCGCACCAGCGCGTGATCATCCACGAGCAGAACGCGAATAGGCGTCATGGCAGGCTGCTCCTCGCAAGCGCGGGCGCATCGGCGGCGGGCGGCGCTTGCGGCAGGCGCACATGGATGGTGGCGCCCTGGCCCGGCGCTGATTCGATCCGCATCTGGCCACCCAGCAGCAGCACGCGTTCTTGCATGCTCAGCAGCCCCATACTGTGCCCATGGGCAGCCCGCTGTAGCGCGGCGGCAACGTCAAAGCCGACCCCATCATCGTGGATGCTGACGCACAGATCAGCACCAGGCTTGAGCAGCTCGACTGTGACGCACTGGGCCTGCGCGTAGCGAACGATATTCGTGATCGCCTCCTGCACCACCCGAAAGCAGGTTATCTCGACTTCAGCGGCGAAGCGCTCGTCAATAACATCGGCGTTAAACTGCGCGTCGAAGCCGACGCGCTCAGCCTGGCGACTCACCAGCCATCGAAGCGCCGGCGCAAGGCCGAGGTCATCGAGCAGGGCCGGGCGCAAGTTAAGCGACAGCGTGCGAACTTGCCGGAGCACACGATCGATCAGGCTCAGGCTATCGTCGAGCCGCGCCGGCAATTCCTCAAGATTGGTCAGGCTGCTCAACACCTGTAAATTCAGCAGCGCGGCGGTGAGCGATTGGCCAACCTCGTCGTGCAGCTCGCGCGCGATATGGCGGCGCTCATCCTCCTGCGCCCGCACCAGCTGCTGCGACATAAGCCGCAGGCTTTCGGCCCCAGCCCGCACTTGCTCGAACAGCCGCGCATTCTGAATCGCGACCGCAAGCTGGCTGCAAACCTCGCCGGCGACATCGATAATCTCAGGCGCGAACGCGCGCGGGCGATCCGAAAACAGATTGAGCGCCCCGATTAGATTGTGCTGCAAAATGATCGGCACGCTAAGATACGAGCGAACGCCATCTTTGAGCGCCTGCTGATGCGGCGCCGCCGGATCGCTAAGATCCTGGGGATCTTCCATAGTGAAGGGTTGGCCCAGCTGGAGCTCGGGCAGCGATAGGAAGGCATCTAATGGCATGTGCGTACCGCGCTGGAAAGGCGTAGCCGCGCTAGTCTCCACCGCCAGTACAAGCGCCTCATGCGCGGTGAAATCGAAGGCAGTGACGGTAGCAGTCCGGCACGGCACTAGCTCACGAATGTGGCGCAGCGCCGCCTGCGCGATCGCCTCGGGCGACTGCGCCCCCAGAATCGCCTGGTCGATCATATGCAAGGTCTTGAGCCGCTGTGTATATTGCCACAGACGCTCTTCCGTCTGAGCGCGCTCGAAGAACTGGCCGATCTGGCTGCCAATATCGGCCATAGTGATCAGCAGATCCGGGTCGGATAGCTGCGCCGTGCGGCAGAAAAAGACCATCACGCCAAGCACCGTACCGCCGCCGAGGATCGCGAACGCGAACGCGCAATGAAACCCGGCCGCGAGCGCCAGCGCCGCGCGTGGCGAGCTAGTGGCGACGATATTGGCAACCCATTCCGGCTGGCCACTGGCCCAGACGCGGCCAGGCAAACCAACACCGCGCGCGAATGTGGCCGCGTGCCTGGTGATCACATACTCACTACCGTCGAATGCCGGCACCTGCCAATCATTTTCCCAGCACAGCAGGTTCTTCTCGCTATTCATGCGCCAGAACTCGCCCAGATCCCAAGCAATGCCGCGACAGATCGCCGCCAGCAGCGCCGGAATTGCGTCATAGCGATTCTCGGATTCGGCGATGATCCGCGTGACGGCGAACTGGGTCGCCTGGCGATCCTCGGCGCGCTTGCGTGCGCTAATATCGTTCACGATCGTGCCGAGCCCAAGCGCGTGGCCGGTGCGCGTGCGAACCAGATAGTAGCTGATCAACCAATGGCCGACGCGCCCGTTGGTTGCCGCTGTCAAGCCACTGACCTCCTTGTTCAAAACTGGCGCGCCGGTGGCAAGCACCTGGCGCAACAGCGGCTCCAGCTCCGAACCCAGATCCGGCAGTAATTCGCCGACGGTGTGGCCTAGGTGTGCTTCGATCGACGCGCCGTTGAACGCCGCCATGTTGGCGTTGATCATACGGTAGCGCAGCTGATCATCCAGAAAGGCAAACCCGACCGGCGCGGTCTGCACTACCGATTCGAGCAGCGCCAGCGCCTCTTCGGCGCGCCGGGCGGCAGCTTGCGTTTCCTGGTACAGCCGCGCCCGATCGATCGCCTGGGCGCACTGGCGCGCCAGAGCCATGAAAAAGGCGCGATCCTCGGCGACGAACACACGCTCTTCGGCGAAGCTCAGGCCCATGCTGCCAAGCACCTGGCCATGCGAGATCAGCGGGATGGCGATCAGCGCGCGGTTGCCGGATGCCATGCGCGGATCGGCGAGCCGTGGGTAGCGCTCCACGATTGCCGCAAACGCTTCGATCCAGATCGGCTCGCCGGTTCGGACAGCCTCGGTGAGCGGCATGGCGGCATCAAGCGGCATCGATTGCCAGGCGGCTAGTGCGTCGGGCGGGTAGCCATGCGTGCGCACGATCTGGAGCCCTAAGCTATCGTCCTTCAGCAGTGCGATCAAACCAGAGGTCGCACCCGGCAGAGCGATGCTCTGATCCATAACTACTTCGGCGACCTGGTCGAGCGTCAGCGCTTCAGAGCATGCGGCGGTCACGGCCTGCAACCTTGCGGTGCGCTGTGCCGCTCGCTCGGCAGCCGCGCGAGCGAGCTGCTCCTGAACCAGCAGCTGATCGCGCTGCGCTTCAACCAGCCGGCGCTCGGCGATCTCCTGATCCAGCGCGGCGGCGTGGCGCTGGAGCGCATCGTAGCGCTGCGCGTTCTCATATGCCACCGCCAGCTGGGATGCCAGCGTCGTGGCTACTTGCTCGTCTTCGTCGCCGAACTCGGCTGCGCCGAGCTTGTCGGCCAGATACAAGATGCCGTAACGCTCGGTGGCCGAGGCGATCGACACGCCAAGAAATGAGGTCATCGGTGGGTGCCCTGGCGGGAAGCCGGCCGCGCGCTGCTCGGCGCGAATGTCGGGCATACGCAGCGGATGGCCGGCCGCGATCAGCTGCGCGAACAGCCCATGATGCGTTGGCAGTTCGCCCAGATCGGCGATCGATTCGATTGGCATACCACTGGTGTGGAAATGGCGTAACGACGGCTGATCCTCGGAACATACGTCCAGGACCGCGTATTTCGCGCCGATAATCTTGCGCGCCGCGTCGCAGCAGATCTGGAGCAGTGTGTCGGGGTCGCGCTCGGCCGCCAGGCGCTGGCTCAGATCGAGCAGCGCCGCCAGGCGGTCGTTAACCGCCATCAGCTCATCCACTTTGGCGGCCAGCTTATCGGTCAGCAGGCGCGTGTGCGCACGCTCGAAGCTATCGGCCGGCGTGGGGGCGGCCGGCGCGGGGGCGAGCGGCCCGTGGGCCAGGATGGCGGCCACTGTGCGCAAAATCAGGTCGGGTGGCGCGGGTTTGACCAGCACATGCTCGACACCGCAATCGCGCGCCAGTGCCTGCGCCTCGCGCTCCAGATAGGTCGCGGTATAAAACACCACCGGAGTGCGCGCGATAGCCGGATCGGCGCGCAGCCGCCGCACAAACTCATAGCCATCCATCGTCGGCATCAATACATCGGCGATCACGAGATCCGGGCGCGCCGCGCGCACAGCCTCGAGCGCCTGGGCACCATCGGCGGCCTCGTGCAAGTGATGGCCGGCGTAGCCCAGTAGCGTGACGAGAAAGGCGCGGTTGGTGGGATGATCGTCGACGATCAGGATGGTGGACATTTCAGTTTCTTTCTATCTCGGCGGCTGGAGTGTTGTGGCGATCGCGATCGGCCGACATATGTGGCTGCTCGGCCAGCACGGCACCGCCAACCAGGATGGTCACGGCGCCAGCCGCGCGCGACAGATCCCAGGATGGCAACCCAATGAGCGTTTGGCAGTGGCAACATGCAATCCCCTTCGGCCAACCCGACGCCGCCAATGCGCTTTCAGCGCGGGTGTTGGGTATTGGGTTCCAGGTGCGCTGCGGCAGGAAGGCCAACACCCGATACCCAACACCTAAAACCTGGCTTGGAAATGCGCCAGATCAGGCAGAAACCGACGCCGACAGATCGCTGGCCGGCAGATGCACGGTAAACGTGCTGCCGTGTTGCGGCTCACTTGCGACCTCGATCGACCCGCCGTGGAGCTCCACCAATTGTCGCACGATCGCCAACCCAAGGCCGCTGCCGCGCTCGTTCGCGGTGCCGAGGGTGTACACCTGCTTGAACTTCTCGAACAGGTACGGCAGCTGTTCGGCTGGAATGCCCAGGCCGCTGTCTGCCACGCTGATACGCATGCCATCCGGCTCCGGCCCGACGGTTATAACTACATGCCCGCCGGCGCCGGTGAATTTGATCGCGTTGCTGAGCAAGTTGTTCAGAATCTGCGAAAGCTTCATCCAATCGGCCTGCACCAGCAGCTCACCAGACTCGACCACCAGCTGCATGTCAATGCCCTTCGCCTGAGCGCTGAACTGCAGCAAGTCAAGCGCCTGGCGCGCGACTTCGCTGGTGCGCAGCGCGAACATTTCCAGGTCGACCTTGCCTGCCTCGAGCCGGGCCAGATCGAGCAATCTACTGACGAGCTCGATCTGGCGCTGAGAAAGATCGTAAATATTCTCGATCAGGCGGCGGCGGGTCGCATCAGGTAATTCCGAATCTTCCAGCAGCAGCTCGGCCATGTTTTGAATCGCGCCCAATGGCGAGCGCAGATCGTGAGATGTGATCGCCAGAAACTCATCCTTGAGCGCGTTGAGTTCTTCCAGATGCGCGTTAGCCGCGGCCAGCTCGGTGGTGCGTTCGTGTACGCGCTGCTCGAGCTCGGCGTTGAGCGTTTCCAGCTCATCCACTTTCTGCGCGAGTTTGTTGAGCAGCAGGCGCCCATGCTCCTGATCGAACTCGGCCTCCGTCGGCAAGGCGCGCGTGGGCGGCGGCGCGCCCAGCGCCAGTTGAATCGTGTCGAGGATCAGCTGCGGCTCGGCCGGCTTGGCCAGCACATGGACCACACCACAGGCTTCCGCGAGCGCGAGCGCTTCGCCCACCAGGTAGGTGGCGGTATAGAACATCACCGGCGTCTGGGCGATCTCCGGCTCGCTCCGCAGCCGGCGAACGAATTCGAAGCCATCGATCGACGGCATCACCACGTCGGCGATCACCAGATCCGGGCGCGCGGCGCGCACAATCTCCAGCGCATGCTTGGCGTCGGCAGCCTCTAGCGCGGCATGGCCGGCGTAGCCAAGCAGTGTTACAAGCAAATCGCGGTTGGGCGCACGGTCGTCGACTACCAAGATTATCGGCATACTTCGGCTCCGGTTACGATTTTGGTGCGATTGAAGCTATACTTCCAGGCATTCTTCGATCGCGGCTAGCACAAGCTGGGGCTCGAGCGGACGCATGAGAAACTTCAGCGCGCCGAGCCTGAGCGCCTCCAGGCGATCCTGTTCCGACATGACCGTCGCAGAATGGATGATGATCTTGATCGCGCGCAGCTCCGGGTCGGCCTTGAGCGCGCGGATCAAATCGAAGCCACCCTGGTCGGGCATGTGCAGGTCGGAAACGATCAGATCGGGCTGGCGCTCGCGGGCCAGCTCGATCGCCTCGCTCACTCCGGCCGCCGCGATCACAGTGTAGCCAAACGGCTCGAAGATACTGCGCATGAGCTCGCGGTTGAGCGGCGAATCATCCACCACCAGGATGCTGGCGCGTGTCCGCGCCGATAGGGTGGCCGCTTCGGGCGTGGCCGGCGTCACGCTCGGTAATGCGAATGATACATACTGCGACGGGTCGAGGAAGTTCTCGACCTGGGCCACAAAGGTTTGAGGAATGATCGGCTTGGAGATATATCCATCGAAGCCGCGCGCGATGATCCGATCGCGATCGCCGACCATCGCCAGCGCAGTGACGGCGATCACCGGGATGGCAAGCGTTTCCGGCCATTCTTTGAGCTGCCGCACGATCGCATAGCCATCCATGCGCGGGAGCTGCATATCGCAGACGATCAGATCAGGGAGCTCGCGGCGCGCAAGGTCCAGGCCTTCCTCGCCATCGGAAGCCAGCAACGGCATATGGCCGAACGCTTTGAGCAGATAGGCCATCAGCTCAAGGTTGGCCGGGTTATCTTCGATCACAAGCATACGCGCCATATCAGTGCTCCGGTATCAGCAGCGTAAACAGGCTACCCTGGCCAAACTCGCTAGTAAACTCGATCGAGCCACCCAGCAGTTCGGCCAGCCGCTGGCTGAGATGCAGGCCGAGCCCAGTGCCTTCGCGCGCGCGAGAGTCGGCCGGCCTGGCCTGGGTAAAGGCTTCAAACAAACCCGGCTGATCTTGCGCGCGAATGCCAATGCCGGTGTCATGTACCGCAAACTCGACCAGGGACGAAAGACCGACGACCAACGGAGCGGCGGTCTCTTCGACCCCGTTTCGTCCTTGGTCGTTGGTCTTTCGTCGTAGCGAGACCCGCACTGAGCCACGCTCGGTGAACTTGATCGCATTGTTGGCCAAGTTGATAATGATCTGGCTGAGCGCGCGCTGATCGGTCTGGAGCACGATCGGCTCGGCCGGAACGACCAGATCGAAGCGTAGGCCCTTCTGCTCGGCCAACTGCCGCAGATTAGCCGCCACTTCGCCGATCACCTCCTGGCAGATCACCGGCTCCGGATGCAGCTCGATTTTGCCCGACTGGATTTTTGCGAGATCGAGCAGATCGTTGATCAGCGACAGCAAATGCCTGGCGCTCGACTGCACAGTGTTCAGCTGCTTTTCCTGATCGGCCGTGAGCGGGCCGGGCAAGCGCATCAGCAGCGTGCCGGTGAAACCAATAATCGCGTTAAGCGGCGTGCGCAGCTCGTGGCTCATATGCGAAAGGAACTCGGTCTTGGCCAGGTCGGCTTGTACGGCGGCCTCGCGCGCCTGTTGCACTTCCATAAATAGGCGCGTGTTCTCGATCGCCGTGCCCGCGCGGTCGGCCAGATCTTGCAGAAATGTCTGGTCGTCGGCGGTGTATGGGTGGCCTGGCTTGTCGCGTGTCACCCCCAGCGTGCCGACGATCCGGCCGCGCACGCGCATCGGCACAATCAGCATGCTGGCAATGCCAAAGCGATCGAGAAACGGCCTGAGCTCTGGCTTGATCTGGGCGCGATAACTCTCGGTCGGTATCACCGGCACCAGCACGGGTTCGCCCGTCCGCGCCACCCGCCCAGGCGCACTCTGATCGAATCCATAGGGTATGGTCGGCAGTGTCTCACGCAGAAACGCCAGGCAATCTGGATCAGGGTGGTAGAAGGCCACCGGATTGAGCCATTGTGCATCCTCGGAGATCAGCGTCAGCACACATGCATCTCCAACCAGCTCGGATACGCGGCGGGTAATCGTTTCGAACAATACCTGGTGATCGAGGCCAGCCTCGGCGATCGCCTTCGACAGCGCGGCCAGCGCCTGGGCGCGCGCCGCGCTCCAGCGGATCTCTTCCTCCAGGCGCGCGCGCTCGGCGATCTCGGCCTGCAAGCCGGCATTCGCATTGGTCAACTCTTCGTTGAGGTCGGTCATCTGAGCGCCACGATCCATGAGCAATTGGATGGCATGTTGCAAATTCTCGTACAGGCCGGCGCGCACCAGGGCGATCGCTGCCTGGCCGGCGATCGCCTCCATAAGTTCAAGATCGGCGGCCGAAAAATCGGGTTGTTCAGGCAGATTGATCGCGGTGAGCGTGCCCAGGATACGATCCAGGAGCCCTTCCATGATCTCATCGAACGAAATCTCGCTGACGATATGCTCTAAACCAGACCCGCCGCGAATCAGGTGAGTCACACGGCGCTCGGCCTGCTCGAATACAATCAGCGCGATTCGATCCGCCGGCAGCGCCGCAGCTATCCGATCTGCCACCTGTTGGAGCGCCTCGATCAAATGTTCCGACGCAATCGCCGCGCGGGTGATCGTGTAGAGCGCCTCGGTTTTGGCCAGCGCGGCCTGAAGCTCGGCGGTTCGCTCGACCACGCGCTGCTCCAGCTCGGCGGCGTGGCGCTGGATCTGATCCTGGAGGCGCACCTGCTGCATCGCGATCGACAGCTGGTCGGCGGCCTCGCGAGCGATATCCAGTTGCTCGGCCGAAAACAGCCCTGGTTCATCCGACCCCAGCCCCAGCAAGCCAATTAGCTCGGCATCGACAATGATCGGCACGTAGCAATACGCGCGTACATGCTCGACACGCGCGGCGTGCAGCGCCGGTGGCAGCTCCGGCAGATCCTCTAGATCGGGCACCTGGTAGATCTCGTCGCGCATGAGTGGTTCAAGCGCTTCGCCCAAAATCTCCAGCGGCGCTTGTAGGCCCGCTGGCCCGCGCAGCTCACCCCTGACCTGGGTCGCGAACAGGGTGATCGTTCGGGCCGCCATATCGACCAGCACGACGCTCACGCGCGTACAGGCCAGCAGCTCCCAGAGGTGCCCTACCGCCGCCTGGGCGATCGCGGCCAGCGGCCGGCCAGCCAGGATCGATTGATCGATCTCGCGCAGGTGCCGCAAGCGATCGGCCGAACGCTCGAGTGCCTGCTCGGCGCGCTTCCGATCTGAAATATTGACCAGGCTGGTGAGGTAATATTGTTCTCCCGCAAGCTCAATCGCTTCCACAGAAAAGAGCACGGCACAGAGTTCGCCGGATTTCGTTCGAACGATGGTTTCAAAATCGCGCAGCGACCCACGTTCGCGCATGATCCGCACTCGTTCAGCCCGATCCGCAGGATTGGCAAGCATGTTCAGATCAAGCGAGCTGCGACCAATCGTTTCTTCGCGACTATAACCGAGCATGTGGCAAAAGCGCTCGTTCGCATCGCTGAAGCAATTATCACTCACGCGTGTGATCGTCATCGCCACCGGGCTGACGCGAAACGCTTTGGCAAAGCGCTCCTCAGATTGCCGCAGCGCCGCCGCCGCGCGGTTGCGTTCGGTGATATCCTCGATCACCGAGATAAAATATTTCGGCGCGCCCGAGATGTCGCGCACCAGCGACACTGTTAGGTTGATCCAGATCAGCGAGCCATCCTTGCGAATGTAGCGCTTCTCCATGGAGTAGGTCATGATATCGCCGGCCAACATCTGGTGTATATATGCCAGATCGGCATCTATATCGGCAGGGTAGGTAATATCGTGAAAGGTACGCTCGATCAGCTCAGCGCGCGTATAGCCAACGATTTCGCACAGCCGCTGGTTGACGCGCAGCCAATGTCCATCTGGCGCCACATGCGCGATCCCGACAGCGGCCTGCTCAAAGGTGCTTCGAAAGCGCTGCTCGCTCTCTTGCAATGCCTGCTCGGCCTGCTCGCGCGCGCGCCCTTCGGCCTTGAGCTGTTCCACTTTACGATGCAGCGTGGTGGCCAGCAGCCGCAGATATTGCCGATCCAGATCCGTGGACGGGGCTGGCACGGCCAGCGCGTCGGGCAGGTCGGCGGTCAATGCGGCGCGCACGACTTCGAGGATGTGTTCCGGCTCGGCCGGTTTGGTGAGCATGTACGATATACCGATCGCCGCCGCCAGCTGGCGCACCTCTTCGGCTAGATAGGTGGCACTGTAGAACATGATCCGCGTGCCGGCCAGCTCGGGATCGGCGCGCACCCGCCTGGCGAACTCATAGCCATCCATGCGCGGCATCAGAATATCGGTGATCACCAGGTCGGGCCGTTCACTGAACGTCAAGGCCAGCCCTTCGGCGCCATCGCGCGCTTCAAGAACGGCATGGCCGTGGTAGCCGAGCAGCACCACGAGCAAGTCGCGATCAGCGGGTTGATCTTCGATGATCAGGATATGGGCCATGGACACTCACACGCTAACAGCGCTTTCCACAATCGAGAATCAGATATCCTGGATTGGACAATCGTCAGCTGGCGCTCCTGCGCATCGGTAAGCGGCCCCGGCAGACGCATGAGCATGGTGCCGGTAAAGCCGATCACCGCGTTGAGCGGCGTGCGCAGCTCGTGCGACATGTTGGCCAGAAAGTGATCCTTGGCCTGGCTGGCGCGTTCCAGTGCCAGGTTCTGCTCCTGCAGCATATGCTCGAAGCGCTTACGCGCGGTGATATCGCGCAGAATGACCGTGAACGTCGCCTCGCCATCCAGCTCCAGCTTCGAGATCGACGCCTCGGCCGGGAACTCGGTTCCATCCTTGCGCAGGCCATAAATATCCTGACGCTCAGCCATCCGCCGCGCCGTCTCGGCGGATCCGGCGAATTCGATTAGGTGCTGCTGGTGGATGTGTTCGAAGCGCCGGGGCAGCAGCAGGTCGATCGGCTGGCCCAGCACCTCCGACGCCGTATAGCCGAAAATCTTCTCGGCGCCCTGGTTGAAGAGCGTGACACGCTGCTGGTAATCCACCGAGATGATCGCGTCGTCGGCGATGTCGAGGATGCCAGCCAAGCGCGCTTGAGAAGACGGCAGCGATTGCTCGGACAGCTGATCGGCTTCTAGATTCAAGATATGCTGATCGCCAGTACGCGCCGTGCCGCGCGCCTGATTACGAGATGGAGACCTATTCGGCATAGGTATACTTCTGCTTCGTCACAGCTACCAGCCTCAAGCGCTAAACAAGTGCTCGTACGACCTTGCCCTCAAATAAGCCGGGAAACCGCACGGCCAAGTGGCTGGATCGCCGTGCAGACTAATGCGGGTGTTGAGAAGAAACCACCTACGCTATTGCGCTATTTCTACGAGTACACTGGTCATAGCAGTTAGGTAGATCCTTCGGAATCGATGCAAACGGGCGTAGTTTGCAATCTGGGCGGCACGAAAGAGGCGTGGTGCCGCAATGCTCACGACATGGAGCGATGTACAGGCTAGTATACCCGATCTATAGGCACTTGTCTGTAGGGAAAGTTAGATTCTTAACCGATTTTCCGCCTGAGGAGGTCCGTGCTCGAACCCGACCGCCGACATGAAACTGGAACGGGTTACCCATACCTGAATGACCTATGCCGTGTAGACCGAGCGAACCAGCAAACCATCGCTCAGTATAGGCCTGGTGAGCCAGCGTGGCTATCCGTAGCGCTACGGAATTCATGCCCAACAACCCCGTAGTTTTTGTGCGGGGTCACAGGGGAACATTCAACCGTTCGGGCTACCGGGATGATTAGTCTTGGGGGATAATGCCCCGCTGTAGGGCATAGCGGAGCAGATCGGTCGGCGTGCGCAGGCCCAGTTTACGCATCAGATTGGTGCGGTGCGTCTCGACGGTCCGCGGACTCAGGGCCAACCGCGCCGCGATGGCGCTGGTGGTCGCGCCGTGCGCGACCAGATGCAGCACTTCGCGCTCGCGCGTCGTGAGCGTTTCGTACGGGTCCAGCGGCGCGCCCTTGGCCTTCTGGATGTAGGCCTCCAGGGCATACTGGGACAGCGGTGGGCTGAGGTACCGGCGCCCGGTCACCACCTCCTGCACGGCCTGGATGATATCGGTGCTGCGCGCGTCTTTCAGCACATAGGCCGCCGCACCGTTGCGCAGCGCCGCCAGCACATACGACTCGTTGGCGTGCATCGACAGGGCCACGACCTGCGTGTGGGGCGCGCGCCGCCGGACTTGGCGGATCACGTCCAGGCCGCTCACGTTGGGCAGCATCAGGTCGACGATCAGCACGTCCGGCTGGAGCCGGTCCACCAGTGCCACCGTTGCCAACCCATCGGCCGCCTCCCCGACCACGGACCAATCTGGTTCGCCACCGAGGACCGTGCGCAGGCCCTCACGAATGAGGGCGTGGTCGTCGGCGAGCACAATCGTGATCATGCGGCGTGCTCCTGCCCGCGCGGTGCACCATCGCTCTGGAGCGGCAAGCTGGCGGTCACGCGGGTGCCGGTGCCTGGGGCGGACTCGATCGTCAGGGTGCCGCCCAACAACGCCGCCCGCTCGACCATGCCGGCGAGGCCGCTGGAGGTGCGCATATCAATCGTCTGGGGATCGAACCCGTGTCCGTGGTCCGCGACGACCACCCAGAGCGTGTCGGCATCGATCCAGAGGCGCACGGTCACCTCCGTCACGCCGGCATGGCGGGCGACGTTGGTCAGCGCTTCTTGCACGATCCGGTAGGCGGTGGTCTCCACTTCGGGCGCAAACCGCTGCTCCTCCAGCCCGGCATGCTCAAACTGCACCGCGATCTGCGTCTGCGTGGTGTAACGCTCAAACAACCAGACCAAGGCCGGCATCAACCCAAAATCGTCGAGGATCGCCGGCCGAAGATTCAACCCGAGATTCCGCACCTGCGCGATGAGATCACCAACGCGCGCCTGAGCCGTCTCCAGCCGCGCCTGGGCCAGTTCAGATGGGAGTTGCCGGTCGATAATACTGAGCAGGATGCCGACCGCGCTCAGTTGCTGGCCGATCTCGTCGTGCAGCTCGCGGGCGATCGCGCGGCGTTCCACCTCCTGTGCTTGCAGCACCTGGCGGGAGAGGGCCTGCAACCGCTCATGTGCTCCCTGTACCTGCTCGAACAACTGGGCATTCTGAATAGTCAAGGCCGCCCGGTCAGCCACGTCCTGCAAGAGCACCTGATCGTCGCGCGTATATGGGGAGCCGTGACGATCACGGGAGATGCCGAGCGTGCCAATCAATTGACCTTGTATTTGTAACGGCACAATGAGAAGACTAGAGACACCAATTGCATCCAAATAGGGCAAGAATGCTGGTTCGACTGATGCTCGAAATTCTTCTGGGTTCACCACCGGGATATAAATAGACTTACCGGACAGCAGCGTGCGGTAACGCTGAGTCGCACCACCCTGCCAGGTATGCAATAAGGAAACCTGCATCAGGGCCAGTGCTTTTGGATCCCGGTGATAAAAGGCCACAGGCACTGACCGCTGTCCATCCTCGGAGGTCCGAGTAATGACACACGAATCGCCGATTAACTGCGCTGTATGCTGGGCCACCGTGTTCAGGACACTCTGATACTCCAGGCCGGCCTCGACGAAGGTGCGTGAGATTTCGGCCAGACCGTCCATCCGGGCGACGTACCGACGAATTTCTTCCTCGGCCCGCTTGCGTTCGGTGATGTCCAGGCTTGTTGCCAAACGATGCGGAACGCCGTGAAAGGTGATCGTTTCCACTGAAGACAAGGTGGTGCGAGAACTTCCATCTCGGACACGGAAACTGAGTTCAACAGGGGCTATCACGCCGCCCTCTCGCGCAAGCGCTTCGACCCACTCTTGACGGCTTTCTGCGTTGAAAATTCCAAGGTCAATGGCGGTCTTGCCGAGCAATTCTTCGCGGGAATATCCCAGCAGATCGCAAAACGCCTGATTCATTTCGACATATTTCCCGTCCAGGGTCGCGATAACCAGCGCAGTAGGGCTAGCGCGGAATGCCGCTGAGAATTTTTCTTCGCTAGCACGCAGTGCTTCCTCGGCCCGCTTTCGGTCGTCGATATCCGTAGATACGCCATACCACTGGACAATGTTCCCGATCTCATCACGCAGCGGCACAAAACGTCCCAAGATCCAGCGATAGACCCCATCCGCCCGCCGCACGCGTAGTTCGTTCTCCGCTGCTTGCCCCGCGGCCATCGTCGCGCGCCAGTGCGCGATGCTCCTTGCCCGATCGTCAGGGTGAATCGTACCCTCCCAGCCCCAGCCCTGCACATCCTGCAAAGACAGACCCAAGTATTGCAGCCAACGTTGATTCACGAAATCAACAGCGCCATCCGGTAAGGCGGCAAAAACCATCGCAGGAATCGTATCGATGACAAGCCGAAGGCGATCCTCGGCCTGCTGGCGCTGGACGATCTCCCGCCGCAGCGCCGCATTGGTCGCCGCAAGTTCGCTGGTTCGTTCACTGACTCGTTGCTCGAGCTCCGCATTCAGTCGCTGTATCGCTTGCTTGGCGTGCAGAAGCGCGGGGGTTTCGAGCACCTCCCAATTCCCCTGTCGCCGTGCGATGGCGAACTGATGGGTGCGTGCCACATCTAGCAGTTCAGCAGCTCCGCTTTCGGCGAGCGGGTAGGTGCATGACGCAATCATGCGTTCATTGCGGAATAATCGGTCGAATGTTTGTTCGAATGCGCGCAACGCTTGCTTATTTTGTATCCAGGCCGGGCTTCCGTTCACTCTCATTCCGACATAGCCTCTGGCTACTGCGTCATCAAGCTTCTCCTTAAATCGATTGACAACTCGGTGAAAATCGAACGCACCGGCGTCGAGAAACCACGCATCGTGTCCAACCACTTCGATACTTCGTTCCGCCAAATCGCGGTCAAGGTCGGGCACAGCATTTCGCAACGCGCTGATTGCGTCTTGCCCCGTCAGGAGCTCGGAGTTCGAGATCACCCACAGGCCGAACTCGTTGTTTTCCAGTCCGGCCGTGAAATAGGGGATCAAAATATCGAGCAGATCCTGTGTGGTCGCATAGAAGGAGCAGAAGTGTGTGCCCCAGGGTATATCGCCCACGATGCTGATTCCAGACTTGCGCAACTCGTTTGCCATCGCCGCCACCTCCGATCGACCGATAGCGATGAAGCTCAAACGGGATAGAGCCAGAGTGCGATGTCTAAAGCGAATTTGGGACGCGCCTTCGTATTTCAGATCGGGCTGGATCAGCCTAACTGTTGAATCGCGGCCAGGCTATCGCAGATCACTCAAGCGAGGTCAAGCCATGTTGGATCGCGAACTTCACCAGGTTCGGCAGATCGTGAAGACCCAGCTTGCGCATTATCCGGCTGCGGTAGGTCTCAACCGTCTTCGGCGAAAGCATGAGGATGTGTGCGATCTGCGCGCTGGATCTGCCCTCGACGGTCAGCTGCAAGATTTCGTGCTCGCGCTCGCTCAGCCGATCGAGCGGGCTGACGCCCAGGTAGCGCTTGCCGGCAAGCGCTACGGCGATCTTGGGGCTAAAGTACTGCCGACCAGCATATGCCGCGCGCACAGCGGCGACAACATCGGCGCCGGCTGACTCTTTCAACACATAGCCAACCGCGCCGGCCTGGAGCGCGCGCGCGATGTGCTCGTCGGTCGAATACATGGAGAGCATCACCACCTGAGTATCCGGGCACTGCGCGCGCACCTGGCGCGTTGCCCCGATGCCGTTCAGATCGGGCATCGCGATATCCATGATCAGCACATCCGGGCAATCGGCGGACACCTGGCGCACCGCCTCGCGCCCGGTCGCGGCCTCGCCAACCACCCGCAGATCGGGATGGGCCTCGAGCAAGAGCCGCAGGCCATCACGCATCACGGCATGGTCATCGGCCAGGAAGACCTCGATCGGCATCGTTTACCTTGCCACCTCTTCCAGGAGCACCGCCAGGTTCTGCCCGATCTGGTCGTGCAGATCGCCGGCGATCTAGTGATATCGCGCAGCGCCGTAATTTCCTCGTGGCTGACAATTACGCGGATCGGGCCATCGCCCGCGAACCGCGCCGCGCGAAACCGAAACCAGCGCTGCTGGTGGGGGCCGTGGCAGGGGTACTCGTAGCAGTATTCGGCCTCCGCTGGCAATTGAACGCGCCTACGCTCGAATCATCGCCGGCTGGGCGCGCGATCCCAAATGCTTACAGCTTCAGCCCTTCGCCAGAATCCCCGCTCACGACATGACTGTAGCTCTGGCGCGGGAGACGCACGGTACGGTGATGCGGAGGCACCGCCAAACTGCCGCCCTCGGTGTCGCGGCAACATCCGATTAAGAAACCACTGCATATGTCTGAGATCACGTCCATTATACAACCGCCATGATATTATGACAATCAGGACACATGCGTGGCGGGGTTCGGGGAGGCACCCAAAGGGCACCCGGCCTCCCCGAACTCTTCTTTTGTAGGGCGCTCACGGCGGCAAAGCCGCCGTGAGCGCCCTACAAGCATAGATTCTTGGAGGGACTTCGTCCCTCCAAACCGCCCTGAAAACGCTGACCGCGTAAGTCCTATTATTTGAAGAGCGTCCCTAGTGCGCTTTCAGCGCGGGTGTTGGGTGTTGGGTGTTGGGCGGGCGGCGTTGCGAAGCCCAACACCCAACACCCAACACCTAAAACCTGGCTTGGAAATGCCCTAGTTCTTGGGTATCGCCTGGATCGCGAGATACGCTGGGCGGGGGCTCCAATCGCCGTTCAGCACGCCGAACGAGGCCTGCTCGTGTAGCTCGTTGCCGTTATATTTCCAAGGGACGGCGAAATTCAGCTGCCACAAGAACATCGCGCCGACCCAGGGAGCGTAATCGTTGCGGC
>WNGA01005150.1_pt1 | contig 22836 bp, 20 predicted proteins | sample 5400061 | NCBI WGS metagenome assembly WNGA01 (sample SAMN13153366, study PRJNA577476) | soil metagenome | isolation source: 100 cm soil or saprolite under grassland replicate 2 | place: USA:California | collected 2016-06-15
CCGGGACGCCGTCGCGGCAGGGATGTACCGGCCGCTCGGATCGGGCGACGTGGACGTCGCCGCCATCATCTCGGCCCTCGAGGCGTCCGACTACGATGGCTGGTACGTGCTGGAGCAGGACACGGTGCTGGAGGGGGCACCCGAGGAGGGGATGGGCCCGGTCCAGGACGTCGCCGAGAGCCTCGAGTTCTTCGAGCGATTGGGCGTGCGGCCCGGAGAATCGTCCGTGGCCGGTATGTCGGTGTCGGAGGGGGACACGCGATGAGGCGTTGCCCCGGAGGAAAGGAGGGGGAATGATCCGTCGAAAGTGGGCGGGGGTCCTGCTGGTGCTGGCCCTCTTGGGGGCGGCGTGCACCGGTGGTGGAGACGAGGGCGAGAACGGGGGCGCCGTGAAGCAGCGGGACTTCCGGTTCGTGGTCGTGACCCACGGCCAGGCGTCGGATCCGTTCTGGTCGGTTGCGGCCAACGGCGTGAAGGCCGCGGCCGAAGACATGGGGGTCCAGGTCGCGTACCAGGCCCCCGAGACGTTCGACATGGTGGCCATGAGCCAGCTGATCGACGCGGCGGTCGCCTCAGAGCCGGACGGCCTGGTGGTGAGCATCCCCGACGCGGACGCGCTCGGTCCCTCGATCAAGGCTGCGGTGGCCGCTGGGATCCCGGTGATCTCGATGAACTCGGGCAGCGACGTGTTCGCGAAGCTCGGCGTGCTGGTGCATGTCGGACAGACCGAGTTCGAGGCGGGGCTCATCGCGGGCCAGCGATTCGCGGATGAGGGCGTGAAGAACGCCATCTGCATCAACCAGGAAGTGGGGAACGTGGCGCTCGACCTGCGCTGCCAGGGCTTCGAGAAGGGCCTCGGCGAGAAGGTGAAGGTGATCCCGGTCGACTTGAACGATCCTGCGGGAATCACCGAGACTGTGGCGGGAGCGCTCCAGGCCGACGACTCGATCGACGGTGTCCTCACGCTAGGTCCGTCGGCCTCAACGCCCGCGATGCCGGCGCTGGACCAGGCCGGGAAGCTCGGGGAGATCGCGTTCGCGACATTCGACCTGTCGCCCGAAGTGCTGGAGGCGATCGATGCTGGCGACATGCTGTTCGCGATCGATCAGGCGCAGTACCTCCAGGGGTACCTACCGATCGTGTTCCTGACAAAGTACCTGGAGACCGGGGCGCTGCCGCTCGGGAGCGTCGACCGGGTCGTCCTCACGGGTCCTCAGATCGTGACCCAGGAGACCGCTGCGGACGTGATCAGGTACACGGAGGAAGGCGTCAGATAGGCATCTCCGAAGAGTGATTGGGGCCCGCTGCGCGGGCGGGTCCCAGTCACTAAGCTGCATTCACGAGCCGAGGAGGGGCCGGATGGCCACGGAGACCGCACCCCCGCCCACTGCGGTGACGGACGAACGGGTTCGCCGGGTGGGCGCCTTCTCGAAGCTGCTGTCTCGGCCGGAGCTAGGTGCCGCCCTCGGCGTCGTCCTCGTGTGGTCGTTCTTCGCCGTCATGGCCTTCGAAAACAACTTCATCAGCTGGGCGACCACCGCCTCGATCCTCAACCGAACGGCGCCGCTCGGGATCCTGGCCGTCGCGATCGCGCTTCTGATGATCGCCGGAGAGTTCGACCTGTCGATCGGGTCCATCCTCGGCTTCGGGGGCATGGCGATCATGATCCTGGTCAGCCCCATCGAGGCGGGGGGCTTCGGATGGTCGCTGCTCCCGGCCGTCGGCCTGGCGCTGGTCCTGGCCTTGGTCATCGGCGCCCTAAACGGGCTGTTGGTCGTGACCACCAGGCTCCCCTCGTTCATCATCACGCTCGGCACGCTGCTGATCATCCGAGGGCTGACCGTCGCCGTCTCGCGCGTGCGGACGAACCGGACACAGCTTGGCAACCTCGACGAGGTCCCCGGATTCGATCTCTTCCGCCACATCTTCGGAGCGAAGTTCGCGGTCTTCGGAAGCACCTTCAACGTCTCGATCCTGTGGTGGGTCGCTCTCACCGTGCTCGCGACCTGGGTGCTGATCCGGACCCGCCAGGGGAACTGGATCTTCGGGACGGGCGGAGCCGTTGATGCCGCCCGCAACGTCGGGGTGCCGGTCCGCCGGGTGAAGATCGCCCTGTTCGTCACCACCGCGTTCGCTGCCTTCTTGGTGGCGCTGATCCAGGCTGTGGAGTTCACGGGGGCCGACTCGCTGCGCGGGACCGACCAGGAGTTCAACGCAATCATCGCGGCGGTTGTGGGTGGCTGTCTCCTCACCGGCGGATACGGCTCAGCAGTGGGGGCTGCGCTCGGCGCGCTGATCTTCGGCATGGTGCAGCAGGGCATCGTGATCACGGGCATCGACGGCGATTGGTACCGGGTGTTCCTCGGCGGTGTGCTCGTCGTGGCGGTGATCTTCAACAACTTCATCCGACTGCGGGCGGCCCGGCGATGAGCACCAACGGGGGGCCGCTGCTCGAGGTCAGGGGCATCTCGAAGTTTTTCGGAAGCGTCATCGCGCTGAAGGACGTCTCCATGTTCGTCCGGTCCGGGGAGGTCACCTGCCTCCTCGGCGACAACGGCGCCGGGAAATCCACCCTGATCAAGACCCTCTCGGGCGTGTACCGGGCCGACGAAGGCAAGTACCTCTTCGAGGGAGAGGCGATGGACTTCCGGTCCCCCCGCGACGCCCTCGAGCGCGGCATCGCCACGGTCTACCAGGACCTGGCGATGATCCCGCTCCTGTCGATCTGGCGGAATTTCTTCCTCGGTTCCGAGCCGACGAAGGGATGGGGCCCCTTCCGTAGGTACGACGTCGAGTACGCCACAGCGACGACCCGAGACGAGCTCGGCAAGATGGGGATCGACATCCGCGACCCGGACCAGCCGGTGGGGACCCTCTCTGGGGGCGAGCGCCAGTCGGTGGCGATCGCCCGCGCCGTCCACTTCGGCGCCAAGGTGCTCATCCTTGACGAGCCGACGGCCTCCCTGGGCGTCAAGCAGGCCGGGGTGGTGCTCCGGTACATCGTGCAGGCCAAGCAGCGAGGCATCGGGGTCATCTTCATCTCGCACAACCCGCACCATGCCTACCCGGTGGGCGACCATTTCGTCATCCTCCGGCGCGGGCAGGTCTACGGGGACTTCACCAAGGACGAGCTCGCCCTCGAGGGCCTGGTGCAGATGATGGCGGGAGGCGAAGAGCTGGAGAACCTGGCCCACGAGCTCGAGCGGGCCGCCGCCGGGGGAGCCGCCGCGGAGGACCTTCGTAAGGCCGCGGCGTTGCTCGAGGCTGAGACCGGGACGCGGGAGGACCGAGAGCCACCCCCCGGACCGGCCCCCCGTCCCGGCGGTTGAGGTGCCGGAGGCTTTCGACGTCCTCACCATGGGGCGGGTCGGGGTGGATCTGTACCCCGAGCAGAGCGGGCTCCATCTCGCCGACATCCGCACGTTCGCAAAGTCCCTGGGCGGGAGCCCGACGAACGTGGCCGTGGGGGCGGCGCGCTACGGGCACCGAGCCGGGGTGATCACGAAGGTCGGAGACGACGGCTTCGGTGCGTACGTGAGGTCGGCTCTTCGCTCCTTCGCGGTCGACGACCGCTACGTGGGCACCGACCCGGAGCATCGGACCCCGATCGTCTTCTGCGAACTGTTCCCGCCGGACTCCTTCCCCCTGCTCTTCTACCGGCAGCCGAAGGCGCCCGACATGAACCTCACACCCGACGACCTGGACCTCGACGCCATCCGGGGGGCCAAGATCTTCTGGACCACCGGGACCGGCCTCTCGGACGAGCCCAGCCGGTCGGCGACGACCGCCGCTCTCGAGGCGCGGGGACGCTCTCGGATCACCGTCCACGACCTGGATTTCCGTCCCTCGTTTTGGCCTGCGCCGAGGGAGGCCGGGGATCGGCAGCGCCGGGCGTTGGAGCACGCGACGGTGGCCGTCGGCAATCGCGAGGAAGCCGAGATCGTGGTGGGAGAGGGGGAGCCGGAAGTCCAGGCCGAACGGTTGCTCGTACTGGGCCTCGAGTTGGCGGTGGTGAAGCTGGGACCCGATGGTGTGTTGGTGGCATGGGAAGGCGGGATGGAGCGGATCCCGCCGGTGCCGGTGGACGTGGTGAACGGGCTCGGTGCGGGGGACGCCTTCGGCGCGGCGCTCTGCCATGGCCTTCTGGAGGGATGGGAGATCGTAACGACGATCAGGTTCGCCAACGCGGCCGGGGCCTACGTCGCCACTCAGCTCGCCTGCGCCGACGCCATGCCGGACGAAGACCAGGTGCGCGCGCTCATGAGCCATGCCTGAGGTCTGTTGCGCGGCCCCACACCCGGAGCAGGGCGACGGATCTCGGAAGGATCAACACCGCCGGATGCGCCGGCGGGCCCAATACCACCTGGACGACCGCCTCGGCGAACTGCTCGGACGGGGTGGTCTCCCACGAACTTCCCTCGAACCAGGACGCGGAGCGCGGGAGCGCCTGGGCCACCAGGAAGGGGACTCGAACATCGTGCTGCTCCGGGCAGGTGAACTCCATGTGGTGCGCGAACTCGTGGACGAGCGAGTCCCGCAGGTTCGGAGCGGTCCCCGGGATGCGCACCGTGACCAGTCGCCGGCCCGGGTCGTACGAGCCCCGGTCGTCGAGATTCCATGCCCCCTGGACCCTGACGGGGGCGAGGCAGCTCCGGCGAGCGGGGAACGCTTCGATGAACCGATCCCATGTCGCCACGATGAGCGCTCGCAGGTCGTCCGGGGACGATCCCGTGATCGTCAGGTCGGGGACGCGCGCGGTGCTGCCCGGCATGACCAGGGCGAACAGGAGCAGCAGCGCCGGGAACAGTCTCACCGCTGCCCGAGGGTACCCGCCCCGCCCCCTGCCCGTGCCCGGGTGTTCGGGTGGTGAGCGAGCTGTTCCGCCCCGCCGGTACGCTGGCCGACGGGCCGGACCGGGTGATCCTCACCCCGGACGCTGCCGGGTGGGGGTACGCGGCCTTGCGCGTGATCGCCCTCGCTCCGGGCGAGCGGCGAGTGGTCACCCTCGAGGGATTCGAGGCCGCCCTCCTCCCACTCTCCGGGTCGTGCCGCGTCGAGGTCGGATCCCATGCGTTCGAGCTCGACGGGCGTGCCGACGTCTTTTCCCGCGTCAGCGACTTCGTCTACGTGCCGCAAGGGACCGAGGCCGTCCTCGCCAGTCACGGCGGTGGCGAATTCGCCTTCCCCACAGCGCGGGCCGAGCGGCGACTGGAACCCGCCTACGTGCCGGCCCGAGCCGTGGCCATTGAAGTCCGGGGCGGCGGGGCCGCTACACGGCAAGTGAACAACTTCATGTCGGCAGACGCCTTCGAGGCCGAGCGGCTCATCGCGGTCGAGGTGCTCACGCCGGACGGGAACTGGTCGTCCTTCCCACCCCACAAACACGACGAGCACACCGATCGCGAGGTGCCGCTGGAGGAGATCTACTACTTCCGGATCCGGGGGGAGGGCGGGTTCGGCATGCACCGGACGTACACCACGGACGGTGACATCGACGTCACCGTGACGGTCCGCGACGGGGACGTGTTCCTAATCCCTCGGGGTTATCACGGGCCATGCGTGGCCCCACCAGGCCACACGATGTACTACCTGAACATCATGGCCGGGCCGGCCGAGCGCGCATGGCGCGTGTGCACGGATCCCACGCACGAGTGGTTGTGGGAGCTCTTCGCAGAACTCGGCCCCGACCCCCGATGCCCGCTGACTACGGCCGACGGCCCGCGACCGGCGTAGCGGACCTCGGCCTTCCCCGTCCCTCGGGGTCCCAAGCCCACAGGCCGAAGCATCCGGCGCCGTTTGCGCCACAACCCCCAGGGTATGGCTCCGGCAAGCGCCTGGATCCAGGCGCTCGGGGGGAGGACGCACCATGACGATCACAAACGGCTCTCGATCCGTTTCGTTCATTCGGAAGGCCTCGATCATCGGGTTCGGGGTCCGAACGCTGGTGCGGGACATCGATCTGGCCAAACGGGAGATCTCCGAGAAGGTGAAGCAGGCGGGGGTCGGGGCAGGCATGTTCGCGGCGGCGGGCATCCTGGCTCTGTGCGCCCTGGGAGCATTCACCGCGGCGGCGATCCTGGGCCTGGCAATCGTCCTTCCCGCCTGGGGCTCGGCACTGATCGTGGGTGGCGCCTGGGCGCTCCTGACGCTCGTCGTCGCGCTGATAGGAAGGGGGAAGCTGGAGAAGGCCACCCCGCCCGTCCCGAAGGAGGCAACACGGGCGGTGAGGGACGACGCCCGGTACCTCGTCGCGGAGTTGAAGCGAGGAAAATAGGCAGCGTGAGTGAGATCCTCCGCAAGGTCGACGCGTTCCAGAAGCGCCACGCCGCCCTGGCCTTTCCATTCGCAGTGGTCAAGAAGTTCGGTGACGACCAGGCCGGGAACCTGGCCGCGCTGATCGCGTACTACGGCTTCTTCTCCCTGTTCCCCCTGTTGCTCGTGCTCGTGACCGCCCTGGGCATCATCCTGCGCAACAACCCCGACATCCAGACACGCATCCTCGATTCGGCCCTGGCCAACTTCCCAATCATCGGAAGCGAGATCAAGATCCACGCGCTCGGAGGAAGCGGCGTGACCCTCGCCGTGGGGATGGCGCTGACCCTGTGGTCCGGCCTGGGGGTGGTCAAGGCCACGCAAACGGCGATGAACACGGTATGGAACGTTCCCTTCGAGCACCGGCCGAACTTCCTCAAGTCCACGCTGCGGGCGCTGATCATGTTCGGGGTGCTGGGTGTGCTGACCCTGGCCTCCGCCGCAGCGGGAACGGTCGGCGGTGGGAGCAGACAGTGGTGGCTGGTGATCCTCGGCCTGGCCATCTCGCTGGTGATGAACCTGTTCCTCTTCCTGCTCGCGTTCCGCATCCTGACCAGCGAGAACCTCACCTGGAGCGACGTGCTGCCCGGGGCCGCGGTTGGATCGGTGGCCTGGACGACCCTCCAAGCTCTGGGCGGGTACTACGTGAGCCGCGAGCTCCAGGGGGCGAGCGACGTGTACGGGACGTTCGCAGTGGTCATCGGGTTGCTGGCCTGGATCTTCATCGGCGTCCAGCTGACGCTCTTCGCCGCCGAGGTCAACGTGGTTCGCAAGCGGCACCTCTGGCCGAGAAGCCTGGTGCAGCCGCCGTTCACCGACGCCGACGTCCAGGCCCTGACCCGCTACGCGAAGCAGGAGGGCAGGCGGCCCGAAGAGCGGATCGACGTGGAGGTCCAGGGGCGCCGCTGGGACACCGGGGGGTCGAGCCCTCGGTAGCGTCCGGGAACCCTCTGCGGTGGGCTGGACTACCATCGATGCCGGCACCGGACGGGCGACGGACCACCCAGCCTGCTAGTGGTTCGGTGCGGGAAGGAGGAGGTATGGCCAAGGACACGCAGAGCGACCCGTTCAAGGTGGCGGACGGAGACCGCCGAGTCAGCAGCCAGCCGCTGATCCACCAGCACGGCGTTGAGGTTCAGGGGTTCGGGAAGATGCGGCTGCTCCCCCTCGCCCTCAACTTCGAGGCCCGGCTGGAGAGCGTTCAGCTCCTGAACCAGATCCTCTCGGACTCGATGATCCTGTACGCGCTGTACAAGAAGCATCACTGGCTGGTCCGAGGCCCGACGTTCTTCCAGCTGCACCTGTTGCTCGACAAGCATGCGGACGAACAGCTGAAGCTGATCGACCTGCTCGGGGAGCGCGTGCAGACGCTCGGCGGTGTGGCCGTGGGCGATCCACGCCTCGCGGCTGAGATCACCACCGTCCCTCGCCCTCCGGATGGCGCGGAGGAGGTCCCGGCCATGTTATCCCGCCTCCTCGAAGCCCACGAGATCATCATCGAGAAGGTCCGCGAGGCCATCACGAAGACGGAGGAGAGCCGCGACGATGGGACCAACGATCTGTTGATGAGTGACGTGCTGCGGATGAACGAGCTCCAGGTCTGGTTCGTCGCCGAGCACCTGGTGGACGTCCCGGTGGTTCGGGTCTGAAGCGGTCCTTACCGTCCCTCGTGGATCGCCCGCACGGTCTCGATCGTGTCGGCGTCTTCCGGACGCTTGTCCGGGCGGTAGCCCTTCACCCGGGCGAACCGCAGGGCCATGCCGGCTGGGTACCTGGGGCTCCGTTGCACCCCGTCGAACGCGACCTCCACGACCAGCTCGGGTCGCACGTAGACCGTGAAGTCGTCGCGGCGGCTCTCGAGTTGGAGGAACCGCTCGGTCTGCCACGCAAGCATCTCGTCGGTCATCCCCTTGAACGTCTTTCCCAGCATCACGTAGCCGCCGGTTGCCGGGTCGCGCGCACCGAGGTGGAGGTTACTGAGCCAGCCCTGCCGCCGCCCGTGACCCCATTCCACGGCCAGAACCACGAGATCGAGGGTGTGCGCGCGCTTGACCTTCAACCAGCTCGATCCTCGCCGGCCGGCCTCGTAGGGGGCATCGGGCGCCTTGACCATGACCCCCTCGTGGCCGCGCTCGAGCGCGCCGTCGAGGAACCGCTCGGCGTCCTCCAGATCGGCCGTCACGGTCCTCGGCACCCGCAGCTCTCCCGGGATGCGCGGGTCGAGTGCGGCGATCCGTTCCTGGGTGGGGCGGTCGATGAGGTCGTCGCCGTCAAGATGCAGGACGTCGAAGAAGAAGGACGAGAGGGGAACGGTCCGGCGAAGCTGTGGCACGTCGAGTCGGCTTCCGAACCGGCTCATCGTCATCTGGAACGGATGCGGGCGCCCGTCCGGGCGGAGTGCGATGGCCTCCCCGTCCAGGATCACAGCGTCGACCGGCAGGTCGCGAACAGCCTCGACCACCTCGGGCACCCGATCGGTGATGTCGGCAAGGTTGCGGGTGAACGCTCGGACCTCGCCGTCGAGCCGGTGCACTTGGATACGAGCGCCATCGAGCTTCCACTCGACGGCTGCGGGGTGGATCCGAGCCAAAGCGTCCGTGAGATCTGAAGCGGTCTGCGCCAGCATCGGCTGGATCGGCCGCAAGATGGTGAGCCGGAACCCGGCGAGACCTCGGGTGCCGCTGGCCACGGACGCCGCCGCGACGATGCCGAGGTCCCCCGCGACCATCATCGCCCGGCGGACCTCCGTTACGGGCACGGTGGCGGCCCTGGCAACCGCCTCCACCATGATCCCCTCCAGCGCACCCTGCCGGATCTCACCGGAGAGGAGGCCGAGCAGGAACCGTCGCTCTTGTTCCGTCGTTCGAGCGAACAATCCGGTCAGCTCGGCCCGCCGTGCCGCCTGCGAGCCCTTCCCGCTCGCGGCGGCGATCCGGTCGAGAGCGGCGTGGACCTCACGGAGCTCGAGGGTGGGCGGGGGAGTGGCGGAGGGCGGCAGGTGACGAAGCGAGGCCCACCCAACGCCCACCGTCCCCTGCGGCAGGACGCCCGAGAGGTAGGCGACGGCGATGGGGATCTCGTCTGTGTCCAGACGTCGAAGGGTGGCGGCCAGCAGGTCGATCTTGGCCAGCCGCGACCGCGTCTGGCTAACCGCCGCCGACGTCCGTGCGATCTCATCGAGGAGCACGTGGAGATTCTGCTCCGCCGGTGGACGGTGTGGCAGGATGCGCAACGGTTGATCGTGATCATCGGAGGCAGCGGTGGGTGAGGTCACAGACGAACCGCTTCGAACGATCCTCCGGCCGCCACTGCCGGTCGACCTCGGGCTGACGCTCGCGACCCTCGCCTCCGGGAAGCCTCATCCGTGTGTCCGGCGGGACCGGGACGGCTCGTGGTGGCGGGCGACACGAACCCCGCTCGGTCCGGCCACGACTCGGTTCGTCCCGAGCGACGGAGGGATCGGCGCAGAGGCCTGGGGGCCCGGGAAGGAATGGGCGCTCGATGCGGCACCGGAGCTCCTGGGTTCGCGCGATCCGGTGGACGGGTTCGATCCGGCTCCGGGCATCGTCCGCGACCTGCACCGTCGGATGCCGGGTCTGCGGATCGCGAGGTCCCGGGCCGTGTTCGAGGCCCTGGCCCCCACGATCCTGGAACAGAAGGTGCCGGGGGCGGAGGCGTTCGCGACGTACCGGAACCTCGTTCGCGCGTTCGCCGAGCCGGCGCCCGGTCCGGGAGGCCTCCGGCTGCCCCCGTCGCCCGACGCCCTGGCCCGGACCCCCTATCCGGAATTCCATCCGCTGGGGATCGAACGACGGCGCGCAGACACGCTCCGTGCCGCAGCTTCCCGTGCCGTCCGGCTGGAAGAGGCCGTGGGGATGCCGCTCCCGCAGGCATACCGCCGGATCCAGGCGTTCCCCGGCGTGGGGCCGTGGAGCGCCGCGAAGGTGGCCATGGTGGCGCTCGGCGACGCCGATGCGGTCCCGCCCGGGGACTACCACTTCCCCCACATGGTGGTGTGGGCGTTCACCGGCCGGCCCCGGGGGACCGACGAGCAGATGCTCGAGCTCCTGAAGCCCTTCCCCGGCCATCGGGGGCGCGTCCTTCGGCTGTTGCTTGCGGCCGGCGTGAGCCCGCCGCGATACGGACCGCGCATGTCGCTTCGATCGATCGAGCGCATCTGAGCGCGAATCGGAGCAAGCGGCCAGGCTGCGACCCAGGAGCCGGTACCATCCGGGCATGAGCCTGCTGGAAGCCGCCGGCCTGTCCGTGGAGGCCGGGGGCACGACGATCCTCGAGGACCTGTCCTTCTCCCTTCGGGCGGGGGACAAGGTCGGCGTGGTCGGCAGGAACGGAGCCGGCAAGACCAGCCTGCTCCGGGTCCTGGCCGGGGAGGCCCAAGCCGTTCGAGGGACCGTCACCCGACGAGGAGCGCTGGGGTACCTGCGCCAGGACCCCCGCCAGCATCGCGCCGACCAGGACCACACGGCCGTCGTCCACGTGCTGGAGGCCCGAGGGCTCCAGGCGATGGCCGAGAAGTTGGAGAAGCTCCGGCTGACCCTCGAGGTCCGGCTCACCGAGGCCGCCGTGGGTAGGTTCGCCCGGCTGGAGGAGCGGTACCGCGCGGCGGGTGGCTACTCGGGCGAGGCCGAGGCCCGCCGGATCGTTCGGGGACTCGGACTGTCCCAGGACCGGCTGACCCTCCCCGTCGCGGCCCTGTCCGGAGGGGAGCGGCGGCGACTCGAGCTCGCGCGGATCCTGTTCGCCGGCTCGGACGTCCTGCTCCTGGACGAGCCCACCAATCACCTCGACAGCGATGCGAAGGTCTGGCTGATGAGTTTCCTGGCCGGCTACCCGGGCGCGGTGATGGTGGTGAGCCACGACATCAAGTTGTTGGACGCCGCCATCGGCCGGGTCCTGCACCTGGATCGCCACGGCGTCGTGATCTATCGGGGGACCTACTCGGAGTATCGGGAAGCGAGGCGGCTCGATGAGCTCCGTCTCACAGCGCTCGCCGACCGACAGACCGCCGAGATCAAGCGGCTGAAGACGCTGGCCGACTCGATGCGGGGCCAGACCGAGAAGCGGGCCCGGAAGGCCAAGACCCTCGACACCAGGGTGCGTCACCTGACCGCCCGGGCCGTGGCGGCCCCGGCGAAGCAGCGGCGCGTCCGCTACCGGTTCCCCGAGCCGCCGCACTGCGGCCGGCTGGTCCTCGAGGCCTCGGATGTCACGAAGGGGTACGGGGGGGCCCCGGTGTTCGAGAACGCCACCTTCGACCTGTCCCGGGGGGAGCGGCTCCTGGTCATGGGCCTCAACGGTGCGGGCAAGACTTCGCTCCTTCGGATCGTGGCGGGCGTAACGGAGCCCGATTCCGGGGGCGTGCGCCTGGGGAACGGGGTCTCGCTCGGCTACTACGCGCAGGAACACGAGGGCATCCGCGACGGAGTGAACGTCCTCGCGCACGTCCGATCCGAGTCCACCGACGCCTCGGACCAGGACCTCCGGGCGTTGCTCGGCATGTTCGGGCTGACCGGCGAGATCGCGTTCCGCGACGCCGGCACGTTGTCGGGAGGCGAGAAGACAAAGCTCGCGCTGGCGCAGCTGGTCGCGGGGCGTCGCAACCTGATCCTGCTCGATGAGCCGACGAACAACCTCGATCCTCCGTCACGAACGGCCATCGGCGGTGCGCTCGCGGCATGGCGGGGGGCTATGGTGTTGGTCAGCCACGACGTCGAATTCGTTGAAACCCTTGCACCGCAACGCGTACTGATGATGCCCGAGGGGACGCTCGATTATTGGAGCGACGACCTGCTCGAGCTCGTGGCGCTGGCCTGACCGAAGCCGATATGCTCGGCGCCCCTCGATCCCCGATGGAGCGACGCACGTGAGCGAAACGCATCCCCGCGGCCCGGCAGACGTGGTCTTCAGAGGAGGAACCGTCTACACGGTGGACCCCGCACGGACCTGGGCCCGGGCCGTCGCCGTGAAGGGTGGACGGATCGTCTCGGTGGGGACCGACGAGTCGGTCGCCGACCTCATCGGGCCGAAGACGGAGGTCCACGATCTGCACGGCAGAATGCTGCTCCCGGGGTTCCAGGACGCTCACGTCCATCCGCCCTCCGGCGGCCTGGAGATGCTGGAGTGCAACCTGAGCGAGGTGTACACGCGGGAGGGCTACGAGCGGATCGTGGCCGACTACGCGATCGAGCATCCCGAGGTCGAATGGATCAGGGGCGGAGGGTGGTCGATGGACTCGTTCCCCGGCGGAACCCCGACCAAGGAGATCCTCGACCGCATCGTCTCCGACCGGCCCGTGTACCTGCCGAACCGCGACGGCCACGGCGCCTGGGTGAACACACCAGCCCTGGAGATGGCCGGCATCACCCGGGAGACCCCCGATCCTCCCGACGGGCGGATCGAACGGGACGGCGCGGGCGAGCCCTCGGGCACCCTGCACGAGGGAGCCATGGACCTGGTCGAAAACGTCATGCCCCCGGTCACCGAGGCGGAATGGGAGGAGGGGCTCCGGGTAGCCCAGCAGTACCTGCACTCGCTCGGCATCACCGCGTGGCAGGACGCGATCGTCGGTGGCCCATACGACACGCTCGGCACCTACACCACGATGGCCGGCCGGGACGCACTCACGGCCCGGGTCGTCGGCTCGCTGTGGTGGGACCGGCACCGTGGCGAGGAGCAGATCGATGAGCTGGTGGCGAAACGAGAGCGGAGCTCGGTGGGCCGGTTCCGGGCCACCACGGTGAAGATCATGCAGGACGGCGTGATCGAGAACTTCATGGCCGGGGTCCTTGAACCGTATCTCGGCCCCGACGGCACGCCGACCTCCAACCGCGGCATGTCGTTCGTCGAACCCGAGCTGCTGAAGGCCTCGGTGACCGGGCTCGATGCCGAGGGATTCCAGGTCCATATCCATGCGATCGGGGAGCGGGCCGTGCGAGAGGCGTTGGACGCCCTGGAGGCATCGCGGGCCGCGAACGGGGCGAGCGACCATCGCCATCACATCGCCCACATCCAGGTGATCCACCCGGACGACATCCCGCGGTTCCACCAGCTCGGGGTGGTGGCGAACGCCCAGCCGCTTTGGGCGACGCTCGAGGGCCAGATGGTGGACCTCACGATCCCCTTCCTGGGCCCGGAGCGGAGCGGGTGGCAGTACCCCTTCGCCAGCTTGGTCCGTTCGGGGGCCAGGCTCGCCTTCGGGAGCGACTGGTCCGTGTCGAGCCCCAACCCGATGTGGGAGATGGCCATCGCCGTCCACCGCAAGGTGTCGCGCCGCCACGCGGACGTGGTCGGCGAACGAGCGACCCAGGAAGCCTTCCTCCCGGACGAGCGCATCGACCTGGCCACCGCCATCCATGCCTTCACCATGGGGTCGGCGTACGTGAACCACCTGGACGACGTGACGGGCTCGATCGAGGTGGGTAAGGAAGCGGACCTGGTCGTGGTGGACCGGAACCTGTTCGACCTGTCGCTCGACGAGCTAGCCGACGCCAAGGTGGAGCTGACCATGGTCGAGGGGGCGCCCGTGTTCGTCGATCCATCGTTCGCGTGAAGAGCCCCGCTCCATTGCCGCTCACCCGACGTCCTTGCTGGCCCTCGAGAACCCGCGATACGATATTGAACGGCTGTTCAATCCCGGTTTGGAGGATCCCGTGACGTACCTGGCCGCGCCGATCGAAGCCTCGAAGCTCCAGCCGGTGTTGGCGCGCGCGCGCGGGGCGAGCCGAACGCTCCCCGCTGAGGCCTACCTGTCGGCCGGGGTGTTGGCCTGGGAACAGGACCGGTTCTTCGAGCGATCCTGGACCTGTGTCGGCCGGGTCGACGACCTCGATGCGCCGGGTGACCAGAAGGCGGTGCGGATCGGCCAGGAGGGGATCCTCCTCGTCCGAGATCGGGCCGGCGACCTCCGGGGCTTCTACAACGTCTGCCGCCACCGCGGCCACGAGCTCGTGGAGCCGGGCACGAGCCGCAACGTCCGCGCCATCAAGTGCCCGTACCACGCGTGGGTGTACTCGCTGGAGGGTGCGCTGGCCGGAGCACCCCGGTTCGGGGAAGCTCCCGGGTTCGACAAGGCCGACTACCCGTTGGTCCAGGTCCGGGTGGCCGAGTGGCACGGATGGATCTTCGTGAACGCCTCGGGGGTCGCTCCGGACTTCAACGACCACGTCGGTAACCTCGACGGCCTCCTTGGTCCCTGGGAGCCCGAGCGCCTGTTCGCGGCGGAACGACACGAGTACGTGGTTCGGGCCAATTGGAAGGGCATCATCGAGAACTACCACGAGTGCTACCACTGTCCGAGCATCCATCCCGCGCTCTGCAAGGTGACCCCCACGGACAGCGGCGAGAGCTTCGCGCCCACCGGATGTTGGGTGGGGGGCTCGATGGAGCTCGAAGACCACGCGGAGACCATGTCGCTCTCCGGTGCGAGCGGTGGAGTGCCCATCCGCGGACTCGACGTGAAGCAGCGGCGGGAGGTCTATTACTTCGGCCTGATCCCGAACCTGCTGATCAGCCTGCACCCCGACTACGTGATGGCTCACCGGCTCGAGCCGCTTGCCCCGGGAGAGACCTTCGTGGAGTGCACGTGGCTGTTCCCTCCGGAGGCCAGGGAGCGCGAGGGCTTCGTCCCGGCCTACGCCGCGGAGTTCTGGGACATCACCAATCGGGAGGACTGGGCGGCGTGCGAATCGATGCAGCGCGGGTTGGCCTCCCGGGGCCAGCGGCAGGGCCCATTCGCCGAGGGTGAGGACGAGGTCCACGCGTTCATGGCCATGGTGGCCCGGGGCTACCTGGAGGGTCGGATCGCCGCGCCTGCCAGCGCGTCGACTTCGGCCGCCGTTTCCTGACCGCATCACCGGCGAAGGAGGATCGTTCGATGGCGTTCGACATGTCCCAGGTCCAGCGTGGGGCGCGCAACCGCCGGACCCCGTACTTCGAGGCGACGCAGAAGTACGACCCCAAGGGGTTCACCGTCTACAACCACATGTACTTCCCCATCCGCTTCGACACCTTCGAGGCCGAGTTCGATGTGCTGTTGAATGACGTCACCCTGTGGGACGTCTCGGTCGAGCGCTGCCTGGAGATCGGGGGACCCGACGGCCCAGCATTCGCCCAGCTGCTCACGCCGCGGGACCTGTCGAGGTGCGCGGTGGGCCAGGCGAAGTACGTGCTGATCTGCGATCGGGACGGCGGCATCGTGAACGACCCCGTCCTCACCCGGATGGACCAGACCACGTTCTGGTTCGCGCTTGCCTCCTCCGATGCCCTGCTGTTCGCTCGGGGACTTCGGAACGCCTATCTGGACCTGGACGTGACGGTCAGGGAGGCGGACGTTGCCCCCCTGCAGATCCAGGGACCGAAGTCGAAGGACCTCATGCGGGACCTCGTGGGCGATGACATCGTGGACCTCAAGTACTACTGGTGGCGCAACGCCGAGATCGGGGGGATCCCGGTCATCGTGACCCGAACGGGGTGGACGTCGGAGGTCGGCTACGAGGTCTACCTCACCGATGCCTCCCGCGGGTTCGACCTGTGGGAACACATCATGAAAGCGGGGGAGCCGTACGGGATCAAGCCCACCGGTCCATCCGACATCCGGCGCATCGAGGGGGGCATCTTCAACTGGGGCGCCGACATGACCTACGAGAACAACCCGCTCGAGCTGGGGCTGGAGCGCCTGGTGGACTGGAACCTTCCCGACGAGGCCGCGATCTCGCTCGCCGAGCTGCGGCGGATCAGGGACGCGGGCGTGAGCCGGCGGATCAACGGCGTGGAGCTCGACGGTGAGCCGTTCCCTGCACTGAACTCGGTGAAGTGGCCGATCCGCGAGAGGGGCCGGCAGATCGGAAAGGTCACCTCGGCCATCTACTCTCCGCGCCTGCTGAAGAACCTTGGGTACGCGTGGCTCCCGGCGGAGCGGTCCACGGAGGGGGCCACGGTCACCGTGGAGACCGAGTGGGGAGAGCGGAAGGCCACGGTCGTGCCGATGCCGTTCGTCGACCCGGAGAAGCGCATCCCGGTCTCGTAGCTCGGAATGCGGTTGCCACCCCCCGCGATTTTGAACGATGATTCAACCTATGGTGGGCGGGCCCGGTGCCGCCCCAGCCGGAAGGGGAGACATCCATGACCAACGAACGCCAGGAGATGCTGGAGCAGAGCGCGACGATCTACTTCGGCCCGTGGTACCGGCGTTCCCCCTTCTTCGACGCGACCAGGCGGGCCGGATGCACCGCGTACGACGTCTACAACCACATGCTGCTCCCCGCGTACTTCGACGATCCGGATCTGGAGTACTGGGCGCTCTTGAACGACGTGGTCGTGTGGGATGTTGCGGTGGAACGTACCGTTGAGATCTCCGGGCCCGATGCCGACGGGCTGGTGAACATGCTCACCTGCCGAGACCTGACGAAGTGCGCCGTGAAGCAGGGGAAGTACATGATCGTCACCGCGCCCGACGGCGGCATCCTGAACGATCCCGTCCTGCTCCATGTCGGCCAGAACCGGTGGTGGATGCAGCTCGCCGATTCCGACGCAGGACTGTACGCGCTTGGGGTCGCATCCCAGGCGGGGATGCACGTCGACGTCTCGTACCCGGATGCCTACCCCATGCAGGTACAGGGAGCGAAGGCCGGGAAGACTGTGGAGAAGCTGGTCGGCCCTGCGCTCTACGAACTGAAGTACTACTGGTGTGACTGGTTCGACATCGAGGGGATCCCGGTCCTCATCAGCCGGACGGGATGGACCGCAGTGCAGGGGTTCGAGATCAACCTGCTCGACCCCTCTCGGGGGGACGACCTCTGGGACCTGGTCATGGCCGCAGGGGAGGAGTTCGGCATCCGGCCCACGGCCCCCGTGGAAGCCCGTCGCATCGAGGCCGGGATCATGAACTACAACTCGGACATGACCCACGAGAACAACCCCTTTGAGATCATGGGGCTCGAGCACCTGGTCGAGGAGCAGCCGCACGACTATATCGGCAAGGACGCGCTGGAGCGGGTCCGCCGCGAAGGCGTGCAGCGCAAGCTCGTCGGGATCGAGTTCGCTGGGGATGCCCTGCGCGCCGAGCTGTCGTGGTTCTGGCCGGTCGCCGTGGACGATGAGGTGGTCGGCAAGGTGACGGACGCCATCTGGTCTCCCCGGCTGGAGAGGAACATCGGCTACGTCTGGGTCCCCGCCGAGCTCTCCCGCCCGGGAACCGCTCTGGAGGTCCGGTCGGAGAGCGGACCATTGATCGGTCGGACGGCGGCCATCCCGTTCATCGACCCCAAGAAGGAGGTCCCGGTCGCGCCCCTCGAGAGGTAGAGATGACCGCGAAGCTCGACCGCAGGCCTCCGGCGTCGGCCCCCCGGGCACGGGGGTTCCGCAAGGCCCTCCTCCTGGTGGAGCGAGGCACGAAGGAGGCCATCTGGGATTGCCGGATGTGCGGGCAGTGCATCCTTCACTCCACGGGCCTGTCGTGTCCGATGCGCTGCCCCAAGTCGCTGCGCAACGGCCCGTGCGGCGGCGTCCTCCAGAACGGCAACTGCGAGGTGCTCCCGGATCAACCGTGTGTCTGGGTCCAGGCCTGGGATGGGTCGCGCCGCCTTCCCCTCTGGCGTAGCCACATGGAGCATGTCCAGAAGCCCGTGGACTGGCGGCTCCAGGAGACCTCGTCGTGGGAGAACCTGCTCACCGGCCGGGACCGCCACGTTCCGGCCGGCTGGCTCGCCGCCGGCCGGGAGGATCGCGAGCGGTGAGCGGGGAGCCGCCCCGCAGCCATCTCCATCGATTGCTCGCGTCGGGAGCGTTCGTGGTGACGGCAGAGCTCCAGGCTACCGACAGCCCCGACCCCGAGTCCGTCTATCGGCTCGCGGACCTCCTCCGTGGCTCCGTGGACGCGGTGAACTGCACCGACAACAGCGCGGCTCACCCCCACATCTCGCCTCTCGCCTCGGCGCACCTCCTGTTGGATCGGGGCGTGGAACCGATCGTCCAGCTCGCCTGCCGGGACCGGAATCGCCTGGCCCTGCAGGCCGACCTGTTGGGCGCGGTGGCGCTCGGGGCCCGAAACGTCTGCCTGATGACCGGCGACGACGTCACGGCCGGAGATCATCCGGAGGCCAAGCCGATCTACGACATCGACGCCGTCCACGCCATCCACATCGCGCGGGGCATGCGCGACCAAGGGGTGTACGTGAGCGGCCGGAACCTCGACCAGCCCCTCCCGCTGTTCATCGGCGCGGTGGAGAATCCGTTCGCGCCTCCTCGCGACTTCCGGCCAATTCGCCTAGGGAAGAAGGTCGAGGCCGGTGCGGAGTTCGTGCAGACCCAGATCGTGTTCAACCTGGCAACGATGCGCGTGTTCATGGCCAGGTGCGAGGAGCTCGGGCTCCTGGATCGCGTATTCATCCTGGCATCGGTGTACGTGTGCCGCTCGGCCCGCAGTGCCCGGTACCTGCGGGACATGGTCCCCGGCATCGACGTCCCGGATGCGATCATCGACCGGATGGAAGGTGTCCCCTCGGATCGCCAGGCGGACGAGGGCATCCGCATCGGGCTCGAGATCGTGGACGAGCTCAGGGAGATGCGCGGCGTGGCCGGTGTCCACCTCATCTCGATCAGAGGGGACGAAGCGATCGTCCGCCTGGTGGAGGAGGCCGGGAAAGCCGAGGCCACCGATGAAGCGCCCCGTTGTCCCCATGATTGCCGTCGCCGCCCTGGCCGTGACGGCCTGCACACGCACGGTGATCGAACGGGTCCCGGTCCGGAGCTCGCCGCTGACCGTCGACGTCGGGGCGGGCCAACCGTCCCTCGATCCCATCGTGCGGGTGGTCGAGGCGGTCCGCCCGGCGGTCGTCAACGTCACCACCAACCTGTTCCAACCCAATCCCCTCGGTGGGGAGACCGGCCGGGGGGTCGGCACCGGGTTCGTCATCCGGTCCGACGGGCTCGTTGTGACCAACTTCCACGTCGTCGAGCATGCCCAGCGCATCACGGTCATCACCCCCCCGCCTGATGCCACGCGGTACACGGCGAGGGTGATCGAGGGCGACCAGAACGCCGATCTCGCCGTGCTGAAGATCGAAGCGAAGGACCTGCACACTGTGCCCCTGGGCAACTCCGGCCGGCTCGAGTTGGGGGAGCGCGTGGTCGCGCTGGGCTACGCCCTCGCCCTTCCGGGCGGGCCGACGGTCACCTCCGGCATCGTCTCCGCGCTCGGCCGAACGATCCAGGCGCAGGACGCGAACTGCGACACGTGCAGGAACGGCGTGCGGACCTACACCGACGTGGTGCAGACCGACGCAGCGATCAACCCAGGGAACTCGGGAGGACCGCTCGTGAACCTGGCCGGGCAAGTGGTCGGCATCAACACCGCCGGGGCGAATCAGGCGGAGAACATCGGTCTCGCCATCGGCACGAACGCAGCCAGGCCGATCATCGACGAGGCGGCAAGCAACCCGTCGGCTCCGGTCGCGTATCTCGGTGTCACCACGCAGGACGTCAGCCCCAGCCTGGCCCTCCAGTTCGGACTGGCGGTGCAGAGCGGCGCCCTGGTGATCGATGTCGTACCGGGAGGGCCAGGCGACAGGGCTGGCATCAGGCAGGGTGATGTGATCATCGGCCTGGATGGCAAGGATGTGACCGATTCGACCTCGCTTCGCGAGCTCATCCTGTCGCACCGGCCCGGCGACGATGTCGCGATCGGCGTGGTCACCCCGGGCGGTCAGGAGCAAACGATCACCGCGACCCTCGGCGTCAACCCGCTGCCACCGACCTGAGCGGGGTGGCCGCGCGCCGGGGGTAAGCTCCCGGCGTGAGCGCGACGCCGTTCGAGCCGGGGGAACGGGCCTTGCTGATCGACGACCGTGGCCGGCGGTACCTCGTGCGCCTTCGCCCCGGCGAGACGTGGCATTCCCACGGAGGGGCCGTCCCCCACGACTTGATCCTGGGGTCGGTCGAGGGCGCGCGCGTACGATCAACGCGCGGGATGTCCTTGGTGTGCTTCCGGCCGCGCCTCGCGGACTTCGTCCTCAAGATGCCCCGTGGCGCTCAGGTCGTCTATCCCAAGGACCTCGGTGCCATCCTCGTCGAGGCCGACATCCACCCCGGCGCGAGGGTCCTGGAGGCCGGCACCGGATCCGGCGCGTTGACGTTGGCGCTATCGAGGTCCGTCGGCGCCGACGGCCGCGTCGTGTCCTACGAGCTCCGGCCGGAGTTCCACGTCAAAGCCGTGCAGAACCTGGAAGCCTTCTTCGGGAAGCTCCCGGCGTGGGTGGACCTCCGGGAGGGAGACGTCACTGAGGTGGCCGAGACGGGGGAGACCTTCGACCGGGTGGTGCTGGACATGCCGGAGCCGTGGGGCCCCCTCCCGGCCGTGGTCCGGATCCTGCGACCGGGGGGCGTCCTGTGCACGTACCTGCCCACGACCGTCCAGGTCCAGACCGCAGTGCTGGCGCTCCAAGCGCACGGATTCGAGCAGGTGGCCACGTTCGAGATCCTGCACCGGCCGTGGCACGTCACCGAGCGAAGCGTGCGTCCGGACCACCGCATGGTGGCCCACACGGGATTCATCACCGTGGCCCGTCGCGGCAGCGACGCAGATTGATTGTCCGAAGGTCCTAAGGCCAACCCGCCTCCGGGACGACAACGTATCAGTGGGCGTAGGACGGCCCGGTCGACTTCTCGGTTGACGAGGGGACGGGACGTATACTCGCTTGCCTGGAGGTGACGGATGTCCGGGCCGTTGGATCGAGGCGAAGAGCAGGAGCTGCACGAGAAGCAAGTGCACGAGCTCCAGACCCAAGTGAAGTTCTTGGAGGACGAGGTCGCGCTGCTTCGCCGCCGACTCACGAACGCCCCTCGCCAGGTGAAGATCCTCGAGGAGAAGCTCCTCGAGACGAAGAGCGATCTCTCGCGCGCCCTGACACAGAACGAGAAGGTCACGTCCGCACTGAAGTCCGAGCGCGACAAGATCGAGGCCCTCCGCGAAGAGGTCGAGAAGCTCAGCCAGCCACCCGCCACCTTCGGCGTGTACCTCGCGACGAACGAGGATGGGTCGGTCGACATCTTCACCGCCGGTCGAAAGATGCGGGTGAACGTGACGCCCGAGCTGGACGTGGCGGGACTCACCCGGGGAGCCGAGGTCATCCTGAACGAGGCGTTGAACGTCGTCGAGATCCTCCATCCCGACGTTGCCGGTGAGGTCATGAAGGTCAAGGACAAGCTCGGTGAGGACCGAGTCATCGTCATCGGCCACGGCGACGAGGAGCTGGTGGCCACGCTGGGGCATGCGCTCCGCGAGGAACCCATCCGGGCCGGCGACCCGCTGCTGATTGACCGGCGGTCCAACGTCGCCCTGGAGCGGCTGCCGAAGGAGGAGGTCGAAGAGCTCGTCCTGGAGGAGATCCCCGATGTCTCCTACGAGGACATCGGCGGACTGGAGACCCAGATCGAGGCCATCCGCGATGCCGTCGAGCTCCCGTTCCTGTACTCGGAGCTGTTCAGGGAGCATCAGCTGGATCCGCCGAAGGGCGTGCTCCTGTACGGCCCACCGGGCTGCGGGAAGACCCTGATCGCCAAGGCGGTGGCCAAGTCGCTCGCCGACAAGGTCAGGGAACGGACCGGCCGGCCCGACGTCCACTCGTACTTCCTGAACATCAAGGGCCCCGAGCTGCTGAACAAGTACGTCGGGGAGACCGAGCGCCAGATCCGTCAGATCTTCCAGCGGGCCAAGGAGCGGAGCGAGGAGGGCCTGCCGGTCATCGTGTTCTTCGATGAGATGGACTCGATCTTCCGGACCCGCGGGTCCGGCATCTCATCCGACGTGGAGAGCACGATCGTCCCCCAGCTCCTTTCGGAGCTGGACGGCGTCGAGACCCTGAAGAACGTGATCGTGATCGGGGCCTCCAACCGCGAGGACCTCATCGACCCGGCCATCCTGCGCCCGGGCCGCCTGGACGTGAAGATCAAGATCGAGCGGCCGAGTGCCGCGCAGGCCAGTGACATCATGTCCAAGTACCTGACCGGCGCTGTGCCCATCCATCCCGAGGAGATAAGCCGCGCCGGCGGCAACGCCGGTGCGGCGGTCCGCCGGATGGTCCAGGTCACAGTGGACCGCATGTACGCCTCTTCCGATGACAACCGGTTCCTGGAGGTGACGTACGCTTCCGGGGACAAGGAGGTCCTGTACTTCAAGGACTTCAACTCGGGGGCGATGATCGAGAACATCGTCCGCCGGTCGAAGAAGGAGGCCATCAAGCGGTTCCTGTCCACCGGCGAGAAGGGCATCAGGACCGAAGACCTGCTGAACGCCATCCGGGACGAGTTCAAGGAGAACGAGGACCTCCCGAACACCACGAACCCCGATGACTGGGCTCGCATCTCCGGCAAGAAGGGAGAGCGGATCGTCTACGTCCGAACCCTGCTCGGCGACGGTGGCGCAGAGGGCCGGCAGGTCGAGCGCGTGGCCGCGGGCCAATACCTGTAAGCTCACCGGATGGCCATCCCCAAGGTCATCGGCACGGAGAC
>WNGA01004971.1_pt1 | contig 22832 bp, 20 predicted proteins | sample 5400061 | NCBI WGS metagenome assembly WNGA01 (sample SAMN13153366, study PRJNA577476) | soil metagenome | isolation source: 100 cm soil or saprolite under grassland replicate 2 | place: USA:California | collected 2016-06-15
CGAGGCGTTTGGCCGTCTCGTCGCTTCGCATCGGCCGCAATGGATCAGTGCGGCGGCCGCGGCCGATGCATCGGTCGAGCTGCCGGGCACGCTTCTCCCTCACTGGGGCCTTTATTCCGCCGAGCAGCGCCGAAACCTCGCCAGAGGCCGACTCTTCCGGCAACGTCCGGTAAAGGGATTTCACGAGACCTCCCATTTCGCCGCGTATCGGGAGATGATCGCGTTTCTTGCCCAACGCGGCGCTCAGCTGTGTTTGCTTCGCCTGCCGCTCACCCCCGAATATTCCGATGCCATCGTCGAGGAGCCGGAGTACGGCCGCGCCAGCCGTGCGTTTCAGGATTTGGCGAAATCACATGCGGCCACGTATGTGGATTTCACGGACCTACCAATGGAGTACCGGCCTGAGTACTTCATGAATCAGGATCATTTGAACGCGGAAGGATCGGCCATTTTCGCGCCCCTCGCGTTTAAGGCCTGTTTTGGGGCCATTCCGCTTTCCCTGAATAACCCCGACTAGTGCCCCGTTTCCGAAGTTCGTGATACATTTCGGCACTCTCTCACACGAACTTCGGAAACAAAGGGGCACTAGCAAGTATATGATTCTAGTGCCGCTTTTCGATTTGAAGTTCCTAAATGAACTTGCCGCTAGCGTGCTCTGCCCGGACACCGCAGCCGATAGGGGACGGCTCGCCCTGCCGCAGTGGCGTCCAAGAGGCATGCCGATCGTGATCATCAGCAGAACGGGTGAGGCGAACAGGCGGCCTCTGTGCTCCGCATTGTACAAAGAGGGAACTGCGTGGATGGCGGCGCAGGCCTCCTGACGGGCGGCGCAATCGATTGTTTGCCAATTTATTAACCTGCTTGTTCCAGTTTGAGTCGAACGGCGCTACAAGATGTGGGGAGTCGCCTGCGCTGCAAGGGCGCAGGACCTAGCCTAAAATTCGACTGATCCGGACGATTCCTGCCATTACAGCGCCAAATTGGTGGGTCTGGCTCGCGCCAGGCGTTGGGTAGGCGGAAGCAGGGGGCCCGCGGCCGATGCGGCGGTGTAGGGATGGGGCTTGGCACGGTCGAGCCTTGCGGCTCGGCGCCGTTGCGCTCGGCTGCATCGGGCTTGCCGGTTGCTCCTCCTCCGATAAGTTCGCGAGCAAAGTCGACCCCAGATACGGTGTTGCTGCGAGCCCCCGGGTCGTCGAGCCGGGCGAGCCGGTTCCCAAGGGTGGGGGCACATATCGCGTCGGCAAACCCTACTTGGTCGCCGGACGCATGTATGTGCCCGAGGAGAATCGGCGCTACCGCGCGGAAGGCCAGGCGTCCTGGTACGGGGACGACTTTCATGGCCGTCTGACCGCCAACGGCGAGATTTTCGACATGGAATCGATCTCGGCGGCGCATCCGACCTTGCCGATGCCGAGCTATGTGCGCGTCACCAACCTGGCCAATCGCCGCTCCCTCATCGTCCGCGTGAACGACCGCGGTCCGTATCACGGCAACCGCGAGATCGACGTGTCGGTGCGCGCGGCCCAGCTGCTCGACTTCCACAAGCACGGCGTCACCCGGGTCCGGGTCGAGTATGTCGGCCCGGCGCCGCTCGAAGGGTCCGACGACCGCAGGCTCGTGGCGACCTTACGGGAGGGCGGGGTGCCGGCGCCGGCGCCGTCCACAGTCATGCTCGCGTCGGCGCGGCCGTTCCTGCCGCGCCTGGCGGAGACGCCCGTTCCTCAGGAGCGGCCGTTCGACCTGGGTCAGCCCGGGGCGGAGCCGCGCGATGCGTTTCCGCGCCGGGCACAAGTGACCGCAGCGCCGCTGCCGGGGGTGGCCTACGCCGATGCGAACCCGCCGCGACTCAGGGGAAGCCCAGCGCAGTCGCCGTCCCTGATGACCTCGTCGACCGCTCAATCCCCCGCCTTGGGCTATGCTCCGGCCGGCTATCTGGGCACGCAAGCCGTCACCTCGGGCCGCGGCCTGTATTGATCCGCCCTGCGGCGCCGAACACGTCCGTCCGGGTTGGGTTTGCCGATCACGTTTGTGCGAAACGGCGCGGAGCCATTGATTCGCCATCACGGCCCTAGCTATGGTCCCGACACCACGATAAGACCAAAGGACCATGGCCAAGGCTGAGCTGCCGATGTCGCGAGCAAGCGCGACCGATTCGATCCGGTACCCTATGCGCAAACTGACCACGGTCCTCGCCGTCCTTGCGGCGTGCGCCCTGCCTCACGCCGCGCCGGCGCAGAAGGCGGCCGAGGGTTTCCAGACCGCGGCGCCGCACGCGATCCTCATCGATGCCGACAGCGGCAGTGTGCTGTTCGAGAAGGGCGCCGACCAGCTCACGTACCCTGCGAGCCTCGCCAAGCTGATGACCGCGGAGGTCGTCTTCAACGCCATCAAGGAAGGCGACCTCGATCCCGAGACCGAATTCGTCATCAGCGAGAACGCCTGGCGTAAAGGTGGCGCTCCGGCGGGCGGCTCGGCGATGTTCGCCGCCATCCACAGCCGGGTGAAGATTCGCGACCTCCTGCGCGGAGTCATCGTTCAGTCCGGCAACGACGCCTGCATCGCGCTCGCCGAAGGCCTCGCCGGCAACGAGGCTTCGTTCGCTCGCATGATGAACGAGCGTGGGCGGGAGCTCGGCCTCACCAAGTCGAACTTCACCAATTCGTCCGGACTGCATGACCCCGACATGCGAGTCACCGCGCGCGAGCTGGCAAAACTCGCGCAGCACATCATCAAGACCTACCCGGACTTCTACAAGATCTACGGCGAGCGCGAGTTCACCTGGAACAAGATCCGCCAGCAGAACCGTAATCCGCTTCTCCCCATGAATATCGGGGCCGATGGGCTCAAGACCGGCTTCACCAAGGAGGCCGGTTACGGGCTCGTCGGCTCGGCCGTGCAGAACGGGCTGCGGCTGATCGTCGTCGTCACCGGCTTGAAGACGGCCAAGGAGCGGGCGGATGAAGCCCGCAAGCTGCTCGAATGGGGATATCGCGCCTTCGAATCGCGCTTGCTGTTCGCCGAAGGCGAAACGGTCGGGGAAGCCAAGCTCTACGGCGGCGCCAAGGGGCGCGTGCCTCTCACCGGGGAGGGGCCGATCCGGCTGCTCGTTCCGCGCGGGATGACCGAGAAGATCGTTGCCCGGATCGTTTATGTGGGTCCGGTTCCGGCGCCGGTCGAGCAGGGCAAATCAATCGGCCGACTCAAGGTATGGCGGGGCGAGAACGTCGTGCTCGAGGCCCCGCTGCAAGCCGCCGAAAGCATCCCAAAGGGCAATATCACCCAACGCGCCTTCGATGCGGCGAGCGAGCTCGTGGTCGGACTGTTCCGCGCCGGCGCCGAACGGTTGTGAGGTGGGCCGGAAAGGCCGACCGTCATGCGCGGACGCTTCATCACGTTCGAGGGAGGCGAGGGGACCGGCAAGTCCACCCAGGCCTCGCTGTTGGCCCAACGCCTCAGGGGCTATGGGCTCGGGGTCGTCGTCACACGCGAGCCGGGCGGCTCTCCCGGGGCCGAGGCGATCCGGCATGTGGTGTTGTCGGGTGCCGCGCAGCCGCTCGGGTCGCATGCCGAGGCGATCCTGTTCGCTGCTGCCCGCGACGATCATGTAAGCCAGCTCATCCGCCCGGCGCTCGAAGCCGGCCGGTGGGTCATCTGCGACCGCTTCGCCGACTCGACGCGCATCTACCAGGGCGTTCTCGGCAACGTCGATCCGCGCGTCATCAGCAGCCTGGAACGCATCACGGTCGGCGATACCAAACCCGACGTCACGGTCATCCTCGACGCGCCGGCGGAACTCGGGCTGGGGCGGGCATCCGGTCGGCGGGGCGACAGCGGCACGGACCGTTTCGAGGGGGAGACGCTCGAATTCCACAACAAGCTGCGCGAGGCCTACCGGGAGCTTGCCGAGCGCGAGTCCGACCGGTGCGTGCTGATCGATGCCAGCGGCGAGGCGCAGGCCGTCGCCGACGCGGTCTGGGCCGTGGTCAACCGCCGTCTCGATCCGTCCAACGCCCCGCTGATGATCGAGGGCGCCCGATCATGAGCCGGGAGGAGGGGGAATCGGGCGAGCCGACCCCGCATCCGCGCGACACGACCGTCTTTTTCGGCCACGGCAACGCTGAACGGACGCTCCTCGACGCCTATCGCAGCGGCCGCATTCCTCATGCCTGGCTTCTTGACGGTCCCTCGGGCATCGGCAAGGCAACGCTCGCCTACCGCATGGCGCGTTATGTCCTGGCTCATCCGGACGCGTCCGCGCCAGCGGTCCAGCAGGCGCAAACGCTCGATCTTGATCCGTCCCATCCGGTGGTCCGACGCGTCGCCGGCCAGGCTGATCCCGATCTTCTGGTACTCGAGCGCACGGAGAACGAAAACGGCGTCATGCGCACTGTGATCGTGGTCGAACAAACCGCGCGCACCGTATCCTTCTTCGGCTCGACCGCGGGCGCCGGCGGCTGGCGGGTCTGCATCGTCGATTCGGCCGATGAGCTCAATCCGGCGAGCGCCAACAAGCTGCTGAAGGTGCTGGAAGAGCCGCCGCCGCGCTCGCTGTTCTTGCTGGTCAGCCATGCCCCCGGCCGGCTGCTCGCGACCATCCGCTCGCGCTGTCGCAGGCTCGACCTTCGGCCGCTGGGCGAAGCCGAAATTGCGGCGGCGGCGGCCGCCGCCGCCGGACGCACCCCTCAGGACCCGGATATCCGCGCGGGTGCAGCCGCGGCGGACGGAAGCGTTGCCCGTGCGCTGACCTTGTTGGGCGGCCCCGCGCTTGCCCTGCGTCAGCGGGTCATCGCGCTGCTCGAAGCGCTTCCGGCAACCGACGCAAAGGCGCTTCATGCGCTTGGCGATGCGCTTGGCGGGAACGATGACGGCACATTGAGCGCGTTCGTCGATACGGTCCGGGACTGGCTGTCTCAGCGGCTCGATACGCCGCCGCGCGAGCCCCGTCGCCTTGCACGGGTCGCGGAGGTATGGGAAAAGGTCAACCGCGCCGCGCGCGAGGCCGAGATCTTTCATCTCGACCGCAAGCCGCTGGTTTTCGCCGTGTTCGGCCTGCTCGCCGAAGCGGCGCGCCTCTGACATTCGGCACAAGCTTCCAGAGCCCGCAGATGGCTGCCAAGCCCTATTACCTAACGACCGCCATCGCCTACCCGAACGGCCCCCCGCATATCGGCTTTGCCTACGAGGTGGTCGCGACCGACGCCATCGCCCGCTTCATGCGGCTCGACGGCCACGAGGTCTTTTTCCTGACCGGCACCGACGAGCACGGCATCAAGATGCTGCAGACGGCCACCCGGGAGGGCGTCACGCCGCGCGAGCTGGTCGAACGCAATGTCCCACGCTATCGCACCATGGCGGCGCGCTTGAACTGCTCGCCTGACGACTTCATCCGCACCACCGAGGACCGCCACCGCCGCTCGTCGTCCGCGATTTGGGAACGGATGGCGGAAGCGGGCGACATCTATCTCGACAAGTATTCCGGCTGGTACTCGGTCCGCGACGAAGCGTACTACGACGAGAAAGAGACGCGACTCGAGAACAGCGTACGGATCGGGCCGAACGGGACGCCGGTCGAGTGGGTGGAGGAGGAAAGCTATTTCTTCAGGCTCTCGGCCTACCAGCAGAAGCTGCTCGATCTCTACGCGCGCGTGCCCGATTTCGTGCTGCCGAAGGAACGCCTTAACGAGGTGGCGAGCTTCGTGCGGGGAGGGCTGCAGGATCTTTCGATTTCACGCACGACCTTCGACTGGGGCATTCGGGTGCCGGGCGACCCGAAGCACATCATGTATGTGTGGGTCGACGCGCTCACCAACTACATTACCGCTGTCGGCTTTCCCGATACGACAAGCGAGAAGTTCCGCCGCTACTGGCCGGCCGACCTGCACGTGATCGGCAAGGACATCGTGCGGTTCCATGCGGTGTACTGGCCCGCTTTCCTGATGTCGGCGGGGCTCGATGTGCCGCGCCGGATCTTCAGCCATGGATTCATCTTCAACCGCGGTGAGAAGATGTCGAAGTCGGTCGGCAATGTGGTCGACCCGTTCGCGCTCGCCGACGCTTACGGCGCCGATCAGTTGCGCTATTTCCTTTTGCGCGAGGTGCCGTTCGGGCAGGACGGCAGTTACAGCCACGAGGCGATCGTGGCGCGCATCAATGCCGATCTGGCCAACGATCTCGGCAACCTCGCGCAGCGCTCGCTGTCGATGGTCGCGCGGAACTGCGGTGGAATATTGCTGGCCCCGGGAACGCTGACCGGTGCCGACCAGACCATTCTCGCGGCCGCCGATGCCATGATCGGCAAGGCGCGCGCGGCCATGGCGACCCAGCAGCTTCACCAGATTCTCGGCCTCGCCTGGTCGGTGGTGGCCGACGCGAACCGCTACTTCGCGAGCGAGGCACCGTGGAGCCTGAGCAAGACCGATCCGCTGCGGATGGGCACCATTCTGTATGTCACGGCCGAGGTGATCCGCCAGATCGCGATTCTCGCGCAGCCGTTCATTCCGGCCTCCGCCGGAAAGCTTCTGGACCAGCTCGGCGTCCCGGTCGAGGAGCGCGACTTCGCCACGCTGGGCGGCGACCACCGGATCGAGCACGGCGTCACGCTTCCGCCGCCGGCGCCGGTGTTCCCGCGCTACGTCGATCCCGAGGCGAATGCCGCAAGCTGATGCCGATTCTCGTCGACAGTCACTGCCACCTCGACTTTCCCGACTTCGCCGGCGAGCTCGACGCCGTGGTGGCGCGCGCCGAGAGCGCGGGCGTCGCCCGTGTCGTGACCATTTCAACCCGCGTGGCCCGCCATGCCGAAACGCTCGCCATCGCCGAGCGCTTCCCGCAGGTCTATTGCTCGGTCGGTACCCACCCGCATCAGGCGCATGAGGAGTTGGACTTTACCGTCGCCGACCTGGTGCTGCGGACCCGTCACCCCAAGGTGGTGGCGATCGGCGAGGCGGGCCTCGACTACCACTACGATTTCAGCCCTCGGTCCGCCCAGGAGCAAGGCTTTCGCACCCAGATCGCGGCGGCGCGCGCGACCGGCCTTCCGCTGGTCATTCACTCCCGCGCGGCAGACGCGGACATGGCGCGGATTCTCGAGGAAGAGATGGGGAAGGGGGCCTTTCCGGCCGTGCTCCATTGCTTCACCGGGAGCCGCGCGCTCGCCATGACCGGCATTTCGCTCGGCCTCCACGTCTCGTTCACCGGCATCCTTACCTTCAAGAAATCCGACGATCTGCGAGCGATCGCCGGCGAGCTTCCGGCCGATCGGATCCTGGTCGAGACCGACGCGCCGTTTCTCGCGCCGGGACGATACCGCGGCAAGCGCAACGAGCCGGCCTATGTGGCGGAAACCGCCAAGATCCTGGCCGAGGTCCGCGGCGTTTCGCTCGAGGACATCGCCCGGCAGACCACCGAGAATTTTTTCCGCCTGTTCGCCAAGGTGCCGCGGGAAGCGACGGCGGCGGCATGACGCTGACCTTCACCATCCTTGGCTGCGGCTCGTCCGGCGGTGTCCCACGCCCGGCACTCGGCTGGGGGGCCTGCGACCCGGGAAATCCGAAAAACCGCCGCCGCCGCACGGCGCTGCTGGTCGAGCAGCGCAATGGCGGCCTGACCCGCATCCTGGTCGACACCCCGCCGGACCTTCGCGAGCAGCTCCTGGATGCCGAGGTCGACGGGCTCGACGCCGTCCTGTTCACCCATGAGCACGCCGACCATACCCATGGGATCGACGACCTGCGCTCGCTCGCCATCCATCGGCGCCGGCGCGTCGACGTCTATCTGGACCAGGCCACATCGAAGGTGGTCCGGGAGCGGTTCGGCTACTGCTTCGAGACGCCGCCCGGCAGCGAGTACCCGCCGATCGTGACCGAGCACCGGATCGAGGCCGGGCGGCCGATCGGTGTCGACGGCGCCGGCGGCGCCATCACCGCGCTGCCGTTTCTTCAGGAGCACGGCGATATTTCATCGATCGGCTTCCGCTTCGGCGGCCTGGCCTATTCCTGCGATCTCAAGCGCCTCCCGCCGGACAGCGTGGCCACCCTGGCGGGTCTCGACGTATGGATCGTGGACGCGTTGCGCTATGCGCCGCACCCGAGCCATTTCAGCCTGGACGAGGCGCTGGCCTGGATCGGCAAGGTCCAGCCGCGACGCGCGATCCTGACCAATCTGCACTCCGATCTCGATTATGAGGCGCTGCGCGCCAAGCTGCCGGCGGGCGTGGAGCCGGCCTATGACGGCATGCGGATCGCGATCTAATGTCATGTGCAAGGAAGCATATATAAGACACTGAATTCAAGTAAGTTTACGTCTCTATTGCTTCAATCGGCCGGTTTATCAAACCCACTGATAAATACGCCACGTCAATGCGTTACCGCAATCTCCTCAGACATGCCTGCGCTTCCGTGTCGGTTGGAATTCCTCACATAGATATTCCATAATATCTGTTATGCGAACGGAAATGTTGGCGGTTGCCAAGGCCGGAACGTTGACGGCGTTGGATAGTTGAACGACCAAGCCCCGTCGTGGGTCGCCGCAGACCCTTTCAATTCCAATTTTCCGAGGTGACTTCCATGAGCAAGGTCCGGACGCTCGAGCCGCGCCACAAGGTGGCGCCTGCCCTCGATACCCCCACCGATCTGTCGCCGGAGGCTGTCAAAGCGATATCGGGGCAGCTCAACGCGATCCTGGCCGATTCCTTTGCGCTCTACCTCAACCAAGAATTTTCACTGGCACGTCAGCGGTCCGCACTTCCGCGACTATCACCTGCTGCTCGACGAGCAGGCGGAGGATATCTTCAAGACCACCGACGAACTCGCCGAGCGCGTGCGCAAGATCGGCGGCGTGACGTTGAAATCGATCGGCCAGATCGCAAGCCTGCAACGGATCAGGGACAATGAGGCGGACTTCGTGACCCCCGGCGACATGCTCGGCGAGCTGCTGGCCGACAATAAGGGGGTCGTCGAGGCCATGCGCCAGGCCCACAAGGTCGCCGAGGACCATGAGGACGTGGCCAGCGCCAGCCTGTTGGAAATGTTCATCGACAGCGCCGAGAAACGGACTTGGTTCCTGTTCGAGGCAAGCCGGGCCGCCGACCGGTCGGGCCATTGACGATAAAAGCGCCAAACGAGCCGCACCATCACGCGCGATGAGGCCGACCCATTTCTTGTGGGCCGCTTTTGGCTCGTGATCGCGGCGGCAAAACCGCTCTGATACGGTTGCCGCGGAAAGCCCTGTGGAACCGCATGACGCCCTCCCGCGATATAGCGCGCCTGATCGAGATCATGGCGGCGCTGCGTACGCCCGGTTCCGGCTGCCCCTGGGACCTGGAGCAGAGCTTCGCGACCATCGCGCCCTACACGATCGAGGAGGCCTATGAGGTGGCCGATGCGGTCGCCCGCGGCGATCTCGCCGAGCTATGCAGGGAGCTCGGCGACCTCCTGCTCCAGGTCGCCTTCCACGCCCGGATGGCGCAGGAGGCCGGGGCCTTCGATTTCGGCGACGTGGTGCAAGGCATCACCGAGAAACTGCTGCGCCGGCACCCGCACGTGTTTGGCGATGCCCGCGCGCCGTCGCCTGAGGCGGTCAATGTCCTCTGGGAGCGCATCAAGGCCGAGGAAAAGGCGGAGCGGGGGTCCCCGGAGCCCGATGGCGCGCTCGCGGGAGTCCCGGTGGGCCTACCCGCCCTCACCCGTGCCCTCAAGCTGCAGACCAAGGCCGCCCGCGTGGGGTTCGATTGGAACGATCCGGTGGCTGTTCTGGCCAAGATCCGCGAGGAAACCAGCGAGATCGAGGCCGAGCTTGCGGCCGATCGATATGGCCGGGCCGAGGTCGCCGGGGCGGCGCGGAACGCAGCGGCCGGCGCCGAGGTGGGCGACCTCCTGTTCGCCGTCGTCAACCTTACCCGTCACCTCGACATCGATCCGGAGACGGCGCTGCGCGCCGCCAACCTCAAGTTCGAGCGGCGCTTTGCTGCCATCGAGCGCGCGCTTGCGGAGCGCGGCAAATCGCCCGCGGACGCGACCCTGGCCGAGATGGATGCGCTCTGGGACGAGGCCAAGGCGGCGGAGAAATAGCTTGGGCTAGGCGATGGTGTGGGCGCCGAACTTCGCCTTCACGGCCTCCGCCTTGTTCTTGTCGACCCGCACGGTCACAGCAAGGCGGCCTTCCGCGTCGAGGGCTTTGGAAAAGACCTCGGTATGGCGATGGAGCCAGCTCACCCCTGCCCCATCGGCGGGATCGAGCACGATGGCGAGGGTGACGCGACCGACCGCGATCCGCCTCTCGATCGCCTCCGCCAGCTTATCGAGCCCCTCCCCGGTCACCGCCGAAACCAAGACCGGCCGGTGGTCGGCGTGCCTGCGTTCGGCGGTATTGGCGAGCTGAAGGCGCCGCTCCCCGTCGACGATGTCGAGCTTGTTCCAGACCTCGATCAGGCGCGAGCCGTCGCTCGGGTCGATATCCAGCTGGCGCAACACCTCGCCGACGTCATGCGCCTGCGCCTCGGTGTCCTCATGCGCCACGTCGCGCACGTGCAAGATCACATCGGCCTCGACAACCTCCTCCAGGGTCGCACGAAATGCCGCGACCAGCATGGTCGGCAGATCCGAGATGAAGCCGACGGTATCGGAGAGGATGATCCTCGCGCCATGCGGCAGGTCGACCGCGCGCAGCGTCGGATCGAGCGTTGCGAACAGCAGGTCGGCCGAAACGACGTTCGCCCGCGTCATCCGGTTGAACAGGGTCGACTTGCCGGCATTGGTGTAGCCGACGAGCGCCACGATCGGATACGGAACCCGCTTGCGGCTCTCCCGGTGGAGCTTGCGGGTACGCTTGACGCCTTCGAGCTCGCGCTCGATCCGCGCGATGCGGTCCTCGATCAGGCGGCGGTCAGCTTCCAACTGGGTCTCGCCCGGCCCGCCGAGAAAGCCGAAGCCGCCGCGCTGGCGCTCCAGGTGCGTCCACGAGCGCACCAGCCGGCTTTTCTGGTAGTTCAGGTGGGCAAGCTCGACCTGGAGCGCGCCCTCGCGGGTGCGCGCGCGGGCGCCGAAGATTTCCAGGATCAGCCCGGTGCGGTCGAGTACCTTGGCGTTCCAGGCCTTCTCGAGATTGCGCTGCTGCACCGGCGAGACCGGGCAGTCCATCACGACCAGCGTTGCCGCGAGGCCCTTCACGAGCCCGGCAATCTCCTCGACCTTGCCCCGGCCCAGATACGTCGCCGGCCTGATGTCGCTCAACGCCACCAGACCCGACTGGACCACGTCGAGATCGATCGCCCGCGCCAGACCGGTCGCCTCTTCGAGGCGAGCATCCGGTGAGCGAAGAACGCCCCTCGCCGTTTTCGCGCCGCGCCGAAACGGCACGATGACGATCGCGCGGATACCCGTCGAGCCCGCATCAGCGGGGCTCAGCCGGTTAGCCTGCGTGTCGCGAGGACGGGGCTTCAATCAGACCTTTTCCGCCACCGGAGCCTCCTCGGCCCCTTCGAACAGCTGGATCGGATGACCCGGCATGATCGTGGATATGGCGTGCTTGTAGACGAGCTGCGAGTGGCCGTCCCGCCGCAGCAGCACGCAAAAATTATCGAACCAGGTGACGACCCCCTGGAGCTTTACCCCGTTCACCAGGAAGATGGTGAGCGGTGTCTTGTTCTTGCGCACATGATTGAGGAAGGTGTCTTGAAGGTTCTGGGAGCGGTCGGCCGCCATTGCCGTTGTTCCATTTTTCGCTCGCGGCGTTGCCTCGTTCGCGAGACATTCTTGTACAGTCCAGTCGCCCGAATATTCCCCTGCGTGGACTTTGGCCCGTCCATTAGATGGCACACCAATAAACTGCGCAAGTGCAACTTGGCGGGCGCAACCGGGCGGACCGGCCGGGCGCCGGCCGGTTCCGTGCACCCTGGCCTGAGTCAGCCGGCCTCGGCGTAACGGTGGAAATCGCGCCGGAGCGCCGTCGCCACCAGCCCGGGCGCGCCATTCCCGACCGGCCGGCCATCGATGGACACGACCGGCATGACGATCTGGCTCGCCGACGTGACGAACGCCTCGCGCGCGCCGTACGCCTCCTCGACCGAAAATCTCCGCTCCTCGAAGGCCAGATTCTGCCCGGCCACCAGGTCGAGCAGCGTGGTGCGCGTGATGCCGCGCAGGATGCCGCGATCGGCCGACCGTGTCACCAGCTTGCCCTCGCGCGTGACGATCCAGGCATTGCTCGAAGCCCCTTCGGTGACGAAGCCGTCCTTGTCGACGAACCAGGCTTCCTTGGCACCGGCCTCCCGGGCCGCTTCTTTGGCGAGGACATTGGGCAGGAGCGAGACCGATTTGATGTCGACCCGTTCCCAGCGGTTGTCCGGCACGGTGATGACCGCGACGCCATCGGCCGCGGTTTGCTCCAGTTTGGCGCGATCGAGATTGCGCGCGGTAACGACCACGCTGGGCTTGGTGTCGGCCGCGGGAAACTGGAAATCGCGGCGCGCGACCCCGCGCGTGACCTGAAGATAGACGAGCCCGTCGCGCACCCGATTGCGCCGCACGGTTTCGCACAAGACGAGGCCCAGTGCGCTGAGCGCCATGGGCAAAGCGATCCGCAGCTCGCCGAGCGAACGGACGAGGCGCTGCAAGTGCCGCGGCGCGTCGACCAGGCGGCCTCCCCTCACCTCGCAGACTTCGTAGACGCCGTCGGCGAACTGGTAGCCGCGGTCCTCGACGTGCACCGCCGCGTCGCCATGCGGCACATAGCGGCCGTTCACATAGGCGATGCGCGACATCAGACGGACGGACGACAGATGACGGAAGGAAATTCTCTTTTCATCTGTCGTCCGTCAACTGATCCCCAAGGCCTTGAGCTTGCGGTGGAGCGCCGAGCGCTCCATGCCGACGAATTCGGCCGTCCGCGAGATGTTTCCGCCGAACCGGCTGATCTGGGCGAGCAGATACTCGCGCTCGAACACTTCACGCGCGTCGCGCAGGGGAAGCCCCATCAACTGCTCCCCGCCCCCGCCGTTCGGCATCGCCGGCACCATGGCGCCGACCTCCTGCGGCAGCATGCTGGCGCTGATCACCGCGTCGGCGTCGCCACCGGCGAGGATCATCAGGCGTTCGACGTTGTTGCGCAGCTGGCGCACGTTGCCCGGCCAGTCGTGCGACTGCAGCACGGCGACGGCGTCGGTGCCGACCTTGCGCTTGGGCAGCCCGGTCGTGTTCGAGATCTGGTCCATGAAATAGTCGATGAGAACGGGGATATCCTCGCGGCGCTCGGCGAGCGGCGGCACCCGGATCGGCACGACGGACAGCCGGTGGAACAGGTCCTCGCGGAACTTTCCGGCGGCGATTTCCGCCTCCAGGTTGCGCGCGGTCGATGAGACGATGCGCACATCGACCGAGACCTTCTTGGTGCCGCCGACCCGCGTGAAGGTCTGGTCCACCAGCACGCGCAGGATCTTGTTCTGGGTCTCCCGCGGCATGTCGGCGATTTCGTCGATGAACAGGGTGCCGCCGTCGGCCTCCTCGAGGGCTCCCGGCTTGCGGCTCTGCGACCCGTTCGAGGCCTCGACGCCGAACAGTTCAGGTTCCATGCGCTCCGGCGTGATCGCGGCCGCATTGATGACCACGAACGGGCCGTTCGCCCGGGTCGAGAGCGCGTGAATGCCGCGCGCCGCCAATTCCTTTCCGGCGCCGGACGGTCCGACGATGAGGATGCGACTGTTCGTCGGTGCGACCTTGTCGATGGTCTGGCGCAACTGGTTGATCGCCGAGGAGTGCCCGACCAGCGCGGTCGACAGCGGAGCCCATTGCTTGAGCTCCTTGACCTCGCGCTTCAAGCGCGACGTCTCGAGCGCGCGGTCCGCGATCAGGACGAGCCGATCGGCCTTGAACGGCTTCTCGATGAAGTCGTAGGCCCCGCGCTTGATCGCCGAGACCGCGGTTTCGATATTGCCGTGCCCGGAAATCATGACCACCGGCAGGTCGGCATGCTCGCTCTTCATCGCGTCGAGCAGCTGCAACCCGTCGAGCCGGCTGCCCTGCAGCCAGATATCCAGGAACACCAAGCTCGGGCGCCGCGTCGTGACCGCGGCGAGCGCCTCGTCGCTGTCGCGCGCCGTGCGCGTGCCGTAGCCCTCGTCCTGCAGGATGCCCGCCACCAGCTCGCGAATGTCGACCTCGTCGTCGACGATGAGAATATCGGCCGCCATGACCTGTCACTCGCTCGCGACCAGGCGCATCCTGGGCTCCGCTTCGCCCGCGCCGGTCGCCTTGGAATTGTCCTTTGTCCCCGTTGAAGCCACGTACTCATCACTCAACATTTGTGCTCCGGCAAACCGCAAGCGCATCCACGCGCCGCGGCCCCCCTTCGCCACGGCGGGCGCGTCGAACAATTCGAGCTTGCCGCCGTGCTCTTCCAGAATCTTGCCGACGATCGCGAGGCCGAGCCCGGTTCCCTTCTCCCGGGTCGTGACATAGGGCTCGAGCAGCCGATTGCGGTTCTCTTTCGGCAGGCCGGTCCCGTTGTCGATGACGTCGATGACGATGTCGTCGTTCTCGCGCCCGGTCCGCACCTGAATCCGGCCCCGGCCGCGCTCCCCGGTCGGCACCGCGCCGATCGCTTCCGTGGCATTCTTGACGATGTTGGTGAGCGCCTGAGAGATCAGCCGGCGGTCGAACCGCGCCGGCATCACCTCGTCGCCGGTCTCGAAGTCGATGTCGATGTCCGGGTGCGCGACCCGCATCATGAACACGACCTGGCGCACCGTCTCCGCGACGTCTTCGGCGGCGATCACCGGCTTCGGCATGCGGGCGAAGCGCGAGAATTCATCCACCATGCGCTTGATGTCGTCGACCTGGCGCACGATCGTGTCGGTGCACTGCTCGAAAATGAGCTTGTCCTCTTTGATCGCGTTTCCGTATTTTCGCCGCAGCCGCTCGGCCGAGAGCTGGATCGGCGTGAGCGGATTCTTGATCTCGTGGGCGATGCGTCGCGCGATGTCGGCCCATGCCGATGAGCGCTGGGCCGTGACCAGATCGGTGATGTCGTCGAGCGTGATGACATAGCCGTGGTCGCTCTCGCCCGACCGTTCGGTGGTGACGCGGATCGACAGGTTGCGCTCACGGCTGTTGCGATTGATGTTGATCTGCCCCTGGACCAGACGGTGCGCCCCGAAGCGGGCTTCATCGAGCAGGTTAACCAGCTCCGGCACGACCTCGCCGAGCGGGCGGCGCAAGGTCTCCGCTTCGGTGTGGCCGATCAGCTTCTCGGCGGAACGGTTCAGGATGCTGATGCATCCGTCGGGATCGACGCCGATGACGCCCGCGCTCGCTCCCGCGAGCACGGCCTCGGTGAACCGCCGGCGGCTGTCGATGACGTCGTGCGCGTGGATCAGATCGTCGCGCTGGGTGCGCAGCTCCTGCGTCATCTTGTTGAAGGTCTCGCCGAGATGAGCGAGATCGCCTTCCGATTCCCGGACCGGCACCTGGACAAAGAGATTGCCGGTCGAGACGGCATTGGCGGCGCCGATCAGCCGCCGGATCGGCGCCACCAGGCTTGCTGCAAAATTAAGGCCGATCCACACCGCCGAGAGCAGGCAGATCAGCGCGATGACGGTGTAGATCAGCCCGAACGCGACCTGCATGCCGAGGCGCCGTGATTCCAGGCTCGCATATTCGAGGACGCCTTCCTGGGTCACCTGCAGCTGCTCGAGCACCTTGGGATTGAGCGGCCGCGCCACGTAGAGGAAGGTATCGTCATAGCTGCGCAGCTTGATGATCGCCGCCACGTAATCGGCGTTGGGCAGAAGCGCGATCTGCGGCTCGCTGTCCCCGACCTCGGCGAGCGCTTCCCGCGAAGGCCCGAGGAAATCGCGGTTGAAGCCGAGGTCCGCCCGCTCCACCACGGTGAGATCGCCGCTCATCATCAAGGCTGCCGGCAATCCGCGAATCGAGGCCTGCGCCCGCAGGAACTGACGAAACCGCTCGCGATCCTGATCGAACATCGGCTTGGCACGCGCGAGATCGACCGCCATCGCCATGATGTCGCCGCGGACCGTTTCGGCGTGCTCGCGGACGTAAGCCTGCGCGACGGTCAGCGAGTTTTCGATTACGGCGCGCGTGCGCGCGGAAAACCAGCGATCGAGACCGCGATCGAGCGTGATGCTGGCGACGACCGCCACCAGGATCACGGGCACGGCCGCGATCACCGAGAACAGGCTCATGATCCGGACGTGAAGTCGTGCGCCGGCCTGTCCGCGCCGCCGCGCCTGGACCACCTTCCAGACTTCCAGCCCGATCACGCCGAGCAGGGACAAGACGGCGGCGGCGTTGACGAGCAGCACACTGAGGACGACCCTGTGGGTCGGCGCGATCGGGGTGAACCCGGCGAAGATCAGGAAGGTCGCAAGCGCCGACAAGAGCGCGACGGCGACTGCAGCCGGTCCGAGGAGACCGGTCGCGAGCTTCCGCGCTGGTGCTGCCGCCACGGCAGCGTCCGCGATCGCGACCTCGTCGACGCTCGTCATGAAGCCCCAAGAACTCGATATTTCCGAGCCCAAAACGGATCAATGATGCTTTTCTACAACAATGTTGCCTGATTGCGACAATTCCGCGGCGTCGCGACCCAGGCTACGAAACCAAAATATCACACTACCCGCTGGTCCGCACCACCTGGATATCGAGGTCGCGGATCTTCTTGCGCAGCGTGTTGCGGTTGACCCCGAGCAGGTCCGCGGCCCGGATCTGGTTTCCTCGCGTGGCGGCAAGTGCCGCCGACACCAGGGGAAATTCGACTTCCCGCAGGATCCGGTGATACAGCCCCGGCGGCGGCATGCCGTCCTCGAAGCCGGCGAAATAGCGCGCCAGATGGCGCTCGACCATGGCGTTCAGGCTTTCTTCCGCCCGCGGCTCCTCGCCCATCGCCGCCAAGGCCGGCTGCGTGAGCTCGGTGTCCATGACCGCGCCGGTGATCGTGTCCTGTGGATAAAGCGCCGCAAGACGCCGGGCGAGGTTCTCAAGCTCGCGCACGTTGCCCGGCCAGCGATAGCGCTTGAGACGGTCGAGGGCGGCGATGTCGATCTGCTTCGGCGGCAGGCCTTCGCGCTCGGCCTGGGCAAAGAAGTGGCGGATGAGATCGGGAATATCTTCGGTGCGCTCGCGCAGCGGCGGCAATCGGAGCGGCACGACATTGAGGCGGAAGAACAGGTCCTCGCGGAACAGGCCCTGCTGGATCAGCTGGCGCAAGTCCTTGTTGGTGGCGGCAATGATGCGGACATCGGCCTTGATCGGGGTGCGGCCGCCGACGGTCGTGTACTCGCCCTGCTGCAGCACGCGCAGGAGCCGAGTCTGCGCCTCCATCGGCATGTCGCCGATCTCGTCGAGGAAGAGCGTGCCGCCTTCGGCCTGCTCGAAGCGTCCGGCGCTGCGCGTGTTGGCGCCGGTGAACGCGCCCTTTTCATGGCCGAACAATTCCGACTCGATGAGATCGCGCGGAATTGCCGCCATGTTGATGGCGACGAACGGTCCGCTGCGGCGCTTGCCGTAATCGTGCAGCGCGCGCGCAACCAGCTCCTTGCCGGTGCCGGATTCGCCGCTGATCATGACGGTCAAATCGGTCTGCATCAGTCGGGCGAGCAGCCGGTAGATTTCCTGCATCGCCGGCGAGCGGCCGACCAGCGGGATCGACTCGAAGTCCTCTGCGGCCGCGGCCGGCCGTGAACGCTCCTTGGGCTCGGCAAGGGCGCGGCCGACGATGGCGATCAGCTCCTTGAGGTCGAACGGCTTCGGCAGATACTCGTAGGCGCCGCGCTCCGAGGCGCGGATCGCCGTCATGAAAGTATTCTGCGCACTCATGATGACGACCGGCAGCTCGGGGCGGATCTTCTTGATCCGCGGCAGCAGGTCGAACGCGTTCTCGTCGGGCATCACCACATCGGTGATGACAAGGTCGCCGTCGCCCTGGCTCACCCACCGCCACAGCGTTGCGGCATTGCCGGTCGAGCGGACCTCGTAGCCTGCGCGCGACAGGGCCTGGTTGAGCACGGTGCGGATCGCTGCGTCGTCGTCTGCGACCAGGATGCTTCCCGCGGGCATTTAAGACCTCTTCAGGCGCCACCGGACGGCGCACGGCCGTCGCCGGCGTACTTGGGCATCAGCACACGAAAGGTCGTGCGCCTTGATTGAGACTCGCATTCGATGACGCCGCCGTGGTCGCCGACGATCTTGGCGACGAGCGCGAGGCCGAGGCCGCTCCCGGTCGGCTTCGTCGTCACGAAAGGATCGAACAGATGCGGCATCAGGTCTTCGGGCACGCCGGGCCCGTTGTCCCTGACGCAGAATTCGAGCGGCAGCGATACCCGCGTCTTGGCGCCCGGGAGCGACAGGCGCACGCCCGGCCGGAATGCGGTCGTCAGCTGGATCTCGCCGTCGGCGGCGTCCCCGATCGCCTCGGAGGCGTTCTTGATCAGGTTCAGAAACACCTGGATCAGCTGGTCGCGGTTGGCGAGCACCGGCGGCAGCGACGGGTCGTAGTCCTCGACGAATTTGATGTGCCGCGCAAAGCCGCTGTAGGCGAGCTTCTTCACGTGTTCCAGCACCGCGTGGATGTTGACCGGCTCGCGCTCCACCGGACGTTCGTCGGCGAACACTTCCATGCGATCGACGAGCTTCACGATCCGGTCGGCCTCGTCGCAGATCAGCCGCGTGAGCGTACGGTCGTCATCGCCGACCGATTGCTCCAGCAGTTGCGCGGCGCCGCGAATGCCCGAGAGCGGATTCTTGATCTCGTGCGCCAGCATGGCGGCGAGCGCGATCACCGAACGCGCGGCGCCGCGATGGGTGAGCTGGCGATCCATCTTGTCGGCGATGGTCCGCTCCTGAAGCATGACGACCACGTGGCCTTCGCGTTCCGGCAGCGGGGCGACGTAGAGATCGACCAGCCGCTCGCCGGGATTGCGCGGCGTGCCGAGATCGACCTTGTACTCGTTGACCGCCGCGCCGCGGCTGCGCACCTGATCGACCAAGGCAAGAAGCGGGCTTCCGAACGGGACGAGCTCGCGCAGCGAATGCCGCCGCAACAGCGGCGCCGAGACCTCGAAGAACGTCTCCGCCGCCACGTTGGCGTCCGTGATCTTCCCATCGGCAGCCACCAAGACGACCGGAAGCGGCAGGGCGTTGAGGACGGCATCCGAAGCCCCGCCCGATATCGCCTGCGCAAGCTGGGGCCAGTTCACGCCGCGGCCCTCCAGCCGAACGCATCGTAGGCGTCGGCCAGCGCCTGCTTGACCTCCCGTTCACGCTCGGCCGTCAGCGCGCGAGCGCGAAAACGCTTGAGCACATCGAACGAGGCGCCGGCGGTCGCCGCTGCGACATCGAGTGCCCATCCCAGATGCTTGCGCGCGTGGCGCAGCCCGATCTCCATTCCATGATGACGGAGCATCTCTTCGTAGAGCCCCGTGACGAGGGCGCACTGCACATCGAGGAAGGGCGCGCCCTCGCGCCGGCCGCCCGCGAGGTGGCGGGCGAGCTGTCCGGGAAACCACGGCCGGCCCTGCGCCGCGCGTCCGACCATGATCGCATCGGCGCCCGACTGTTCGAGCGCATTCACGGCGTCATCAAAGCTCGCGACGTCGCCATTGGCGACAACCGGTATAGAGACCGCCTCCTTCACCCGCCGGATCGCCGCCCAGTCCGCCTTGCCGTGGTAGAACTGGCACCGCGTGCGCCCGTGCACGGTGACGAGCTGCACGCCCGCGGCTTCGGCGCGGCGGGCGAGCTCGGGCGCATTGAGGGAGCGCTCGTCCCAGCCGAGGCGCATCTTGAGCGTCACCGGCACAGCCACAGCGGCAACAGTTGCCTCGATCAGCGTGAGCGCATGATCGAGATCGCGCATCAGCGCGGAGCCGGAATAGCCGGTGTGCCGACCCCCTGCCCTTCGGCACGCAGCCGCGCTTCGCGCCGGCCGGCGATCAGCATCTCGCTCGCGGTCATCTCGGAAATCACCAGGCCGGCGCCGAGCCGTGCCACGAGCCGGCGAAACGGCGCGTCGGTGATCCCCGACATCGGCGCAAGCATCACCCGGTTCGGCAACGCGATTCCGCCGACGGTGAGCGGCGGGCGAACCGGGAGCGGCTTGATTTGCGCCATGAGCGGCCGTTTGCACATAAAATAGGCGATATTGACCCTGCATAGAGTTTAGCCAATTCCTGTGGAGACGCAAGTGTTGCAGTGCAAAAAGACTTGATGTCCACGATTTCGGTTTGCCGCCCTATGGCGAGGCGGTAAACGCTGATCGCTGTGATCTTGGGGGAGCACAGCACCGATGACGCAATCGGTTGCCGCGGTGGTGGTGGCAGGTGGACGCGGGCTTCGGGCCGGCGGACAAATTCCCAAGCAATACAAAACGATAGCGAACGTGCCGGTGATCCGGGCGAGCCTCGCCCTGTTTGCCGGGCACCCCGGCGTGGGGGCAGTCCAGCCGGTGATCCACGGCGATGACGCGAGCCTGTTCGCTGAAATCCACGCCGGCCTCGCGCTGCTGCCCCCGGTCTTGGGCGGCGCCACGCGGCAGGGTTCGGTCCGCGCCGGGCTCGAGGCTTTGGCGCCGCACCGACCCGATATCGTGCTCGTCCACGACGCGGCCCGGCCCTTTGCGTCGGCGGCGCTGGTGTCCCGCGCCATTGCGGCCGCTGCCGATACGATGGCGGCCATTCCGGCAACGCCGGTCAGCGACACCGTGAAGAAAATCGACCACGCCGGAAGCGTGGTCGAAACGTTGGATCGCTCTCACCTCGTCACCGTGCAAACGCCGCAGGCCTTCGCCTATCCCCTCCTTCTCGATGCGCACCGGCGCGCTGTCGCGGCCGGCCGCAACGACTTCACGGACGACGCAGCGCTGGCCGAATGGGCCGGCATTGCCGTCACCGTATTCGAAGGCGAACGCACCAACGTGAAGCTCACCACCGCCGACGATTTCGCCCGCGCCGAGGCCGAGCACCTTCTCGCTCACGCCGACGTGCGCGCCGCCTCAGGCTTCGACGTCCACGCCTTCGGCGACGGCGACCACGTCATGCTCGGCGGCGTCCGCATCGCGCATGCGCGCGGCGTCATCGGACATTCCGACGCGGACGTGGCGCTGCACGCGCTCACCGATGCCGTTCTCGGCGCGCTCGCCGACGGCGACATCGGCCATCACTTCCCGCCGAGCGATCCGCAGTGGCGCGGCGCTTCATCCGACCGGTTTCTCGCTTTCGCGTGCTCGCGGGTCCGCGCCCGCGGCGGCGTCGTCGCCCATCTCGATCTCACAATCGTGTGCGAGGCTCCGCGCATCGGTCCGCACCGCGACGCCATGCGCGAGCGGATCGCGGCGATCGCCGGCATTTCCGCCGAGCGCGTCGCGGTCAAGGCGACGACGAGCGAGAAGCTCGGCTTCACCGGCCGCGGCGAAGGCATCGTGGCGATGGCGACGGCCACTGTCCGGCTCCCCTGGAGCGGTCCATGATCGACGAGGAGCTGCGGGCCGCGGCCGCGCGCGTGCTCGACCTCTGCCGTGCTCGCTCGCTCAAAATCGCGACCGCCGAATCCTGCACCGGCGGTTTGGTTGCGGCGGCACTGACGGACATTGCCGGCTCTTCAGACGTCGTCGATCGCGGTTTCGTCACCTATTCGGATGCCGCCAAGAAAAAAATGCTGGGTGTTCCGGCCGCCGTCCTCGACGCCCACGGCGCCGTCAGCCGGGAAACCGCCGAAGCGATGGCGACAGGCGCGCTGGCGCAATCGGATGCCGATCTCGCGGTCGCGGTGACCGGAATTGCCGGCCCCGCCGGAGGCTCAGCCGCAAAACCGGTCGGTCTCGTCCATTTTGCCGCCGCCGGTGCGGAGAAGCGCGTTCACCGCGAGCAGCGTTTCGGAGACATCGGCCGACACGCGGTACGCCGGCAGTCGGTCCTCGTCGCGCTCGATCTGCTCGCGGAGCTTGCCGAAGAAGAGTGATCAACGCCCAAGTTTCTTGTGTAACAGCGCACCGAGAATATCGGAAAAATCGTCGGTCCAGGGAGCGGAATTCGACTCGATCCGTCGCCAGGCGGGCTTGCCCGGCAGGTCGCCGAGATCTTCGGCCCGGCGGCCAAGGGCGGCCACGCGCGCATTCGCATGGAATTCCTTCAGCGGATCGGTCACGCTCTCGTCCTGCTTGATGTGCGTCACTAGGCCCTCGGCTGCGCCCACCGCCGCCACCACGCGGCCGAGCTCCATGTGCCGGTTGGAGATGTGGACGACGATGGTGCCATTCGGCGCAAGGCGTGACAGGTAACCGGAGAATGCCTCGCGCGTCAGCAGGTGAACCGGAATCGTGTCGGACGAGAACGCGTCGAGCACGATGAGGTCGTAGCGCTGCGGCGACGCTGCAAGGGTAATCCGCGCGTCGCCCAGCACGATCGGCACGTGGGGCGCGCACGCGGACAGGAAATGGAAAAGGCGTGGATCGCGCGCGATGCGCACGACTTCCGGATCGATCTCGAAGAACGTCCAGTCCTCGCCGTCCCGTTTGTGGCAGGCAAGGCTGCCGGTGCCGAGACCGACCGCGGCCACATGCTTCAAAGCGCCTTGCGCCTCGCGCGCCGCTGCGATGGCTTCCGAAATCGGCCCGCCGAAATAGTAGTACGTGCGCGGCTGCGGCCTGCCCGCGCTCGGCGCGCCGTCGGCTTCGCGCACGCGCTCGGCGCCGTGGATCGTGGTGCCGTGATAGAGCAGCCGGAATTGTCCGTCGGCGCTTTCGATGACCTGGTGCACGCCGAAAAAGCTCCGCACAGTCTCGATCCGCACAAGCCCGGGCCGCCACAGCTCCGTCACGACGAAAGCGAT
>WNGA01009651.1_pt1 | contig 22819 bp, 16 predicted proteins | sample 5400061 | NCBI WGS metagenome assembly WNGA01 (sample SAMN13153366, study PRJNA577476) | soil metagenome | isolation source: 100 cm soil or saprolite under grassland replicate 2 | place: USA:California | collected 2016-06-15
ATGGCCGTGATACGCTGGTGTTGGACTGCGGCGCGGCAAGCAGCGCCGCCTACCTGGCCAGCCAGGGGCGCTATACGCCGGCGGTCCGCGGGGGAATCGGCACGGGGTATGGCATCGGCGGCATACTGGCAGAATCGAGCATCGCGGCCATCGCGCGCTGGCTCCCATTCCCGATCAGCGAGCGCGACTTGACCCACTGGATGCTCAACAAGATGCTGCGCCCGCAGATGCTGCCGATGACTCGCGAAGATGTGCTGATCGAGCATGCGGTTGTGCGCGAGGCGCTGAGCATTACGCTGGCGGCGCTGCGCGACGAACGGCCGCACGCGCCCTACGATTATGTGCTCGCCGGTGGCGGCGTGCTGGCAAACACGCCGCATCCCGGCTTAGCCGCGCTGACACTGCTGGACGCCCTTCAGCCGCGTGCCGACGACACTGTGCGGCTGGTCGAGCTGCACCTGGACACGCTGGGGCTACTTCCGGCCTGCGGCGCGCTAGCGTTCAGCGATGCGGAGGCCGCACTAGCGCTGTTCGAGCGCGACCTGCTACGAAATGTGCCGCTGGCGACATGCGTGGTTGCACTGGGCGGCGGGCGGCCAGGCGAGACGGCGGTCGAGGCTGAGCTTAAAGAAGTCGGCGGAGAGACGCGCCGGGTCGCCGTGCAGCACGGGCAGATCGGGCGGCTGGCGCTGCCGCCGGGGCGCGGCGGCACGCTCATGGTTCAGCCGGCCGACGGCGTACGGATCGGCAGCAACCCGGCCGGCAAACAGGCGCTTTCCAACCCCGGCGAGATTCGCGGCAGCGCGATCGGCGTGATCATCGACGCGCGCAAACACGAATGGCAGCATCACCTTCGTGGAACCAGTTGCCGCGGCGGTACAAATGGTACCGCCACCGCAGCCGACCGAGGCCGACATGCCCCAGGCGCTCGATCGCGACCTGTCGAAGCTACGCCGGACCGTCGAGGAGCCAAAGAAGGGTGGGTTCCTGCGCCGGAAGAATTGACAAGATGACATGTAGAGACGCAATATTTTGCGTCTCTACATGTCATCTTGTCATCATTTCTCGTCGATCGAGATCTTCACAATCTGCTCGCCCGGCGTGGTCGGATTCTGCTGTGGATCGCGCAGCGGAATGCCGTTCACGATATCCTGCCCCTGCGTAACTTCGCCAAAGATTGTATACTTGCCATCCAGATAATCGGCCGGCGCAGTGGTGACGAAGAACTGCGAGCCGCCGCTGTTGGGCTGACCGGTATTGGCCATGGCCATAATTCCCGGCTTATCGAACTTCACCTTATCGGTGAACTCATCCGGGACAGTGTAGCCAGGGCCGCCGCCGCCGGTGCCAGTCGGGTCGCCGCCCTGAGCCATAAAGTTCTGCAGTACACGATGCCAGGTCACACCATTGAAGAAACCAGCGCGCGCCAGAAACACAAAGCTATTGACCGTCTGCGGCGCCAGATCGGGCCGCAGCTTGACCACAAAATCGCCGCGTGGCGTGGTGATCGTCGCCGTATAATTCTTCTTCGGATCGATCGTCATAGGCGGCGGCGCATTGTAGGATTTTTGCTGGCCGGCGGGCGCGGCGGCAGCAGTTGGGGCAGCTTCGGCGGGCGCGCTGGCTGCCGTCGGAACGCCCTCGACGGCAGCGGAGGTCGGCGCGGCAGAGAAGGCATCTACCGTTGGCGCGGCGGCGCTCTGGCCGCTACCGGGCCGGGTCGACGCCAGCATAAAGCCAAGCGCGACGAAGATCGCCACCACTACTAGCGCCGAAAGGATGGCGGGCAAAGGATTCTGGCGCGGCGGGCCGCCTTTTCGGGATTGAGATGATTGACTCACAGGTAGCTCCTCAAGTATTATACCCGATCGGCGACGAGCGCAGCGCACGCACGCCCTAAATAACAGGACTTACGCGGTGCCCGGATGTGGTCATGCACAGCGGTACGTTATCTTCTTCTTGTTGTTCGTTTTTTCGCTCGCAGAGCGAAAAAACGAACAACAGCTGAAATGGGAAGTACCATTGAGCGGCGTCGAAGGGTCGAAGGGCAGGCAACGCCACACCGGACATCGCAACTATGTCAAGCATGAAAATCAAGCGGATTTGACACGCTGTGTATAGCTCGGTATCATCACAGTCACGACAGTCACGCGCCACACTCGTGGCGCCAAGGCAAGGGCCGCAGATTATGAACGACGACGACGGCACCAGCAGCCGTAAGCTCGACCACGTGCGGATCGTCGCGGGCGAAGATGTGGCGGCGAAAGGCGTATACACCGGCTTCGCGGCGTACCGCATGCCGCACGATGCCGTGCCCGAGCTGGATCTGGCCGAGATCGACACCAACACGACCTTACTGGGCAAGCCGATGCGCGCGCCGCTACTGATTAGCTCGATGACCGGGGGGGCATCCGATGTCGCACGGATCAACCTGGCCCTGGCCGAGGCGGCTCAGGCGCTCGGCCTAGCCATGGGCGTGGGCTCGCAGCGCTCGGCCATCCGCGATCAGCGGCTGGCCTACACCTATCAGGTGCGCAAAGTCGCCCCGCGCATCCCGCTGCTGGCCAACCTAGGCGCGGTGCAGCTCAACTATGGCTATGGCGTGGAGGAGTGCCGCCACGCGGTCGAGATGATCGAGGCCGACGCGCTGATTCTGCATTTCAACGTTCTTCAGGAGGCTGTCCAGCCCGAGGGCAACACCAACTTCAAGGGCCTGCTGCGGAAGATCGAGCTGGTCTGCCGCGATGTCGGCGTGCCGGTGATCGCCAAGGAGGTCGGCAACGGCATTGGCGCGCAGGCGGCACGGCGGCTGATCGAGGCCGGCGTGTGGGGCATCGACATCGCCGGCGCGGGCGGCACCAGCTGGAGCGAGGTCGAGCGCTTTCGGCAGGCCAGCGAGCGCGGGGCGCGGGTAGCAGGCGCTTTCGCTGGGTGGGGCATCCCAACCACCGAAGCCATCCGCGAGGTGCGTGCGGCGCTACCCCAGATCTGCCTGATCGGCAGCGGCGGCATCCGTAGCGGCGTGGATGTGGCCAAGGCGATCGCGCTGGGGGCCGACATAGGCGCCACCGCCAAGCCGGCGCTCGGCCCGGCCGCCGACGGCCAGGGCGCGCAAGGTGTGATCGAGGAGCTGCGCGCCTACATCGACGCGCTGCGGATCGCAATGTTCTGCAGCGGGTGTGCGGATTTACAGGCATTGCGGGCGCTGAAGCTGGAGCGAGCTGGTTGATCCCAATTTCGGCCGCCAAATGCTATAATGCAGTCGCGGATCGCAGATGTGCTCGTTGAAAGGAGCAGCGTAGTGCTTGCGACAAGAAGCATGTCGGATACATTATGCCACTATCCTCAAACCCCGAGATGCGATTCACGCGGCGACGATGCAGAACAATGGCATCACGCGATTGATCAGCGCCGATGCGGATTTTGATCGCCTTAGCTCAGTTATCCGTGTCGACCCGTTGACTTATTAGTGATGCTATGCACGTCACCCACCTGACCCTGCGCGATTTCCGCAACTACGATCGGCTGGAGCTTGGCCTGGAACCTGGCACCACGCTGTTGTACGGCCCCAACGCCGCCGGCAAGACGACGATCCTGGAAGCGCTGTTCTACCTGGCCACCACGCGCTCGCCACGCGCCGGCGCCGACCGCGAGCTGGTGCGCTGGGATGCCGAGGGCGACATCGGCACGCCGCCGTTCGCGCGGCTGCTCTGCGATGTCCGCCGCAACGACGGCAAGGTGCGCCTGGAGGTGCTGGTGCAGCGCCGCGCCGACGACGAAGGCCAATTGGTGAATACATCGATCAAGACGGTACGGGTGGATCGCAAGACGGTGCGCGCGCTCGATCTGGTCGGCAATTTGCGGGTGGTGCTGTTCACGCCGGCCGACCTGGCGCTGGTAACCGGCGCGCCATCGGAGCGGCGGCGCTACCTGGATGTGACGCTCTCGCAGCTCGATGGCCGCTATGTTCGCACGCTCTCGCACTACCAGAAGGTGGTGCAGCAGCGCAACAGCCTGCTGCGGGCCTGGCGCGAGCGCCGCCGACCCCAGCGCAGCGCCGCCGACGAGCTGGCCTTCTGGGATCGCGAGATGTCGCTCTCGGGCGCATATGTGCTGCGCGAACGCATGGCCGCCGTGGCCGAGCTAAATACGCTGATCGGCCCGATCTTCTGCCGGGTGACCGCCGGCACCACGCCGCTTATCGCCACCTATCAGAGCAGCGTGGCCACGCTGGAGGGCACGCCCGACGAGCGCACGATCGAGAGCGCGGTCGCGGCGCACCTGGAGCGCATCCGCGATGATGAGATCGGCCGCGGGCAGACGCTGATCGGCCCGCATCGCGACGACCTGCTGCTGACGATGGGTGGTATCAGCATCGGCACCTATGGCTCGCGCGGGCAGCAGCGCAGCGCCACGCTGGCGCTCAAGCTGGGCGAGGCCGAGCTGATGCGCGCGCGCGCGGGTGACGCGCCGGTGCTGCTGCTGGACGATCTGCTCTCGGAGCTGGATGCCGAGCGGCGCACGCACCTGCTGGCTACGCTGGCGCGCCCCGACCAGCAGACGCTAGTCACGGCCACCGGCATGGAAGACTTCGACGCGCCGTTTCTAGCGCGCGCGCGGAAGATCAGGGTCGAGGGAGCGCGGCTGTATCCGTCGTGACCTATCTCTGGGCCGCCCGCGGCGGCCTGATCACAGAGCCCGCCTGGGCGTATCAGATGACGCAGCGCATCGAGGTGTGAGTCATATTGCGGCATGGGAGCGCAACATCATTGTGGCTGTCGGCGAAACCCTGGCGGGAGTTAAGTTGCCACGCTTGATGTCGCGCTCTGGCTACATTGACCCGAATGGACGCGCACATGATTGACACTGCACACGATTTGTGATATATTTCACGCAATATACGCCCACAGCGGGAAGGCAGCGCGATGGTCCGACTTCTCCGCCCCTACTGGGATCTGCTGGTGACCTACCTGCGGCCGCAGTTGGGCAAAGCGGCGGGCCTGGGGGCGCTGCTGCTCGCGAACATTGGCTTGCAGCTGGCCAACCCACAGGTGCTGCGGCACTTCATCGACGCCGCGCGGCGCGGCGGCGAGCTCACGGAGCTGACTCAGACGGCGGCGCTCTACATCGCCGTGGTGCTCGGCGGCCAGCTCGTGGCGGCGGCCGTGCTCTACCTCGGGACGGATGTCGGCTGGACCGCGACGAATCTACTGCGCGCCGACCTGCTGGCGCACGTGCTGCGCCTGGACCAGCGCTTTCATACCATGCACACGCCCGGCGAGCTGATCCAGCGCGTCGACGGCGACGTAGCCGCGCTGTCGAACTTCTTCTCGCAGTTCGTCGTGCGCGTGCTCGGCAGCCTGCTGCTGGTCGGCGGGATCGTGCTGCTGCTGCTTTGGGAGGACTGGCGGCTCGGCGCGACGATCTTCGGCATAGCGGCGGCCGGGCTGATCGTGCTGCGCCGGCTGCAAGGGATCGCTGTGCCGCTGATCAAGGCGCACCGCCAGGGGTTCGCCGAGCTGACCGGCTTCTGGGAGGAACGGCTGCTCGGAACCGAGGACATCCGCGGGCTGGGCGCCATCCCCTATATCATGGGTCGCAACTTCGGCCTGCTCGGGGCACACATGCGCAAGGCGCGCCTCGGCAATACAGCCCTGCGGATCATGCAGAGCGCCGGCGAGCTGCTCATCGCTTTCGGTACGGCCACTACGTTCGCCGTCAGCGCCTATTTGCTCTACGGGAGCGCGATCACGCTCGGCACGGTCTATCTGGTCTTCGCCTACACCGACCTGCTGGCCTGGAACATCCTGGCGGTCGCCACCCAGTTCGACGATCTCCAGCAGGCCAGCGCCGGCATCGAACGCATCCGCGAGCTGCGGGCGATCACCAGCGGCGTGCCGGACACGGGGCGCCTGGAACTGCACGCCGGCGCGCCAGAGCTGACGTTCGCGAACGTCAGCTTCGGCTACGGCGAGGGAGCGCCGGCGCTGAAGAACGTCAGCTTCACGCTCGGGCCGTGCGCGATGCTCGGCCTGCTGGGACGCACGGGCAGCGGCAAGACCACCCTGACACGTCTGCTGTTTCGCTTCTACGATCCCCAGCACGGGAGCGTCCGCCTCGACGGGTGCGATATAAGGGATGTAGCGGTGCATGATCTGCGGCGGCGGATCGGTATGGTCACGCAGGAAGTCCAGCTGTTTCATGCCAGCGTGCGCGACAACCTCACGCTCTTCGATCCCGCGATTCCCGACGGGCGCATCCTGGCGGTGATCGAAGAGCTGGGGCTAGGCCCCTGGTATCGCACATTGCCCGACGGCCTCGACGCCGAGCTGGCGCCGGGCGGGGGCGGGCTGTCGGCCGGCGAGGCGCAGCTGTTGGCCTTCGCGCGGGTTTTTCTCCAGGACCCGGCCCTGGTCGTGCTCGACGAGGCCTCCTCGCGGCTCGACGCCGCCACCGAGCTCCTGATCGGCCGCGCCACTGAACAGCTGCTCCGTGGACGCACGGCGATCGTGATCGCCCACCGCCTTGCAACTGTCGAGAAGGCCGACGATATTCTGATCCTGGAGGACGGCCAGGTGCTGGAGCACAGTCGGCGCGAGGCGCTGCGGAACGACCCGCATTCCCGCTTTGCGCGCCTGCTGCGCGCTGGGCTGGAGGAGGCCCTGGCCTAACGGGTGCCGGGTGCCGGGTGGCGAGTGTCGAGATCACGTCACCCGGCACCCGGCACCCGCACCCTCGTTGGGAGGAGGTATGACAACCTTACAGATCATGTGGCGCCTGGTGCGCTTCACGCCGCGACTGTACCTCGGCAGCCTGCTGCTCCAGATCGCGCGCCTGGGTATTCTGGTCGTGCCGGGCATCATCATCCAGCGACTCTTCGACGCGCTCGCGCGTGATACGCGCTTCACCTGGGAGTTCTGGGGGCTGATCGCGCTGCTGGTCGCCGTGGCGCTCGCACGGGTGGCGGCCCTGTTGAGCGGGATCTTTGTCGAGCTGACGGGCTACTTCATCAGCACCGGGCTGCTGCGCACGAATATGTTCGCGCGGCTGTTGGCGCGGCCCGACGCGCGCGCGCTGAGCATCCCGTCCGGCGACCTGATCAACCGGCTGGACAAGGACGCCGGGCTGCTGGCTGGCTTTATCGGCGGCACCAACATGCAGATCGGCATGGCCGCCGGCGCGCTCGTCGCGCTCATCCTGATGGCGCGAATCAACCTGTTCATCACAGTCGTGACTCTGGCGCCGATCCTCGTGATCTCATTCGTCGCGCAGATGGCGACGGCGCGGCTGTACATCTACAACCGCGCCAGCCGCGCGGCGGACGGCAGGACGAGCGCCTTCCTGGGCGAGGTCTTCGGCGCGGCGCAGGCGCTCCAAGTGGCTGGCGCCGAAGATCACGCGATCGGCCACCTGAGAGGGCTGAACGACGCACGGCGACGGGCGGCGCTCAAGGACACGCTGTACAACTACGTGCTGGTTAACACCATGGTTGACAACGTCGCGCAGATCGGCACAGGCGTCGTGCTGCTGCTGATCGGCCAGTTGATGCGGGCGGGCACATTTACCATCGGCGATTTCGCGCTCTTCATCTACGTCATTCCGCGGATCAGCGATTTCACGATGTGGACGGGCCGGACCTACGCCGTCTATCGCCAGGCCGAGGTATCGCTCGGGCGGCTGCTGGCGGCCATCCCAGGCGAGCATGGCGAGACGTTGGTCCAGCCCACTCCCATCCCATTGCGAAACAGCCCGCCGGAGCAGACACGCACACCCCCCCGCGACCACGACCGGCTAGCAGCGCTGGAGGTCGTCGGGCTGACGTATCGCTACCCCGGTACGGATCGCGGCATCCAGGGCATCGACCTGCGGCTGCGGCGCGGGTCGTTTACGGTGATCACGGGGCGGATCGGATCGGGCAAGACCACGCTGCTGCGTGTGCTGCTGGGGCTGCTGCCGCGCGACTCGGGCACGATTCGCTGGAACGGCCACCTGGTCGACGATCCCGCGTCGTTCTTTGTCCCACCGCACAGCTCATACACCGCGCAGGCGCCGCGGCTGTTCAGCGAGCCGCTGCGCGAGAACCTGCTGATGGGCCTGCCGGACGACGCCGATGCGCTATTGCGCGCGCTTCATCTCGCGGTCATGGAGCAAGATCTGGCCGCGATGGAGCGCGGCCTCGAGACGATCGTCGGGCCGCGCGGCGTGCGGCTCTCGGGCGGCCAGGTGCAGCGGGCAGCCGTGGCGCGGATGCTGCTGCGGGGCGCCGAGTTGCTGGTCTTCGACGATGTGTCGAGCGCGCTGGACGTGGAGACCGAGCGAACGCTGTGGGAGCGCCTGTTTGAGGGGTTGGGGGTTGGGGGTTGGGGGTTGGGGATTGGGCGGCATCCCCCATCCCCCAACCCCCAACCCCCAACCCCCACATGCCTGGTGGTCTCGCACCGCCCGGCGGTTCTGCGGCGCGCGGACCACATCGTGGTTCTCAAAGATGGGCAGGTCGAGGCGGAGGGGACACTGGAGCAGTTGCTAGGCAGCTCAGAGGAGATGCGGCGGCTGTGGCAAGGAGGTCTGGGGAGACTGGACGCTACAACCACTTCCGCCTAGAGGCGAGCAGCAGTTCCCGTTTCCAGAAATCGTTCCAGTTTTGCGCGTGTCTCTGCGAGCGGCGTGTAGATCGCGATCCTGACATCGGGCTCGCTGAGCACCTGCAAGGTGATATGCTCGAACTCCAGGTGTCCCAGCACTGGATGCTCGATTGGTTTGTGACCGTCCAGCGCGCTACGCACATCGTGATGGGGCCACCAACGACAAAATTCAGGACTGACCTGTTTCAGATCCTCAATCAGCTCCTCGAACGATCTATCGCCGGGATAGCGCGCGTTGGCGGCACGAAACTCCGCTAACGTGCTGCGCGCAATCTGTTCCCAATTGGGGCGCTCCCGCATCGTCGGGCTGGTGAAGAGTCGCCATATCAGGTTGCGCGCATATTGGGACGATGCTTCCGAAATGGCGAAGAGAGCATCGGCAGCTTTGTTCCATGCTAGATAGTCCCACCGTCGCCCCAGGGCATACGCGGGAGTTGGGTTGAGGTCATCCAGCACCTGTTGGAGTGCAGGATTGGCGCTCTCCTCCGCAGGGGAAACATGCGGAGGAAGTGGTTGTCCAGCCAGCAGAAAAAGGTGCCGACGTTCATTCAGCGTCAGCCTGAGCGCTTGAGCAAGACATTCCAGGACTTGCAGCGAGGGATGCACATCGCGTGCTTGCTCCAACCAGACGTACCAGGAGGTGCCCATATGGGCGAGTTGCGCGACCTCCTCACGGCGCAGCCCTGGCGTCCGACGGCGGAGACCAGGTGGCAATCCCACATCGGCGGGAGCAAGGCGCGCCCGTCGCGTGCGTAAAAAATCGGCGAGAGCCTGACGACGCTCACGCTCATCCATCATCTACTCCTTATCCTGGTAGTCAGAGACCTATGATCAAGAAACACTGGTTCTACGATCACCGACAAAGTATACTCAAGCGGAGCACCTGAGGCAAGCTGACACTCCATATATCGTGCAGGATTGCTCCCATCAGGAAGAGCTTCCTTCTTCCAGGTTTCTTGAAAAGAGGTCGTTGCGCATGACTCTGAAATTTGGCTTATCCCTGCCGCAAGGCTGGACGATGGATCTGGCAAGCATCAAGGATCCGGTTGAAGCCTACGAGGCGATGACTCGTGTGGCTCAGACCGCCGACGAGACGGGTTTCGCCTCTATCTGGCTGGTCGATCACTTCCATACCATTCCGCACCCATCGCAGGAAGTGACGTTCGAGTGCTGGACAACCACAGCGGCGCTGGCACGTGATACGAAGCGCGTGCGTGTCGGTCAGATGGTCACATGCAACGGGTATCGTAATCCCGCGCTGCTTGCGAAGATGGTCAGCACGGTCGATGTGCTCTCGCACGGCCGGCTCAATTTCGGTATCGGCGCTGGCTGGTACGAGCACGAATACCGCGCGTACGGCTACAACTATCCTGATGCGCCGGAACGCCTGCGGCACCTGCGCGAAGCCGTGCAGGTGATCCTAACTATGTGGACCCAGGAAGAAGCAGTCTTTGAAGGCGCCTACTACCAGGTACGCGGCGCTATCAACCAGCCCAAAGGCGTGCAAAAACCGCATATCCCCCTGCTGATTGGGGGCGGTGGTGAAAGAGTTACGCTCAAACTAGTCGCACAATATGGCGATGCATGCAACATCAACGGCGATCTGGAGACGATCAAGCATAAGTTTGCCGTGCTCAAAGGGCACTGCGAAACCATCGGGCGTGATTACGCGAGCATCCATCGCACCGTCGCGGGCTTGTGTGCGATCGGAGAAACCGATGCGCAGGCGCGGGCAAAAATCCCCGCCGCCCTCCTGGACCGCCCCGTCGCACGAGGCGCGCTGATCGGTAGCCCGGATACTATCCACAGACGCCTGGCCGAGTTGCAGGCAGCCGGCGTCCAGGAAGTGATACTTTCGTTCCCTGATGTCCTGCAACTGGATTCGCTGCGCTTCTTTGCGAAAGAGTTCATTACTCGTTCGTAAGCTAAGTTTCCTTTGTGTATTGGCGGAATTGACGCGCTCATATAGCGATCCTACGTGATTTGTAAAACGGAGTCGAGCCTTCAGGCGGTTCGTTGGCACTGGCTCCGGCTAAAGCCGCGACTCCAGTTCACGGCTCTGGTGGGATTGCTATAGTGGGCGTTGAGTTTGGTACGCGCGGCTTGAATCGAGAATTGCCAGTCGGGCTTTAGGTCGTTTTTTCGCACGTTGCCAACAGCGGTGGCGCGTTTGAACGTCTTGAGCGCGCGTGTGCCTTTGGCAAGCAGCGACTCAAGTTAAGGGAGAAGATCAGTTGGGCGGGCCGTACAGCGTTCTGTACGGCCCGCCCAACCGATGGCCCCGATGTGCGGAGAGGGGAGAGTTGCGCACTTGTTGCCTCAGGCGGCCATCGCCCCGGGCATCCCCTGCCAGCCGTGCTGCTTCAGAAACACCGCCAGGGTATCGGGGCTCGAGAGGAGCTCCCAGCCGCGCAGCGGTTGCTCGAACAGGCTGGCAAAGGTGTCGGCGACGGGCTGGTGATAGGCGGCGGCGACCATGAACTCGATCACATGCGGTGGGGGCGGCTGGAGCATGGCGTTGCTCCAGGCGACGATCGGGCCGGCGTAGGCCCAGATCTGCTGATCGATGCGCCGGCAGAACGACTCGTCGAAGATCTCGCTGTCGCGGATCGCCTCGCCCACCATCCAGGCCGTCTGCGAGGCGGTGTTCGCGCCCTGGCCGGTGATTGGGTCGTTGATGATCCGGACATCGCCGAGCGCCAGCGCGTACTTGCCGTTGCCCAGCCGGGTATGGCCGCGCCGCACGGCCGGCGTCACTCCGCCCTGAAGCAGATCCAACGGCCGGGTCAGGCCAAACCGCGCCGGGTCGATCCGCTCGTAGATCGTAGGGGCATAGTCGCGCAGCAATCCTAGTATCGACGTATTGAAGCGGTGGGGATCCTCCTCATACCGCATTCGGGCCAGCGGCTCGAACGCGCCGCCCGGGACGGCCTCGAATCCCAGGCCGATCACATGCGGCTCAAACGTGAAGATCGGGAACTCGAACAACTCGCCATGCCCTGGCACAAAGGTCGCCGTGGCACTGAGCGGGGTGGCTGCGGGCGCGACCCCGCGGTAGAGACCAGTGCAGACGATTCGCTGCGGGCGGTCGAAGGGCGAATGCTCGGCGATGCGCGGGAATAGCTCGGTCAGGCCGCCGCGTCCGGTCGCCACAACCAGCAGATCGTGCTGGGCCGAGATTCGCTCCACATCGCTGGCCTGCACCTCGCCGATTATGGTGTCGCCGCCGGCGGCCATGAAATCCTCCAGCAGCCGGCCGAAGTAGATCCGCATGTCGACGGCGATGAACGGGCGCGACAACGTGCCCTGGAATGCCAGCGGCTGCTCGCCGTTGATTGCGATATTCATGTGGATGAACTCGTTGTTGCCCTGGTCCCAGTGGTTGACACCCAGCTTGCGCTCGCGCTCGCGGGTGTGCCAGGCGCGCCCCACCAGGGCCGGCAGCCGGCTGCCGAACTGCTGCTCGGGTGTCTTCTCGGTGTAGATGGTCGCCTCAATGCCATGCTGCCGCAGAAACAGGCCAAGCTGGAGACCGGCGACGCCTGCGCCGATGATGCCGATGCTAGTCATTGGTGATGCTCCTTTTCAGAAATTGAGATCGAAAGTAGATCAGGGGCAGCAGATCATCGCCGCCCACATGGACCTCGACGACGCGGCCGATCACAATGATGTGATCACCGCCAGGGTGTACCTGATAGGGGACACATTCGACGCTGGCGAGCACATCTTCAAGCTGTGGGCACCCGTTTGCCGTCAGGTAATGCGCAACCCCGTCAAACTTATTGGGAATGGGGCTGGCGAAGCGCCGGGCGAGCGACTCCTGATCCGCGGCGAGGAAATGGAGGACGAACGGTGTGTGGGCCTTCAGGGCGGCGGCTGTGCGCGCGCGGTTGTCGATGCACACGAGCACGAGTGGCGGGTCGAGCGATACTGAGGTAACCGCGGTTGCCGTCAGCCCAAGCTTGTGTCCATCCTGGTCGCACAGCGTGACGATGCTGGTCCCAGCCGCAAGCTGGCTGAGGGCGCTGCGAAATACCGCGCCGCTCACCGACGGCCTGGAAGTTCCTCGGGAGGGATGATCGGAAGATGCCTCGAGCATATGTCGATGAGCCGTGACATGCGGTGTACGTAGCTCCCGTATTGACATCGAGTAGCTCCTTCGGTGTGAAGATCGACCCGGTGCGGCCGCCGGACGCGGGTGGGGAACTGTGCGGCCGCACCTGATAGTGGCATGTGTAGCGGCATTAACATCGTTTACACAGCGCACGAAGCATAGCACGTCCGGCGCGGGCAACAGTACCGTCGCTTTACTGAATTTGTCTAGGTGAAACACCTAGGACCGAGGATTGAGGGAGGTAGGACCAGAGACGGATCGGGCGCATAGCACAGCACAGTTCGACCCGCTTCACATGGTTGTAGTCCCGGAACATGTGCATTTATTCCACGATGGCGCTGGTTTATTCGTGGGCGAACGGAGCTATTCAGCGTCTGAGGACTCCCTGTCGCCACGGTTGTGTCCGCCGATGGACTCGCATCGCAATCTCATATACGAAGTGCGGAGGTGGACAGGCTGGTATCGCCATGTACGCCTCCACTTTGGGCCGCTCGTTATGGCGCGTCGCATCCTCAATTGCCAGCGGGTGAAAGTGGAACTCGTCGTTACGGGCTATTATACGTCGAATGAAGGTACGCCGAATCACCGGCATTACTTCTGCTATACCTACGTTTCAGAGGGTGGACAACGCATGAAACGCATGCGAGGATGTCGGTTGATTGCTGCGGCCACATCATTTTGTGAACGACTGGCCGAAGAACATTCTTGAGCAGCAGATCTGCGGCGTATCGGAGCCTGACATGGACGACCATCGCGTGACAGAAGTTGATGCGGAGGACGACCCTCCGTCGCCAACGATTCCACATGCCGAGCCGGCCAGCGCGACCGGCTCACTGGAAGCCGCAGTTGAGCACGAGGCAAACCCTGTCAAACGGTTCTTCAAACTGCTGGGGCCGGGACTCATCACTGGCGCCGCGGACGACGACCCTTCCGGCATTGGCACCTACGCGACGGCTGGGGCGGCCCTTGGCTTCGCCACGCTCTGGACAGCGATTGTGACCCTGCCGCTGATGGCGGTGGTCCAATTTATCTGCGCGAAGATTGGCATGGTCAGCGGCAGAGGCTTGGCTGGCGTGCTGCGGCAATACTACCCGCGCACGGTGCTCTACCCGGCCGTCCTCGGCCTGGTGATCGCAAATACCATCAATGTGGGAACGGACATCGCCGCGATTGCCGCCGCGATCAACATGTTTCTGCCCATCCCGATTACAGCACTGGTCGTCCCGATCGCGGTGATCATCGTGGTGCTCCAAATCTGGGGCTCCTACCGCTTGATGGCTCGGATTTTCAAATGGCTCACTGTGACGTTGTTCGCGTATATTGGCGCGGCCTTCCTCGCCCAACCAGACTGGCGCGAAGTGGTGCAAGCGACCTTTCTTCCACGACTGCGTTTTGACCATCAGTATCTCACCACGCTCCTTGCGATTCTGGGGACGACCATCTCCCCGTATCTGTTCTTCTGGCAAGCTAGCGAAGAGGTCGAGGAGGAAGTCAGCATGGGCCGCACCCGCCTATCTCAGCGGAAGGGCGCCACCGACACCGAACTGAAGTACGAGCAGTTGGATACGATCACCGGCATGATCTTCTGCAATGTCGTGTTCTACTTCGTGATTCTCGCCGCCGCCGCGACACTGCATGCCACCGGTAAAACGGAGATCCAGTCGGCGACCGACGCGGCGCAGGCGCTCCGACCGCTGGCCGGTGATGCCGCGGCGATTCTGTTTGCCCTCGGCTTAATCGGCGCGGGCTTTCTGGCCGTGCCGGTGCTGAGCGGCTCGGCCGCCTATGCGGTTGCGGAGGCGTTTGGCTGGAAATACGGCCTGGACGCGAAGCCGAGCGAGGCGAAACGGTTTTACGCGGTCATTGCCGTTGCAACGCTGGTGGGCATCCTGATCGACTCGTGATGGGCGACCGCGTGAACGGCCGAGTGACCAACATACTTGGATGGATCGCCACAATCGTCATGTGGGCGGCCGCACTTGGCATGATCCTCACCTGGGGTACGTGAGAACCGCAACGCTGGTCTGGCACCTGGTGATCAGCGGCACGATCGCACCGTCGAGCAGGTGCTGGTCGCGGTCAATATCATCTGGTCTGGGATACAACAGGTGCGCCACTCGGCGCTCGGACTGCTAGATACAGCCCTACCCAAGGAGGAACAAGCAGCAATTCAGCAGGTATTCTCCCGCTACCAGGCGCCATCCATTCAGTTCCACGCGTTGCGGTGGCGACAAGACGGTGCATGTCGGTTTATGTCCGTACATGTGCTCGTACCAGGTATGTGGACTGTCCATCAAGGACATCGCTTGCTCGAACGGCTTGAGCAGTATATCAGAAGACATAGGCCACGGCACAGTATAGCATGCGGTAGTGGGGAACGGGGAAAGATGGAGCGCAAAGTTTGAGTGCCAACCACCAGCGGTAGTGTGATGGCGCTGCATGTCAGCATCCCTACTGATTCAGTGTTTACGAGTGGATGGTCCCATCGGGGAGCATTGCGCCGGTGAGCGCGCTGCAGGTCGCCAGCTGTTTCTCGCTCACGATTGCGCCCCACAGATCCGCCTGAGCGAGATCGGCGTCGGCAAGATACGCATCCCGGAGGTCGGCCCCGCGCAAGTTGGCGCCGCGCAGGTTGGCGTGGCGCAGATCAGCCCAGATCAGGTTCGCCCCGCGAGGTTCGTCCCCGCGAGCTGCGCGTGCTGCAAGTCGGCGGTGTTCAGGTTGGTCGCCTCCAGCTTAGCCCCTTCCGCGCGGGTGCCGCGCAGGTCTGCGCCCCCGACGCTGACAAGGTTCGCGAGGCTCAGATCAGCTGTACTAGAGTCACCACCGTCGTCGAGCTGGTCGAAGCGCCGCGCCACCGCATCCAACTGACCACAACGCTCCCATTCGGGATTGTGGTCCACAATCATATCGTGTGTACAGCGGTCGATGGCGCATCAACACGCCTCCAGTTTGGTTGAGACTTCACACTCCCGCCTGGATGGCGGGGCCGCCTGATCGAACGATGTGGCGCTCGTCTGCTGCATCAGGGAGTCGCGGACGCGCTGGCGCGGCTCACGGCGGCGGCGGAGCGCGGAGCCGCGCGTACGACCTGATAGTGCGCTGGTCGCGCTGCTGCCGACGCCGTGCGCTCGCCGCCACGTCAGTTGGAGCTGCTATAATTCGATCATCGTCTATATACAGAGGAGCACGCCGATGCCTTCGATGCGCAGCGAACACGCCGATCGGTTTGTCGATCGACCAAAACTGCTGACCGCGCAGGCGGACACACTGAACGTCGCGCGGAAAATCAAAGCGCACCTTACCCCCGACCAGGCGCCGGCGCTGCGGGCCATTCTCACCGCGCAGCACCCCGCCGACCTCGCGGACGCCATGCTGTTTCTCAATGAACAAGAGGATCTGGCGGTCTTCAAGCAGCTCGACACCGTCGAAGCCGCCGAAGTCCTTGATGAGGTGGATGCCACGACCGAAGCCACTCTCGCCAAAGCCACCAGCCCGGAGCAACTGGCCGCGATGCTCCAGGCGATGCCCTTCGACGAGGGCGCCGACGTGCTCAGCGCATTGCCCAAAGACCAAGCCGAGCAGGTATTGGCGCTGACCGACTCCGCCACCGCGACTGGCATTCGCACGCTGCTGGTGTACCCAAAAGATACAGCGGGCGGGCTGATGTCGCTCGGCTTTGTGGCGGTGCCCGCAACCGCGACACAGGCGCAGGCGCTGCAGCAGTTCGGCGCGACGACCGATGCCGAGCAGATTTTCTATGTGTACGTCGTCGACGACCAGGGCGGCCTCCAGGGCGCCGTCAACCTCCGGCGCCTGATCGCGGCCGATCCCACCGCATTGATGCGCGATCTGTTGACCGACGAGGTCGTCTCGGTTCCCCCAACGTGCGACCGTGAGCAAGCCGCCAATATCTTTGCGCGCTACGATCTCACCGCCCTGCCGGTGGTGGCGGACGACCCAGGGAAACGGCTGCTTGGCGTAATCACCGCCGATGACATCATCGATGTCATCCGGCAGGAGTATTTCGATGACCTGGCGCATCTGGCTGGCTCGGATGCCCAGGAGTTGGAGAACAAGACGCCGGTGCAGGTGGCCAAGCTGCGGCTGCCCTGGATCATGGCGACGATGTTTATTGAGCTGCTGGCAGGCGTGGTGATCCATGTGTTTGACAAGACGCTGACCGCGTTCATTCTGCTGGCCAGCTTCATGCCGATCATCTCGGCGATCAGCGGGAACACGGGTTTGCAGTCGGCGGCGATCATCATTCGCGGCTTATCCACCGGCCACGTCCAATTGGCGCATTGGCGGCACGCGGTGGTGCGGCAGCTCGTCACCACAATGATCCTCGGCGGTGCGTGCGGCCTGGTCTTGGGCGTGATCGGCGCAATCTGGGCCGGCAATTGGGCGTTTGGATTGGTGATCTTCTTGGGGATGTTTGCGTCGGTGAACATTGCCGGTGCAGTCGGCACCGTGGTGCCGCTGATCTCCAAGCGTGCCGGGTTCGATCCCGCGCTAACCGCCGGCCCATTCGAGACCGCGTTTCAGGATGTCATCGGCATTAGTATCTTCTTAGGGCTCGCGACGCTGTTGCTCCGCTGGCTCACGTGATCGGGTGACCAGCGAATCGGTCAACGAGTAGGAATAACTTTGTACGTTCCTCAATTTGTGGCACCTGTGATGATTTGGAGATTCTTGGGAGCGATGGGATGTGCGATCGATGCCGCGATGGATAATCTATGCAAAACTCCAGTTTTAGAGCCACTTACGCCACCGAAAGAATAGTATGAGCCCGGTACTGATAACCACCATCAGGCCCAGCGCGAACGGGTAGCCAAAAGTCCAATGAAGTTCTGGCAAAATATCAAAATTCATTCCATATATGCCAGCAATCAGCGCATCAGACATCAGCACGATCGAGGCGATGGTGAGCACCTTGACAATCTGATTCAGCCGGTTCGACTGTACTGATAAAAAAGCATCGAGCGCACTGGAGAGTAAGTCGCGGTACGTATCTATGCTATCAGTGATACGCACGATATGGTCATAGACATCCTGGAGGTATAGGATCGAGTTGCGCTCAAATATCGGCACCTCGCGGCGGATCAGAACGTTCAGCACATCGCGCTCGGGCGCCACAATTCGGCGTACACTCAAGAGGTCGCGCTTCAGACTGAATACGTCTTGCAACGCGCTCTCCTGGAACCGTTCAAAGATTAGCTCCTCTAGGGCTTCTACCCTGTCAGCAAGCCGGTCGATCACCGGAAAATAGTCGTCGGTGATAGTATCGAGTAGAGCGTACAACAGTGCCCCGGCGTCATTCCCAAACTCCTCTTCATCCTTTTGCCAGCGCTTAATCGTTTCGTCAATCGCACTAATATCGCCTTCGTGGACACTCACGATATAGTTTGCGCCGATGAATAGGTTCATCGCCTCAGTATGCAATCGGTTCTTTTTCTCATCGTAGGTAATGGCATAGAAGACTAGAAAATAGTAGCCTTCATAGGAGTCAACTTTTGGCCGTTCGTGGTGGCGTATAGCGTCTTCGATAGCGAGCGGGTGGAACTTGAACTCGTCGCGCAACAAGGCAATATCCGCTTCCTGGGGGGCCTGCATGTCCAGCCAAATAAACTGATCCTTGACCTGGAGAATTTCGCTGATATCCTCAGGATTAACGGTGCTCTTGAACTGACCATCGGCACGACAAACGACGAGCTGGCGGGTAGCCTGTGCTGCCGCAGGCTCGAGGGAGCGCTGGAATGAACCGGGAGCAGCCGGCGGATGCGGATCTGTAGGCATTCAGTGGCTCCATGTGCAATGCTCGGCGGTAGCCATAACACCGCGCCATTATACATCGACGCCGACTGGCTGGCGCGGTTCTACACGATATCAAAGATTTAACCACGGCTTGATAATCGAGCTTGAGCCCTGAAAGCCGGCGAGCGCATCTCAATCGCCCATAATCGGCAAAGCGCGGCGACAGAATACGCCGACTAAATCTAGTTTTTAACAAAAATGTAACTTCATCTTATGCGGCGCTTAGCGTATACTGGACGCTAGTGTTGCGTCCAACCCATACGATTGCCCCCGTACACCGAATCCCCGCGGCGAAGTCATGCTATGACAGCATTGCGCGCCTCTGGCATGTAGGTATCCGGTGCCGCGCCAAACGCTAGCTGGGCAGAGCAGCGGCGTAGCTGGATCATTTGTACAAGCACGGAGGCGTGCATGCGCCGTCATAGCGCTCTAACACTATTCAGTATCATCGGCGGTTTACTCCTGGCGCTCAGCGGCCCCCGGCTCGGGCCAGCATCGGTCGCGTTTGGCTCAGGCCAGGAGACAGCCGGCTTCTCCGACTTTTCATACCAAGATACCAGCTTCGTGGATCTACCGCCGACCAATGACAAGCCGCAGAGCAAGCTGTGGTATAACGATGGACGCTGGTGGGCCGATCTGTTCAACACCAGTACCAAGACGTATCACATCTATTGGCTCGATCTTTCGTCGCAGAACTGGATGGATACCGGCACCGAGCTTGACACGCGCCCGCGAACCAGGGCCGATATACTGTGGGATAACACTGCCAAGAAGCTCTATGTCGCCTCCGGCGGCGGAGCTCTCTCCACAGGCGCCGACCTGGACGGCTGGTTCATGCGCTATAGCTATAATCCGACCAACAGAATCTATGCGCGCGACATCGGACCGGTGGTTATTCGCAGTGGCGGCGGCGAGTCGATCACGATCGACAAAGACGTAACCGGCAAGCTGTGGATCACCACCACGCAGAGCAACCAGGTATACGTCAACCGCAGCACCACGAGCGATGCCACATGGGGCACGCCATTTATCATCCCGGGCGCCCGAACACTCGATCTCGACGATATCTCGTCGATCATCGCCTATAAGGACAAGAATGGCAGCGCGATCGGCGTGCTCTGGAGCAACCACGTAAATCTTCGCCGTTGTCAAAACCTCATTCGGCGATGGCGGCAGTTGCGGCAGCAACAGTAGCTTACCGCTGATTCGCCTGGTGGTGCGCAAGCCGAATAACACCTGGCTCCCGCCGGTCACATTCGGCACCGTCGGCGACGATCATACCCGCCCGATCTTGCTGCTGGACACGACTAACCGCATGGTCTATGTGTTCGCGACATCGCCGACGAGCTGCGGTGTGATCTACATGAAGTCCACCAGTATGGACAACCCCAGCTTCGCAGCCGGCAAAGGCACGCCGTTCATCAAAAGCTCCACCTACGATTGCATCAACAACGCGACGACAACCAAGCAGACGGTCGACGCCAGCACCGGCCTGGTGGTTCTGGCAAGTGATACGAACAAGCAGTGGTATCTGCATAACTATCGCGACCTCGGCAGCCAGATCTTCCCACGGCTGATCTTGTCCAGCAGCCCGCAGGGCGGGCAGGCAACTGTGCCTTTCAGCACCCAGCCGGTGGTGGTCGCACAAGATGCCCTAAACCACACAAATACTAGCTTCAATGGGCCGGTCACACTTACGATCAAATCGGGCACCGGCACAGCCGGCGCGCTGCTGGGGGGCACGGCGACGGTCAACGCGGTCAGCGGCGTGGCCAGCTTCAGCGGACTGGCGATCAGCAAAGCCGGAGCCGGCTACCGGCTAACGGCCAGCTCCAGCGGGCTGTCGAGCGTCGACACTGCGGTGTTTGACATCACCAAGGCCGAACAGACGATCACATTCGGCGCGCTGGCCAGCAAGCAGTATGGCGACCCACCCTTCACCGTCAGCGCCTCCGCATCATCGGGTCTATCGGTCACATTCACAGCCAGCGGGGCCTGCACGCTCGCCAGCAGGACTGTGACGATCACCGCCGCAGGGAGCTGCACCGTGACGGCCAACCAGGCTGGTGACGCGACGTTCAACCCTGCGCCGGCGCTGCCGCAGCCATTCACGATCCTCAAGGCCAACCAGACGATCAGCTTCGGCGCGCTGCCGAACAAACGCTTCGGCGACCCACCATTCAGGATTAGCGCCACCGCATCATCGGGCCTGCCGGTCACGTTCAGCGCCAGTGGTGCCTGCACGCTCACGGGTACCACCGTCACGCTCACCGGCACAAGCAGTTGCTCGATCAAAGCCAGCCAGGCCGGCAACAGCAACTACAACCCGGCGCCGGATGTCATTCAAAGCACGAATTCGAAGCGCAAAGTCTTCCTGCCGGTGGCGATACGGTAGGATCGTGCGCCTACGCGGCGGGCGGCAGCGCTCACAGAGCGAACCCAAACCAGCCCAGCACCGTGATAGCGATCAGCGTGAGCGACAGCATGCTGACCACAATCGCAATCGCCCAGGCGAGCAGGCCATACAAGCCACGATTGACAAACGAGCCCATCAGCTCGCGGTTGTTGATCAAGGAGAGGATCGCAAACAGCTCGATTGGCAGCAGTAGGCCGTTGAGCACATACACGCCCACCAGCACCTGGAATAGCGGCAGGCCGGGCAGGAGCGCCAGCACCGCGCCGAGCGTAACCAGACCAGTGAACAAGCCCATGAAGATAGGCGCTTCCTCCCAGGATCGCGAGACGCCACGCTCGAAGCCCAGCGCCTCACTCATCACATAGGTGGTCGCAAGCGGCAGCACCCCAGCAGCCAGCAGCGAGGCGCCGAGCAATCCAACACCAAACAAAATGCTCGCGTACGGGCCGGCGACCGGCTCCAGCGCCATCGCTGCATCGGCGGCTGTCTCGATAACGATTCCGCGCGGGTAGAGCGTCGCCGCCGTTGCGATAATGATGAACGCCGCGACGATGCCGGCAAACAGCGTACCAGCCCAGACATCGACACGCGTATAGCGGTATTCATCAGGCGTCACGCCCTTCTCCACCACCGAAGACTGGATGTACAACTGCATATAGGGCGAAATAGTCGTGCCTATCAGCGCGACCAGCAGCTGAAGATAGCCAAGTTCCAGGCGCGGGGTTGGCTGGATGGTCTGATAAAGCACTTCACGCCAATCGGGCTGCGCCAGAAACGCGGCGGCGATATAGGCGAAAAAGACGAGTGTTAGCGCCAGCAAAATCTTCTCGACCCGACCGTACGAGCCGCGCGTGATCAGCAGCCAGACCAGCACTGCGGCCAGCGGCACAGCGATGTAGCGACTGACACCAAATAGCTCGGCCGCCGCCGCGATGCCGACGAACTCGGATACGATGATGCCGAGATTGGCGATAAAAAGCGTCAGTAGGATCAGCGCGGTTACACGTAGCGAAAAACTTTCGCGCACCAGGTCGGAAAAGCCTTTGCCAGTAACCGCGCCCAGCCGCGCGCTCATCTCCTGCACGACGCCGACGAATATGGTGACGAGCACCATCGCCCAGAGTAGCCCGTAGCCATAGGATGCGCCGGCCGACGCATAGGTAGCGATTCCACCGGCATCATTCCCGGCGCTAGCGGCCAGCAGGCCTGGTCCAAGCGCCAGCAGGTACGGCCAGGCGCGGCGGCGCCACGAGCGGCTATGCTCGCGCGTTTGTGCGCTACCGAGGCGGCCGGTGGTTGGATCGTGGGATGTCATAGGCAATACTTTTTCATTTGGGGAGATAAGGAAGGGTACATCCCTCTAGCCAAACGCACGCACACCGCGCAGCTGCCAGATATCGGGCAGCAGCACCGCCAGCGCATCATCCACCGTCACGATCCCGATCATCTGCCCGGCGGCATCCAGCACCGGCACGGCCAGCAGATTATACTCAGCCAGCACGCGCGCGGCATCCTCGGCGCGATCGTCGGGCTGCACCGTCGGCACGTCGTCGTCCATCACATCGGCCAGCGCGGTGGCCGGATCGGCCAGGATCAAGTTACGCAGCCGCACGATCCCGCGCAACAAGATCGACTCCTGCGCTGCTGGATCGCGCGCGGCCGCGATATCAGAATCCGCCTGGTTAGCCACCACATACACCGCCAGCAGCGGATCGGGCACTTCCTCGAGCGAGCGGATCAGCGCCAGCGCATCGCCGACGGTCGCGCCTTCGCCGATACGGACGAAGTCGGTCGACATGATCCGGCCGGCGCTATCTTCATCGTAGGCCA
>WNGA01011656.1_pt1 | contig 22817 bp, 17 predicted proteins | sample 5400061 | NCBI WGS metagenome assembly WNGA01 (sample SAMN13153366, study PRJNA577476) | soil metagenome | isolation source: 100 cm soil or saprolite under grassland replicate 2 | place: USA:California | collected 2016-06-15
CGTATAGTTTAACGAAAAAAGAGATGGTTGTCAACATCTACAGCCTGCCTGTTAGCCCAAAGTAGAAATGTCCCTTTCTGCCAAAGTTAAAATGTCCCCTTTTGAAAGGGACAGAAATGGACGAACTACTTAAAATGAGCGCCAAAGAACTGAGTCGGTTGGAAGTCATGCAAAGGCTATCCAGAAAACAAATGAGCCAGAAGGAGGCAGGAGCGATCCTGCACTTGAGCACGCGCCAAATCAAGCGGCTGCTGAGAGCCTATCGCCAGCTGGGAGCATTCGGCTTGGTGTCAAAGCATCGCGGGCGCAAGAGCAACAATTGTTTATCGGAGCATGTGAAGAAGCAAGCTTTGAACTTGCTAAAAACAAAATATCGCGGCTTTGGTCCAACATTGGCACACGAGAAGCTGGTGGAAAAAGAGAACCTGAAGATCTCGGATGAAAGCGTGCGGAAGCTGATGATCGAGGAAGGCTTATGGAAAGCACGCAAAGCCAAAAAGGTAGTGACCCACCAACTCCGAGAGCGCCGCGCCTGTTTCGGGGAGTTAGTTCAGATCGATGGTTCGCCACACGACTGGTTTGAAGGACGAGCGGATCCATGTGTGTTGCTAGTGTTCATTGACGATGCCACGGGAAGACTGGTACAGTTGCGCTTTGTGGAAGGCGAGAGCTTTTTCAGCTACGCTCAGGCAGCCGAACGCTATTTCAGGCAATATGGCAAGCCGGTGGCCTTCTACAGCGACAAACACGGCATTTTTCGGGTCAATGTGCCTAGCACAGGCTCTGGGGCTGCCCTGACCCAGTTTGGGCGTGCCATGCAGGAGTTGGACATCCAAATCATCTGTGCCAATACCCCACAAGCCAAGGGACGCGTGGAGCGCATCATTCAAACCTTGCAGGATCGGCTCCCCAAAGAAATGCGCTTGCGTGACATTGCCAACATGGCAGACGGCAATACTTATTTGCCAGAATTGATGGACAACCTCAATCGGCGTTTTGCCGTGGAACCGCGCAGCTCCGTGGATGCGCATCGCCCGCTCACTGCCAAGGATGATCTGGCACGCATTTTGACCTGGCAGGAAACACGTACCCTTTCCAAGAACCTGACGATCCAATTCGAAAAGGTGGTCTACCAAATCCAAACCAAGCGCCCTACGTATGCCCTGCGCCATGCCCAGGTGACAGTTTGTCTGAATGCCCAACAAGAAGTTTCCCTCTTGTATAATGGCCAATCCTTGCCTTACACCATTTACAAACAGCAATCCCAGCAAGCCAAGATTGTGTCTGCTAAACAGCTTGACCAGGTCCTTCAAGAAAAAAGATTGCCTCCCAAACCGGCTCCTGATCACCCTTGGCGCAAAGGCTTTGCTACACCTCTCTCCAAGAAAAGTAAAAATGTCCTTCCCGCTGCTGCAGGGGACATTTCTATTTTGGAAAATAGGTGACATTTTAACTTTGGGCTAGCAGGTGTATCTTGTACTTTAACCTTAAAAAATCGCTTATTTTCAACCCACCTATCTTCAAACCACATTTACATTGCTCTTTTTCCAAACAGGCGGCATGATACCACACAAATCATTAAAAAATGATCAGTGATTCCTATGAAAATTATTAGAACACTTCTGCCTCTCAATCCTTGTTCGCTGCTTTCCTTGACCGATAGCCTGCACCCTTTGAAGGGGTTCTCTCCATACCTGAGCAACCGTAAACTTATTAACTCATTTCCTGGAAATATGAGCTTACAGAAGTCCGCTCAGTATCTGAACTTTGCCAGACGAGTGAAATCATTTTCAGCGTGTGTCCTCCCCATGCGGCAGAGGATGTTGCAAAATATGTAATCGGAGCAGGATTTAAGGGTTTATATCTGGATGCAAATGCCATTTCCCCACAGTGCGCTTTCAAAATTGGACAAATGATGCAAGCAAATGGTATCCACTTTGTGGATGGTGGCATTATTGGTGGACCGGCTTGGGAACCTAAAAGTACATGGCTTTATCTCTCGGGAAAAGATGCAGATAAGATTGCCAATTGCTTTACAAAGGGACCTCTTGGAACGAAGATTATTAGTGACGAAATCGGAAAAGCATCGGCTCTTAAGATGTGTTATGCGGCTTATACAAAAGGAACCGCAGCCCTGCTCGCTGCCATTCTCTCTTCTGCGGAGTCTCTCGGTGTACGCGAAGAACTTTACCAGCAATGGGACATGGACGACAAAGATTTTTCAGAACAGGTAAATCGAAGAGTGTCGCGCGTAACTTCAAAGGCCTGGCGCTTTGAAGGAGAGATGAAAGAAATTGCCGAAACTTTTCGAGAGGCAGGTCTACCCAGTGGATTCCATGAAGCTGCCACAGAAATTTATCATCGGCTGGCAGATTTCAAAGATACACCTGAAAATCCCCTGCTCAATGATGTTTTGAAAGCACTACTTACCAGTTAAAAATTTTCTCTCTCTGAGAGAGCGATTTTACTATCACATTTCCTGTCTTCCTGATAGCGCACGCAACAACGTATTTTGATCTGCATATTCCAGATCGCCACCAACAGGTAATCCACGTGCGAGGCGTGTGACATGCACGCCAGATTCTTTCAATTGCGTTTGCAGATACAACGCGGTTGCGTCGCCTTCCATGCTGGGATTTGTGGCAAGGATTACTTCCTTCACTCCCCCACTTGCAACACGAGCCAATAACTGCTTGATTTTCAGATCATCTGGTTCAATGCCTTCGATAGGAGATAAAACTCCTTGTAGGACATGATATTTGCCTTGATAGCCTCCTGTACGCTCCAAGGCGAGAACATCCAGCGCTTCTTCTACTACGCAGATAAGCGTGCCATCACGTTTCGGTGAAGCGCAAATTTCACATCGCTCGCGGCCTGCTTGCGTAATATTGAAACACTCTTGGCAAAATGCTGTATTGGCTTTCAGATTCGCCAAAGCAGTAGACAAGTCCTGAGAAATATCTTCAGGCGCGCGAAGTAAATAGAATGCTAGCCGTGAGGCTGACTTAGGGCCAATGCCAGGTAGACGTTCCAACGCGGTAATTAAACTTTGGATTGATTCGGGTAATAACATTTTTTATTCGTAGATAAGTACACAAATAAACAGGTAGACAGGCATCTTGTTTACCTGCGTACCTGTCTACCTGTTTTCCTTATCAGAACGGCAACCCACCCGCCAGCGGACCAAGCCGTTGACTTGCGAGTTCGCGTGATTGATCGAGCGCCATATTCACAGCGGATAAGACCAAATCCTGTAACATCTCTGCATCCGCATCTTTTAGCAAATCGGGCGAGATTTCAACAGACTTGCATTTCTGATCGCCGGTCATAACGACTTTTATCGCGCCGCCACCTGCGGTTGTAGTAACGGTTTCTTCGGCAAGTTTGGCTTGCGCTTCGGCAAGTTGCTGTTGCATGCGTTGCAATTGTTGCATCATACCGCCACCACCCATCGGGCCTTTGTTAAATCCTTTAGCCATAAGTGTGCTCCATAAAAATCGATCAAATATTTTCAGAATTGATAATTATTCCTACTTCTTGCATTTGTTTGGCAAGCCGCAACTTCCATTTACCATTCGAATCAAGAGGAATATAAACAATCCCTAGAGATTCAGATGGCAATTCCATGTCCGTTTCAGGATCATTTTTGAACAAGACACAAACACGATTGTGTCCTAATTTACCATGAAAAAATCCTAACTCATAAATCACTTTTTGACTAGCGCGAAATTTAGTGTTTTGGGCATCTGACCTTGGGGCACCTAAATCATCTGGGGTTAGAAGAACAACCACAAAAACAACCTCCGCCGCAAAATTTTTGGAATCGCTATCTGAACTTTCGTTAAAAGGTACGACTTGTAACCCTAAATTTTCTACATAGTGTGCGACGTTTACTGTTGCTTTAATATCATGAGCGTACACAAGTAAGACTTGATTCGTTTTTTTAGAACTTATGGATTCATAGGATGAGGTATTACTGGAGGATAAAGCGCTTTCGTTTATTACGCGGCGCGTCTGCCTTCGGATATGATCTACGGTTACATCGAGTCTGCGAAACACTTCCATCGCGTTGCCATCCACGCGAACGAGACCAAGCAAAATATGTTCAGTCGCAACGTAATTGTGATTGAGTCGGCGCGCTTCCTCCACTGCATACTCAAGGGCTTGTTGTGTTTCAGATGCAAGTTCAATACGATTGGGGTCAAAATTACGGGAAGCATTTGTGACAAGCTCGACAATTTCGCGCACACGATCAGATATCATGCCGATTTCATGCAGAACGTGACTCGCTACACTGCCTTCTTCATCCAGTAATCCAAGTAGCAGGTGTTCAGTGCCGATACTATTATTACGAGTACGTTCGGCCTCTTGATGTGCGAAACTCAGCACACGTCTGGCCTTCGTTGTAAATCTTTCCATGCCAGTCACAAAATCTCCTGATTTGACCAATAATGATTTCCCTCAGTACAAAATTTTGGCAGAAATAATCAATCCATATCCACAATCTTGCCGCCGTGCTGGATCGCGGCAGCGACCATACCATCCGCGATCTGTTTCCAAACTTTGACAACCTCACCCGCACCGATGACCGGTTGATCGGATGCTTCAACTCCACTTGAGACAGGTTTTTGCGCATCTAATTCAATTGCGTTACTCCTCGACTCGCTCAAGTTCGCGTCGCTTACCTGTGTTTGCCCTGTCCTTTCCTGGCCTGAACTAGGCGACACCGTCGCAGACCGTGAGGACTTTGGAGTTGATTCCATTTGTTTCCCCTGTGGGGATGATGTAACAGATTCAGTTTGGGGTTTTGAGCGCATCGTGCTGGTAGGCGAAGACGGCCCGATGATTTGCGGAGTCGGCGCTCCGGGAGTCTCCATTACTTCTGCCAAGGCGAGCTCGAGGCTCAAAGATGGTTGCCAGCCGCCGCGCAGATCCGTGGCCGCGGTGTTGAAGGCTTTCATCATGCGCAGAACGTCTGAGGTACTGAATGATTTTGCATGCGATTCCATTTGCGCTTTGACATCGCGCGTGGCTTCGACTTGAGGGCTATTACCCATTTGAATAAGCATAAGGCCGCGCAGATATTCAACAATTTGACGCGCCAGCGAACGAGTGTCGGCTCCAGAATCGAGGGCGCGATGAATCGTTTCGAGGCCGCGCGCAGGCTCACGGTCCAGAACAGAAGCGACAATGTCCAAAACAGTTTGACTCGTAGCCGTGCCAAGAACTGTTTGCGCGAGGGCAAGCGTTATCTTTGTCCCAGTAGAGGAAAGTTGGTCGAGAAGAGAAATCGCGTCGCGCATGCCACCTGCCGATTGACGCGCAATCAGTGTGAGGGCGTCGTCGTCGGCTGGCAGGTTTTCCTCTTTAACAATTTGCTTGAGGTGGCCGACGATTTCGTCCACAGGCACACGGCGGAACTCGTGACGCTGGCAACGTGAAAGGACGGTCGCCGGAATTTTATGAATTTCGGTGGTAGCCAATACGAAGATGGCATGAGGCGGTGGTTCTTCGAGTGTTTTGAGAAGCGCGTTGAAGGCCGCAGTGGAAAGCATATGGACTTCGTCAATAATGTAGATTTTGTATTTGCCCTGCGTAGGCGCAAAGTTGATTTTGTCGCGTAGGTCGCGGACATCGTCCACAGAAGTGTTGGAGGCCGCGTCAATTTCGATGAGGTCTAGGAAACGATTCTCGTTGACGGCTTTGCAGTATTCGCAAGTATCGTCGGGACGTTGTGCGGGATCGGGATTTAGACAATTGACCGCCTTTGCCAGGAGACGTGCAACAGTTGTCTTGCCAGTGCCGCGCGGACCAGCAAAAAGATACGCATGACCAACACGGTCTGCCTTGATTGAGTTGGTCAGCGTTTGGACAACGTGCTCTTGTCCGATGACTGCGTCCCATTGTCGAGGGCGCCATTTGCGATAGAGAGCTTGGGTCATTACAATTTCCAGTGATCAGTAACCAGTTGAGTAGGTCAAGCGCACTTTGCAAAATCCTATCGAGATCACCAATCTTATGTTTACTTTTTATTGCTGATTTCCCTGGCCCGAACATCAGGGCGGGCGATACGCCCCTCTAATAAGTGCATTCGGGGCTACTCAATCAGCAGGTTTTTACGGCACAGGATAGACCGCGCGCAGGTTTCCTTGCGGATCAAACAACTTTGCGTCTTCACCTGCCTGCCAGACGGAGTCACGCAAACCCCAGTACAGGTCGATCACAGTGTCTGTCCCAGCGATACTATGCACTTGCACCGCGCCGTTCGGGTAAAGTGTCAGTTGCGGAAAGGTAAACGTATTGCCGTCTCCATCTTTTAGCTGCCAACCGGCCAGGCTTAGCTGGCCCTTACCTTCAAACCTCACAACAGCAATCTCGGCATTGACTGTACCTGCGCCAATCACACTACTGATTTTGACAGGAATATCCGTTTGCAAGTCCGCTGTTGGCCCTCCATTGCCACTTGATAGTACTTGTTGTACAGCAGGCTGAGTTACCGCACGATAGTTGCGGTCATACCAGAAAAGAATAGCACTTGTCACGCAGATAGAGGTCAAGACATTGAGCAGCAAATAAAAGAGAAGTCTGCGGCGATCCATATTGGTCGAATCATAGCACAGAATTTCAGCAATTGAAATTAAGAATCCTGCCCTCCTTGAGTGCAAGATTCAAAAATGGAAATTTATTGGACGGATCGACTCATGGCCAGCGCGATCCAATCTCCCATCCTCTGCTTCTCGTTCATTCTTAGACCTTTGGCGTGCGAGGCCTCAATAACGCTTTGTGTCTGCTCTTGCAGGATCCCGCTTAAGATTATCGTTCCATTTTCTTCGACCAAATCTGCCAGCCCTGCATCAAAAAGACGGATGATCACAGGCGCAAGAATATTGGCAACAACAAGTGATCCCTGCTTATAAGGAAAATTGCCTGCAAGTATCTCCTGTACAGAACCGACGCCGAGGATAAATTCTTCTCCGATACCATTTGTGTCCGCATTCTCGTGTGCATTGACAATGGACTCAGCATCAATGTCCACTCCCAATGCGGATTTTATGTGTAGACCCTTCGCTACGCTCAGGGTGACACTTTTCAAAATATTTTTCCATCAATTCCAAACATAATTGGGTCGTCGGATGTGTTCCTGTTCCAAACGCCATGCCAGGGTCAATTTTGATAGCGATGCGTTTTGGGTCGGGAGAATCCAGCCAGGCAGGGACGATGACAAGTCTCTGTCCGATGAGGATTGGCTTGTAGTGCTGCTTCCAGGCCTCCATCCAGTTTTGATCCGCAATTTGCTTGTAAACAGGAGAGGGCAAGGATTGAATCATTCCCAAATAGTAGAGCGACTCTTCGAGTTTTTGCCTCGTATCTTCAAGTTGATCGTTCACCTCCAAATACGCACGGACGATGATCGGCCCCGTTGGTGTACCCGCGTCTTCATCATTCATGAATTTAATACCTTGCTCCGTCATCACCCCGTTGGGAGCAAACCGTGCGAGGACATCAGCAACGGCTTCCGCCAGTTCGCCATTTACAGTAAGTGAAACTTCAAGCCAGCTCATAGTTTGCAGCCATCATCTTTTTGGATATTTGTTTTATCAATTCTTTTTCCGTAAACAACATCGCAGGCAAATCATTGAGATTAAAGTATCTTATTTCTGCAATCTCAAACGTTGGCTTAAATTCGCCGCCCACAATTCTACAAAGGTATATCAAACTTACGTGATCATTCTCTTTTGCACTGATCGCTGTCAACAATCTTTCTACTTGGATTTGCATGCCTGTCTCTTCGCGAAACTCACGGATGACAGCATCCTCAGGTGATTCGCTATGCTCGAGACTCCCTGCTGGAATACCCCATTCAAGCTTTCGATAGGTATGCTTGAAAAGCAGAATATGCCCGTGTTCATCGAAAACTATTGCTGCCACTGCTACTTGGAATCTAGGTCGAATCACTCGCGCGCCGAAGATATGAACCCAAAGAGGCAGCACGCGCCAGATTTTCAAAAGATATTTCATCATGGGTTTGAGCATTATAAAACGAAGCGAGCGGACATTTTATCCGCTCGTTGATTACTTTCCGCTGTTAACGGGTCACTATCCTCCCAAGGCATCATTCAACCAATCTAAAAATCCCTTCTCTTTCGGATGGGCCGTTGTCCCCAAACTTTCAGCTAGTTTCTCGAACAGCTCGCGCTGCTCCTTGGTCAGCTTGGTTGGTATTTCAACATTGACAATCACCAACTGGTCGCCTCGACCGTTTCTTCGCAAATGCGGTACACCTTTGTTTTTCATGCTAAAAACTTTCCCAGGTTGGGTGCCAGAAGGGATTTTCAATTTCTCATCGCCATCGAGAGTTGGCACTTCAACATCTGCGCCGAGCACAGCTTGAGCCACATTAATATCTAGGTTCAGCAGAATATCGTTCTCGCGACGCTTAAAAAATTTATGCGGCTGGACGTCCAGGACAATGAACAAGCTGCCATTAGGCCCACCATAGACACCAGGCCCACCTTCTCCTGCTAAACGAATTTGAGTCCCTGCATCCACGCCTGCCGGTATCTGGACTTTCTTTTTGATACGCTTGCGCTCCAACCCGCTACCACGGCATGTGCTGCACGGCGAGGAAATGATTTCTCCGCGTCCATCACACGTTGGGCAAGTGGCGGTCTGAACCATCGAGCCGAGGAAGGTTTGATGCACCTGACGGACTTCGCCTTGTCCATTGCAAGTGGGACATTTCGTGGGCATTGTACCTGGCTCTGCGCCTGATCCATTACATCGTGAGCAAGTTTCATCGCGCTGGAATTCGATCTCTTTTTCGATGCCGAAAACCGCTTCTTCAAACTTCAATGAGACTTGCATCTGCAAATCGCGCCCGCGACGCGGTGACCTGCGCGAGCGTCGCCCTGTTTGGAATCCAAAGCCGCCAAGAATCTCTTCAAACAGGTCACTAAAATCCACCGTGTAATCATGGAAACCACCCATGTTACCGAGACCTTCGCGGCCGAAACGGTCATAGCGTGTGCGCTTATCGGAATCAGAAAGCACACCATACGCTTCATTGATTTCCTTGAACTTCTCTTCGGCGTCTGGTTCTTTATTTACATCTGGATGATACTGGCGCGCTAATTTACGGAACGCGGCTCTGATCTCGTCATCGCTCGCGTTGCGGCCAACACCAAGTATCTCGTAAAAATCGCGGTTTGACATAATTTGGTTACGTCATTGCGAGCGGAGCGAAGCAATCTCCCGCTAACTGGAAGAATTTCTTAGAAAAATCTTCACCATTTAATCAGAGATTGCTTCGTCGGTACTAGCGCCTTCCTCGCAATGACATAATTTCTATTCCTTCACTTCACCTTCCACAACATCGGGGCCAGATTCAGATTGACCTGACTCGCCTGTCTGGCCAGCGTCGTCGCCAGCCTGTGGAGCTTGTTGTTGGTATACGCTTGCACCAATCTTCTGGATAACCTGTCCGAGCGCTTCCGTCGCGGACTTGATAGCATTCACGTCGTCGCCTTGCGCTACGTTTTTCACCTCTGCCACTTTGGTTTCAATCTCACCGCGAAGTTCCAATGAGACTTTATCTCCAAATTCCTTGAGTGCTTTCTCTGCAGCATAGGCTGTGTTATCAGCGTTATTACGTACCTCGATCAACTCTTTGCGCTTGCGATCTTCTTCAGCGTGCATCTCAGCATCTTTACGCATCTTTTCAACTTCCGAATCTGAAAGACCTGAAGAGGCAGTAATCGTAATATGCTGTGATCGGTTTGTAGCTTTATCTTTTGCTGTGACTTTCAAAATGCCGTTTGCATCGATATCAAACGTTACTTCAATTTGCGGGAGGCCACGCGGCGCAGGCGGGATTCCATCGAGAATGAATTTGCCCAGCGACTTGTTATCGTTTGCCATCGGGCGCTCGCCTTGCAATACATGAATTTCAACCTGGGTCTGGCTATCCGATGCAGTTGAAAATACTTGACTGCGGCGTGTCGGAATCGTTGTATTGCGCTCAATTTGTGGCGTGGCGACCCCGCCCAAAGTCTCGATGGAGAGCGTAAGTGGAGTCACATCCAGGAGAAGAATATCCTTCACTTCCCCACCCAAAACACCTGCTTGAATCGCCGCGCCAATAGCAACGACTTCATCGGGGTTAACGCCCTTATGAGGTTCCTTACCAAAGAAGGCACGGACACGATCCTGTACAGCGGGCATACGCGTCATGCCGCCGACGAGAACCAGTTCATTGATATCGCCTGCAGTAAGACCTGCGTCTGCAATCGCTTGCTTGAGCGGTGCAATCGTGCGATCAACGAGGTCAGCGGTAAGCTGCTCAAGTTTGGAACGCGTGAGAGTCATGACCAGATGTTTGGGACCACTTGCATCCGCCGTGATATAAGGCAAGTTGATTTCGGTTTGCATCGTGGTCGAAAGCTCAATCTTGGCTTTTTCAGAGGCTTCCTTCAACCTTTGCAAAGCCTGACGGTCATTGTGCAAATCAATCCCGTTATCTTTTTTGAATTGCTCGATGAGATAGTCCATGATGCGGAGATCAAAATCATCGCCGCCGAGGAAGGTATCACCACTCGTGGCACGGACTTGAAAAACGCCATCACCTACATCGAGAATGGAAATATCGAATGTACCACCGCCTAGGTCGTATACGGCAATGACCTCATTTTTCTTTTTATCCAGCCCATAGGCAAGCGATGAAGCCGTTGGCTCATTGATAATGCGAAGCACTTCAAGACCAGCGATCTTGCCCGCATCTTTTGTAGCGTTGCGTTGCGCGTCGTTGAAATATGCAGGGACGGTAATCACAGCCTGAGTGATCGGTTCGCCAAGATACGCTTCAGCGTCGGCTTTAATCTTGCTAAGGATCATTGCCGAAACTTCGGGTGGTGAATAATCTTTTTCATCAAGCTGTACGCGCACATCACCGTTTGGCGCTTCGTTTACTGCATAAGGCACACGCTTCTTTGTGCGTTCCACTTCTGGGTCATCACACTTGCGCCCCATAAATCGCTTGATCGAAAAGACTGTGTTCTGAGGATTGGTGATTGCCTGATTACGCGCCACGCGGCCCACCAGCCGCTCATGATTTTTATTTACCGCCACCACAGAAGGAACAAGTCGCTCACCTTCTGCTGAAGGAATCACAATCGGTTCACCCCCGCTCATTACTGCAACGACGGAATTGGTCGTACCTAAATCAATACCAATGATCTTTCCCATGAATGCTCCTTAGATTCGTTTCGTCATTACTAAGTTTGTGAGGTAGAGTTTGCTTTGGTCAGACCTCGAAAATCATCGAGGCAGGCAAACATCGCCCTTACAATCCCGCTAAAAGTGCGGCGGTGCAATGACATGATACAAATTTATTTCGCTACCCTGACCAGGGCAGGTCGTATTACACGCTCGCCTAACGTATATCCATTCTGTACTACCGCGATCACATGACCACTCTCCACGCCATCGGCAGGTTTGACCACTCTCCACGCCATCGGCAGGTTCGTGCGAGATCGCTTCATGAAAGTTCGGATCAAATGCCGCACCCATTGCTTCGATGCGCTTCACACCTTCGGCTTCCAAGATGGAGGCCAATTTCTTTTGGATTAACTCAATTCCGTTGATCCATGCACCTGAATTAGACGGTCGGTTCTGCAATGCACGCTCCAGATCATCAAGTACAGGCAAGATCTTCTTGATGATGTCACCCTTCATATAGAAATAGGTCATCTCGTTATCGCGTTCGACACGTTTTTTATAGTTTTGAAACTCTGCCTGTGAGCGCATCCAGCCATCTTTATATTCAGACGCTTTGGATTCGGCTTCTTCGAGTTGTTTTTTCAACGCTTCCAACTCGTCTGCCACCTGCTCTTCATTTTCAGACACAGCCTCAGCTGAGGCTTGAGTCTCATTGACCTCTTCTTCCGGTATATCTTTCTTTTTATCGGTCATAATTCTTTCTCACCTATTCATTATTTTTTTATATGTCACCGCGAGCTCTCCTCGCAGCCCTGCCCAAAAAGGGCGAACGGGCTATGACATGAATATTTTATTCACCAGTTATTGTGTCATTTACCAAATCGCTCAGCAATCCAGCGACGAATCTTACCGTCGGGATAGTCCTTGCATATGCCATTCGCATTGGACCGAGTACACCCAACGTCCCTGTTGCCAAGCCAGGGACTCCATAGCGCGCAAGCACCATTGAACACTGTCGCAATTCCTCCCATTCTCCTTCCCCACCAATGAGTACTTGGAGACCTCCGACGTTGCTATTCGTTGTCGTGCGCGCAAGTAAATCCTTCAAAGTTGAACGCTCTTCGAAAAGTTTCAACGCGCGGCGGGCATCATCAGATTCAGCGAACCCAGATTCAGCTAAGACGTTGGTAAGCCCGTCTGTGTAGATTTCGCCTGAGACGCGTGCTGCCGCGCGGCGCATATCTTGTTGAATGAGAATGAGAATATCCTGATCGAGCGCGTCAGGACGAGCCGGAATAGTGGCAATCGCGTCTGAAGTAAGACCAGCTAAAAGTCCGTTAAGCCGCGAGGCGGTCTGGCTAAGTCTCTCCTGCGAGACGGGTTCTGTCAAAGTCAGTACCTGTTGTGAGACTTCACCTCCAGCCATTACCAAGACCATCAGGACCTGGCGTCCCTGCGTTGAAATCAATTCGACATGTTTGTAACGCGACTGTTCTACGTGTGGAGCAGTGACGACAGAGACTGCCTGCGATTGATGTGCGAGAACCGATGCAGCGAGGGTCATCCACTGGTCAACGTCTCCGCGGGCTTGATAGAACTGGTGTGAAATCGTGTTTTGAACAGTTTCAGGCAGTTCGGTATTGTGCATCATCTGACTGACAAAGTAACGATATCCCTCTTCAGTAGGAACGCGTCCCGCGGAGGTATGAGGCTGGCGCAGGTAACCTATCTCTGTGAGCATAGACATCTCGTTACGGATGGTAGCTGAGGAGAGATCAAGGTGGTAATGTTCCGCCAGCCGCTTCGACCCCACGGGTTGACCGGAGTCGATATAGTCGCGTATGATAAGAAGAAGGAGAGTTTTCTGGCGTTCGGATAAGTCAATCATGATACAAGTCGATGTTAGCCCTGCCTAGTATTGGGCTGGGGAGTATATAAGCTGCACATTTATATTTGTTTAACGTGCGTTTTATGGCACACAATGTTAGCACTCTCGCTTCGAGAGTGCTATTAATTATGGAATAATGATAACAGTGGGAAAGAGGGAAGTCAATAAGAGGAGTATAAGAATTGAGTCTCTCTTGCATCCCAAATTTTATTTCTTTAAAGGTCTCCATGCGGGGTCAAAATCGTCACTGACATCATCGGTCAATTGCGTCTGATTTGCACCCGTAACTGTCATGTAGAAAATGTCTGAGCTATGGGTTCCAGCACTCTCATAAGCTAGCCAAAACCCTTCTGGAGAGTAAGCGACATCATCCACGGAAAGAATACCGAGGTTGAGCCTTACAGATCGAGCATCTGGTTCAAAAGATATGCTTATGAGATCTGGATAGGCAAACTTATCGGTTGGTCTCTCATGGAACAAAATGATTTTTCCATCGGGTGCCCAGGTAGGTAGGTTATCTGAAAAATTATTACCGCTTCGGACCAATTGTCGTTGATTCTCGCCAGTCGATGTCATCAGCCAAATTTGGTAAGCATTTATGCTGCGTCGATACGCATATACAATCTGTTTACCATCAGGGGACCAATCTGGTTGGCGTGTGGCTGTCCCAAAAGGCGTATAGGTGAGGCGCGTGAGAAGATCCTTCTCCAAATCATATATATAAATTTGCATATGACCGGTGCGCATTGAGGTGAACGCAATTTTTTTGCCATCTGGAGACCAATCCGGTTCAAAGTCACTTCCGGGACTGGAAGGCAAATGTATCAATCCACTTCCATCGGCATTGATAATATATAAACTGGAATCCGAATAAGAATCACTCTTATATTTACATGGAGAAGTAAAAACCAGCCTGGTTCCATCCGGTGACCATGCAGGCTGGCATGCGCCTTCGGGCATGTCGGTCAGTTGTTTGAACGCACTACCCAGCAAGTCAGTCAAATAAATCTGAGAAATCCCAGTGCGTGTGGATGCAAACGCGATTTCTAAAGACTCGGCACCAATCGGTGTTGGTACAAGGAATTTTGTAGCTGTTGGAGGAGGGGCTTGCTCGGTCGCATTATCTACTAGTGATAGCGAGGGAGATGGCTTTTTTGGTACACTTGTCTGCGTAGCCACTATGATGGGAACTAAGCTATTTGCACTTGGAGATATAGGAAACAAATTTTGTGCCCCAGCGGATAAAAGACCAGGAAAGTAATAATTCAAGACGCTAAAGCCTACTACAATCACTACCAATAGTGAACCTATGATGATCCGCCGGATACGGCTTTCGCGCATAAGTTGTTTCTTGCGAGGTGAGACGAAGGGTTTATCAGTATCAGACGGTGGATGGATAAGTTGAACTGGTTGTTTTTCTTTCGTCTTAATATCGGTAGAATCCAGTGGCGGAGGGACAACTGTATATGAGCCTATCAATTGCTGCTCTTTAGCTTTTGATTCTAGGAGCGCTCGCTTGAAATCCTCAGCTGTTTGGAAACGATCAGTTGAATCGACCGACATTGCCTTTTCAATTGTGATTGCCAACTTGCGTGAAACTTTCGGATTGCGTTTTCGCAGAGGAGTTAATTGAGTAGAATCCATCGCTCGCGCCAAGCCATCTTCGGGGATCACACCAGTAAGAGCCGCATAGAGTGTTGCGCCTAAAGAGTAAATATCTGTTTGATGATCTGTGCGCGCAGTGCCGTATTGCTCAGGAGGAGAATAACCCGGTGTCATTGCTCGAGCACCATCGGTTGTGGCTTGGGCACCCTGAACCACTTTGGCGAGACCGAAGTCTACTAGAACGATATGTCCATCTGGTGTGATTTTTACATTGCCTGGTTTAATGTCACGATGTAAAACCGGAGGTTTACGATTATGCAAATAAGTTAAAGCATCACATATTGCCGCACCTATCTGTATTGCATCATCATCTTTCAACAAACCGATGCGTTCCATACGCTCGCGTAAATCCTCACCCTGGACGAAATCCATAACAAGATACTGTCCCTGTTCGGCAATAATAAAATGATCCGAAACGCGAGGTAGATTCGGATGGCGCAAGTTCGCCAGGATCACCGCTTCCAGGCGGAACTGGCGGGCATATTCTTCGGTGGTAAACAGGTTTTCCTTGACAGCAACTTCTACGCCAAGATTTTCATCAATGGCGCGGTAGATTGATCCCATCCCACCCTGACCGAGATTTTCGATAATTCGGTAACGTTTATGCAGAAGCGTATCGCGTTCAAGAGTCATGGGCTACTTTGTGCTGAATTTAGATGTATCACCCTCTTATAAGGGGCTAACACGAAAAACCATTGGATTCTACTTCAACATTTTCATTTATTCATTTCGATTTGCTTTCAATTTAGCTTTTAGTTAAGTTAAAAATTAAAACTTCCCCATCCAGAAAATGAACGGGGAAGTTGTAGAAATAGCACTTTTGTATAATTCACAGCACTTACTAAAACAATTTATGCGCTCCGCTGTAAATATTACTTTAGTGGTCGCCAGACGGGGTCAAAAGCTGGGCTATCACCTGTGTTTATAGGAGTGCGACTTACCCCTGTCAGCATTATGTACAGAATATCACGATTATTCCCTTCATAAACAATCCAAAATCCGTCTGGTGAGAATTCTGCATTTTCTACAGGTAATACGTTCAGTGGCACGCGATTCCCTTGTGCATCTCCAGGATCAACCGGATCAATGCTCATAAGATAGGGAAGAGAAAATGTATCTGCGCGGCGCTGGTTAAAAATAATGAATTTTCCATCTGACGACCAAGTGGGGTGATAATCTGTAAGCCTGGTACCACTGCGAACAATTTGGCTCTGGTCCTCTCCAGTAGCTGACATTAACCAAATCTGTCGTACTCCAAGACGTTGGACGACGTAGGCAATCTGTGTGCCATCCGGCGACCATGCTGGCTGGCGTGATGCTTCATCCAGTGTACGGTTGGTCAATTGAGTAACGGATTGATCATCAAGATTGTAAACATAGATTTCCAGCTTGCCGCCGCGTAAAGAAGTAAACGCGATTTTTGAACCATCTGGTGACCAGTTCGGTTCAAAGTCACCGCCCGGGACTGTAATAATCGGTGTCAATCCACTTCCATCTGCGTTGATAATGTACATAATAGAATTAAAATAAATATCTTCCATCCCTTTGCAGGGGGAGATGAATACTAATCTTGCCCCATCTGGTGACCATGAGGGCTGGCAAGCGCCATCAGGCATATTCGTTAACTGTATTGGATCATCCTCAGTGACATCGATAAGATATATCTGCGGTATACCGGTTTTACTAGATGCAAATGCGACCTGACCAGAACCACCTCCTAGAGGGGTAGGGCCGGCTGGTGGTGAAATTTCCGGAGTTAGTGTTGTAGTTGGAGTCTCCGTCATTGTGACAATAAGGGTTTCAGTTACAATGACAGCCGGAGCCTTTTTTGTGGGCGTGCTCGTAGAGATAGGAGTTTCTACAGTTGAAGTGACAGGTACTGTAGCTGTAATGGTTGCCGTGGGCAAAGAGGACAAAGTATTCGTAGGTGTAGAGTTTGCACGTGGCACAAAGACAGGGAGCATACCGCGCCAATTCGGCAAAATTGCCGGTCCAAGGATAGGGATTCCTATGCCAGTCAATAGAAGCAGAACTAACAGAAATCGAATGCGGGCATTTTGCCGTTTTCGTTCGCGTTCCTTTTGTCTTTTAAGCGGAGATACAAAAGGCTGTTCCTCTTCCGGTGCCAGAAAAGGAGTAGGGGGTATAGGGGTTTTAGGCCGAACCACCGGATCCAGCACCATATCACCAAGGTCTTTCTGCACAAGCGACTCCGGTGGAGGCGGTGAAACTGTAAACCCTCCATCTATTGTTGTTGGTTGGGGTTTTGGTCTAGATGCTAATAAGGCCTTCTTGAACTCATCCGCCGTTTGGAAGCGATCGGAGGGATCGACAGCCATCGCTTTCTCAATGGCAGCCGCGAACTTTCGTGATACCTTTGGGTTTCGTTTGCGAAGCGGGGTAAGTTGCGCATTATCCATGGCGCGCGCAAGACCATCTTCCGGTATCACACCGCACAATGCTGCATAAAGTGTCGCGCCAAGCGAATACACATCAGTACGTGGGTCTGTGCGGGCAGTGCCATACTGTTCAGGTGGTGAGTAACCAGGAGTCATCGCACGCGCGCCAGTAGTAGTGGCCTGGGTACCCTGAACCACTTTGGCAAGGCCAAAATCCACTAAAAAGATATGTCCATCCGGTGTGATTTTTACGTTGCCGGGTTTAATATCGCGGTGCAAAATAGAAGGCTTGCGCGTGTGCAAATATTCCAGCGCGTCGCAGATAGCCGCGCCAATCTGCACTGCATCCTCTTCCGTAATGGTACCCATGCGCTCCATGCGCTGGCGCAAATCTTCGCCTTCAATAAAGTCCATTACAAGATACTGACCTTGATCTCCCACCACAAAGTGATCAGAGACTCGAGGCAGGTTGGTGTGACGGAGATTGGCCAGGATCACCGCTTCCAGACGGAACTGCCGAGCATATTCATCAGTGGTGAAAAGGTTTTCTTTAACGGCTACATCCATACCTAAGTTTTCATCCACTGCGCGGTAGACCGATCCCATCCCACCCTGCCCCAGGATTTCAACAATGCGATATCTTCTATGAAGAAGTGCGTCTCGTTCGAGGGTCATCCGAATCCCTAATTTAAGCCGTAGTGGTGGCGATTATATCAGAATGGCTCCCCGCCTGTGGCAGTATACCTGTAATCTGATACGGAAAAACAACCATCTTGCGCCACCCGGCACCCGAAATCCGACCAATGCGTAGCGAAGGCTACGCTTCCAAACCGGACCCTCAACTTGAAACCCACCAATTTGTATGCTCCACACAGCATGGACACTCTGAAGAGAGTCGGGGTGGAGGTGAGCTGCAGCCTATTGAAACGGGATCAGCTAATTCCCCCGTCCGAAGTCTTTTCACAAGCTAGTACCGCAACTTCCTAAAGATGTAGGGCAACCCCACCGAAAGCAGGTGAGGTTGGGGTACTAGTCACCATAGTTTTGAACAGCAACGATCATTTGGTGAAAAGAAGATGAGCAGGTTCGCAATTGACGAACCCAGGCCCTTCATTGTACACTCAAAGCATGAAAATAGCCTCCAGATTTTGGGATACCCCAACCGCTATATTTCTTATTCTGATCGTGCAAATCTCTGCCATACGACTGATAATTACGGATTGGGCTCCCTATCTTTACTTCACACAAACTCTCGCGCTTTTTGGTACCGTACTTGGTCTTGCACTCGGCATAAGCCAATTTCAGAGCCGCAGCGTAACATGGTTTGCGATCGCCTATGGCATTATCATCATCCCATTTCACTTAACCAGAGCCGTTGAAGTTGAAGCTCCGCTTCTTGAAAAACTTGACATTATCAGAGAGCGACTGGTGTTTTCATTAGATCAATTCGTCCATAGTAAACCTGTGGACGATACGCTCTTCTTTGTTGCCTTGGTATCTATTGCTTATTGGATTGTCGGAGTGACTGCGGGATATTGGCTGACACGGCACAGAAATTTCCTAGTGGGAGTAATTCTCACGGGTTTTGCAATTTTAACAATACATGCTTATGACTTTTTCCTTGCCTCTCGATTTTGGATCTTTGCTGCTTTCCTCTTTTTCACTTTGCTTTTATCGGGCCGTATGCACTTCGTGCGTGAGCGAGAAAGGTGGCATACTAAGCGCATCTTTCTTTCCCCCGATTCTGCAGAAGATATAAACCGTCAAATTCTAGTATTGGCAGCGATTGCTATTCTCGTTACATGGACAATCCCAATCTCTATTACTGAATGGAAATCAGCGTCGGATTCATGGAGTAGATTTACCCGCCCATTCCGCGAACGTTTCTCCAAAGCTGTTAGCGCGCTGGAATCCCCATATGGATTCAGGGAGAGCAGTGATTTTTATGGTGAACAGCTTTCCTTAGGTAGGCTCGCAGCACAGGGAAATACAACAGTCCTGCGTATAAAAGTAGACGATATTGTTAACGAAGAGCCGCCGCGTTATTACTGGCGTGGCCGAGTATATGATCATTACATCGATGGCAAGTGGACAAACCAATCTGCACATGAAAGTAAATTTGATCCAGAAAATAATCAATTGACACCAGCGGATATGGGCAACCGCGTCGAGGTCCACTTTACCGTCACAATGAGGCTAGAGGAACCGACGCTGCTTTATATGCCATCCGAACCATTCTGGGTAAACCGAACAAGTACCGTTGAGGCCGTGGCGTTGCCAGATCAAAGCAAGGATGTGAATGCCTGGATAGCGGATCCTCCACTTACGATCGGCAGCAAATATCAGATCCATGCATTGATTGGCAACCCATCCATTGAAGAACTGCGTGCAGCAGGGACTGATTATCCTGAATGGGTAAGCGAGAACTATCTTCAGGTCCCGCAAGACATTGAACCACAGATCAAGGATTTGGCCGAAGAAGTGACTGCAGGAATGGAATCCCCATATGATAAGGCCACAGCCATCACTCAATATTTGAGAAAAGCAATCGAATATAGTACGGCGCTTACTGAATCCAATAGTAAGCGTGATCCCATTCTCTGGGTGTTGTTCGATTATAAAAAGGGATTTTGTACGTACTATGCAAGCGCAGAAGTTCTAATGCTTCGTTCATTGGGTATTCCTTCACGCCTAGCCGTCGGGTTTGCCGAAGGCCAGTATGATCAAGCTGCACAGACATATACAGTCGTACGTGCAAACTCGCACGCATGGCCTGAAGTGTATTTCCCTGGCATCGGCTGGGTTGAATTCGAACCGACTGCTAACCAGAATCAGCTTGTACGCCCCGTTGAAACAGGGCCAGGAGCCAATGGTCCTTTTGGGACTCCAATTCCTGAGAATGGCGATAATTTTTTACCTAATAGACCATCCCAGATACCAGAAGAATCTGAACTCGATCAAACCAGTACCTTCAATGCGGCAAATGCCTGGATACTGCGCATCGCTTACACTATACTCGCCATTGTATTATTCATCTTTGGTGTATTCATCAGCCGCCGCTACTCACTGGCTGAACGTTTGCCAGTATACTTGGCAGATAGATATCTGAAAACTGGAAACCAGCCACCGCACTGGTTGAGGCGCTGGGCACGTTGGGCAAAACTGACATCCATTGAGAAATCCTTTGAGACGGTCAACTTGAGTTTACGCTTAATGGGATATCCTCAGGCCATGTATATCACTCCTGCTGAGCGCGCAAAAAAATTGCACGAACTTTTACCGAAGGCATCTGATTTCATTGATATACTCGTTGAAGAGCACCAGACTGCCCTCTTCACGCCACGCGCAGCCAATAGCGCCCGTGCCCGCCGTGCAGGTTTCAAGATCATTCTTGAGGCATGGCGCGCACGTCTATTCAAAACTGATGAGCACTTATGAGTGATTCAACTCGTCTAATCACTGTTCATGACCAAATCCGATATCTTGGACTGCAAGCTGGAAAGGTCCGTTCCAGTCTTCAGGAAGCAAAAATCAAATTACCAACCGAGACTCTGGACTATTTGATAAATCTTGAAACAACGCTGGCACGCGCCGCCGAAAAAATAGAGACCATTGAGACCCAGCATAGCAACCTGATGGCTCTGGCAAACGTGGGACAGGTGGTGAACTCATCACTTGAACTCGACGAGGTACTTCGCATCGTGATGGATAATATCGTGCGCCTGACGCGCGCCGAACGCGGCTTCTTGATGCTACGCGATGAGAGTGGAAAGATGGCCACGAGCATCGCACGCAACTGGGAGCAAGAATCGATTAATGCTTCTGAACTCACTGTCAGCCGTACGATCGTACAACATGTAATTGATTCGGGTGAACCAATTTTGACCACCAACGCGCAGGAAGATAAGCGCTTTGTTGGGCAGGAAAGCATCATTGCATTCAACCTACGTTCGATTTTGTGTGTACCATTAAAAGTGAAGGATGACTTGATCGGTGTGATCTACGCCGATAACCGCATTCGCGCGGGCATCTTTGCAGAATCGGAACGAGACCTGTTAGTTGCATTTGCAAACCAAGCAGCAGTAGCCATCGATAACGCCCGCCTCTTTTCCTCGCTCAAGCAGACTCTTGCAGAAGTGACCGGCCTCAAGAATCTGATGGATAATGTCTTTGCGTCCATCGCGAGTGGTGTGATTACTGCCGACATCAGAGAGCAGATCACCCTTTGCAATCATGCCGCTGAATCCATCCTTGGTCATAAATCAATAGACATTGTCGGTCACCAACTTGACGAAGTACTTGCTACGGTTTCAAAAAAGATCCAGCCGCATCTGGATGAAGTCCGCAAAACGGACGAACCCATCGTTGGCCTTGAGATCACCCATCATCTACCCGAACGCGGGATTGTAGACTGGCGATTGAATCTCTCACCGCTCAAAGATGCACAAAAAAATACACAAGGTATCGCCATCGTGCTCGATGACCTAACCGAGCACAAGAAGCTTGAAGCCCAGCGGCGCCTCTTCGAACGCATGATCTCTCCCGCGGTGATTAATCAGCTTGACCCTGATAGTTTGCAACTCGGCGGCAAACGCGTCGATATCACTGTGCTGTTCGCGGATATTCGCGGTTTTACATCATATAGTGAAAAAATCGCGCCTGAAAAACTGGTCTCAGTCTTGAACCGTTATCTTGCCGCGATGGCCGAGGCCGTGCTTTCGCAGGAAGGCACAATTGATAAGTTCATGGGTGACGCGATCATGGCCTGGTTCAATGCTCCCATTCCGCAACAAGACCATACTCTGCGTGCTGTGAAAACTGCGCTGGCAATACGCAACTCAGTGGAATTACTTTACCAAGAATTACCCGCGGATTCTCACCTAGCCTTTGGCGCCGGTATCCATTACGGCGATGCAGTTTTGGGTTTGATTGGAACCGAGAAGCGATTGGAATACACGGCGATCAGTGATAGTGTCAACATTGCTAAACGCATTCAGGAAAATTCTGCGAAAAATCAAATCCTGATTAGCAAAGATGCTTACGAACGCGTGAAGAACCAAGTAGATGCTAAAGCTTACGCCCCTTTAATGGTCAAAGGCAAATTACAGCCAATTGAAGTTTATGAGGTGTATGGGTTGAAGTGATTTTCGATGTTTACGTATCTAGCTGTTTACCGCACACACAAATCTGACCAACCCCTCTAAACCCTTCCTCACCGGTTCTATATCGATAAACTCACGCGTGCTATGCGCACCGCCACCTGTGGTGACTCCCATCACAACAGCGGGAATACCTTTATTCAGGGGAATATTCGCATCAGTAGAGCCAGCTGTAAGGATTGGATCAAGCCCCTGTTCGCGCGAACAATCCAAAGCAGTTTTTACCAACGGGTGATCCACGAGAATCTCACCTGCGGGTCGTTGGCCGATGATCTCAGCGGTTACTTTCACATCTGGACGGTTGGCTGTATGAATCAAATATTCGGCTTGCGAAATAATCTTTGCCAGAATGGATGGATCTTCAGAACGCAAGTCCAGTTCACAGGTCGCTTCGGAAGCGAGCACGTTGATTCCCGTTCCACCACTGATCGTACCAACGTTCAGTGTGGTGCGCGGCTCGCGCGGCAGAGTCATTGCAGTCAATTGAGTAAC
>WNGA01003724.1_pt1 | contig 22808 bp, 31 predicted proteins | sample 5400061 | NCBI WGS metagenome assembly WNGA01 (sample SAMN13153366, study PRJNA577476) | soil metagenome | isolation source: 100 cm soil or saprolite under grassland replicate 2 | place: USA:California | collected 2016-06-15
CTGGATGAGAAGGCTTTCTCCACTTCCACTCCTCGACCACTTCCGGGTCGGCCTGTTTGATTAGGGCGCGAAGCCTGGAGAGGGTCTTGCCCCGCCAGTCGCCCAGTTCTTTGATCCTTGCGTCTATCAGCTGAGATGGCGACTCAACCTTCTGCGCGGAGCTCTTCTTCATGTTGTAGACGTGCCGCTCCTTTGCTTTTATGTCGTCTCATTTTACTGTGGTTTGAGAGGCGAGTGAGTCTCTCCGGTGCCGGTCTTGCGCCATGAGTGTCTTGTAGCGTCTGGCCCCACATGCAGTCGCGGTGTGAGGCCAGATGTGGCTCCGCAAGCTGATCGCTTCCGCCGAAAGGCCCACACCACAGGAAGCAAAGCGTTCGAGTGACGAGACGCTAGGCCGCGAGGCGTTGTGGAGCCTCGGCGACCGCTGGCACCGGCGCTTTCGCCAACCTTCCCTTGCGTTTCCGAAGCCGCCGCGCGTGAGTCGGGACGACCTTGAGATCGGCGTCGAAGTGTTCCGCAGCGGCGTAGGTCGCGAGCTTCAAAAGCGCTCGATCTCCTAGCTGCACGACCCGCTTCGGCTTGACGCGCGGCCTCGCGAACGGCGATGACTCGGGGTTGAGAGGGGTGGATCGGCCGTACGGCCACGAACGAGCCGCGTTCATAGCCGGTACCGGCACGAAGCGTCGAGCAGAGACCGTACGGATCGAGTCTGTAGTTGCGGCCTACCTCTTCGGTCTCACCGACCTTGGTTGCCTTGAATCGCTCGATCGACTTCTTCTCGTGTCGGGTTCGCATCAGACCGCTGAGTTCGTTCCTCTTCCACTTGCGCGGATAGGAGAAGTCCTCGGGGGTCCGGGTCGAGGCCGCGCAGTCGCCGGACATACGCGGATGCGGCCGCCTCGAAGCGTTCGCGCTCTCGCGTGGACGCCCACGAACGCGGGGTACGGCAAGAGCGCCGGGCTCGTCCTAGTACGCCTGCGCCCACACCGCATCGGACACCGCCGTCCGGCCGCAGCAGACGCAGGTGCTGGCTTGCGCACGTTGCTCGGCTAGTGGGAGACACCGGATCGTCGCGGAGCTTTCGTCCTTGACGCGCACTTCGCACTCCCTGCGTCCACACCACCCCGCCGCGACGAACCCGCCCGCCTCGCGGAGGTACTCGATCATCTCGTCGTAGCTGCCTGGGTCGCGGAGCGTTCGCCGCTCGTGTTCGTCGCGGGCGGTGTGGAAGAGCGACGCTTGCACGTCGCTTAGCATCTCGCCGATCGCGGCAGACATGCGGGCGAGCGGGATCTGCTGCTTCTCCCTGATGTCGCGGCGCGCGACGGTGACTGCTCCCGCCACGAGGTCGCGGCTGCCGATCTCGATGCGGAGCGGCACGCCTTTCAGCTCCCACTCATTGAACTTGAAGCCAGGCCGGTACTCGGGCCGATCGTCAACACGGACGCGAACACCCGCCGCCCGCAGCTCGTCGGCGACGGCAGCGGCGGCCTGAAGCACGCCAGCACGATCTTCCTCGCGGAAGATCGGCACGATCACAACCTGCTGCGGGGCGACGCGAGGCGGGAGCCGCAGCCCGCGGTCATCTCCGTGCGCCATCACGACGCCGCCAACCAGTCGCGTGGTCGCGCCCCACGAGGTCGCATACGGGTACTGCTCGCTACCGTCACGGCCGGTGAAGCGAACATCGAACGTGCGCGCGAAGCCCTGACCGAGGTAGTGCGATGTTGCCGCCTGGAGCGCCCTTCCATCGCGCATCAACGCTTCGAGCGTGTAGGTGTCGACCGCGCCGGGAAACCGCTCGCTCTCGCTCTTGCGGCCGCGCAGCACGGGGATCGCGAGGACATTCTCGATCATGTCGGCGTAGACGTCGTGCAGGATCGCGAGCGTCTCGGCGAGCGCCTCCTCTTCAGTCTCGTGCGCCGTGTGTCCCTCCTGCCAGAGGAACTCGCTCGTGCGCAGGAAGAGGCGCGGCCGCAGCTCCCAGCGGACGACGTTGGCCCACTGGTTGTAGAGCAGCGGCAGATCGCGGTACGACTGCACCCAGCGGGCGTACGTCGACCAGATGAGCGCCTCGGAGGTCGGACGCACCGCGAGCGGCTCCTCCAGCTTCTTCCCGCCCGCCTCGGTGACAACGGCAACCTCGGGCGCGAACCCCTCAACGAGTTCGCCCTCCTGCGCCAGCACCGACATTGGCACGAACAGGGGGAAGTAGAAGTTTTCGTGGCCGGTCGCCTTGATCCGGTCGTCCAGCTCACGCTGGATCGCCTCCCAGATCGCGTAGCCGTACGGCTTGATCACCATCGCGCCGCGAACGGACGAGTTCTCCGCAAGACCAGCGCGGCGCACTACCTCGCCGTACCAGGCGGGGAAGTCGCTCGACTGGGCGGGTAAGGCGGTCGTGCTCATCGGAATGCTCCCAAGAGCAGGCGTGCTGTGAACATCGTGCTCTCCTTCGTAGACGTCTACCGGCCGTGTCGGAGTTGGTTGCGGCGCTCCGGGCCGAAGCGGCGGGAGCGCCTACGCCGGGACGTGCACGAACGGCGGCCGCGGGGCAACCGCCGGAACCGGCAGAAGCTCATCCACGCGAGGCCGCAGCAACGTCATGCTCAGAGGATACCGGGTACAAGGCGCAACCTAGTTGAGCCATGTGCATAGCCCATTAAGGGAGTGCGGGCTCAGGTATGGAGCATTTTTTGGAGCCAAGCGGGCGCAACCGGTGGCAACCGGTCGCAAATGCGACAGCCTCCAAAACGGCTCAAATGGGCCGATGGTAAGGAGGGGGTCGACGGTTCGAGTCCGTCAGAGGGCTTCTGATTTATTCCTGCTGAGCTTCTCTTTCCGTTGTCTGGACGGGCGATGGGTCGCGAGTCCGACGTCCACGCAGCGTCCACGGCGTGGACGTTGGGCGCTTCGGAGTCTGTGAAGGCGTCGAGAAGGTGGATTGCGTGGTCGCGGCCGTCGCGGGCGAGGTGGCCGTAGTGGCGATCGATCATCGTCAGGCTGGCGCCCATGTAGCGGGAGAGATCGAAGGTGGAGATGCCGGCACGTAGAGCGAAGGTGGCGAAGGTGTGGCGCAGATCGTAGACGCGCCGCAGCGGCATAATCCGAGCAGCTTGCTGAGCGGGTTTCCAGTCTCGGTTGCGGAAGTTGTGCAGATCGAGGTGACCGCCCCGCGGCGAGGGAAACAGCACCGCGCTGTCGTTGGTGGGCAGTTGCTCGAGCGCTACGAGGGCCAAGGCCTGTAGCGGCACGGCACGCAAGCTGGCTTCGGTCTTGGTGCACTTGATCCGGCCGTTTCTGTAGGCGCGGCGCACGTAGACGACGCGTGCCTGGAGATCGATGTCGCGCTGCTCGAGCGCGATCCACTCGCCCGGCCGCAGCCCGGTCGCGGCCGCGAAACATCACCATCGGCCCGTACCGAGGCCCGAGTTCGGCCGCGACTCCCGCGAGCTCAGGACCATTTAGCGAGGCGAACTGTGTTGCAGCAGGGTCAGGTGTTCAGGTTGAGGAGTGATACCGGTCAAGAATCTCTCTGGGCGTATCGCTATCGGGTGGCTGGCCGCGGCTCGAGGCGTGTGCAACGGGGTGGTTTCGTGTCCGAGCGGGACGCTAGCGAGCGCTCGAGCGGGCGCTCGAGCGCGTGCGGCGTGAGCGAGGCTGCGGGAGCGCGCTGACGCTCGGGCGAGCTTGAGCTTGGACGATGGAGAGGGGTCAGCTCGCCTGGCTCCGCAACGAGAAGTCGCGTCCTGCGAACCCGAAGGCCCACAGGACTCCACCAGACGACCTTCGGCGGCCCACGCGCTCTGTGAGGCTGTGCGGACGATCAGGCTATTCGCATCGGCGTGTATCGAAGCGCCCGCCGACGTCGTCTGGGCGCGTCTGGCGAGGCTTGAGGATATCCGGCTCTGGTCCGAGGCGGTTCTCGACGCCCGCTGCGAGGGGGCGCCCTCCAGGGTGTCGGCGCCGAGCGAACCTGCGATCTCCGCGGGGGTATCACGATCCGCGAGCGTTGGCTCGTCTGGGACGAGGGGCATTCCTTCACCTACGAGGGTGTGGGGATTCCGCTCCTGGCTCGCGCGAGGAACGAATGGAGCCTGCAGCCAGAGGGCGATCAAACCCTGCTGACCAGTCAAGCCGAGATCGTCCTGAGAGGCGGCCCGCTCGGGAGGCTGCTCGAGCCGTTCGTCGCCTACCAGTTGAAGCGGATCGGCCCACGGACACTGGCCGCGTTCAAGTACCTCGTGGAGCATGGGGAGCCTCCGAAAGTAAGGCACGCGAAGTTGCCGCGAGTCGCGACCGCCTGCTAACGGCGCATTCGGCTGAAGAGAAATTCCGTGTCGCAGCGTCCCGACGGACGCTTCTGTGGCATGTCGGAACGCGGAGTCAAGCCACTGCATCCAGGGCGGCGGATGGAGCCTTTGTGCCCCGGGGGTGCAACCGGCGGCAGTGGTCGTCGGTCAGCACGGCTCCCCCGAAAGCCGCGCGACAGCGACTCTCAGCCGCGAGCGAAGAGCGGATCGGTGATCGAGAGTCCGGCGTCGCCTTGGAGTTGGTTGTAGGTGTCGAAGAGCACGAGCGCGCCGCCGGCCAGCGCCATGTTTTTCATGAAGTGCGCCATCTGGTTCGCCTTCATCTGCTCGTCCGTCTCCAGCCAGAACCCGTGCATGAAGAACGCCACCGGCAGACGGAAGGCGACGAGAAGCAACGCTCCGAGGTCGGCCCAGATCCCGAGAATCACGGAGAGCGCTCCGAGTACGGCCATCATGCCGCTGAGCGGCACGAGCACCTCGGGCGCCGGGACCCGGTACATGCGTGCGTATTCGATGCCCTGGCGCGCTTGCAGCAGGTGAAGCGTGGATCCCGAGGAGAGGAACGAGCGCGAAGACGATCCGCCCGATCAAGAAGAGAACGTCCATGCGGTTCCTCCGTTTCCTCGTCTGTTAGCTCCAGATTGATGTTCCCACGTCTCGGTTATTCGAGCTCGTCGCGGCGTACGAGTCCGACGAGCCGGCCATCGGGAGTCGTGACCAGATAGCTGGTCAGGTTCCGCGGGCGCATCCGCTCGAGCAACGCATCCGTGCCGATGCTGGGCCGGACGGTGCTCGGCCCCGGCGTCATCGCCTCCTCGACGGATTCGTCGCGGTCGGAGGCAGCCGCCTTGCGCCCGAGCCGGCCGAGGACCACCCGCTGCTCGTTGAGAACGATGCAGGTATCCCAGCCGGCGGCGCGTACCCGTTCGCGCACGTCGGCCAGCGGCTCGTCGAGCGCGCAGGTCGGCACGTTCCCCTGGGCGGCGTCTCCGGCCGTGCGCTCGGGCACGCTCGTCCCCTCGCGCGGCAACCCGAAGGAGCCCCAGCTCTTCTTGCCCGCCGTGTAGTCGTACACCCGCGAGAAGCCGAGGGTTTCGAGCCGCCACGCGGCCCGCGGGCTCAAGTCTCACTGGTAGTCGTTGCAGTAGACGATCACCGGCCGCTCGCGCTCCAACTCCAGCGGCGCCCGCTCGCCCAGCTCTTTGAGCGGGATGTTGATCGCACCCGCGATGTGCTCCTCGCTGAACTCCTTCGCCGGCAGCACCTCGACCGGCTGCGCGCCCTCCTCGGCGATGAGCCGGCGGACCTCGGTGTGATCGATCGACTGGGGCATCGTCTTCTACGATGCCCGCACGGCGCGTATCGATTCGCGCGCGATCGGGAGGCGTCCAAAAGGGGAACCTCGGCGGACTGAATCCGCCGCTCTCCGGCCTGCTGTACCAGCAAGTGAGATGCAGATCGACCGGAGTCGGTTTCGCTGCTGCTGGAGACGCGCGTTTCCGCCAGGGCCGGCAGTCCTCTGGGCGGAAGCGATGCGTTGCCGGAGCGCATCAAAGCCAGTGTGGCCAGCATCAAGAATCGCTTTGCCGCCACCTGTAGCGAGACCGCAGCCAACCTCTCCGGCTACCTCGAACACGACCTCGCCTTCCGGCGCCGTCGCCGCGTCGCGCGACATCTCCGGCGCTGCGTCAGCTGCCGCTCGCTGCCTCACTCCCTCGCCTGGACGATCAAGCAGCTGCGGCTGCTCGGGACGAGTGAGGTCGCCGTGCCGGGGGTTGCAGAGACGGTCGTCGAGCGGATCCGCGCTGAGGCGGCCGATCCTTCGTCCTAAAGGGAGTTTCCGATGAACCAGCGACGGGCGAAGCGGGCACGGCAGGAGGCGCGGGCGGCGGCGCCACCGCCGCGCGGCGGGCGCTCGCGGCTGCGCCGGGCTGCGGTCCCCCTGCTCGTCGTTGTGATCGCGGGCGCGCTTGTCGGCGGCTACTTCGCCGCCCGCAACAACGGGCCTGCCGGCGCGACACGCGTCACCCACCAGTCGGATGGGGCACTCGAGCTTGCTGGGACCGATCCGGTCACTGGCCGCCACGTCGACCTCGCCTCCTATCGCGGGAAGCCGCTGGTGATCAACGTCTGGGGATCGTGGTGCCCGGGCTGCAACGCCGAGGCTGCCGATCTGGCGCGCTTCGCGCACTCGCACGCGAACGTCCAGGTCGTGGGCATCGACACGCAGGACAGCTCGAGCGCCGCGAAGAGCTTCTATCGCAAATGGGGTTGGCGCCATCCGAGCATCGCCGACCCGCGCGGCGAGCTCGCGGCGCGGCTCGGCGTCCAGGGCTATCCGACGACGTTCTTTTTGAACGCGCGACACCAAATAGTGACGCAGATCGTCGGCGCGACCAATCGCGCGGGCTTCGAGCAGGGACTCGCGGCGGCCACGTCCGGGAGCTGATGCTGCACTTCGGTCCCGGTGCGCTGGCCGCCGCGTTCGCCGCCGGCTTCGTCTCCTTCGTTTCCCCCTGCGTGCTGCCGCTCATCCCCGGGTACCTGTCGTTCGTCTCGGGGATCGGCTTCGACGAGCTCGGCGCGCAGCCGCGACGCGTGACCAACGCGACCGCCTTGTTCGTCCTCGGCTTCGGCACGACGTTCGTCGCCTTCGGCGCGGGCGCCGCCTGGTTCGGAAGGGCGCTGCTCGAGAACCGGCGCACACTGGAGATCGCGGCCGGAATCTTCATCGCGCTCGCCGGCCTCGTCTACGCGGGAGTGCCGCTGCCGCGTGCGCTGCTGGCGGAGCGCCGGCTGGAGCTGCCGCGTCGTGCCGGCGGCGTGGCGACGCCTGCGCTGGCGGGCGTGGCGTTCGCGGTCGGCTGGACGCCGTGCGTCGGGCCGACGCTGGCGGCAATCCTCGCCCTGGCGGCGGGCGAAGGGCATCCAGCGCAGGGCGCGGTGCTGCTCGGCGTCTATGCGCTCGGGCTGGGAATCCCGTTCCTGCTCTTCGGTCTGCTGTTCACGCGCAGCCTCGGGCTCGTGCGCGCGTTACGTCGCCATTGGCGCGTTGTCGGCGTCGGCTCGGGTTCGCTGCTCGTTGCCTTCGGGATCCTGCTCGCGACCGGGGAGCTGGTGCGCCTGACGACGCGGCTCGCCCGCTTCACCGGACTCTCGATCTAGCTCGAGCTCCGCGATCCATTTCGGGTGGCGGCGGCGGGCCCAATCGGCGTGCACGTAGCCGGTGGTGATGCCGCGGAGGGAGTGGCGGGTGGACGGGCGGATCACGGCGAGGTAGAGGTGTCCGACGAGCAACACCAGCGAGACGTACATCAGGCCGTCGTGCAGCAGGATCGTGCTGGCAAAGCGGAAACGGGTGTCGCGCTCGCCGTACCAGAGGAGGAAGCCGGAGACGGCAAAGAGCAGGGTGAAGGCCGCGGTCAGCGCGGCGTTCAGCTTCTGGCCGGCGTTGAACCTGCCGGGACGGCTGGGACGGTGGAGGAGCCAGCGGCGGTCGTCCTCGTCGAAGCGGTCGAGCTCGTGCAGGGTCGCGAGCACGCTCTTGCGGTCGCCGAGGGCGACGACGAGCGCGAGCGCGAGCAGCCATGCGATCCCGGTGTAGAGGTGGAGTGCCTTGATCAGCGGCCGGCGCGCGACCAGCACGCTCAGCTCGGGAACGTAGAGGATCAGTCCCGACGCGAGCAGGGCGAAGAAGCCGAGCGCGAGCACCCAGTGCAGGGCGCGCTCCGTGGCCGTGAAGCGTGGGACGACGCGGCCGTGGGTCCTAGCCGCGCCCATTCGAGTGTCCGACCCAGGCGTCGCGGTCGTAGCCGAGCTTCTCCCAGAAGCCGTCGGCCGGCGCAGGGACGAGCTCGATGCGCTCGACCCACTTGACGTTCTTGTAGCCGTACATCTCGGGGATCACGACGCGCGCCGGCGCGCCATGCTCGCGTTTGAGCGGCTGCCCGTCCATCTCGTAGGCGAGCATCGCGTCGGCGAGAGAAGCCTGCTCAAGCGTGAGCGAGTCCTCGTACGGGCTCTCGGCGGAGACGAAGCGCAGGGCGTGCGCGCGGCCGATCGGCTCCGCACGGGCGAGCAGGTCGGTGAAGCGGACGCCGCGCCAGCGCACGTTCTTGACCGTCCAACCGGTGACGCAATGGAAGTCGGAGACCTGCTCCGCGCTCCGGAGCGCGAGCAGCTCGTCATAGCTCAGCGATTGCGGCCGTTCGACGAGGCCGTCGATCGTCAGCCGCCAGCGGCGCCGGTCGAAGCTGGGCATATGCGAGCCGACGCTGTAGATCCGCCAGCCCCGCGACGGCACGATCTCCTTTACGCCCTCGGGTAGCAGATCCGCTGCCGGGCTGAGCGCGGAGGAGAGGGCGCGCCAGGCGGGCGCGCCCCAGGCGAGTGAGGAGAGGCCGCCGGCGAGGACGGCCAGGAAGGCCCGCCGCCCGTAAGGGCGACCGTTGGGAGGATCAGGTAGAGGCAACGATCGCCAATGGCTGAGTCGAGGGCGTGATCCAGAAGCGGCCGGGGTGGCTGGTGCCGGGCAGGTTGAAGCGCGCCCGGCACTCGCCGCGGTGGCTGACCATGAACCGCCCGACGACGATCGGCCCGCGGTCGCCTGGCCGCTGCGTCCAGAGGAGATAGGTGTCGGAGGGCCGGGTCGGCAGCCCTTCGGCGACGAACGCGATCGCTTCGTTCTCAGCGTCGGCGCGCTCGATCTGAGCGCGGGCGACGATCGCGCCCTCATCTGTCTTCAGCGCGAAGCGCGCGGGCGCGGCGGAGTGCCGTTGCGGCAGTACAAGGGCGGCGGCGATCGCGGCGGCACCGACGGCCGCGATTGCGAGCGCTCGGAGCGAGCGCCCGCGCCTTCGCGCCTGGGGCCGCCGCTGACGCAGCAGCCGGTCGACGCGGGAGAGCAGGAACAGCTGTCGCTGGCAGCGATGGCAGCGGCCGACGTGGGCGAGCAGGTCCGGATCGTCTCGGTCGAGGAGGAGGTCGGGCAGCCGCTCGTAGGCGAGCTCGTGCGTCACCGGCTCGTCTCCTCCCCGAGCAGGGTCGCGAGCCGGTTGAGGCCGCGCCGCGTCCAGCTCTTGACCGTGCCGAGCGGGACGCCGAGCCGGTCGGCGATCTGCGTCTGCGAGAGGTCGGCGAAGTAGGCAAGCTCGATCACCTGCCGCTCGTGCGGCTCCAGCCGTGCCAGGCCGGCGTCGAGCCAAAAGCCGTCGACCGAGAGCCGCGGGTCGTCGGCTTGTGCGTCGGCCGGACTGAGCTCTCGCGGCTCCGGTTCCCTCTTCGCGCCGAGGTTGTAGGCGACGTTGCGCGTTAGCGTCAGGAGCCAGGCGGCGGCGCTGCCTCGGCGCGGGTCGAACAGGCGCGCCTTCTGCCAGATGCGCACGAACGCTTCCTGTGCGCAGTCCTCGACGCTTCCGCGCAGGATCGAACGGCAGGTGCGCTCGACCGCGCCGTGGTAGCGGTGGCGGAGCTCCTCGAAGGCGGCGTCGCTGCCGTCTGCGACGGCCTCAAGGAGCTCCGCGTCGCTCGCAGCCGCAGCGATGGCCGGCCCCCGGCCGGCTCGCGTCGTCAGCGGCTGCACGCTCACACGTGGAGGTACAGCGGACATCCGCCGGTTAGATGCGCACCGGGCGCCCCCGATTCGGTGGGGAGTAGCGGCGGCTGAGGGACGCCGCCGCTACTTGGGGGCGGAGCTAACGCACCGTGACGCTGACTGAGGCCTGGGCGCCGATCGTCGGCGCGTGCAGGTTGTCCTCGAGGATCGCAATGAAGCGGTGCTTGCCCGGCTTGATCCCGGCGAGCGAGACGTGGAACGTCTTCGCGCAGCTCATCCCGAGCATCGTGCCCATCCCCATCATCCCGAGCTTGGTCGTATCGACGTTCGCGTGCCAGTGCCCGTAGCCGTGCACGTTCGCCTTGCCGTAGAGAGCGCAGGAGAGGCGGAAGTTGCGGACGGCGACCGTGAAGTCGAAGCCGCCGTGGATGGTGGCGCCGTTCTTCGGCGAGACGACCCGGACCGACGGCTTCCCGGGGAAGCTGAGCGGCGTCGCGCGCGGAAGCGCCTGCGACGGCTTGTAGACGAAGCTGACCTTCTTCTCCGCCTTCTTGTCCTCGGCGTGATCGTTGGCCGCCGGCAGGAAGATGAGCGTGTGCTTGCCCGGCGCGACGTTGAGCATGCTGATCGAGGTTCGCTTCGCGCAGAACATGTTGATCAGCGAGTGGTCGAGTTCGATGTGGTAATGGCCGACGCCCTTGCGGTTCGCAGTGCCGGCTAGCGCACAGTTGAGGCGGAACTTCGTGATCGAGACCGCCGTCGACACCGCGTTTCGGCCAACGGTCGCCGGCGACGTCGGCGCAAGAACCCGCACCTTCGCGCCGCTGTCGAAGGTCATCTGTTGCGGCGCCGCGGCGACGGCAAGTACGACCGCGGTGAGCCCAACCAAGGCTGCCGCGACCGGGACGGCGAGACGGGAAGTCTTCAAGCGCAAGTTGACCCTCCTTTACGCATGACGGCAGGAACGGGGAGGCGCTCGCGCCTCACATGGGAGGTACAGGCGCGCGTGAGCGAATGGATGCAGCCGGCGCGCGCGCGTCAGCGGACGATCCGCACGTTCGGCCGGAAGGCGGCGACGGCGAACCAGAACGGCTCGCTGAACGTCGTCGGCCTGCCCTGCTCGAAGACTTGAGCCGCGCCGACGTCGCGACCAGCGGCGATCTCGCTGCTATCCAAGGCGGAGCTGACGCCACCCTGCCAGCGCACCGCGAAGCGAAGGCCGGCGAGCGTCACCTCGACGTGCCGCTTCTTCGCCAACGTCGAGAACGGGATCGCGACCGCCGAGCGGTGGCGCTCTAGGAACACGACGCGCTCCTTCGGCGGTAGCCGTTTGTCGCCGGCGTTGCGGGTGGGGAAGAACGGCGGGCTCGAGACGTCGTCGTAGCCTGCGTAGGGGTTCTCGCCGTATGGACGGGAGTAGCCGGTCTCGCGCGAGAGGACGAGGCCGTCGCGGTACTGCGCGCGGAAACTGCGCCAGGCGACGATCCGCGCCGGCAACACGCGCAGACGCGTTCCGGCGTAGCGGCCGACGACGCCCTCGCCGCCGAACTGCTGCCACCACGACTCCGTCTCCCGGTCGTACATCACGAGGTCGGAGTTGCGCAGATTGCCGGTCGTGCCGAATGTCAGTGTTCGTCCTCGCACACGCCGGTCGAACGCGATCGCGGTGTTGCAGAGCGGACAGAAGGTGACCGCGACTGGAACGCCGCCGACGACGTCGTTGACGATCTCGTGCCAGACGAGGATCTGGAGCGGATAGGCGCGGGTGCGGCCGGCGAGCGCGAGCGCGATCACCGGCTCCTGTGGCCGCAGGAAGTTCACTTCGGCCACGCGGAGGAAGCGCGGCCGGTCGAGCGCCTGAATGCCGTCCTTGCCGGGACCGCCCGACTGGAACTCGCGGAGCGGGACGATGTGCCGGGCGAAGTTCGTCTTCCAGCCCGCTGACAGCTCTTGCAGCTCGACCGCGGAGAGCGGCGCGTCGTTCGTCGCCTTGGCGTTCGGGTTCGTGCTCGCGCGGTGTGATCCACAGCCGGCGAGCACCGCTGCGAGGAGGAGCGCGCAGAGCGCCTGTTTCATCGATCGTGAGATGCGCACCCGTCCAGTCCGGATTCGGGTTGAATCGCAACTGGGTGGGGACGATAGGAGGCATCGGTCGCGACGTCGACGCGCCGAGGAGCGAAGGTGAGCTCTGGGCGGAGGAGCTCCTCGACGAGCTCCGCCGCCGTCATTTCAAGCCGGACGCCTGGATGCGGTTCCTCAGCGCCTCGTTTGCTCGGGCAGGCCGAAACCGGGAAGAGCACGGACTGGCGCACCGACAGGTCCTCCTGCTCGGTGCCGTCGGGCTCATCGCCTGGGCCGGAATCGCGGCTTCGGGGCGGCCGCTCCTCGGGATCCTCGCCGCGTGCTGGTGGCTGCTCGTCCTTCTGATGGTGGACTGGCACCTCGGCATGCTCGAGCGCACGGACGGGAGCGCCATGGCCGGCCTTGGTGTTGCGAACACGCTCACCCTCGTCCGTGCGGCCGTGATTCCGCTGCTGCCGGTCCTGGCCCCCACCGAGCTTGGCCTAAGCGTGCTCGCGGCTGGGCTGACCGACGTCGCCGACGGCGTGGCCGCCCGCATGCGCGCGCAGGTGAGCCGGCTCGGTGCCTGGCTCGACGGCGCCGTCGACGGAATCCTGCTCAGCGTCGCGGCGGTCGCCGCGGCCGATCGTGCTCTGCTGCCCGTCTGGGCCGCGGCGCTGATCGTCGGCCGCTACCTTGCGCCGTGGTTGGGAATCGCCGGCGTCTACTTCGTTAGCGGCCAGGCTCCCCGCCGTGGCGAATACGTCTCCGGGCGCGCTCCCGGCGTCGTGCTGCTCGTTGGGCTGGCGCTGGCGGCCTTCGGCGTCCCTGGCGCCGAGCTCGTGGCGACTGCCGGCGCACTCGGCGGTCTGGCGGCCTTCGGCGCGACGATCGTCCTCGGAGCTAATCGCTCTCGACGAGCGCGCGGCCGAGCGAAAAGAGCTGCGCCGCAGCCTGTTGAACGGCAAGCGTCTCGGCTGGATACGGATGGATCGTCTGCGCCAAGCGGCCGGCAAAGCAGCGGGTCTGCATCGCAAGCGCGCACTCCTGGATGAGCTCGCCGGCACGCGGAGCGACGATCTGGGCGCCGACGAGCTCGCCGCCGCCGAGGCGTCCGAGGACTCGGCGCCGAGCCGTAACGAGCTTGACGAAGCCGAGCGGCCGCTCCTCGATTCGCGCGCGGTCGACGCGGCTCAGGGGATATGTCACGGCCTCGACGCCCTCGTGACGTTCGCGTGCTTGCTTCTCGGTCACACCGACGCGGGCGATCTCGGGATCGGTGAACGTCACCCACGGCGTCACACGTTCGTCGAGCTTCGCGCGCTTGCCGGCGGCGTTCAAGCCGGCCACGCGCCCCTCGGCGGCGGCGACGTGCGTGAACTGCAGACCGCCGGTGACATCGCCGGCCGCGAAGATGTTCGGCACGTTCGTGCGCCCGCGCTCGTCGATCGCAACGTAGCCACCGTAGAGGTTCACGCCGAGCGCCTCCAGCCCGAGACCGTCGACGCTACCGCGACGCCCGCTGGCGACGAGCAAAGCGTCGCCACGCAGCTCTTCCCGCCCCAGGGAGAGGACGATCTCGGCTCCATCGGCGCTCACGGCGCACGCTTCCGCGTTCAGCCGTAGATCGATTCCTTCGACCCGGAGAACCTCTGCCAGCACATGCCCTGCCTCCGGTTCCTCGTTCGGCAGCAGCCGCTCGAGCATCTCGACCACGGCGACGTCGCTGCCGAACCGCCGGAACGCTTGCGCGAGCTCGAGCCCGGTTGGGCCTGCGCCGAGGACGAGCAACCGCCTCGGGAGGTGTTCGAGCTCGAAGACGGTGCGGTTCGTCAGATACGGCACGTGCTCGATCCCATCAAGCGGCGGGACAGCCGGTTCGCTACCGGTCGCAACCACGAAGCTCTTTCCGCGCACGCCTTCCCCGCCGACATCGAGCTCATGCTCTGAGACGAAGCGCGCCTCGCCGCGGATGCGCGCGATACCCGCGCGCTCGAACCGTTCGTCGCGGTCATCGACCGCGATCTCCTCGACGATTCGCCGCCGGCGCGCGACGATCTTCCCGAAGTCGATGTTTGGCGTATTGACGAAGATGCCCTCGGCAGCAGCCCGTCGTGCGTCGTGGACAACCTTGGCGATCTCGAGCAACGCTTTCGAGGGCACGCAGCCGTAGAAGGTGCAATCGCCGCCAAGGCGCGGCTCGCTCTCGATCACCGCTACCCGCACACCGACTGAGCGCGCCGCCAGCGCGGCGGTGATTCCCGCGGTCCCGCCGCCGACGACGATGACATCGAATTGCTTCATGACCGATTCAGAGGCGTCCGATGCAGCCCCGCGGCCGTTCGTCGCATCGGAACTATCGCTCGCGCTCGCGTACCCACACTTCCAGCTCCTCACGCAGCTTCATTCGCCCACGATGGATGCGGCTCTTGGTCGCCGGAAGCGATAGCTCGAGGATGTCCGCCACCTCCTGATTCGACCAGCCTTCGATGTCGCGCAGGACGACCGGCGCCCGAAACTCGAACGGCAGCCGCCGCACCCGATCCAACAGGAACGCTTGCGCCTCGCGCTCCTCCAGGACGAGATCGGGGGGGCGCGGACGCGAACCCGCCGCCCCATGCTGGTACTCGAGCACGTCGAGCACCTCCTCGTCGATCGGCTGTGTCTCCAGCCGCCTCCGCCGCGAGCGCTGTAGCGCCTCATTGACGGCGATTCGGTACAGCCACGTGAACGGCGCCGCATCGCCCCGGAAGCGGGAAAGGTTCCGCCACGCTTGGACGAAGGTGTCCTGCGCCGCCTCCTCGATGTCCCGCTCGTCACTCAGCAGGCGGCTGAGCAGACCCCGCACGCGCCGCTCGAACAGGCGCACGAAGCGCTCGAAGGCGGCGACGTCGCCCGCCTGCGCCTGCGTGAGCAGGTCGGTCTCCTCCTGGACACTCACCGGCTCGACGCTACATCGAACTGCGCCGAAGTCGCATCTAAGCTGTTAGATGACCGGGATGGAGATGGCACTGATGAACCGCTTCGTCGCCTCCTGCGCAGAGACGCGCGAGCTGCTGTCCGACTACGTCGACGACGAGCTGAAACCGCGCGCCCGCCGACGGGTCGTCGGCCACCTCCTCATGTGCCGCCGCTGCCGCGCCGTTCTGCGGTCCTTGAAGGCCACGATCACCGGCCTGAATGCGATCGGGCCGGCCGATCCGGAGCCCGATCCCGCCGTCGCCGACTCCGTCATCGCGCGCATCCGCGCCGAGGACGACGGAGGCCCCGTGCCCTAGCATCGTCGCTACCGCGACGATTCCGCAAGCAGTATCTCGACCGCTTCCAGAAGAGAGGCGGCGGTGCGGGGCTCGAGGAGCGGGAGCGGCCAGCGCCGCTCCAGCCGCTTGACCCAGACCGCGTCGAGCCCGGCCGCGCGCGCACCGACGAGGTCCCACGCGTGCGCGGCGACGAGTGTCGCCTGATCAGCGGCAATCCCGAGCTCCTTGACGACGTGTTGGTACGGCCGGCAGTCCGGCTTGTACGCCTCGACCTCGGAGACGCTGACAACGCGTTCGAAGCGGTCGAGCAGGTTGGCCTGGCTGAGGATCTGCTCGGTCTGCTCCGCGCCGCTGTTCGTAAGCGCCACGATCCGGGCGTCCTCGCGTGCCAGCCTGTCGAGAGCAGCGGCCACATCCTCGTGCGGTTCCACCTCGCTGAGGCCGGCGAGAACTTCCTCCGCGCGCGACACCTCCAGCTCGAGCTGCGCCAGCGTTGTCTGTAGTGCTGCTCGTGCGACCTCGCGGAAGGGCCGGAACTCCCCCACCGTCGTCAGCGTCAGCGCGCGCCGTGCAGCGTCCTCTCGAACCACGCTTCCAGCGTCGCGGGTGGCGCGCCGATCTCGGCCAGCCTCGAGCGAACCGCCTCGAGGCTGAAGAGCGTTCCCAGCACATCGAAAATCACGGCTCGCTTCATCGATTTCTCCTTCCGTTCGCCCTCGCCAGGAAGCCGCTACGCCCGCCGCGCGAGAATCGACGCATAGCCGAGACAACCGTCGCGTAGCGCCTCGTCGGCCGCTCGCAGAAGCTCTCGGCCTTGGTCGACGCCGTCGCCGAGGAAGTCACCGGCGACCAGCGCCGCCGCTCGCAGGTGCCAATCGACCACTTTGAGCAGGCGCGCGAGCCCATCGTCGTGCCGCTCGACGTGCTTGATGACGAATCCGGATTTCCCCATGAGCGCGCTCAGCTCGGAGGCGGGCCTCGCGTCGGCCAGGCAGGCGACCCAGGCAGCGAGGCTTCGAAGCTCGGCCGGCAGCCGCTCGGGCTCGGCGACCACGTCGGCGAGCACGAGGCGGGCGCCGGGCCGCAGCACGCGCGCTAACTCATCGGCGGCCGCCCGCTTATCCGGGAACGTGCACAGCGCGCACTCGCACAGCGCCCCGTCCATGCTGGCGGCGGCGAGCGGGAGCGCTTCGGCGTCGCCGACCAGGAAACGCACCCGTTCGCCGAGGCCTGCCTCTGCCGCGGCTGCGGTAGCCGCTGCGACGCTCGTCGGCGACAGCTCGACGCCGATAACCGTACAGCCGAGCTCGCGTGCGAGCTGGAGCGCGCTCGTCCCCGGCCCGCTGCCGACGTCGACGACCGTGGAGTCCGCGCCGACTTCGAGCCGGCGGATCAGCTTCGACGTCAACGCCGGACCGCCGGGATGGAAGGAGTCGCCGAGCAGGTAGCGCGCCGCCTGGCTCGAGTAGGCGGCGGCGCAGCAGGACTTGACGTCGGTTTGCGCGGCCCTCATCGCTCGAGCCGCCGCCCGATGTTCGTCGCCGGTAGCGGCCGGCCATTCCTGCTTGTGGCGGGTGCGCTCCGCGAGCCGTAACGCGTCGGCTGTAAGAGCGGCTGCAACGGCAGTGCGTTAGGCACCACGGGCTCGACCGCGACCCCCGAGAGTTGCTCCCGGATCTGCTCGCGGTAGCCGACCGAGTTGTAGGCGCAGAAGGGGATCAGGCGCCCGTCCGGCGTGATCTCGGCGACGCAGCACTTCATCAGCTGCCGGACATTCAGCGTGTACGCGTCCTGGAAGTCCTGCACGACGAGCATGAAGAAGTGCTGCTCGATGTTTCTGAGGGCGTCGGGCAGATCGATGCCGCACGCGTCGCAGGCGAGCAGCGCCCGCTCCGCGCCGGGTGTCGCCGACGACGAGAACATCGTCTCCAGCGCCTGGCGCACAGCCGGATCGGGGGCGATGCGGTTGGCGACGTAGTCGAGGTAATCCTCGACCGCGAGCAGGCGCGTGAACGGAATCACCCCCTCGCCGTCGACGAGCATGTAGCTCATCGAGCGGCAGCTGGGAAAACAGCAGGGAACGGGGACGAAGTCGTCCAGCACAAACCACTCGGGAATCTGCGCGCAGATCAGGCGCATCACGTCGGCGTTCGTCAGCCGCTCGAGCGGGTCGAACGCGAGGTGCCGCCCCGAGTGCGTGACCGGCTGGCACGCGACCGCCCTGACGGCCGGATGCGCGACGCCGAACCGGACGATCTCGCCGAGCTCGTGCTCGTTGACGCCTCTCTCGACCGCCGCGACCAGCGTCACCTCGAGGCCGGCGCTCGCGCAGGCGTCAAGTGCCCGTCGCTTCGGCTCGCGCAGGTCCTGGCCGCGGATCGCCATGTGTGTCTGCCGCTCGAAGCCGTCGAACTGGAGATAGATATCCGGCTTCAGGCGCGCGAGCTCGGCGACGAAGCGGCGATCCTTGGCGAGCCGGATCCCGTTCGTGTTGATCATCACCCTGCCGATGCCGCGCTGCTGTGCCATCGCCACGAAGCCGAGGATCTCGGGATGGATCGTCGGCTCACCGCCGGAGAACTGGATCACCTCCGGGCTGCCCTCGGCGGCGACGAACGTGTCGAGCATGAACGCCACCTGCTCGCGGGTGAGCGAGTAGCCGTCGGGCTGGTGCCCGGAGTCGGCGAAGCAGATCGGGCAGTCGAGGTTGCACGCCGTGTTCACCTCGATCACGCCGAGGCAGGAGTGTTGCTTGTGCTCGGGGCAGATGCCGCAGTCGAGCGGGCAGCCGTCCTCGACCTCGGTCTGGAGCTCGAGCGGCAGCGTGCCGGGCTTGTTGAAGCGCAGCTGCCGCATATAGAGCTCGGCGTCGGAGTAGACGAGCGCCTCGAAGCGGCCATGCTCCGGGCAGCGCTTGCGCAGCAGCACGCGGTTGTCGCGGATGTTGACCTCGGCATCGACGACCGCCTTGCAGACCGGGCAGATCGACTTCGTGTACTCGAGAAAGACCTCGTCACGGTCGACCCTGCGACCTTGCTCTGCCAGCGCCATCGCACTCCCTTCCGTCGGTTCGGGTGGCCGGTCAGATGCACCGGCCCTTTGAACCGCTTCCGCCGACGCTCGCCTCTAACCCGGGAACGCAACCATGACAGGAGGAGGTTGGATGCCGAAGGCAGCACTCGTCGTCTTCGCCGGCACCGAAGGCCGGGAAGGCATGGGCCGGGTCGCCAACGCGCTCGTAACGGCAAAAGAGTTCAAGGAGATCGGCGACGACGTCACGATTGTTTTCGACGGCGCCGGAACGACCTGGATCGGAACGCTTGCTGATCCCGGCCACCGCTACCACAGCGCCTTCGAGGAAGTCCGCGACCGGATCGCCGGCGCCTGCAGCTACTGCGCCAAGCGGTACGGCGTCAGGGACCAGGTCGAGCAGGCCGGCATCCCACTGCTCGATGAGTACGAGCAGCACCCCAGCATCCGCCGGCTGATCGCCGACGGTTACCACGTAGTGACCTTCTAATGCGGCTACCAAGAAAGCTTCGCCTCGCGCTGCTCGCAATCGCGGTCACGGCCGCGGCCACGCTCGCCGGCCTCTCGTGGGCGGCCAGCCCAGGGCTTCGCGGCACGGTCGGTCCCGGCTTCACGATCCAGCTCAAGCAGGGCGGAAAGAGGGTGACGAAGCTGCGACCCGGGACGTACGTGCTCGTCGTCTCGGGCCGATCGCCGATTCACGACTTCCACATCAGAGGCCCCGGCCTCGACAAGGTGGTTACGCGAGTCTCGTTCGTCGGCACGAAGACGATCAAGATCAGCCTGAAGCGGGGAACCTACAGCTATGTCTGCGATCCACATCGAAAACTGATGCACGGCCGATTTGGAGTGGGCTAGCAGCGATGGAGCACGAAGAGATCGCCTAGGTGAAAACGGCGCCGGGCGCCGGCGAGCTGGCGAACATCCTCGCCTCCCACTCGCTCAACCCGGAGGCGCTCGCGGCGCACGTCCGCCTCTACCGGACGATCATGTTCGGTGACTCGCCGCTGACACGGAAGGAACGCGAGGCGATCGCCGTGGCAGTCTCGGCCGCCAACGACTGCCACTACTGAGTCGTTCAGCACGGCGAGGCGCTCACCCGCGAGTCAGGTGACGCTTTGCTGGCGGAGGCGGTCGTCTCCGGCAAGGTCGACAAGCTCGAGCCGCGGCTTGCCGCGCTTTTGCGCGGCATTGCCACCGATACCGCCGAGCTCGTCGCCGACGCGTTCCTGGGGTACGGACAGAAGGGCCCACCATCGGGCGAGGTAGCCACCCTAATCCGTCGCGCAACAGCAGCGCCGCTGCTCGCTCTCGACGTCCCCTCAGGACTCGAGCTCGAGACCGCTCGCCCGACGCGTCCGCGCAGGGAGCCTCGAGACACCGACGCCCGTAAGGAGACCATCCATCTACGTGATCTCAGACTCGCTGATCGATCGCGCCCCTCCTCTGGCAAGCCGCCGCTGCTTGCGCGGCGACGGCCGACCGTGCTCGACGTAGTACTTGAGATCGTCGAGGGTCTTCTTTCCTTCGCGCGTAAGCCAGAGGCGCAGCGGAACGGCGAGCAGCCGACCGACGATCCCGGTCATCTTCATGGTCGCATCGACACGCACACTGGTGCGGTGATCACCGAGCGCGGTCACCTGCCAGCGATTCCGCGCCTCCGAGACAAACACCGGAAGGCCGGCGCCGGCGTACGTCAGCGTTCTCGCCCTCTCATCCAAGACAAGGATGGTCTCCTCGACGTGCGGAAACATCCGCATACCTGTCTCACACACTCGACCGTCTGCCGGAGCACCCGCGTCGGCGCTCCCCTGAAGCGGACGCGACGCGGCGATCGCCGTCGCCCAATCACCAATCTGCGCGAAGTGATGCGCAACAACGTGCCAGACCCGGTCGGCTGGCGCGTGAATGATCGTCTCGTTTGACAACTCCATAACGGCCATCGTCCCGCCCGAAGCGACTCCAAGCTCGACGCGACTTCATCGTACGGTGCACGAACACTGCCTCCGGCGTGAACATCGTCACCGCCCGAGCAAGGCAATTCCTGTTGTCCTCGATCCCACCCCGCGTCAGACTCGCGGATTATCACGCGCAAGTGCTTGGACGGCGCGCTCGAGCTCGTTGCAAATCACGTCGGCGACGTAGACCGTCCACGGATGCGGTGGAGTACCGCCGGTGTAGACGACGACGAGCTTCCCAAGTGAGTGGGCATACCAGGCCTCCATCGCCGTCCCCTCATCCGGAGACGAAAAAGCAGCCAGCATCGCGTCGCAGGCCTCGATCTCGGCCAGATCGCCCTCGACGATCTCCGCCTCGTTGCCCTGCGTCCGGCCCCGAAAGTCGCGCCGCATCGGATCAACCGGCTCCCAGCCGATCTCGCGGACGAGAGCCTCCGCACGCCCACGGTACTCGTTGGCGTACGGTGGACCGGCGAGGTACACGCGCCTCACGCCGTCGCCCGACCGGCCTCTCGCAGACTCCATCATCGACCTACAGTACGGCCATGGAACCAGGTTCGCGCTCAAGCGACTTCGTCGCGCTCGGCCACCCCGGTTCGGATCACTACGCCGGGCTAGAGACCTTCGCCAATCCGGGCGTGACCCACGTCGAGATGACCAGCGACGAGCTCTCGGCCGTCTGTCCCGTCACCGGCCAGCCCGACCTCTACATCGCGACCATCGAATTCTGGCCGCAGAGGCTCTGCGTCGAGTCGAAGTCACTCAAGCTGTACCTGAACGGCTACCGCACCGAGCGGCACTTCTGCGAAGCGCTCGCGGTCAAGATCCGTGACGACCTCGCCAAAGTACTCGAGCTTCCCCCCGACAAGGTGCAGGTGACGCTCAAGCAGAAGGCACGCGGCGGGATCACGATCACCGCGACCGCGTAAGCTCTTCGACGACCCGCCGCGAATGCCAACCTGCTGGAGCTATGAACTAGCAGGAGAGAGGCCACGAGTGCGGACGAAGGCTGGTCCCAAGCGCTTCAAGGTCGCACGCGTTCGCAGAGTAGCGGCTCCCCAGCCGGCGGCCTCACGGTGCGGGCGAAAACCACCACACGGGCGGCGCCGTAATCCCAGACGTCCGATCACGGAGGTGACGAAATGCAGCCTCGAATCTTGTTCCTGTCCGCACTCACGCTCGCCGTCTTGGCTGCCGCCGCCGGCGCTTACGGCTCGCTCACGAGCGGCGGCCCGAGCATGGGCCCAACGACAACGATCAAACGGCCGGCGTTCCACGGCTACTACGACGGTCACAAGGACATCTATCTCAACACCGACGTCTCCAACAAGGCACAGGCGAAGGCGATGCACATCAACTACGCGCCCGTGCTCAAGACCGTACCGCGGAGCTCGGCGCCCGAGATCTACCTCGTCCAGGGCAAAGCCGCGGCGGGACAGCTCGCCGTCTTCGGCTCCGAGCCCGGCGAGAAAACCTACTCGCCGGTCTGGAAGGAGACGATCCTGATCTGGAAGGCGAGCGCGGCGCCGGTCCTGATCAAGAGCGATACCCAGGTCGACCAGCTCGAGAAGAAGGGCGTGCTCACCGAGCGCGAAACCACGATCAGGCTCAACTGCCCAATCATCAAGGTCGGCTAGAGCTGATCGTCACCCTTGGAGATCGACGACTTCCCGCCCGGCGTGCGAACCGCTCGGAGTCGAGGCGACCCACCCCGACGATTTCTTGCTCGACCTCCACGACCTCAACCCCGAGGCGTCCGCGCCGCGCTCGAAATGCAAGCCAACCTCAGCCGGCCCTGGCCGGTCGACGAGCTCCTGCGCGCACTCAGCACCGCAGGTGTCCCCCTTCGCCGACGCCATCCGCGCGCAGCGGTAGCCTGGCTGCCCGATGCGGCACCAGCCAGAGCAGACGATCGACGCCCAAACCCGCTCCCAGCCGACACTCGCCGATTCGCATCGTCTGCGAGCCCGGGACTCGCTGGGGCTAGGTTCTGGGGACAGGTTTGAGGATTTCCCGGGAGGCTCAGGGCTCTTCGAGGAAAGGATGCGCGAGGCAGAAGAACCAGCCAAATTGCAGGGAAAGCGCTCTAGCAAGCGCTGTTCCCACACCGCGTAGCAGCAAGTCGAATCCTCCCTGGTAAGGAGGGGGTCGACGGTTCGAGTCCGTCAGAGTGGACGTTGTCCGAAATTCAGCCGCGAACCGACCCGATCGGCGTCAGTCCGGGTACTCGTCCTTCCGCCAAGTGCGGGGCTCGGCGGATTGCGCTTTCGGCGTACGCTCGAGCAGGAAGCTGTAGTACGGCGCGACAAACGGGTCGGGCGCCATCACCGTGTAGGTGTGGTAGACGGTCCCGTTCTCGCGCGCGAAAGCGATCCAGCTCGGGCCCTCGCGCAGCCCGTCCTTGAGCTCGGCCCCGATCTGGCCTGACCACTCCTGGAGCCAGTCGGGCGGGTTGTCGATCATCTCCTTCACCTCGGGAACTTGCTGCGCCTGCTCCTCGGTCATCGCAAGGCCGAAGTCGAAGGCGAAGTCAGTGTTGTAGGTGGAGACGTAGGGGAACTGCCAGCCCATCCGCCGCTTGTAGGCGGTCAGCCGCTCGATCGGCGCCCGCGAGAAGCAGAGCAGCGTCACG
>WNGA01021648.1_pt1 | contig 22806 bp, 21 predicted proteins | sample 5400061 | NCBI WGS metagenome assembly WNGA01 (sample SAMN13153366, study PRJNA577476) | soil metagenome | isolation source: 100 cm soil or saprolite under grassland replicate 2 | place: USA:California | collected 2016-06-15
GAACAATTCGGAAAACTTCAGCGCCGGTTTGCCGGCGATGGTCTGCCGGAGCAGTTCGATCTTTTGGCTGACCGTCCATTTGTCCTCGAAAACGTCGCGGCCGATCTCTTTCTGCTGAAAACGTTTGAGGACATTGCTGACTGCGTTGAGGAGGTCGAACAGCGAGACGTCCGGGCGCGGCGGCGGGTTCGCCGGCTCGAACTGCGGTTTGCCCGGCAGGCGGGGGAAGACATTTTCCTGTTCCGCTTCACGCTCCTGCAGCCGGACGGCGGCGTCTTTGAACTTCTTGTATTCGACGAGCTGGCGGATCAGCTCCCAGCGCGGGTCTTCCTCCTCCTCGTCGCCCTCGGCCTGCACCTGCTGGTCCACCGGCAGCAGCTCGCGGCTTTTGATATACATGAGCGTCGAGGCCATCACCAGAAACTCGCCCGCGACTTGGAGATCGAGCTCGCGCATCAACTCGATGTATTCGATGAACTGCGTGGCAATCCGGGTCAGGTTCACCTCGTAAATGTCCACCTCGTCCTTTTTCACGAGATAAAGGAGCAGGTCGAGCGGGCCTTCGAAGACCTCAAACTGGACTTTGTATTCGGCCATTGACTCAACCGGAGGACTCGCCTCAACGGTGACCGCATCCTAACAAGGAACACCGCTTTGGCAATGACGGAACTTGCCGAAGGATGGGCTGAGCCGCAGGGCGCGTTCAAGAAAGTGAGCAATCAGGGGCGGGAACGGCGGGAACGACTCGTCCCCGCCAAACTGCTTGCGGTCGACAAAATGCGGGGACGAGGCCGTCCTCGCCCCATTCTTGAACGCGCTATTGGCCTGGCGCCGCCTGGGCTGGCTTTGCGACGTCAGGCTGCGCGGGCGCGTAGGCCTCGATTGCCTCGATGCGAAAATGTTTCTTGGCCCCGTCCAACTCGAACTCCACTTCCTCGCCCACTTTGCGGTTGAGCAGCGACTGGGCCAGAGGCGTGAGGTAGGTGACGATGCCCTTGTCCGGCTCGGAATCCCAAGCGCCCAGGATGGTGAACGTCTCGGCGTGCTTCGTGCCCAACTCGGTCACCGTGACGCGCGTGCCAATGCCGACCACCTCGATGGACGCGCTGGAAAAGTCGGTGCCGCGCGCGCGAACCAGTTGCGTCTCCAGCTCGCCCTTGCGGCGCATGAGCAGCTTTTGCATCTCCTTGGCCGATTTGTATTCGTGGTTTTCGCGCAGGTCGCCGTAACTGCGCGCCACGGCGATCTCCTTCGAGTTGGCGGGGATTTTCTTGTGCACCAGTTCGTCGTATTCGGCCTTGCGTCGCTCGAGGCTTTCCCAGGAAACCACCAGCGTCGCGTCCTGTTTGCTCTGCTCGCCGGAGATGAGCGCCTGCGCGGCCGGATAACTCTTGACGATGCGCGCCAGCAGCGAGCGTTTGTCCATGTCGTCGAAGCAGGGGGACAATTGCAGCGCGCGGGTGAGGTCCTTGATGACTTCGAGGTCGGCCGACTCGATCAATTCCACGATCAATTCCTGGTCGTCGAGAATATAGTCGCGCAGTTTGTTGGATTTTTTCTCGTTGAACTGGTCGCGTTCCATCGCCGTGAGCATCGCGCGAAAGACTTCCGGGCCGAGAATGTCGGCGAAGGCGTCGGAGCGTTCCTTGGCCAGCCAGAGCAGCAACTCGCTGCTGGCGGTATGCTGGCTGATGACGCGGGCGAGCATCTCCTTGAGCTGTTCCAGTTTGCCTTCGTGAATGAGCAGATGGGCGAATTCGGTGCAGAGTTTGGCCGAAACGGTGTTGACGATGCCCAGCAGCGCTTCATGCCAATGTTCCGAACTGGACTCCTTGAACGACTGCAACGCCTGTTTGTGCTTGGCCGACGGCATCTGCTCCAGCAACTGGCCCAGTTTCAGGTTTTGCGACCAGATGGCGGCGGGCGCCAGCTCGCCTTCGGCGGCGGCGGCCGCGCCGACGGCCGCGCGCAGTTCGTCGCGGACAAAAATCGCTTCGAGCGCCAGCGCCGGCTGCGTGCGCTGGTGGCTGACGATTTCCGTGTTCAACATGTTGATCGCTTCGGCGACCGCCGTGTTTTTGTCGGTCAGATCGGACAGGTTTTTCAACAGTTCGTTGGCGACACCGAGCCGCGCTTTCAACCCTTTGGCCGCGCGGAACTCGCCCATCAACCGTTCCCGCAGTGAAATCTCCTTCGTCTGATAAACAATCGGGTCGGATTTTTTCGCGGGCACCAGGAAATGACCGTCCTTCTTCAGTTCGTGTTTGGCCACCTCCCACCATTTCTTCCAGTCGTCCGCGATAATGTCGGGCACCAGCACCTGTTGGATCTGTTCCAGCGCGGCCTTGCCGCCAGAGCTCTGGAGGACCAACTTGATGAGGTCGAGATGATGCAACGCCGCCATCTGGCGCAGCGACTGGATATCCGACGCCTTGCGCGCCAGCACATGGTCGCTCGGTATGGGTTTGAGCGATTCGGCCGCAAACCCCAGGTCCATCGAATGCCCCGGTTTGTTCTGGAAATCAATGGTTAGCCGCGCAAAGACCGTGTCCACCGCCTTGATCTTGCCGAAGCCCCAGCTTCGGTGCATGGCGAAGCCGCTTTGGACCAGTTGCAGCAAGGGCTCGACGTGTTGACGGCTGATCTTCCCGGCGGCGACCAATTTCTCTAACTCTTCTTTCATAAATCTTCAAAAAACTCGCCCGCAACGAAACGATTGTCATTATTAGGCAGTGCGTGCCCAAAAACCAAGAGAAATTGCCGCGCGCATCCTGCAGCAACAGGAGAAGGCGGCGGATTACGTCGAAAACCTGCTGGAAGCCGGGTTGCCCGACCTCGCTCCCGCCGATCGCGGCCTGTGCCAGGAACTCGTCTATGGCGCCGTGCGCTGGCAAAGAACCCTCGACTGGCTCATCGCGCGCAAAACGGAAGGCCGCACCCAAAAAACGGCGCTGCAGATCCTGCTTCGCCTCGGGCTCTACCAGATGTTCTGGCTGGACCGCATTCCCGATCACGCGGCCGTGCATGAGACGGTGGAACTGGCCAAACGACTCGGGCTCGGTCCGCAAGCCGGTTTCCTCAACGCCATCCTGCGCGCCTGCGCCCGCGAACGCGAGCAGATAAAACAACAGCTCGCCGAATTGAAGGTGACCCAGCCCGGCCTCGGCCACTCCCATCCCGACTGGCTCTGCGACCGCTGGCAAAAACGCTGGGGCGCCAACAGGCTGTGTCAACTGCTCGAATGGAACAACACCCCTCCCAAGACATTCGCCCGCGTCAATACGCTCCGGACCGACGCCGGCCCGCTGGTCGAACAATGGCGCGCCGAGGGAGTCGAATACGATTTTCTCCGGCGCGATTGGCTGGAGGAAAATCTCGTCTTTGAATTGAAGTCGCATCCGCCGCTCTCCGGTCTTCCCAGTTTTCAACAAGGGCTTTTCTATGTGCAGGACCCGAGCACCCTGCTCGCCGTCCGCCAACTTGACCCGCGCCCCGGCGAAACGGTCCTTGACCTCTGCGCCGCGCCCGGCGGCAAGACCGCTTACATCGCTCAACGCATGCAGGACCGCGGCCGGGTCGTGGCGTGCGACCGGGACGGGTCTCGCCTGAAAATGTTGCGCGAAAACTGCCTGCGGCTCGGCGTCACCTGCGTGGAGCCGGCGGTAATTCGCGTGGGAGACAGGGATCCGTCCCGCAGTGCCTCTGATCCGACCGGACCCCGACCCGCCGGAGGGGGGCGCACGTTCGTTCGCACCCTCACCGTTCCGCTCCCGGGAGGGGTCGGGGCTGGGTTCACGGGGCCAGGACGCGAGCACAGTGGTTCCGACCCCGACGCCATGCCCTCGGGTCACGATGAGGGGAAACAAGCTGATCCGATTCCGTTCACCGCGCTCCCCGCTGGGCAATTCGAACGGGTGCTGGTGGACGCTCCCTGCTCCAACACCGGCGTGATGCGCCGCCGCGTGGACCTGCGCTGGCGCATTCGACCCGGGGAAATCGAACGGCTCCACTCCGTTCAGTTGGAACTGCTGCACGTCGCCGCAGGCCAAACCAAACCGGGCGGCGTGCTGGTTTATAGCACGTGCAGTCTGGAGCCGGAGGAGAACAACGAAGTCGTCAAGGAATTTTTGGCGACACACACCGAATTCACAATGGAAAGCGAACGCGACCTGGTGCCGTTCGAGGATGGAGTGGATGGGGCGTATGGGGCGAAGTTCCAGCGGCATGGCCAGCGTACAGCGTCTTAAACCAGGGAGGAGAGATTACTCGCTGTTTCCTTTGGGACGCTTTTTGTATCGCGCCAAAATCTCCGGCAACGCGCTTTCGCGTTCAAATTTGATTTCGGGGAATGCAGCGTTTGTGGTGACTTCGATCACAGCAAGCCCGGACCGAGCGCGTTTTTTGGAATCCCGATAGAACAGCACTGCGGCGGCGATCTTTCCGTCTCCGCCTTCAAAGAGCAGCAAATCGAAGATTTCGATGAGGTTTCTGCTCTCACCGATAAAGGGAGTCTGCTCTCCGGCAAACCAGGCTCGCGTCTTTGCCAGGTCCCAGTCTTCGTCTGCACCCGCGATGGCCAGACTCAACCCTGCCTGCTTCAAGTTGATGAGGAAGGATTCTCTCGCGACATAGACCGGCTCCTTGGAGACCAAAAGCCAGCCGATCTGATGAGCAATGCCCACGGCGCCCATGATTGCGAAAAACAACAGCCATAGTCCAACATAGAGCGAAAAGGTCCACCGCCACGACCAGTGGTGCCTCGCTTCCCCCTGGTGCTTCGCACGTGTGACCTGTTCGTAAACCCAACTGCAAAACCATTGCATCCCGACTACAATCAGTGTCGAAGAGGCGACGACCATGCCTATGCCGCTCCAATTCACGGTGACTTTGGGCAATACCCGCCCAAGAAAAGCAATCCAGCCGAAAGGAAGCCGGAAGACGAGCTGCGTGAGCAATGGCGAGAGAAACGGCAAAAAGATTACGAAAAAAATCAGCAAGACCACCCCGATCACGACTTTTCTAATCATCGTCGCTCCTGGATGCCGAGTGTCCGGCTGATCTCGCTGGAGGCCAGTTTCGTGATTTCTCCGCTGACGAAAAGCGCGAAACGCTGATCACCGAAGTTTACAGGCTCGCACGCCAGAAGGTTCGTGGTCGCGCGGGTTGTCAAGCCGCCTATGTAAACGTAATGCGTGCCGACGGTGTCCGGCGCCTGCCAGATTTTTTCCGGAATTTCAGACACAAAATCATGAGATGGGAAAAGACCGCCGTGACTTTGAGCATAGGTGTTCAAGGCGGCACGTAAAGCCTCCAAGCTCTGCCGGCGCATCGGTTCGCTGGCGGCATCGTTCAAACGATACTCGCTGCCTTGCCGACGCCAGGCGCCGGGCGTCAGCAGCTCGCGAGCCCCGGAAATCATCGAAAGCACCAGCAGCATCAGCAAACTCAGCAATGCAGTCAGGCAGAGCGCCTTCGGATAAGTCAGGCGAGGCCAATTCGGAAAATCCCTGGCAACGTAATTCCACAAAAGTCGAATGCCCAATCCGCAAACAAGCAACAATGCGGCAAAGAATGAGACCTCCTCCAATCTCAGCCGGACGATGTCGTTCAGATCATAGACCGTCATCCCCGCCCGTGCTTCGTGGGCTTGGGCGAACGTCATGGCAAGGATGAACCAGACGCTTCGCTTTTTCATACCTTTGCTTCCAATCAATAGACAGAACCATCGTTGAAATCTCACAGAGATTCAACCGCCAGGCTCACCGGGCTATCGCTCGTCTGGTTGCTGAAATCAATATCGACCATGATATCATTCTGCTGCCTTGAGTCGAACCTGCCGCCGACGCGCGACGTTCAATTCCTTGACCTCGCGACCGCATTGGCGAGAATTGCGCGACCACATGAGCGCAGCGAAAAAAAACGAAGTGATCGCCGAGACGAAGGCGGCGCCATCTGGCCGACGGCTTGAAGCCGGTGCAACGGCGCATCCTGTGGTCGCTGCACGAGAAGGACGACGGGCGATTTATCAAAGTGGCGACGATCTCCGGCCATTGCGCGCAATACCATCCGCACGGCGAGGCGGCGATTTCCGACGCCCTGGTGGTGCTGGTCAACAAACGCTATCTCATCGAGGGCCAGGGCAATTTTGGCAACCTCTTCACCGGCGACCCGCCCGCCGCGCCCCGCTATATCGAGTGCCGGCTCACCGAACTGGCGCGCACCGAAATCTTCAACGATGACCTCACCGAATTCGTGCCGAGCTATGACGGACGCAACAAAGAACCGGTCGCACTCCCGTCCAAGTTGCCGCTGTTGCTCATGCTTGGCACCGAGGGCATCGCGGTCGGCATGTCCTGCAAGATTCTGCCGCATAATTTTCCCGAACTTCTCCAGGCCCAGATCGCCATTCTGAAGAAACAACCGTTCAAACTGCTGCCCGATTTTCCGACCGGCGGCCTGATGGACGCCCGGGAATACAAGGACGGCGCCGGCGCCATAAAAGTGCGCGCGAAGATCAAAACCAGGGACGAGACCACGGTTGTCATCAAAGAAATCCCGCCGACCACCACGACCGACTCGCTCATGGCCTCCATCGAAGACGCCGCGCGCAAGGGCAAGATCAAGGTGAAGAGCGTCAACGATTTCACGTCCGAAGAAGTCGAAATCGAGATCAAAGCGCCGGGCGGCGTCAGCGCCGCGCAGCTCGTGGACGCGCTTTACGCCTTCACGGACTGCGAAGCCACCATCGCCAGCCGCATCGTCGTCATCAGGAACAATCGGCCGGTCGAGATGACCGTCAGCGAAGTGTTGCGGGAGAACACCGCGCAACTCGTGGACACGCTGAAGCGGGAACTTCAACTCAGGGAAAGGAAGCTCGAAGACGAACTGCACTTTCGCACGCTGGAACGCATCTTCATCGAGGAACGGATTTACAAGAAGATCGAGCAGTGCAAAACCAACGAGGCAGTCGTGGCCGCGGTGCGCAACGGTTTCAAGCCGTTCCGGCGGCAACTGTTGCGCGAGTTGACCGATGCCGATGTCGAGCGGTTGCTCGCCGTGCGCATTCGTCGCATTTCACTGTTTGATATCAACAAACACCGCGAAGAAATGGAGCAGGTGAAGTCCGACCTGGCGGCGACCCGGAAGAACCTCAAGAACCTTACCCAATACGTCATCGGCCGCCTCGAAGGGCTGCTGGAAAAATACGCGCCCCTCTATCCCCGCCTGACCCGGTCGAGCCGCTACGACGAAGTGGACGCGAAGGAGGCCGCCTTCAAGGCGTTCAAGGTCGCCTACGACCGCGAAAGCGGTTATGTCGGCTACAAGGTTTCCGGCGAGGAGTTCAACGTCGAGTGCACAAAGTTCGACAAGCTCATCCTCATGTTCAAGGACGGTCACTATAAAGTCACCGAGTTACCGGAAAAAATGTTCGTTGGGCCGGACCTGTGCTACTGCGGGCTGCCCGATCGCGAGCGCGTATTCACGTGCGCCTACACCGACCGCAAGGCGAACTACCTCAAACGATTCAAGTTCGGCGGCACAATCCTGAACAAGGCGTATCTCTGCATCCCGGAGAAATCGCGCATCCTGTTCCTCGCCCCCGACACGCCGAAGATTCTCTATGTCCGTTACAAGCCCGCTCCGCGCCAGAAAATCAGCCAGCAAACCTGCGACCCGTCGCAAATCGAAGTCAAAAGCCCGAAGACACGCGGACGCCAGATCTCGAACAAAGACATTTCCTCCGTCACCGCCGAACCCACACGCGGTTGGGACGAAAAAGCGACGACGACGAAGGTGACCTTTGCGTGATTCGAGGCGCAGAGAAACTTTGTATTTCGGTTCGTTGACAGGGTTATGTCGCGAAAATCGATTCAATCTTTACGACGCGAGAGTGGGGGTTACGACGCGCGACTTGACACTGGACAATCTCGCCTTTCCAAGCCGAGACTTGGCTTGTCAGCAAAGCTTTGTTCCGGCTAGGCGTCTCATGCTTATCCGGTTGTTTCAGCAAGACACCAGGGAAAGACACTCTGGGCGATAACGAGCTGCCCCGCGTACGCTACCGGACCCCCATCAACCACGGTAGCGAGGAGTTGGAATTATCTTGTCTGAATCTCACATGGCCACAGCTTGATGATCATCCACCACTGGAAAATCTGCCGGATCTTCGAGGCTACGTCTACGAGCAATGCATGGCGTACGGTAAGCAAATCGATCTGAACTCAATTCCTAAAGTGGAAAACACGGAACGGTTCTTGCGATTTTTGCAAGGTCATCATCGTAAGCGTCTTTATGGCAAGCCGTGAGATGTGCCCTTGGTAGGGCGGCCGTGGCATTGGTCCGTTAGCGGCAGGAGACGAATTCCCAAACCAACCGAATCGAATGAAAAGAGCGAGACTTTACGAGAATCGAGAATCAGACTTCTGGCATTGAGGTGTGTGGTGCACGACAAGAAAGTTGGCCTCCGGCAGGTTAAGCTGGGAGCTAGAAACGACGCACTGGCGCTGAATTTGACGGTCACGCCAGAAGGCGTCAAAGCGCTCGCTGAGCAGGAGCGTTCGGAAGTTCGGGACACTTGTGGCTCCGGTCTCCGACCAGAACATGCCCGACTGCTTGAGTCGCTTGCCGACGACGATCCGGAACTCCCCGCTCCGGGTGGCGTTCTTCAGGCCGCAGTGTTACTATTTCGAGTCGCGTGAAAACCAATCCGAAATCAGGAGACCATATGAAATGCAAAGCTACCGTCGCCGCCTTGGTCGCCGCCTTCTGGCTCGCTCCCGGCGCTCGTTCCGCTGACACCTACAAAATCGACCCGGTCCACTCCAGCGTCGCCTTTTCGGTCAAGCACATGGTGATCAGCAATGTGAAGGGTAAGTTCCAAGAGTTCACCGGCATCCTCGTGCTGGAGAACAACTCGCTCAAAGAAGCGACCGGCACCATCCAGACCAAAAGCATCGATACCGGCGTCGCGCAGCGCGACGAGGACCTGCGCAGCGCCAACTTCTTCGATGTGGAGAAATTCCCGACCATCACGTTCAAGAGCAAACGGGTCGAGAAAAAGGGCGAGGAACTCCTGCTCGTGGGCGACTACACCATGCACGGCGTGACGAAGGAACTGTCGCTGCCGGTCAAGCTGAGCGGTCCGGTCAAGGATCCGTGGGGCAACCAACGGATCGGGCTGGAAGCCAAAACCAAACTAAGCCGCAAGGATTACGGCATGACCTACAACAAGGCGCTGGAGGCCGGCGGCCTGGTCGTGGGCGACGAAGTCGAAATCGAAATCAATGCCGAGGCGGTCAAGGCCCAAAAATAGAGGCGGTTTGACCGTCGATTCAACGGGAGAACCCGCCTTCGCCCCGTCCCTGTACGGGAAGCTTTTTCGCCATCGCATTATTTGGCGGGCGGCGTGAACAATTCAATCACGTGCCCGTCCGGATCGCGGAGAAAAAGCTGCGTAGCGCCGTCGGGACGGGTCTTGCGCGGGAGATGTTCCGCGCCCAGCGAATCGAAGTGTTGTTCCCACGCGTCGAGGTCGTCCGCTTGCAGGGCGAAATGATTGCCGCGATTGTGAGAGGCGACCGGCTCGGTGCGATCGCCGATGAGGTGCAGTTCCTGGCTCGGGCCGAGGCGGAACCACGCGCCGGGGAAGGTGAATGCCGGGCGCGCCATCGGCTCGAGTTGCAACACCCGCCGGTAAAACGCGCAACTCTTTTCGACGTCGCGCACGTGAATCGCGACATGGTTCAATTCCTGAATCTTCATCCTGAACTCCACCGCCCCGGAAACCGGATCAGCCGAAGGAGACCACGAATGGACACGAATGGACACAAATTTGCCGTTTTAGGCGACACGGATTTCACGGATTCGCACCGATTGAATTTCGTCCGACGCCATTCGTAAAGATTCGTGTCTATTCGTGTTGTATTCGTGGTTCAATTCCGGATTTCAGTTCTTGAACCGTCGGGCAGGTGCCCGGCCCAATGGGTCAACCGCCGGAACATTTCCCAGTTGTCCTGGCCCTTGATAGCGACGCCTCCGACGCCCTCCTCGTTGAATGCCCAGTCGGCGAGCCAGCCGGAATCGGTCACGACAACAACGCGCCCCTGGCCCGGTTCGGCGACGGCCAGCAGGCAACCGGCCTGATCGCGCGCGCCTTTCTCGGGCTTTTGATCGAGATCGTTCATCACCAGCGCGCGCGGTTTCGCCGCATTCGACGGATCGAGCAGCAACAGATTGCCGGTGTAATACGCCCAGCGCAGTCCGCCGATGATTGGCGTCTCCTTCGGCAGGGTGAGCTTCTTGGCATCGGTGTAAAGGTTGGTTGCCTGAATGCCGAATTGCGCCAGCAGTTTGTTCATGTCCGCAACCTCGAGGTTATGGTTTTCCTGGTTGCCGGAGACGATCAGGCCGCCGCCCTTCCTGACGAAGTCGGTCAGCACCGTGATGTCCGCCGCCGTGACATGCGGCGGCGGCGGGTTGTTGCCGGCGGCTTTGTCGCTCGGATTGACGATGAACAACAGCTTTACGTCCGCGAGTGCGCCGGCCGTCAGCGGTCGATCGTGCACGCGCACGTCGAAATCTTCGCGCAACCGCTGAACGACCTGCTTGTAGGTTCCCTCCGGTTCGTAGCGATTCTCGCCCCGGGCATTGTAATAACGGCTGTAGAGCAGGACGGGCTTTGCTTTTGAATCCGCCGCGCGCCCGTCCCAACTCAAGGCCGCCCCCCAGACGACAGCCAGGCCCAACCTGAGCACAAATGGTTTGGTTTTCATCGATTTTGATTTCGTCCGCTGCGAACAAGTTACCGGCGACTCCCGTTGCCATGCGCAAAGAAACCAGGCAACGCATCCCCCGGCGAGCGACGGTGGTCGTTCATGCGGCGCGCCACTAATAACACGACGCCCGGCAGCTCTCCAAGCCGGAATTGAAGCTCAACCGGGACGGCGCAGCGACGTCATCCCGGGGCGCCGGTTTGATTCACATCCAGCGTTGCGACGGGCCGATGGGAAGGTCATCCCGAGGGCGCGCTCTCTCCATGCGACTCCCGGGCGACCGGTTTGACACGAGCGATAACATTCCACCGATGCAAACGCTCGGTCCTCCCGACACCCATTTTCTCTCCGCGGCCATCGGCTGGCTGGAATTGGGCAACCTTGAGGAGGCGAAGGTCGAGTTGGGGAGGGTTGCCGCCCAGTGGCGCGACCACCCCGACGTGCTGGAAGTGCGCTGGCTGATTCACACCCAGGAGACGAACTGGGAGGAAGGGCTGGCTGCTGCGGAAAAACTCCTCGCGATCGCGCCGCAACGCTCGACCGGCTGGCTGCACCGGGCTTACGCGCTGCGCCGCGTGAAGAGCGGCGGACTGCCAGCCGCCTGGAACGCCTTGCTGCCCGCGTATGAAAAATTTCCCGGGGAACCGACCATTCCCTACAACCTCGCCTGTTACGCCTGCCAGATGGGCCGACCGGACGACGCGCGCCATTGGCTCGAACGCGCCGTGAGCATCGCCGGCAAGGAAAAAATCAAATTCATGGCCTTGAACGATGAGGACCTGGAACCGCTCTGGCAGGAGATCCGGCAGCTATGATCGCATGCTTCCTTCACAGCAACGCCAACTGCCGGACGGCAACCTCGCCCAGGCTGCTGACTCCCAGTCCCATCAGGCGCAGCGGGCGGGAAACCAGTTTCTCCTTCGCGAGCAAAAAGCAGGCAAGACGGTAAATTTCTTCGGCTTCCCGGACCGGCTCTTCGACCGTGATCTGCCGGGTGATTGTCGTGAAATCGCTGTAGCGAATCTTGACCTGCACCGTCTTCGCCGCCAGCCGCCGGCGTTGGAGCTTCCCGGAAATTTCCCCCGCCTGTTCCCGCAGGCATCTGCGGAGCACCGTCCGGTCCGCGGTATCGCGCAAAAACGTTTCTTCGCTGCTGATGCTTTTCACTTCGTCGCCCTGCTCGAGCGGACGATCGTCGTCGCCGAAAGCGAACCGTTTCAACTTCGGTCCGAAGGAGCCGGCCAGCGCCCGCAGATCGCCCGGATAATCCTGCAAATCGCCGACCGTCGTGATTCCGGCCTGACAGAGCGCCTGTTCGGTAACCTTGCCGACGCCGTGCATCGCGCGCACCGGCATCGGGCGAAGGAACCGGACCTTGTCGCGCTCCGGAATCAGGGTCAGTCCGTCGGGTTTGGTGAAATCGCTGGCCAGTTTGGCGAGCAGTTTGTTGGCGGCGACACCGATGCTTGCCGTCAGTCCGCGCTCGGAAAATATCCCGCGCTTCAACTCACGCGCCAGCGGCACGGCGGCGAACAGGCTGGCGTCCGCGTCCTCCCGCTGACAAACCGCCGAAAGGTCCAGATACGCCTCGTCGATCGAGACCTGCTCGATGAGCGCGCCGGTTTGCGCGACCAGGGCCATGATCCTCCCCGATTCCTCCCGGTAATGGTCCATGCGCGGCCGGACGAAAATGCCTTTGGGACAGAGCCGGCCCGCGGTGGCGCTGGGCAGCGCGGAGCGCACGCCGAACTTGCGCGCCTCATAGCTGGCCGCACAGACAACGCCGCGTTGCGTCGGCGGGCTGCCGACGATCACCGGCTTGCCCCGCAACGAAGGGTTGTCGCGCTGCTCGACCGACGCGTAAAACGCGTCCATGTCGAGATGGAAAATGACGCGGAACATGGACGGAAAAGAGGTGCCAGATTTTGCGCGCCGCGCAAGCCGGGAAATCGGCGCCTTGTTCGGTGGAGCGCATGGCACTGCCGCCGGAGCGCCGACCTCCCCACTCCCCCGTCGTCGGGCCAGGGGATCCACCACCGGCGCGGTGGCGGTATCCAGATGCGCCCGACTGGGCCAGGGTCTTTTGGTTTGACGCGCCAATCGGTTGGAGTTCAGCCTTCAGGCTGTTTCGGGCCGCGGACATGCTAAAGCATGAACTCCAACGCCTCGCCTTCGCAAAAGAAAAGATCCTGCCGACTGGGCCTGTGCCCGATTAAAAAACGTGTTCAAACCGGGCTATTCCTGCTTACCCTTGCGGCATGGACCAACTGCTCAAGCTCCTGCGCGACAACGCAGCGCTCACGTCGGATCAGCTCGCCAAAATGTTGAACCGGCCCGAGGCGGAGGTCGCTTCCCGGATAAAGGCCTACGAAAACGACAAAGTGATCCTCGGCTACCGCACAATCTTGAACGAAGAAAAACTGGGCGTGGACCTGGTGCGCGCGGTTATCGAAGTGAAAATTACGCCCGAACGCGGCGGCGGTTTTGACCGCCTGGCCGAACGCATCGCCAAATATACCGAAGTGAATTCCTGCTACCTGATGTCCGGCGGATACGATCTGCTCGTGGTGGTGGAGGGCGCCAGCCTGCGGGAAGTGGCCACGTTTGTCTCCGAAAAACTGGCGACCATTCAAGGCGTCCTTTCCACTGCCACCCATTTCATGCTCAAACCGTACAAAGATCAGGGCGTGTTGATGACGCACGAATGGAACGAGGAGTGGGAGCGTTGAAGCGCTAAATCCTTGAACGGTTGAGCCGTTACCGGGGAGTCCCTGGGATATGCTACACTTTGCGTGTTCGAACGAGTATTTCCCCCTCACCCTGACTCCCTCAGGGAGAGGAAACAGCAGGCGTCTGATTGGTGTTTAGCCGATGGTTGTTGGGCAAACTCCTGCCCCGGAGTGATCGAGAGGTGGCGGATCATTCTCCCTCTTCCCAGGGGAGAGGGCCGGGGTGAGGGGGAACCGAGTGTAGCTCATCCCACGGTCCAACCAGTAAACCGGAAGGGCAGGGATACTGCGTTGGCTCGGACAACATGAGCTGCTCGCAAAAATGGAAAATGACTCACAGAGAACCGAACGGCAGCGCGTGTTGGCCCGTATCAACCCTTCCATGCTTCAACGGTTTTACGGTTCAACGCTCCAGCCCCTTCACACCTGTTTCATCGCCGAGTCCAACGCCGCATAAAGTTGATTCATCGTCGCTTCGGTTTCGTCGCCCATGTTCGAGATGCGGAAGGTGGTGCCTTTGATTTTTCCGTAGCCGCCATCGATCAGGAAACCCTGGTCTTGCAATTTGACCACATCCACCACGCGACCGCCCGGCTTTGCGCCGTTGTTCATGCAGGTGAGTGTGACTGACTCGAAGCCGGCTTCCGGGAACAGGGTGAAACCGTGGCGCGCGGCCCAGGCGCGCGTCATTTGCGCCAGGTTCGCGTGCCGGGAGTATCGCGCCTCCAATCCCTCGCTGAAAATGTCTTCGAGCTTCGACGCGAGCGCATAGACATGGCCAATGCTCGGCGTGCTCGGTGTCATGTTTTGCTCGGCGTTCTTCTGGAACTCAAGAAAGTCGAAGTAATAGCCGCGGCCTTTCATCGTCGCCGCTTTGGCGAGAGCGGGCGGCGAGCAGGCGAACACGGCCAGGCCGGGCGGCAGCGCGAGCGCCTTTTGCGTCCCGGCCAGCAACACGTCGATGCCCAGCGCGTCGAACTCGATTTTCACCGCCGACAGCGCACTGACCGAGTCCACGATGAACATCACGTCGGGATATTTTTTCTTGAGCGCGGCAATTTCGGTAAGCGGACTCATCACGCCGGTCGAAGTTTCATTGTGAATCAACGTGAGGGCGTCGAACCGGCCGGTGGCGAGTTGGGCGTCCACTGGTTCGGCGCGGATGGGCGAACCCCAGGGCACCTGGAGCGGTTCGGCTTCCTTGCCACAGCGTTTCGCCACATCGAACCATTTGTCGGAAAACGCACCGCACATGCAGTTGAGCACCTTTCTCGAAACCAGATTTCGGAGGGCGCCCTCCATCACGCCCCACGCCGACGAGGTGCTCAGATAAACCAACTGTCTGGTGTAAAAAAGCCGCTGCAACTGCGGCTGCATCTTCGCGTAGAGGTCTTTGAATCCCTGCCCGCGATGACCAATCATGGGCGAGCAAAAGGCGCGAAAGGTCTTTTCGCTGACCTCGACCGGTCCCGGAATGTGGAGTTTTACGTGTCCCATGTTTTTTTCGGAAAATCGTTGAACCGTGAACCGTGAACCGCCGCGAATGTCGAGTTGGCGCACGGAAACAGGCCACGAAATTTTTCACAAGGCCCGGGCCAAGGCAAGTGAAGTTTTGGTAAAGGCGATGCTTGGTGTTTGGTGTTTCCCACGGTTCATCATCGCCGCAAAAACATTTACTTAACCGCCGTTCCCGATACATTCGGTCCATGATTCACGTGGGCATCGGCTACGACGTGCATCGCCTCGTTGAAGGGCGCAAACTCATCCTCGGGGGCGTGGACATTCATCACACCAAGGGCCTGGACGGTCACTCCGATGCGGACGTCCTGATCCACGCGGTTTGCGACGCCATTTTTGGCGCGTTGGGCGAGGGGGACATCGGCCATTTTTTTCCCAATACCGACCCGCGCTGGAAAAACGCGCCCAGCAAAGTTTTTTTGCAGGAAGCGGCGCGGCAGGTGAATTTTCACAACGGCAAAGTTGTCAACGTCGATGCCACCCTCATCGCGCAGGCGCCCAGGATGGCGCCACACATTCACGCGATGCAACTGAACATCTCGCAGGCGCTGGGGATCAACCCGAAACGGGTCGGCGTCAAGGCGACGACCAACGAACAGCTCGGCTTCCTGGGACGCGAGGAAGGGATGGCGGCCATGGCGGTGGCGGCTGTCGAGCTGCCGCAGTGACGGATGGGCGCCAAGGCGGAGATCAGTTGGAAGGGCCGCACCGCCGACGGTCTCAAGCGCGAAATCTATGCCCGGCGCGTCGGCGGGGAGTGGCGATTTTTTGCGCGCGGGAAGCGTTACGATCCGTGGCAGGCGCTGGAACGTCCGCCGCTGGAAGACTGGCTGGAGTTGCTCGATGCTGTCCGGCGCCGCATCGCGCGCCGCCTGTTGCGGCCGGAAGATGAATTGCGCTTGCAGAAGACGATTCACGAGCTGTTTCCGGAAGCGGATTTGCCATGAAAACCAGGCCGTTCGTTCTCATCACACCCTGCACCGAGCACAAAGGCGCGGAGTTTTTCGACACGTCGTTGAGCCTTTCGGATCGTTATTCGCGGGCCGTCGCCGCCGCCGGCGGCCTGCCTTGGGTCTTGCCCTGTTTGGCGTCCGGCGACATGGCGGCGGAAGCGGTGCGACGGTGTGATGGGCTGATGTTGACCGGCGGGGACGACGTTGAGCCGGCGCTGTACGGGAACCATTTGCCGCCCAGGCTCAAGCGGACGGTCAGTCCCGCCGATCCGGCGCGCGATTTGACGGAATTGTTGTTGATTCGCGAGGTTTTCCGCCGGCACAAGCCGTTGCTGGCGATCTGTCGCGGCCAGCAGATTTTGAACGTGGCGCTGGGTGGCACGTTGATCGTGGATATTGCGACGCAGGTGCCCGGGGCGTTGAACCATTGCCGCCTGGATCGGAAGGACAAAATCGTTCACAAAGCGGCATTGACGCCCGGTTCGCTCCTGAACAAGATTGCAGGCGCACAAACTCTAGGCATAAACAGCTCGCATCACCAGGCCGTGGGACGCTTGGCCGGGCCGTTGCGCGTCACGGCGATGAGCCCGGACGGGATCGTGGAAGGGATGGAACTGGCCGAACCGGCGGCGCGGTGGTTGCCTTGGCTGGTGGCGGTGCAGTTTCATCCCGAGCGTTTGTTTGAAAGGCACGACGTTTTTTTGGAACTGTTCCGCAGTTTCATTCGTGCGTGTGAACCGAACCGGAAGGGATCCGTATGAAAACAAGAATCATGGTGGTGGACGACGACATGAACATGCGTGACCTGATGATTACGCTGCTCGAGTCGGAGGACTACGAAGTCATCCCGGCCGAAAGCGCGGCGGCGGCGCAGGCCGCGTTCGAAGGTCCCCAGCCGGACGCGGTGTTGCTCGACCTGCAATTGCCCGACGGACACGGGCTGGACCTGCTGCCGGCGTTCAAAAAGCATTGGCCGGAGACCGAAGTAATTGTTCTGACCGGCAACGCCACCTTCGACGCCGCAGTCGAGGCCACCAAACGGGGCGCCTACCATTTTCAAAACAAACCGGTCGATCCCAAGAACCTGATGGTGCTTGTCAAGCGGGCGCTGGAGCACAAGCAATTGAATGAAGAGGCCAGCTCGCTCCGGCAGGCGCTCTCGACCATGACCGGGGGCGCGTCGCCCATTTTCCAGAGCGCGGCCATGAAGTCCGTGGTCCGCACCGTGGAACGCGTCGCGCCGAGCGACGTTTCCCTGTTGCTGACCGGCGAAAGCGGCACCGGCAAGGAAGTCATCGCCGATCTGGTCCACGCCCTCAGCCCGCGCGCCAAGGGGCCGCTGATCAAGGTCAACTGCGCCGCGTTGCCGCGGGAGTTGATCGAAAGCGAGTTGTTCGGTTCGGTCAAAGGCGCCTACACCGGCGCGCAGGCCGATCGCGAAGGATTGTTCCGCCAGTCGGATGGCGGAACGCTGATGCTGGACGAAATTTCCGAAATGCCGGTGGACACACAAAGCAAATTGTTGCGCGTCTTGCAGGAGAAGGAAGTCCGGCCCGTGGGTGGACGCACCAGTTACAAAACGGACTGCCGCGTCATCGCCGCCACCAATCGTCCGCCGGAGGACGCCATCAAATCGGGCAAACTGCGCGAGGATTTGTTTTACCGCATCAGCGCCATTTCGATCGCGCTGCCGCCGTTGCGCGAGCGGCGCGAGGACATCCTGGCGCTGGCCAATTCGTTCCTGAAACGGTTCTCCGCGCAGGCCAATCGCGTGATCACCGGATTCACTCCGGCGGCCGCCGAGTTGTTGCGCAAGTGCGACTGGCCGGGCAACGTCCGCCAGTTGCAGAACGAAGTGCAGCGCGCCGTCCTCATGTGCGAAGCCAAACAGGTGGACGTGCAGGACCTTTCCATCAGCGCGCCCCGGATCGAAACGCACGAGGACGAAGCGAACCTGACCCTGATGGAAGCGATGGAACGCAACACCATCATCCAGATGCTCAAAGAAACCGGCGGCAACAAGCTGGAGACCGCCAAACGCCTCGGGATCGGACGCCAGACGCTCTACAACAAGATCAAGGCGTATGGGATTGAGACGTGAGCGGCCGGGCGGCCAAACACCAAACAGCAAACTCCAAACACCAAAGAAATCCCAAGCTCCAAGTCCCCATTCACGCGGCGATGTCACACTCCTTGGGGCTTGGAATTTGCAGTTTCTCTGGTGTTTGGTTTTTGGTGTTTGGATCTCTTAGTGCTTCAACCACCCCGCTATTCCCTCCCGCATCGGTCCGGGTCTGATTCCAAAGAGCGCCTGCGCGCCTGCAGGGTCTCCCACGTTGTCCTCCCGCAACATGATCAACTGGTCGCGATTGAGCGGGGGCGGTTTGCGCAGCAACCGGCCGACCGCGAATTCCAGGAACGTCGCCTGGCATCGGGCCAACCACCAGGGCAGAGGCAGTTTCCAACGTTTCCGTCCCGTCACTTCCAGGATCAGGTCCAGGATCTGTTCGAGCGTCAAGACTTCTGGGCCGCACACCTCATACGTCCCGTCAATCGAGCGAGGCTCGCTCAGCGCCTTGACAAAACAGACGGCGACATCTTCGACCGGCACAGGTTGAAATTTTGATTGGCCCGACCCCATCACCGGCAGCACGGGTGAATACCGCGACATTCGCGCGAACAAATTCACGAAGCCGTCGTCCGGGCCGTAGATGATCGACGGACGAAAAATCGTGTGGGCCAGGCCGCTGCGGCGAACCCGTTCCTCGGCGGCCCATTTCGACCGGTGATAACGCGAGGCCGCATTCGGTCGCGTGCCCAGCGCGCTCATGTGAAGGAAGCGTTTCACGCCTGCCTCGCGCGCCGCCTGGACCACGTTTTCCGTGCCACGCGTGTGGACGTTTTCAAAGGTGCTCTCGCCCACTTCGCTGATGATGCCGACGAGATGGATGACGGCGTCCATGCCCCTCAGACCGCCGGCGAGCGACGCGGCGTTCAGGACATTGCCGCCGTGAACCTGCGCGCGGTAACGATTTACGGCTTCCAGAGCGCGGGGCGACCGGGGATCACGCGCCAGAACCCGAAGGGAATGTCCGGCGGCACGGAGTTGGCGCAGGATTTCCTGTCCGACAAATCCGGTTGCGCCGGTGACGAAGACGTTCACGCCCGCGAGTGTGCTGCCCGTGATTTTTCTTTACAAGGCATTGCCGACTCGAATCACGAAGTGCCCCTCCCAAGACGGATCGCGTCATGCCTTTTGCTTTCCGGGCGACCTTGCAGGGAGTTAACCTCGCCCTGATAAGGACAGCGCCGTCGAAGCCCGAGCGAGGGGACTGTTCGAATTACACCACTACCAAACTTTGTCGCACGTACGACAAAGTTTGGTAGTGGTGTCGGCAACCTGGCGACTTTGCGCGAAATCTTCAGTAATCCACCCGCACACGATAAAACCGCCAGGGATTTGCCGGGTCGGCATCAACCACCGTGAGCGGACCACCCGTGCCGTTCGTGGTGACCAGCGATTGCCAGTCGGGCGCCAGCCGGCCGGACTTGCACGTTCAGCAGCGACACATCCGCATAGATCAGGTCGTTGTAATCCGGCGGCGACTGGCCAAGATAGCGGACCGGCAAATCGCTGAACAGACTGGTCACTGTGTTTGTTCCATAAAATTTACGCAGATCGACAATACCGTTGGCCTGCGAGATCGCGTTGAAAATATTCAAGACGTTGGTACCTCGGACCATGCGTCCGAATACCGTGAAGCCGCCGTTCTGATTGTCGAGGTTGGCAGAATTGTCACCGAGGTTAAAAAACCACTGGGAACTGGCCGAGTTCGGATCGCCGCCGACCTTGGCCATCGCGATGGTGCCGTAAGTATTGCTCCGGGGCGTCCCAACGTTGAACTCGTTGCTGATCGCGCCGAAATCGCGCACGTAATCAAAAACCGTGAAGAGGTTAGTGGCCAATTGATTTGTTGTGCTGAACCCTCCTCCCTGAACAATGAATCCAGGGATGCAACGGTGCAGAAACATGTTCGTGTAAGCACCGCTTTGCACGTAACGGATAAAATTCTGAACGGTGACCGGTTTGTCCTGGTCGTACAGCTCCACGTCAATGTCGCCAAAGACAGTGCGGAATTGCGCGAGTGTGCCGGCACAGGCCGCGAGGGGTGCAGCCGCAACAATTAGAGCGAGGAAATAATGAGTCCTTTTCATGAACGCCGCGGAGCACTTTTGCCACGGTGCTTCCTCGCTGTCAAATCAACCTCTGAAATTTTCGACGAAGCAGTCCATTGTTCGCCATTACGCGGAACTTGTGTTCGCCCGGCATCGGCTCATGCCAGAAATCGCCGCCCGCGCATTCGAGAATCAATCCGCCCGCCGCGATGTCCCACAGCCGAATCCCCGCCTCGAGGTAGGCGTCCATCCGCCCGCTCGCCACGTACGTCATCGCCAGGGCCGCCGCGCCCATGATCCGGATCTTCCGGACGCGATACACGAGCCGGTTCAGCACCGGCATCATCCGATCGAGCGTCGATTTGTATTTCGCAAAGCCAATTGAAATAATTGCTTCGTCGAGCCGGCTGCGTTGGCTGACGTGAATGACCTTGCCGTTCAGGTAAGCCGGCCCACCGCGAATCGCCGTCCACAATTCGTCGCAGAACGGATCGTAAACGACGCCGACGACGGTTTGGTAGGTGGAACGTTGGACCTTGAACTTCGAACCTTCACCTTCGAACTTCGCGCCTGGAGCGCGATGGACACACAGCAATGCGGGATGCCGTAGGTGAAATTAACCGTGCCGTCGATCGGGTCCACCACCCAGCGATGGTCCGCCTCGGGGTCGCCCAGAACGCCTTCCTCGCCCAGGACGGCGATATGCGGATAAGCCGAGCGGAGCGTTCGTTCGATGAGCTTTTGGCAGCGCACGTCCAGTTCCAGCTTGATGTCGTGCTGCGTCGCCGAATTGATTTTCTTCGGCGACCGGAAATGGAGGCGCATGAGGGCGCCGGCGGCGCGGGCGGCCCGGACAGCGCGATCCTGTGCTCGTTTCATGGACTGGAATTCGACACCAGCGGGCCGCCGACTAAAAGGCGGGTGTTTATCGAGGGCGATTACTGGCGGGGGGCCGATGTCCGCTGGATGATCCAATTGAAATCAGCATCGGTGGCCGGGACGGTCTGGCGGCCCAGATCGACCATTCGAACGGGCAATTGGGTGATGCTGCTGCGCCAATGGTGAATCTCGGAATGACCGTCCGAAAAGGCAAAGCCGCAGGCATTGTTATGATAATTTCCCGGATAATCGATCCATTCCAGGTTGCTTTGCGCGTTGAAGAAGCAGCCGTCGTTGATGCTGTCCGGATGCTCGTCCACAAACACCCAGAGATCGGAGGGTGCGGGCCGGCTGACATCCGAAGTCTTGATAAACACTTTTTCACATTGGAGCAGGCCATCGCTGGCGGTCTTGTTGCCCTGGCCCACGGCGCCGTTCATAGAGACGCTGCGCACCCGTTCGAACCAGCCCAACCGCCGTTGGTCCGGGTGCAGGAAAACGTCGGCCGGGCATTTGTAGATCTTGTAGGTCCGGGCGGCGTAGTTGGCCAGGACCGCGTACTCGGGGTCGGTCAGGAACAGGCGGTTGGTGTTGTGTGAACTGTCGCCCCAGGTCAGCCAGCCCATGATCCACGGGTAATAGCCGGTCGCGCTCTGGCTGATTTTGCTTCCCGACTGCGCTACCGCGCCGTGGACGTTCATGGGGAAATAGTCGGCATTGTCTCCGGCATAAAGATGGACTGCCAGCATCAACTGGCGGGTGTTGCTCATGCACATGATGCCTTGCGCCTTGGTTTTGGCTTTGGCCAATGCGGGCAGGAGCAGGCTCGCCAGGATGGCGATGATGGCGATGACCACAAGCAGTTCGATCAGCGTGAATCCAGGGGACCGTTGCGGGGCAACATTCAGTGATTTCATGATCGTTCGGGTGGTTGTCAGCGCCACACTACTTCAACGGCCAGGCGATGACAAACGAGTTTCTGCCGACTGACGGGTGCAGGTGCGGATAAATTCAATCGCCATCCCCGTTTGCGCAGCCACAGGTTGAAGCGGGTTGAAGCGCGCGCTCCGGGCCGCGGGCCTCAGCCGGCTTCAGCCCGCTTCCGCGTACGGGCTTGCCACTCCGTAATTCGACTCCGGCAGCCAATCTAACCGCCGATCGAGTCCAGGGCCGACTTCACCTGTTGTTGCTTTGCCTGCCAGTCCGCGAGGCGTTTCTTGTGCTCTTGCAGAACGTTCGGCGGGACTTTCTGCGCGAAGTCGGGATTGTTCAGCTTCGATTGCACCTTCTCAATCTCGGCGTTGATTTTCGCCAGTTCTTTCTTGAGCCGGGCTTTTTCGGCTTCGACATCAACCAAACCTTCGAGCGGCAGGAACAGTTCGCCCAGATCAGACAACGCGGATGGCGTGCCTTTTTTCGGCGCAAAGTTCGGGTCCAGGTCCAGCGTCTCGGCGTTGAGCAGCAGCGTGATCACGTCCGCCTCACTGGCCGGCAACGGCTCTTTCACTTTGAGAATGAATTTCACTTTCTTATTCGAGACCACGTTCAACTCGCGCCGGAGATTGCGTCCGCGGGTGACGAGTTCGTATTTGGCGTCCACGAACCCCTTATCGCTCTCGTTGAGGCCGTAGTGCGCCTTAAAATCGTCGTCGAGCGGCTTCGGCCAGTGCGCGAACATGATGCTGTCGCCGCCTTGATTCGCCGGCAAATCGCCGTTGTAACCCAGCCCGTGCCAGAGTTCCTCCGTGATGAAGGGGAGGAAGGGATGGAACAGGCGCA